>Ga0181534_10000017_pt1 | contig 160801 bp, 133 predicted proteins | sample PEATcosm2014_Bin_37_FD_119758 | JGI IMG/M metagenome (GOLD analysis project Ga0181534, IMG submission 119758) | Peatland microbial communities from MTU Mesocosm Facility, Houghton, MI, USA - PEATcosm2014_Bin17_10_metaG | ecosystem: Environmental > Terrestrial > Soil > Wetlands > Peat | place... | reverse complement strand
GGACAACGACTCGGTAGACCCGGGAAACCGCTACTCCGCGTGGAAGGCAAGCTCCATCTACTTCAACCAGCCGCCCACCCTGATCCTTCCCACCCACGCCCTCTCCACCTGGGAGAACCAGCCGGTCTCGGCAGGTCTGATGACAGTTTCCGACTCCGAAACCTCGCAGACCAATCTGAAATTGACTTGGGGGGTTATTGGCGACACGATTTTGCCGCACGACAGCGTGATCGCCAACTTCTCAGGGAGTACTTCGCCGAGCCTGATCTTGCATCCCTTGGCAGATCGCTGGGGGAGTGCCAAAGTGGTCTTCACGGTGACCGACAGCTTTGGCGCTTCGGTGACGGACAGCTTGACCCTCACTGTGAATCCCATCAACCATGCGCCCACGATTGGCGTGAAATCTCCGCATTTCGTGTACAGCTACAAAGGAGAGCAATCGCAAACGTTGGCCACAATGATCTGGGATAGCGTAATTGTCGGCCAGAAGGGATCCCTAGAAATCCGAGGAGGGGGCGCCAATTTGGTGAGCCTTCGGGTGGACTCCAGCGGAGCGCTCTTCGCTGCTCCAAAAGTCGATACTCACCTCACCATCAAATTCCAGATCCGGGCTCGCGACAACGGCGGCACGCTCCATGGCGGCGTGGATACGTCGAATTGGTCCGATTCAATTTCACTTGAGATCGTGGATACGGTGCAGGATGCACAGGGCAACGACTACCGGGTGAAGGTGATGGGCGGTCAAACTTGGATGGCCCAGAACGTTCGCACATCGGTGAATTCCGCCTTTTGCGGAGGTGATTGCCAAACCTATGGTCGCCTCTACTTGTGGAACCAAGTCATGAGTTTAGACGGAATCTGCAATACGACCAACTGTACCAGCCAGATCCAGCCCCAGCATCAAGGCATCTGTCCGACCGGCTGGCATGTGCCGCGAACCGGGGAATGGAGCAGCCTGGCCATCTGGGCTGGAAATGGCGATTCGACGCTGGGCATCAATCGACTGAAATCCGGAGGATCCATCTGGTCGTTCAGCTCCACTCCGAACGGCGGTTCAAGCTGCGGCTATACCGCAGTTCCCGGTTACTTCGGCTTCGACCTCTATCCATCGACTGGCCTGGGGACAATACAGACTGTCGGAGGAGGCATGACTGTGACCATCTGCGCTCCCTCGGCGGAATACTGGGCGATCTCCCAAAACAATCGGAACGGAGCCTTGAGCTTGGGGTATGGCACCTACGCGGGCGTGGTGGACAGTGTCAACAGTGACGCACTCGGCCAGTTTCGCTGCGTGAAAAATTCTTCCGAGCGATCGTACTACGGAGTAGCTCCGTAGTACGATCGTACTTCGCGACAAAGACGGATTCCGTAACGACGACCACCAGTACGGCGGGATCGCCAACGGCGAGTTCGTCGTGGGCGACATGAACACCTTCGGCACCGTCTATCTGGGCACTGCGGGCCGTGGCATCGCCGCCAGATTCCCGTCCAGCGCGAGCGCCTCGATCCGTGGTCGAAGCGCTGCCAAGGTCTCCAGCCTGGGAACGGCGCAATTGAAAGGCGACCTGCTGCAGTTGCAGGTGACCGGCGACCCCTTGGTGGTGCGGATCTACGCGGTGGACGGTCGGCTGGGACAACGCATGGAGTTCAGCCATTCGACCAGCATCCCGCTGTCCTCCCTTCTGCCCCAACACGGGCTGTACGTGCTGGATGTCCGCAGCGGAACCACCTCCGTGCTGACGAGCAAGGTGGACAGAGTACGCTGAAGACGGATGCCCAGCGGCCCCAATAGTCAGGAGTAATGGATCCTCTTATATTTTAGGCATGACCCAAACCTCGCCTCCGTCTCGACGGTCCCTGGGATTCTGCCTGGGGGCCTCATCCATCCAGGCCGCGGAACTGTTGGAGATCCCCGGCAGACCCGTCGAGGTCGTCCGAACCCAGGTCCTGGTGCACGAGGGAGACCCGCGACGGATCCTTGAGGACCTGCTCTCCGAGTGGGACGCGCAGGGAGCGGCGGCGGTGCTGTTCACCGGGCGCAAGCTTCGCCGCAGGCTCTCGGCGGAATCCATCTCCGAACCCGAAGCGCTGGAATGGGGGCTCTCCTTCCTGCGCGTGGAGCTGGGGTGGACGGATCCCGTCACCGCGGTGGCGTCGTTGGGAGCGGAGAACTTCGTGGTGTACCGCATGGACGGCGCCGACCACGTGAGCACCGTGGAGACCGGATCCAAGTGCGCCTCCGGGACCGGGGAGTTCTTCCTGCAGCAGGTGGGTCGCATGGCCGTGTCGCCCGCCGAGGCGGTGGTGCTCGCCCGCGACCAGGATCCCTACAAGGTGTCGGGACGCTGCACGGTGTTCTGCAAGAGCGACTGCACCCACGCCCTGAACAAGGGCGTTCCCATCGGACAGGTTTCGGCGGGACTTTGCCGGATGATGGCCGACAAGGTCCTGCAACTGCTGGAAAAGGCCGACGCCTCCGGGGTGCTGGCCGTGGGCGGGGTGACCCAAAACGAGGTGATCCTGGGCCATCTGCGTCGCGATCTGCCCGGACTTTCCGCACCACCCCACGCCGACTGCTTCGAAGCATTGGGGGCCGCCTACCGGGCCCTTCGCCAGGGAACCGAGCGACCTTTCGCCAGGGAGGACCTGTTCGAGACCGGCAAGACCTCCTTCGAATTCCTGCCCCCGGTCTCCGCCGGCACCCACCTGGTTCGCTTCGCCCAGTCCGCCGACGGCGTGCTCCAGGACGGCGACGAATGCGTCGTGGGGCTGGATGTGGGCTCCACCACCACCAAGGCGGTGGTCCTGCGCCTGTCCGACGACGCCGTGCTCGCCTCCGTCTACCTGCGCACCAACGGCGATCCGGTGGGCGCCTCCCGCCGCTGCTACCAGGCGCTGCACGAACAGGTTGCCGGTCGCGCCTCCATCCTGGCCATCTCCACCACGGGCTCGGGTAGGCACATCGCGGGACTGCACGCGGGAACCCACGCGGTCATCAACGAGATCGTGGCCCACGCCACCGGCGCGGCCCACTTCGACCCGGAAGTGGACACCATCTTCGAGATCGGCGGGCAGGACGCCAAGTACACCCACCTCACCGGAGGCGTCCCCTCGGACTACGCCATGAACGAGGCCTGCAGCGCGGGGACGGGATCCTTCCTGGAGGAAGCCGCGCACGAGAGCCTCCGCATCGCCACCGAGGACATCGCGTCCATCGCGCTTTCCGCCGAGCGCTCTCCCAACTTCTCCGACCAGTGCGCGGCGTTCATCGGCTCGGACATCAAGACGGCCTGCCAGGAGGGCCTCACCCGCGAGGAGATCGCGGCGGGACTCGTGTACTCCATCTGCCAGAACTACGTGAACCGGGTGAAGGGACAGCGGGCGGTGGGTCGGAAGGTCTTCATGCAGGGAGGCGTCTGCTACAACAAGGCGGTGCCCCTCGCCATGGCGAACCTGCTGGGAGTGGAGATCGTGGTGCCCCCGAGTCCCGGGCTGATGGGCGCCTTCGGGGTGGCCCTGGAGGCCAAGGACAGATTGCGTCGGGGCGTCCTGGACCGGGGGGAATTCGACCTGGCGGACCTGGCGGCGCGGGAGGTGGAACGGCTCAAGCCCTTCGTCTGCCGCGGCGGCTCGGAGAAATGCGACCGCGGCTGCGAGATCGCCATGCTCGGGATCAACGGGAAGAAGATCCCGTTCGGGGGCGCCTGCTACAAGTACTACGACCAGGGAAGGAGCGCGAAAGCCGACCGGTCCGAGCACGACTTCCCGGCAAGGCGGCAGGAACTGGTGTTCGCGCCGCACGCCATCGCGCAGGAATTCGCCGACAAACCTCGCGTGGGCGCACCTCGCACGTTCCTGGTCAACCAGCTCCATCCCTTCTGGGGCGCCTATTTCGCGACGCTCGGCTGCGAAATGGTCCTCTCCGACGAGGTCGACCAGGAAGGCATGCGCCGAAAGCACGCGGACTTCTGCTATCCGGCGGAAATCGCCCATGGAGCCATCGCGAACCTCCTGAAGAAGCCGCTGGACTTCGTGTTCCTTCCCAAGATCTTTTCCCTCCCCGTGCCGGGAGGCGGCGGAGAACGCGCCTGGCAGTCGACCTGCCTCCTGCTCATGAGCGAGTCCTACTGGATCCAGCAGACCTTCCGCCGCGACCTGGGCGAAACCCGGGTTCTCGCGCCGGAATTCGATTTTTCCAAGGGGTTCGGCACCCAGGCCGCGGTGCTGGAGGCATTGGCCGTCCAGCTGGGCCGGACCCGGGCGCAGGGCCGGAAGGCGGCGGAAGCGGCCGCCCGAGCCCAGGCCCAGTTCCAGGAAGCTCTCCGGCAGGAAGGGCGGCGCGCCCTGGAGCGGCTGGAGGCGCATCCCGAACGGATGGCGGTGGTGCTGTTCGGGCGCCCCTACAACGCCTTCGCCAAGGAAGCCAACATGGGCATCCCCGCCAAGTTCGCCTCCCGAGGAGTGGACGTGATCCCCTGGGACGCGCTGGACTGGCACCTGGAGGACGTCGATCCGGACATCAACTGGGCCATCGGACAGAATTTGCTTCGCGCGGCGCGGGTCGTGGAAAGGCACCCGCAACTTTTCGGGACCTGGGTCACCAACTTCTCCTGCGGACCGGATTCCTTCCTGGTGGGCTATTTCCGGGAGCTGCAGGGCGAAAAGCCATCGCTCACGCTGGAGCTGGATAGCCACACGGCGGACGCCGGCGTCAACACGCGCATCGAGGCGTTCCTGGACGTGGTGGAAAAGTACCGCCAGGTCCACGAGCCGACCGTGCAGCAGGAGGAGTTCCGACCCGCCGAGGTGCGGATCCGCGACGGGAAGGGGTGGTTCGTGTCGTCCGACGGAGCCGAGACCTCCATGAAGGACGACCCAAAGGTCCATGTCGTGTTCCCCTCGATGGGACAGCTGGGTACCGAAGGCCTGGCCGCGATCTTCAACGGGATCGGCTTCCGGGCGACACCCCTCCCGATGCCGGATGTCGACGCGCTGCGCCTGGGGCGCGGCCACAGTTCGTGCAAGGAGTGCCTGCCGTTGCAACTGGTGTGCGGAAGCCTGCTGCGCTACCTCCGCGACCGGGCCCACGCAGGGGAGCACCTCGTGTTCTTCATGCCCACTTCCGCCGGAGGTTGCCGGCTCACACAGTACAGCGTCTATCTGCGCAAGCTGGTGGAAAAGCACCGGATCCCCAACGTCGCCTTCCTGTCGCTCACCAACACCAACGGCTACGGGGGGCTGGAGACCTCGGACGTCCTGAACGCGCTGAAGTCCATCATCCTCTCGGACGTGATGGAGGACGTAAGTGCCGCCATCGACGTGATCGCCCTGGATCCCGCCCAGGCCCGCGTCGTGTTCCGGGAGCAGTGGGAGCGCCTGCTGCAATGCTTCAGGCAGAAGCGGGGAAAGGGACTGTTCCGGCTCCTGGAGGACGTCGCCCTGGTGCTCTCCCGAATTCCGCGGGCGAAGGCATTGGACGAAGTCCCCAAAATCTCCCTCACCGGCGAGATGTACGTGCGCCGCGACGAGTTTTCGTGCCAGGACCTTTCCGCCAGGTTCGCGAAACGGGGGATCCTGGCCAAGCGCGCCCACGTCTACGAGTACCTGGCCTATTCCGACTGGAACGTGGACCAGAACCTGTGGCAGAACAAGTTCGGACTCAAGAAACGCGCGGTCCACAAGATCAAGATGCACCTGCAGCACGGCTACGAATCGAAGATCAAGAAGGCCCTCTCCCGCTCGGGCTTCTACGAGCTGGAGATGCTCGACATCCCGGCCATCGTGGAGTACGCCAAGGAGTATTTCGACGTGCGCTTCACCGGGGAATCCATCCTGGTGGTGGGCTCGTTCTGGAAGGAGCTCCCCATGCACGCCCAGGGACTGGTTTCCATCGGGCCGTTTGCCTGCATGCCCACGCGCATCATCGAATCGGTGGTCTCTTCGGACACTTCAGCCGCCACCAAGCGGCGGCTGGACAGCCTGACGGGACTCGGAAACGCCCAGCTTCCCGACGAAGTCCTGCACCTGCCCTTCCTGTCCATCGAGTCGGACGGGAACCCGTTTCCCCAGATCGTGGACACGCGGGTGGAGGCCTTCTGCCTGCAGGTGGAACGGCTCCATCGGACCCTGCGGGAGGCGGGCGCGGAGCACCGGTAGACGCCGATCAGGCCCGTTCCCGGGCCTTCGCCCTGTCCCACAGCGCGTCCTGGGCGGCGAGGTCCAGACTGGACAATTTGCGTCCTACCTCTTCCGCGTAGGACTCCATGGCGCGGAAGCGCCGGTCGAACTTGCCGTTGGCGCGCTGCAGGGCGATCTCGGGATCCACGCCGAGCTTGCGGGCCAGGTTCACCGCCGCGAAAAGGAGGTCGCCCACCTCCTCTTCCAGGTGGTTGGAGTCGTTTTCCAGCAGCGCCTCGCGGACTTCGCGGATTTCCTCGTCCAACTTGTCCCAGACGGGGTCCGCCGAGGGCCAGTCGAAGCCGTCCTTGGCCGCGCGCACCTGGAGTTTCTTGGCCCGCAGCAAGGCGGGGAAGGTCGTGGGGATTCCGTCCAGTCGGCTCTTGCGATGCTCCTTCCCGGTCTCGGTGTTCTTGATGGTCTCCCAGTTCGCGACCACCTGGTCCGAGCCCGCGACCTCCACGTCCCCGAAGACGTGCGGATGACGTCGCACCAGCTTCTCGGACAATTCCTGGATCACCGTGTCCAGGTCGAAGGACGCCCTCTCGGAGCCCATCTGGGCGTGGAAGACCACCTGGAGGAGGAGATCGCCCAACTCCTCGCGCATGTGGGGGTCGTCGCCGCTCTCCACCGCCTCCAGGAATTCGTAGGTCTCCTCCAGCAGGCATTCCTTGATGCTTTGGTGGGTCTGTTCGCGGTCCCACGGGCATCCGTCCGGAGCGCGAAGCCGCACCATGATCTGCCGCAGGTCGTCGAAGTCGTAGGTCTTCCCGGTCATGTCCCCAAAACTAGCCGGATCGACACCCGGCGGAGAGGGACCTCAGGCCACCGCGACTTCCCGCCGTCGCCAGGAGGCGGACTCCGTGCGCACCGGAAGCGAGCTGCGGCTGGCATCGGCGAAGCGGGAACCCATGATGGATGCGGAAATCTGGCCGCGGAAGGCGTCCAGGAGCATTCCCTTCCGGTTCACCAGCTCCAGCAGGATGAATCCCAACTGGACGTCCCCGAAGAAGAGGGGCTCCACGGCCAAGGCGGAGCGGATGGGCGAACGACGCCGGATCCGACGGAACAACCGATCCAGGCTGAACATCCTCCCACCCGGGGGAAGGTGCGCCCGGATGCCGTGGTGGACGGACAGGGCCAGCCGCATCTCGCCCTGGCAGGCCATCGGGTCTTGGAGGAGGAGATGAAGGCTCGAGATCTGTAGGGTCTTCAGGTCTCGGGCAAGGGTTTCGACCATGTCGGACAGCTCGAAGCTGTTGATCAGTTCGCACCCGGTCTCCTGGAGGCTCCGCGCCCAGCGCTGCATCTGCACGGAGCGATAGGCCGCGGACTGCACGGCGCGCTCGTGCACCACCACCCGCATCTGGTGCAGCAGGCCCTCGAAGGCCGAGCAGGATGTGGCATCGCCGGCGAAGAAGGGGAGGGAGGCGGAACGGAGCCGTGAAAGGAAGATCTGCCAGCGGTCCTGGTCCTCCTCGGGCTTGGTGGAGGTCTCGAGAAGGAACTGGAAGGCGCCCAGGGATTCTTGCGTGCCGCCGTTCCGCGCTTCCCGGGCCATGGACTCGACGAGGTTCCCGAGGGGACTGTCCATCCGGTTTCCACTTTCCACGGAGGTGCAGGCCTGGTGAACGGCTTCCAGATGCTCCGGACCGCCTGGAGCCCCTTGGATTCCGGTCGAAACGGCGACCGATCCGGTCCGGATCTCTTCTTGGGAAACCGAAAGGCAACCACAGGATCCGCGACGCACCAGATGGGCCGATTGGAGGGTGGCGGGTGGAACGCGGATGCCGTCGATCCGATCCAGGGCCAGCCGCAGGCAGGCCTCGCCCTGTTCGAACACGGGCTGGTGGGCCGTGGTCAGCGCCGGGGTGGAGCAAAGGCCGTCCTCGATGTCGTCGAAGCCGGTGACGACGACGTCGTCGGGGATGCGCCGTCCACGCTCCCGCAAGGCTTCCATCGCCCCGAGCGCCATCTCGTCGTTGGCGGCCACGAGGACGTCGAAGGAGGCGCCCTCGTCGAGCAGCGCCTTGACCCTGTCCCTGGCGATTCCGAAGTCGAACTCCCCGGGGATGTCCAGGGCCGGGTCCAGGGGCAGTCCCAGCCGTTCCAGGCACCGTTGGAAGGCAAGGCGCCGCAGGGAGGCGTCCGGATTGAGCAATGGGCCGCCCAAGAAGGCGAAGCGGGTGCGACCATGCACCTTGGCGATGTGCTCCACCAGGCTCTCCATCCCCGCGGCGTTGTCGACCTGGACGGAGGGGTGGCCGGGAACGACCATGCCCACCATCACCACCGGAATGGGCGCCAGGGCCTGGATGAAGGCCTCGACTTCTTCCATCCCGGAGGAGTTGGCCACGACCGGGGCCATCAGGACCAGAGCGTCGGGCTTGGCGTGCCGGACAAGGTCGAAGGCGACGTTCCGCATGGACTTGGTCGGATCCGAGGAACCGATCTCCCCACCGTTGAAACTCACCAGGTCGCAGTCTTCCACCCGTGCCGCGGCCTTCATTCCGGCCCAGAGGGCATACTGGTAGGAACCCACCAGATCGTTGGTCAAGAGACCGATCAGATTCCGCTTTTCCATCACCCAGACCCTACCATCCGCGAGGGGTCCGGGTCAAGCGGGGGGCACCGGCGGCGGCGCGGCGCGGGGGGGCGCGAACCGCCTTCCGAGTTCAGCGTATGGACAGAATCTGTTTTCGGCGGAAGCACGACGCGATGTGGTCGTTCACCATCCCCGTGGCCTGCATGTGCGCGTAGCAGACGGTGGATCCCAGGAACTTGAAGCCGCGCCGCTTCAGGTCCTTGCTCAAGGCGTCGGATTCGGGGCTGGTGGCCCTGAAGTCCTCGATCCCCCGCAGTTCGTTCACCTGCGGTTTTCCGCCCACGAAGCCCCAGACATAGGCGTCGAAGCTGCCGAACTCCCGTTGAACCTCCAGGAATTTCCGGGCGTTGAGGATGGCGGACTTGATCTTGGCCCGGTTGCGGATGATGCCGGGATCGGCGAGAAGTTGGGCTTCCTTCTCCTGGCCGTAGCAGGCGACGACGGAGGGTTCGAAGTTGTCGAAGGCCTCGCGGTAGCTTTCGCGCTTTCGCAGCACGGTGTACCAGCTCAATCCCGCCTGGGCGGCCTCCAGGGTCAGGAACTCGAACAGGAGGCGGTCGTCGTGAACCGGAACGCCCCACTCCCGGTCGTGGTACTCCACATAGTCGGGTTTCGCGAGGTCGACCCAAGGACACCGGTGGAAAGTGGTTTCCTGCGACATGGCAAGACCCCCCTCAGAAGCGGAGCGTGATCTGTCCGGAAGGAGCGAACCCGAGGGCGGCGTGCCAGCCGAGTCCCGCGTCGATGCCCCAGGAATCGCCCAGGTACCCCAGACCGAAGGAGGGCATGGCCTCGGGCCTGCCCACGGGAAAGCCTGTGCGCAGGGAGATCCCGTTCCAGCGGGCTTCCAAGGCGACCGGGACCACCGGAGTTTCATCGGCCACCAGGCGCAGGTCGGCCATGGGTATTACGGCCCAGTCTCCCCAGCGCTGCGTCCACGACACGCCCGCCTGCACGACGGCGGGTAGACGCTCGCGGTATTGGCCGGAAAGGGTTCCCATCCCCAGGTTCTGGATTTCGATGCCCGCCGCCCAAGGATGTTGGGCCGGAGCCCAGCGCAATCCCCCGGAGATCCAGCCTCCCCAGGAGGTGGCGTCGGATACCGCATCCATTCCAGCGCCCAAGAGGAAACCGGCGCGCAAGCCCTCCAAAGGGAGCGGTGCCGAGGCTCCGCCTTCCAGGGCCCAGGTGGAGGCCGCGTAATTTCCGGTGATCTGGTCCTGGTCGTCGCGACCGGGAATGTTGGAGAACCCCTGGTAGCGCAGGCGCCCCTCGGCAGTCCAGGCACCGTAGGGGATCTCCCAGCGCGCGTCTTGCTGGGATCCGCCCAACTGGCCGTAGTCCTCGATCCATCCCGCGGAAATCGTGGTGTGGTCAGCGGAATCCGTGGCGGGATTGGCCGAGGTCTCGATGCCCGGGCCGCCGGCGCCGGCACCCGAAAGGGCCTGGTCGCGGGGCGATGCGGACGCCTTGAGCAGCTTGAAACCGGAGCCGCCCAGGGGGAGATCGAACGGATTCTCCCCAGCCAAAGCGGAGGTCGCGGCGAGCAGGGCGAAGAGGGGACCGATCATCCTTGGAAGTTCGTGAATTGGAGGTCCACCGACCAGTCCCCCTTGCGCAGGAACTGGATGGCGTCTTGCAGGTCGTCCTTGGACTTCCCGGCGACCCGCAGGTGGTCTCCCAGGATGGAGACCTGGACCTTCAGCTTGGCCTCCTTGATGGTTGCGGCGATCTTCTTGGCATCGGGTTGCGGCACGCCGGCCTTGAGGGTCGCTTCCTGGCGCACGGTCATGTGCCCGGCCGCCTGCACCTTGCCCCAATCGATCCCTTTGGTGCTGACGCCCCGCTTGATCAACTTGGTGTCCAGCACGTCCTTGACCTGCTCGAGCTTGGGTTCGTCGTCGCCGATCAGCTTGAGCTTTTCGCCGTCGAAGTCCACCTCGCATCTGCTCCCCTTGAAGTCGAACCGGGACCCGATCTCGCGACGCGCCTGGTCCACGGCGTTGCGGACCTCCTGGGGATCGATCTTGGAGACGATGTCGAAGGAGCAATCCTTGGCCATAGGGTCTGCAAGTTACCTACTTGCCTGCCGACAAGCGCCGGAGGGTGTCGATGTCGGGCCCCTCGAGCTTGCGCTTGGCGCACAGCCGGACCAGATCGGACAGTTCGCGGTCCTCGCCGCGGGAGAACTGGTACCGTCCCGCGAGCAGAAGAAGCCGGGGCTCGGCGTCGATTCCCTTGAGGGCCGTTGCGGACAAGCCCCTTCGAAGCTCGGCGGGGTCGTCGGAGAGGGCGAGTCGCCAGTAGGTCGCGACGGGGGAAGCGGTCGGTTCGAGGTCCGCGCAGCGTCGCTGCGCGGATGCCAGATTGCCGCGCCCGAAATCCACGGTGCAGGCCCGGTCGGCGGCGTGGAGGGCTGCCGCCGCGGCTTTGGCCTTTTTCCGGGCATCGGCGCCATGGGCCGACAGCGCACAAGCGAGGAGCGCCATGCCGAGCGATGGAAGACGGGTCCGCGCGTTCACCGCCCCACCCGGATGGTGCGCCGACCGAAGGCGTCGATGGAGACCTGGAGGGTTGGCGTGCGCACCAGTTCGAGGTCGGAAGGCGGGACTTCGAGTCGGGACAGGGAATCGCCCAGGGCTTCGAAGTGCAGGCCCGGGAGAGTCTTGGCGAACCACGCCGACACGGGGAAGTTCAGGACCGGTTCGACGGGTCCCAGGAGATTGCGTGCCGAGACATCGGCATCGGCACCGAGCCACTCCGAAAGGGTGTTGGCGAATTCCCGTCGGTTCGCGATGCGCAGGGAATCCCAATTCCACTGGGGCGACCACCAGGGCCCCGCCTGCAGCGTGGCATCCACGCTGGACCAGGGAGACCCACCGGAGGCTCTCCGGAACGTCCACCTCTGGCCCTTGGGCCCGGAAAACTCCAAGGCGCATTCGCCCTTTCCTTCGTGGCAAGGCGTGGTGGATTCCAGTCCAAGCCCGCGATCGCTGGCGAGGGACCTCAGCCCCTTCGCCGTGACCCCGGATGCCAGCCCGGGCTGGGGAGAGGGACCCTTCGGCGGCATGGTGCGCCCTATGCGCAACCGGGTGGAGCCGCCGCTCACCCAGGTGGCCGCCGCCAATGGGGGCGTGCAGGAGCGGCAGAGGAATCCCTGGGCGGGTTTTCCTTCCATGGTGGCGAGGAATTCCGGGGGTAGAGCGTCGGGATCGGACTCCGTCCATTCGGCTCCCGCGGAGACGACGTCCAGGATGCTCCAGAAGATGTCGTCTGGCAGATCCCTTTCGCGACCAGCGCGCTCGGCCCACCAGTCCATCCCTCCCAGCGAGCCGCCGCGCAGGAAATCGGGGCGCACCAGGATCCGGGCGGTGTCGGCGGAGAGAAGACCGGCTTCCCAGACCCCGCGCCTCGAGCCCGAAACGGGGGACAATGCCCAATCATGACGGAATTCGGCCATCGTGACCGGCCAGCTTCCCGCGAAGGCGCCGACACCGAAAGCCGCGATGGCGGGTGCGATCCTCATGCCCCTTCTTCCGGCAACCGCCCGATGAACGGCAAGTTCCGGAACCGCTCGGCGTGGTCCAGCCCGAAGCCCACCACGAACACGTCGGGAACCTCGAACCCGAAGAAATCCGGTTTCATGGGCGCGATGCGGCGGGCGGGCTTGTCGAGGAGGAAGCAGCCTCGCACCGAGAGGGCCTCGTGCTCCAGGAGCCAGTCCTTGAGGGCGAGGAACGTGGAACCCGTGTCCAGGATGTCGTCGACCACGAGGACATGCTTGTCGGCGATCCTGTCCGGATCGGGAACCACCAACCGCGGCGATCCGACGGGCCCGGTGGAATCGCCGTAGGAGCGGGAGCGGGCGAATTCCAGCTCGAAGGGGTTGCGCAGTTGCCGCATCAGGTCGGAGGCGAAGACGACCGCGCCCTTGAGAACGACCAGGAGGACGAAGGTCTCCCCGTCGTAGTGGCGGTCGACCTCGCGGGCGATCTGGGCGATCCGCGCCTCGATCTGTCGAGCGGTGAGCAGCACAACCGGCGAAGTCATTTGGTGGAGTCTCCCCAGCGGGCCGCTTCGCGTTCCACCGTCATGTCGAAATTGAGTCGTTCCAGGACCGCGATCCAGATCAGGGCCGCGGCCTTCTCCTGCGCGTCGATCCGAACCTTTCGCAAGAGGGGCCTGAGCTTGCGCTCCCGCAGGACGAGTCCGGCGTTTTCGAGAGGAGCCTTCGAGATCTGGAGGTGGGCGGCGTCGGCGAGATCCAGTAGGATGGAAAGTGCGTCTGCTTCCAGAGGGTCGGCGCGCGTGGACAAGGCCCGCATCCGCGCCTGCAGGGAGGCGTCGAGCGCGCCGTCGGGAAGCAGTGTGGAAAGGGCGATGCGCTGGGCCTTGGCCTCCTCCAGGGCTTCCACCACGTCCGCCACGATGGCCCGGTCGGGCGCTTCCAGCGTGAGGCGCACCGCGTCGCGCAGCCGGTGTTCCAGAAGCACCTGCCTCGGATAGAGCAGGAAGGCGGGCGCGGGGATCCCCAGGTGGACCAGATCGTCGCGCGCGTCCTGGGAGGCCCTGTCCAGTCCTTCGTGGAGGGGGCGGAGATCGTCGAGGGCGCGTCGGATCCGGCGGCTTGCCAGATCCTGTCGACGATCCAGGAGCAGGTCCGTCAGCCGGAACGGTCGGCATGTCCAAGCGCGTTCCACGGAGGAACGGATCTGCGCGGAAGGGAGGGACCAATCGACCGATGGAAGGTCGCCGTCCTCCAGGATCCTCACCTCGGGCGAATTCCTGGCGTCCTGCCTGGCCAGGAGGCGAAGGGTGGTGGTCTCGCGCAGGGAGTCGTCGCGGACCACGGCCTTTCCCTCCCAGACACCGGGCACCGGGCTGGACAATTGCAGTTGCGCGGTCTGGTGGAACATGGCGACGGGAACTTCGTTCTCCGGGGTCTCCACCAGAAGCTCGAAGGCGGCGTGGGCGGCCACCAGATGGGCGATGGGCCAGGCGGGGCGCACCCAGTGTTCCCAGATCCATCTGCCGGAGCGCGCCTCCACGTTGGACACCGCCTTTTCCAGGATGGCCAGGATCCGTCGTTCCGGCGATGGGCGCCCCAGGGATTCCACGAGTTCGCAGGCGCGGCGGGCGTAGCGCAGGTTCTGCACGGGCTCCAATCCCCCCAGGTCGTCGAAGAACCAGCCGCAGCTGGTCAGGCAGAACTGGCCCATCAGCACCAGCTCGGCCAGCCGCAGCGCGATGCCCGATGACGCGTCGGGAAGTCCCGGGAGGAGATGCTCGGCGAGCCATTCCTCGCGGGTGCGTCCGCCGTTTCGCGTGGACACCCAATCCAGCCGAGCCTCCCAGGGATTCCCGAAGAGTCCTGGAGAGAGGGCGTCCCAGGCGAGTTCCGCCTCGTCGCGGCAGAGAGACATCGCCTGGCGCAAGGGCGTGCGCCAGGCCTGGGTCCAGTCGTCGGGTCCCCCGGTGTGGCATCCGCAGTCGCGCTGCCATCTTCCCGTCCCGTGGGCGCAGGACCATGCGGTCCCCTCGCCGTGGGCGTTCTTGAGCCTCACCTCGTGCTCGGGCGGACGGATGGACAGAAAATGTCCAAAATTCGTGGGGATGGTCCCGTGCTCGGGGCAGAGGCTTTCGTAGAGGTAGGCCAGGGCCATGTCGCCGAAGGGTTCGTGGTGGCCGTAGGATTCGCCGTCGGTGGCCACGGACACCAGGCGGGAAAGGACGGAATCCGGAACCCAGGCCGCCTTCAGCCGGTCGAAGTAGCCCCTGGCGTCGCGGAGGAGGTGCTCGAACCCCACCGCCGCGGAGACGGGCCCGTCGTAGAAGAACACGTCCAGGTGGCCTCCGCACAGCGGCTCCCCGTGCTCGTCCAGGGGATAGATCCGGTACGCCTGGCCGGGATCGATGGACCCGTCGGAGACGTCGGTCCATTCATCGGTGCGCAACGGCCGCACCCTTTCCGCCTGGGTGGGCGCGAGGATGGTGAACTTCACTCCGGCCTCGATGAGGTCCACCACGGTGGGCATGTCGATGGCGGTTTCCGCGAGCCACATGCCCTCCGCCTGCCTGCCGAAACGGCGCTGGAAATCGCGCAGACCCCATTGGATCTGGGTGCGCCGATCGCGCTTGGTGCCCAACGGGAGGATTGCGTGGTTGTAGACCTGGGCGATGGCGTTGCCGTGTCCGCCCTGGTCCTCCATGCTCTGCCGATCGGCCTCCAGGATCCTCGCGAGGGTTTCGGGATCGTTGTCCGCGATCCAGTCCAGGAGGGTGGGCCCGAAGTTGAAGGAAAGCCAGCGGTAGTTGTTGGAGATGGCACGGATGCGGCCCCACCCGTCCAGCAACCGCGAGGCCCCGTTGGGCGCGTAGCATTCGCGGGCGATGCGGGCGTTCCAGTCGTGGTGGGGAAAGGCGCTTTCCTGTGCCTCGATCCGTCCTGTCCACGGATTCTCGCGGGGAGGCTGGTAGAAATGGCCGTGGATGCACAGCCGCATCGGGTTTTCGGTGGTGCTCATCGGTTTGCTGGGAGTGTAGCAAATCCGGGGTGTGAATATCCACGTCCTGGGCGAGTCCTCTCCCCAAGGCAGCATATTCCAAAAGCTCCGGAGCAGAGTGAGTGGACTTCGAGGATTGGCTTGACCAAGATCCCTGGAGGGAAGGATGCCGTAGATCGGGAATGTCTGATTCAAGTCGAAAAAAGCCCCTCGGAGTGACCGAGGGGTCGAGGTATTACGGAGCGATATTGATGCCTTCAAGTACGTTAAATCCAACGGGAGCGATGCAAGTTCCGTTGTACATGTATGACATGGTGGTCGAATTTGTTGGGAATTCCACGTTGACGTGCTTTCCCGATGCGATTGCCTGAATCGCCAGGGTGTACGCCGTGGTGTAGAGCGGATTGGTTGAGGTGATCAGAAACAGGGGAGAGTAGCCTGGCAACTGAACAGCGACCCCTGTCGAATTTGCCGAAGTTCCGCAGCCCTGGACAATTGAAACCTGAGTTGGAGTCAAATTTCCGGTGTAGCCGCAGAATGCCGAGGACACGAGAGCGAGTGCGACGAATAGCGCTTTCTTCATTTCGAATGCTCCTTGTTGGTTTGGTCATCCTCCCGGACTTGCGAGGAATTCGCGAGCAGAAGGCTGGTGGAATATACGGAAGATTGGACAGAATCCTTCCAAGACGGATTCTGTTTGTCAAGGCTGTGTGTTCTGCCGGAGCACGAAATCTCCGCGTCGGGACCGACCTGTCGGGAACGCAACAGGGTGGAACCGGATCCGAAATATTCCCAGGTGTTCCGGTCAGAGCGGTAACGGAATCCGTCCGCCCCTCGGCGGGGCGATCCGGTCCATGGTCAGCGGTAGTACACGGAGATCGACGGCCTGCGGTTCAGCGCAGTGGTGTCTGATCTCGAGGTGGCCACTTGGATGCCGGTCGCGGTTTCGTCGTAGGCCCGCAAGAGGATGCCCTGGTTGGAGGCGGTGTCCGAGACCCAGGCCTGAACGAGCGATGTGATGTCGAACGGGATGCCGCCCCGACTTCCCGAAAGCGCCCAGCCGCAGGTGACGGGAGAAGACTGGACCCATTGGCCGTCCTGGGAACCGAGCGGAAGCGAGGCCAGGGAAGATGGCGTCCATGCCTTCAGGACGCGATGGACCGCGAATTCCTGGGAAGCGGCCGGGTTCGAGGCATCCCACAGCATCAAGGTCGCGAACACGATCTGGTGTCCCTGCAGCGTGGCCGGTATGGATGGCTTCCACAGGTAGCGGCCCACCGCCGTGGTGCCGGTGTTGGAACCCACCAGCACCGAAGGCGAGGTGGAATCCAATGTGCCTTGCCCGGCGGGAGGAAAGGCGATTCCCGCGTCCGTAGCGCCAAGACTTCCGATCGTGGTGGAAAACTCTGGTTGCAACTGCAAACCGGGTCCGTAAACCAATGTGTCCGAAATCCGCACCTCGTCGACCTGGAAGGCCCCCACCCGGGAATCCCACGACCCACCGCCCACGGAAAAGGGGGCCTGGGTGTCGTTCAAGTAGTTAGGGGCCTGGACCTCGGTTCCAAAGGAGAAGATTTCCTGTGGAGTGCCATTGATCCAGATGTAAATCTCTTCCTGCGACTGGGTGATGGACACCGCGATGTCCACCCATTGCCCCACCGGGATCACGGTGGGCAGTGTGGTGATTCCCTGCCACTGGACGGTTCCATCCGGTGTCAACGATTGCATCGCCACCTGTACGGCGCGGTCGGCCGTGAGGGTGATCCGGGGACCGAGGTAGGATCCCAGCAAGATGAAACCATCCGACGGCAGGGTGTCCAGCTTGAAGCGCATCTCGATCGTCTGCATACCCGAGCTCTCCCACTGGAGAGCTGTGGGCATCGCCCCGATCGCGGTTGTCGCGGTGGTTGCGGCGGGATTGTTTGGAGGCAGTGTCGATATCTCCAGGGCCTTCCCGTGTGGAGAGGGCACCAATTTGGCCGGGGAGGGAAGTGTCAGATCCAGATGGTTGGGCCCCAGATCCAAGGTCCGGTGGTCCGGAGTGAGCGAATCGAAAGTCCACAGTGCCACGGTATGGGGGGTCAAGAAGAACGCACTGGTGTCCACGGAGCGGATGAAAGGTGCCGCCGACCCACTGGTCGCACCCTGGATCACGACAGTTCCGTTCACCCATTGGAGATTCCAGGCGGTCCATTTGGCTGGCCCACTCGCCTGTTCCACCAGCGTGTAAAGCACGCCGGAGGAATCCTTGAGGCCTTGGATCGTCCAGGTCGTCCCGGATTGGGTTCCGGGATTGCCGGGATTGTCGATGAAGACCGAGTCCACGGTACCCAAAGAGGAGAGATCCAGTTGGATCTGGGTGAGGGGAACCAGGACCACAAGGAGACCGTTCAGATCTCCATTCAGTTGGAATTCACCGGATTGGCCCGCGAGCTTCCCATTCTGCCAAGCCTCCACGCAATATCTGCCGGATGCCACATGCGAGAAAAGGAAAGCTCCAGTATCGTCGGATCGGGTGGTGTCCACCGGTGCCGATTGTACGGAGTCCATCCGGATCAGGAGCACCTCCACGGAGACGCCCTGGCCTTGGGAGACGACCTTGCCGGTGACGCGCCCGGTATTCCCGGTGCTGATCACGCCTGCATTTCGCGTGTCGCAGGCCGCCATCAGCAGGAGCATCGGGAGGAGTACCGCGAACGCCAAGCGGCCCGGAGCGCGGTGGGGAAAAACCACGCTCCGGAAAATGAGCCAGCTTCGGACTTGGGTCGAGGACTCCCCAGTGCGGCTCGATCGTTCCAGATTCCTCCCGACAGCGGACGCATGCACTTCGCAAACCTCCATCTGGTCCCTGACTGTTCGGGCCTGTCCACCAATGATGCCAAGAAAGACGCGGAAGAGGAAGGATCCGCCCAAGCACGACAAAAAATGCTGTGCTCCGCTGGGATACGAGTTGGTCATTCTGAAACCGGGATCCGCGTGAGCGGAAACAACTGGATGTTGCATTGGTAGACGCGGTCCACGTGCTGGACCTGATGGGCGATATCCGCCAATTCCTGCCGGAAGATCCGCACCTTCTCCTGAACTTGGTTCCAGGAAGTCTCGTCGAGACCCAGGCTAAGGGTCCCGATATGGCGGGATGCCTGGCGACACCGTCCAAGCGCCTCTTGGGCGAGCTGCATGGTCTGGATCTGGTAGGATTTCACGGCCTCCGATCTGAGCTCGTCGCGGGTATGCAAGCTGGTTTTGGTCTGGACGTAGAGACTTCCTCGAGGTTGGATCAGTTGCAACGAGAGGAGCAAATCCAACGCGTACCGCGCCTCTTGCGCGCCGATGGGGGGATCCAAAAGCCGTCCCAAGATCCTGTAGTCACCGTGGAAGTCCACCACGGTCACCAATTCCCAGACGGGGATCACATACCATTTTCCGAACAAATCGTATTGCTGAACGGAAAGGAGTGTGCCCCGCGAGGGTTTGTGGATCTTCCGGAGGCGGTCCAAGTGGAGACTTTTCTCCGCGAGCGTCTTGGCATTGTTGAGATTGACCAGTACGGCGAAGTACTCCGCTTCGCGCGCGGTGTGGCGGATGGCCTTCGAAACCTTCAGCGCCGCGGATGGACTGAGCTGCTTCTCCCCCTTGCAGACCAGACGCAGGAAAGAGCGGGACTTCAAGCCCGCCCGGTTGGCGAATTCCTGGTAGCTGAAAGAGCCGCGCTCTCTCTTTCGCGCTCGCATCCAGTCGTCCAGATAGACATGGTAGTCGGAGTACTCGAAGACGATAGGAGATATCTCGCTCGACTTTCCGGATATTTCCGGCGACTCCGACACACGCTCACCCGTTCCTTCCGGGAAACTTGCCCCAAAGCTAGGTGTCGGGAAGACTTCCGCCATCAGGTGCCTCGAGTTGCCTGGGCTTTCCGATAGACGCTCCGGATGCCTCGTAGGAAGATTTCCGGCGAGTGGTCGCGCACGATGCGAGCGCGGGCCGCTCTTCCCATGGCTTCCCGGTCGAAGCCCGACGCCACCCGGATCAAAAGCTCGGCCCAAGCTTCCACGGACCCGCGTTCCACGAGGAAGCCGTTCGATCCCGGATCGATCAAGTCAGGATAGCCTCCCACGTCCGACGCGGCCACCGGGCATCCCTCCCGCATGGCTTCCAGGACAAAGACGGGCGCGTTCTCCACCCACAGGCTCGGGAGCACCGCCAGATGCGCCTGGTCGCATTCGCGGAGAACCCGCGCACGGTCCACCGGCCCGAGCCAGTCCACGCGGTCCTCGATGCCCAGGGACCCGCACAATTCCATCAAGGTGGCTCGAGCCGCGCCGTTTCCCGCCACCCGCAGACGGATCCCCTGGACCTTCGCCATCGCCCGAAGCAGGACGTCGAGACCCTTTTCCCGTTCGATGCGGCCGGCGTGGAAGAGGGTGATCGGACCGGTCGGACCCGACGGGGCGCGCTCCCCGGGTGGATCCACGAACAGCGGGAGAGCGACGCTCTCCACCCCTTCGTAGAGTCGATCGACCCAGTCGGCCAGGAAACGCGAGGGCGCGGTGAAGACGGATACCGTCCTGCGAAGGACGGGGACCTGGATCGCCAACCGCAGGGAGTTGAACCGGCGGTGGAGGTCCAGGGCCGGAGTGGTGGATCGGAGACAGCGGGTGGAAAAACACTGTCCGCCGAAGCCGAGCGCGCACACCGAGCCGTCGCGTCGCACCATCCATCCCTCCGGACAGACGGCACCGAAATCGTGCTGGGTGCAGACCAGCGGAATCCGAAGCGCTTTCGCCGCGATGAAGGGCGCGATGGACCAGACGAGGTTGTATTTGTGGACATGGACGACGTCCGGGCGGAAGACCCGGAACCGGTTCCAGGCGACCAGCGCGAGCCAGGGATTGAAGATCCTGGAGGCGTAGTGGATGGGACGTCGCGTACCGGTCAGGACGTCGACCGCATCGCCGTTTCCGGAGAGGAGGGCGGCCAACGCGTGCAGATGGACTTCCGCTCCGCCACCATGCGGATGATCGTTGACCAGCTGGACGCGCATGCGAGGGGAAAGTGCATTTTGGAAGCCGAACCAATGTCCACGAAGAAGAATCCAGAAACCTACGCGAGCTACCTGGAAGTGGCGTACGGTTCGCGCCCGGAATCCTACTACCGGAACTTCCTCCGGACTCCGATCCGGTCGGGAGCTTCGGTCTTGGATTGGGGCTGCGGGCTCGGCGGGATGCTCCTGACGCTGGAGAAGGAAGACCCGACCCTCGTCCTCCACGGCGCGGACATCATCCCGGAGACGCTGGAGCGGTTGCGGAAGGCCCGTCCCGCATGGGATCTCCGGCAGGTCGCTTCGGAATCGCCGACTCTTCCCTGGGCGGATTCCAGCTTCGACCGGATCTTCCTGCTCGATGTGGTGGAGCACGTCCGCGAACCGCTCGAGATGCTCTCGGAGGCCCATCGGACGCTGAAGCCGGGGGGGATCCTGGTGCTGTCCACTCCGGACCGATGGGCGTTCTACAAGCGGCCCGGAGGATTCGTCCGCAACCTCGGGTTCAACTGGAACCGGCTGCGCGGTCGGGAGTGGGTGGATCCCACGCATCTGACGGAATTCACAGCGGGGAGGCTTCGCGCCCTGTTGCGAGCCTCGAAGTTCGGGGACGCGGGCTTCCATCCATCGGTTTGGCACCGCAGTCTCTGGCTGCGTCCGCCCAAGCGCCACTACAGTTTCATCGTCGAGCTGGCCAGAAAGCACTGACCGGCCAGGAGTATCTTCCCACATCCATGCGGATCACCTCCACCTCCACGCGCCCGACCACCACGGGCTTCCTCGTCCAACGGCTGCTCGCGCGCGACATCGCCGCGGAGCTGACGACGTTGGGCTCGTCCCACTCCGGAATCCTGCTGGATGTCGGATGCGGGAACGCCCCCTACAGCCGATTGCTCCCCGGCTGGCGGAGGATCGGAATCAACATCGACGCCATCGACGCGACTCCCGATGTCGTCGGCGACGGCATGGCTCTGCCCTTCCGAGAGGGGTGCACCGATGCCGTGCTCTGCAGCCAGGTGGTCGAGCACGTCCTCGATCCTTTCGCGCTCGTCCGGGAGCTTGCCAGGGTTCTCCGACCCGGAGGCACCTTGATCCTGACCGGTCCCATGTTCTGGTCGCTCCACGAAGAGCCGCACGACTATTGGCGATTCACCGAACACGGCTTTCGCGAACTGTGCAGAAGGGCGGGATTGGAAGCCGTCTCGGTGCACCCGCAAGGAGGTGCGATTTCGCTGGCCGCCATCGTGCTGAACCGGATTTTCCAAGGACCGTTGTTCGCTCCCGTCCGACTTGCGAACAACCTGGCGGCCCTCGTTCTGGACCAACTCATTCCCCTGAGGCATTCCACCGCGAATCTGATGCTGACAGCTCGGAAGCCGGCCGAAGGAATGCCCGCGAGGCGGTTGCGGCTCCCAATATCCCGGTCGGGATCTGCCCGATGATCGCGGTCCACACCATGCCGACCGCTCCCCACCTGGACACCAGGATCGGACCCAGCACGATCTTCGTCGCCAGGATGGGCGCCAGGTTGAGGACGGCCACCCAGATGCGATTCCGGCCGATCAGGATCGACAACCAGAGCCAATCCATTGTGGAGAGGCACAGGAGGAATCCCATGCCCGGCAGCAATTCGTCCGCACCGGCGAAGCTCCGGGCGTGGAAGACCGAGCGGAAAAGGATGGGGCCGATCAAGGCCGCTCCCAGAGCCAAGGCGATTCCCAACGCGGCCTGCAATCCCACGGCGCGTGCGAGGGCTCGGCCTCGTCGTTCCCGTTGGCGGTGCAGGCGTGGGTAGAGATAGGAAGAAAGGCCTTGCGCGAAGAATCCGCCGGCCATGACCAGATTCAAGGCGGCGAAATAGCGACCCACGTCCGGACGTCCAGAATACTTCTCCAACAGGAAGGCGTCGATCCGGGTCGCGAACCCCACCACGAGCAGATACCCGATGGATTGGAGCAGGAATGGGGAATATCTCCGAGCCATCGCAGGCGATGGTCCCGTTCGCGGCACCCTGCATCCCCGCGGAAGCACGGCCAGATAGGCGACCATCAGGGCGGCCGGCCCGGAGGCCAGCGCCAGGAGGGCCCCTGCGGGTCCGGGTCTGAATCGCCACACGGCAAGCAGGGCGATGATGTTGCCGATCGGGTAGGCGATCCGCGCGAACAATTCCCGTCCCACTTCCTGGCGAGCGCGCAGGATCTGCCGCAGCAGGTCGGAGGAGGCTTGGAATCCGTAGAACGCACCGGCCCACACCAAAGCCATGGAGTCGTCCTTCCCCACGAATCTCCAAGCGGCCCATATGGCCAGCGGGACCACGAACAACGGCGTCAGGAGAAGCTTGAGTCCTCCCAGCAACCGCACCAGATCGTCGTCGTCCGGAGACTCCGACACCAGTCGCAGGGCGAGGTTGGGAAGACCCGTGTCCGCCAAAGGCGACAACAACGCCGCCGAAGCGAGAGCCAGGGCCACGATTCCGAACCGATCCGCACCGAGTTGGTTGGCAACGAGGAGCTGGAAACCCATCGCGGCTCCGCGCCCGATGGCCTCGGAGACCAAGGTGGCACCAGTCCCTGCCCAAACAGAGCGCGCCATCAGAACTCCTGGCTCAAGGATGCCTTGTTGCGCAATCCTGGTGAAAAGGCCGATGTTCCCGATGCGTGGATCTCCCCGGAGATCGTGTAGGAGATCCGGGTGCCTGTCCGACCTTCGTGGAGGATCTGCGCCTGCCATGGGAGGTCCCACGACACTCCGTTCCCCACCGGAAACCCCCACCACAATCTTGGTGGGTTGCCGGCCAGTTCGAGACGCTGGAAGCCGATCCGCGGTTCGAGGGAGAACCAAGGGAGGCTCCAGCGAACGCCTGCCTCTCCCTCCCAGCGGTGTTCTTCCCCCCAGGTACCCCCAGGCTCCCACGGCTGGACGGCCGAGCCGGTTTCCCCGCCATCCAGGCGCATCCAGGCGCCTTGCACGGCGGCCAACGGCTGGAGGGACAATGGATGGACGTCGCTCGGGGCGCCAAGAAGGATCGGAGGGGCTCGCATTTCGAACGTTCCGTTCGCCATGGTGTGGTCGGCGTGACCCGCCGACTGACCGGAGGGATCCATCCACCCCAAGCCCGCCGCTGTGTCCAGCGTCGCCGATTCGTGCCCTTCGTCCCACCGCATCTCGCCGTCGGCGTTCCAACCGCGCACGGCCCAATCGCCTTGGGCCCCGCCGAACCAGGAGGCGCCGGAAAGGCTCCAAACGGAATTTGTCTGCGCTCCGGGGGCTTCCTCGCGACGCCAGCCTCCCCAGGCCTGGACAGCCAAGCCGGCCAACGGCGAAATTCCCACGCGCGCCGACAACCGCTTCTGGCTGGTTCGCCACCAGATGGAGTCGGAGGCGGAGGAGTCCCCGATGGCGTGGGAAAGGCTGGCCGGGATCGAAGGTTGGCTCCAAGCCGCGGAAAGATCCAGGCGGAAGGTTCGGGTGCGGACCAGGGCGGTCTGCAGTTCCCAGGCCATCTCCGAGCTGTAGACCGGAATCCAGAATCCGAACCCCAATGACCAATCGCGTTGGTCCCGCACCAGGCGCAAGGCCTCGGCGCCGACGCCCAGACGCAGTCCGCCTTCGGGGGCGTCCTGTGTCCAGCCCACGCCGGCGGCCTGTGCGGACGGCTTGGGCTGGAGGTCCAGCGCCTGGATCCCGAATTCCAGGCCTTCGGTGCCTTCCACCACGGCGCCGAGATCGAAACCCACCTGATTCCGGCTCCACTCGTCGCCGTCGAAGGAGCCGCGATCCTGCTGGTAGGACAGTCCCACCGCGGTGTTGTTGCGACTGCCCCCGACCAGGGCGTCCAACAACGGTCCTCCGGGCTCCGCCTCCCCGGCCAGACCCACGTCCGCGCGATCCAGGTCCGCGATGCCCGGGACCGGGACGGAGTACCATCCCACCCCGAGATCCGGGGCCGCGGCGCCCGCGAGGCACGCGTAGGCGAGGACCCAGCTGTGGGTTCGGAACGACATCGGCGGTAAGGGTACCTAATTCGCCCGATGGTTCCGACGCTCGGGCCTGAGGTACTTTTGCCCGCTCATGGACGACACCGACTCCGACATCCAGGCCGTGGAAGCCTCCCTGGCCGAGGCCCTGGACCTCATCGCCGACGGCGAAGACCGCCGCGCCAACATCCTGCTGGACCGCGGCATCCAGAAGCTGCGGCTCCTGTCGGTGGGGGCCCATCGGCTCCCGGCCTTGCGGCTCTGGGCCCTGACGCTCTCCGCCCAGGAGGAATGGGAACAGGCCCTGCTCAAGTACGAACAGATCCTGTCCGTGGTGCCCGACGACGAGGACGCCCTCTGGCAATCGGCACTGATCCTTCTGCGCAGCCTGGAACGCCCGGAACCCGCTCGAGCCCTGATCGCCGACCGCCTCCTTCCCATCAACCGGACCTCCGAATACGAAGAGGCGCTGCGCGAGTGCGAGGTGGCGTTGGGGATCCCGAGGGGCTGAAAGCAGAAGCGCGAAGAAACCGCCATCCGGATCCCCCGGAGTCTACTTTCCCCAAAAGGCAGGAGAGATCCCCCTTTTCTCTGGAGCGACCAGTGCGGCAGTCGGCCCGCCAAACAGTCCTACTTGCGTTGCTCCTTTCGGCCCTTTTCCCGAACAGGGCGTTCTGCGACACCTTGCCCCAACCCGTTCGCGCCGGGATCTTCCTCGACTGTGGTGGGAACTACTCGGTGAAGACGTTGTTCGACCACCCATTCGCTTCCGGTTCAACCCAGGTGGTGGGGAACAGCGGTTTCGAGTCCCCGTCCATAGGCAACACTGACTTCATGCAATACCCGAGCGCCACGCTGGGGGCATGGTCGGTGACCAACATCGATGTGGTCTCCTCCAGTTACATGACTCCGGACTCCGGCAACCAGTCCATCGATCTGAACATGAACACGGCGGGTTCGATCCAACAGACACTGCAGACGAGTGCCGGTCAAGCGGTTGTTCTTCGGCTCAGCTACACCTACAACAACCAGTGTGTTCTGTACAATGTTTTGCCAATCCCCGCGCAATACCAGTCCCAGGTGATCTGGAACGGGGTGGTGGTCGACACGATCGAGGTGGCCGCGGGTGCACAGAGAGTATGGCAGACCTATTCGAAATCCCTGGTTGCCCGAGGGAACGATGTCATCGAGATCCGATCGCTGACGCCAGGTACGTGCGGGAACATGCTGGACGACATCACGGTCACCATCAGCGCGGTGTCCTCCCAGGTTCTGGGGAACTCCACCGTGACCCTCCGACTTCCCAACGGAACGGTCCTGCCTCCGATCACGGTTCCCAGCTCTGCGGTCACCTTCGACGCGGCGGGGACGACGGCGACGATCCCCCTGGGCCGGCTTCCCTTGACAAGCGCGTATAGGGGCACTCTGAGCGTGCAGGTTTCCAACGGCTCAGGGACCTCGACCACCGAAGCCGTGGCCGTGGCCGACAGCGTGGGGCCATGGGTGGACTCCGCGGGACTCGTGCAAAACTTCGTTGGCAACCCCATGGATTCCGTCTTTTTCTGGACCTCAGAACCCATTGCCGCAGGCGCTGGATGGTCATTCTTGGTCGATCGTCTCGGATCCAACGGTGCACCCTCGACGTCGGTTTCCGACGTGGTGTCCTTGGTGGATTCCTCCAAGGACGAATATGTGGCGATCCTCCCCGCCGGAGAACTTCGGCCCGGCGACTCGCTGCGCTTGAACCCGGCCGCCGTCGCCGACAGGTCGGGCAATCCGGCGCTGGATTGCGATCGGGACGTGCCGCTCCAGACATTGGCCCGTTCCGCCACATCCACCCTGCCCCATCCCGTCCGGGCCGGGATCTTCCTGGATTGCGGCGGCAACTATTCCCTGAAGACGTTGTTCGACCATCCATTCGCAACCGGGTCCACCCAGTTGGTCGACAACAGCGGTTTCGAGGTCCCCGCTCTGCAATTCCCGGCGGGGGCGGCAGCAAACACGCAATTCCAGGAATACGGCATCGGCAGCTTGGGCGGGTGGGCGGTGGACGACATCGATCTGGTGACCGCAGGCTACATGTCCCCGGATTCCGGCCAGCAGTCGATCGATCTGAACGGGAGTGCGCCCGGTTCCATCCAGCAGACCCTGAAAACCACACCGGGCCAGAACGTCACCCTCCGCATCGGCTACACCTACAACCATTCGTGCATCGACCTCTCCGGTCCGCAGCCCTCCACACCTGCCGTCTACACCGCGCAAGTGATGTGGAACGGCGTGGTCGTGGGTTCGATCTCCGTCTCATCGGGATCTCCCCGGGTGTGGCTCAGGGATTCGCTGTTCTTGACCGCCCAGGGTTCCGATGTCCTGCGGATCCAATCCACGACCGCGGGAATGTGCGGCAACATGTTGGACGACATCACTATCACCACCACCGCGGCGTCTTCCCAGGTGTTCGGGACTTCCACCGTGACGCTCCGGCTTCCCAACGGGACGGTTCTGCCTCCGATCACGGTTCCCAGCTCCGCGGTCGCCTTCGATGCAGCGGGAACGACAGCGACGATCCCCCTGGGAAGGCTCCCCCCGAGCAGCGTCTACAAAGGAACTTTGAACGTGTTGGTCTCGGATGGATCCGGCACCTGGACCACCGAGTCCGTGGCCGTGGACGACAGCGTGGGGCCTTGGATGGACTCCGCGAGGATCGTCCCGAACTCCACCGGAGGAACGACGGATTCCGTCGTATTCTGGACGTCCGAACCCATCGCCGCGGGCGCGGGATGGACCTTCCTCGTGGACGAGAGGGGTTCCGGAGGCACCTCCTCGATCCAGGTCTCCAGCGTGGTTTCGGTGCTGGATCCCGCTGCCGACGAGTACCTGGCGCTGGTGCCCACAGGCGAGCTTCGCGCCGGAGATTCGTTGCGGTTGAATCCCGCGGCCGTCTCCGATGCCTTAGGAAATCCCGCGCTCGACTGCGACCGGGACGTGCTGCTGGGAACCCTGGCAGGTACCGGGAATCCGACTCCACCACCACCACCTCCTCCACCCCGCATCCAGGTCCAGACCCACCCGTTCCTGGACGACACCGTCGCGATCGCTCGCGCAGGCGCTCCTGTCCAGATCTGGGTGCGCGGACTCGGCGACATCCCTTGGCAGGGCACCGACGGCTCCACCGTGGCGGATACCGGAGACGCGGTCGGCGCAACCATCACGACCAACATGCCATTGGGAGGAACCGTCTACATCGTGGACAACGAGGGGGTTTTCGTCGTGTCGGGAGATCTGTCCCTGGTACGATCCATGGCGGCCCAAGGCCGATTGCCGGTGGATTCCAGCGGCGCCTACCAGATCAAGATCGCCTGGGACGGCCGGATCGGAGCGGGAAAATTCGCCTCCAGCGGGGTCTACGTCGTGCGCTTGGTTCTTCTCTACTCGGAGGGCGCCCCGCGAAGAACGAAGGTCGTCAACAAGTTGTTCCGGGTGGGCATCAAGAGGCGGGTGGAGTAGCCTTCGAAAACCGCCAATCCCCCGCTTCGGACCGCTCGATGGCGACCCCAAAGGCGTCCCGCGCCTGGGGCGACACCAGGACCTGGGCGGCGGGACCGCGCACGGTGAGCTTGCCCTTGTCCAGCAGCCACGCCTCCCCGGAATGTTCGGCGGCCAGACGGAGATCGTGGACCGACCACAGCACCGAACGCCCTTCGTGGGCAAGCCCTTCCAGGATCGACAACAGCGAAAGCTGGTGTCCGATGTCCAAACCGGTCAACGGTTCGTCCAGGAGCAGCACGGGAGAACCTTGGGCCAGGCACCGCGCCAGGAAGGCTCGTTGCAGTTCCCCGCCGGACAAGGTGCTCGCGTCGCGCCGCGCAAGATGTCCGATCTCCAATCGCTCCATCGCCCGCTCCACGGCGGTGCGATCCTGCGGACCCAACGGTCGCCAAAGTCCCAGGTGGGAAAGCCGACCCATGGACACCAGATCCAACACGGACAAGGCCGAGGCGACCGGGCGGAACTGGGGGAGATAGGCCAGTCGGCAGGCCCGCTCCGGCGCCTCCCAGCGGTGGATCTCCCGCCCGTCGAGGACGACGGTTCCCTTCGCCCTCGGCGCGTGTCCGGCCAGCACCTTGAGGAGGGTGGATTTCCCGGCGCCGTTGGGTCCGATCACCGCCTCCAGGCGTCCTCCCTCCAGAGATCCCGAGACGCGGGACAGGATTTCCCGTCCCTTGACGGAAACCGTCAGATCTTCCCATTCGATCCTCATCCTTGGGACCGACGCTCGCGCACCAGCAGGTGCAGGAAGAAGGGAACGCCCAGAAGCGAGGTGAGGACGCCCAATTGGATCCCCGCGGGAAGGAAGGCGCGGGAAAGGAGGTCGGCCAGAAGCAGGAGCGCAGCCCCGGCGATGGCGGAAACGGGGATCAGGGTCCGGGACGACGAACCCGCGAAGGGGCGGCAAAGGTGCGGCACCACCAGCCCCACGAAGCCCACGGGACCGCAGACCCCCACGGCTCCACCCACCGCCAGCGCCGTCCCCACGAGCACCACGTTGCGGGCTCGGTCCAGCGGCACCCCCACGGCCTGGGCGTGGTCATCGCCCAGGGACAGGGCGTCCAGCCAACGCGAGACGGAGAGCAGTACCGCGATCCCGAGCAGGATGGGCGGGGCGGCCAGGGCCACATGGGTCCAACTGCGCGCCTCGGCCCCACCCGAGAGCCAGAATACGAGTTGGCGCAACTGGTATTCGTCGGAAAGCAGGAGAGCGAGGGAGGTGCAGGAGGTGAACAGACTCCCCAGGATCACGCCGGTCAGGAGGGTGGTGGTCGTGTTGGGACGGCCTCCGGCTCGGGACAGGGCCACCAGGAGCAAGGCCACGGCCAGGCAACCCAGGAAGGTGGCCACCGGCAACACCCACAAGGGAGCCCATGGGAGATGGAAGAGGACGAAGACCGCCGCGAAGGAGCCACCGCTCGCGATGCCCAACAGGGATGGATCGGCCATGGGGTTCCTGAACAGAGCTTGGAAGGCCGTCCCCGAAGCGGAAAGTGCAGCTCCAACCATGGCCACCACCACCACCCGGGGGGCCCGCACCTGCCAGACGATTCCTGTTTCCACACCCGGATTCCACGGTCCGTGGAACAGCGCCAGCAGCGCGCCATGCATGGAGAGATCCGAGCTCCCGGTCAGGAGGGCGGCGAGCATCGCACCAACGAGCGAGAGGAGCAGGAGGGGGAACAGTCGTCGCACGGGCGTTCAGGCGCCAGGACGCCAGAGGGGGTCTTGGATCCCGGCTCGCGCATTCTCCAAACGCGGGGCGGCGAAGAGCCAATCCGAGAGGCGATTGAGGTACTCGAGGACCAAGGGCGCCACCGGTTCCTTCTCCGAGAGGTGCACGCACAGGCGTTCGGCTCGGCGACAGACGGTGCGCGCCACATGCAGAGCCGCCGCCGCCCGACTTCCCCCCGGGAGGATGAAATTGGCGAGGGGTCCCACCGCCGCCTGCATGGCGTCGATCTCCCTTTCCAGAGTCTGGATCTGTTCGGGCCGCACCTGGGGAAGGGGCCACTTGCCCTTGTCCTCTTCCAGGAAGCAAAGGTCCGATCCCAGGTCGAAAAGTTCGTTCTGGATGCGCAAGATCGGTCCTGCGATTTCCGGGCACGGGTCCAGGGAGCGAACCAGACCCAAGTTCGAATTCAACTCGTCCACGGTCCCGTAGCACTCCAGGCGCAGGTTGGACTTCGGGACTTTCTGTCCGCCGCCCAGACGCGTCTCCCCCCGGTCGCCGGCGCGCGTGTAGAGCTTGCTCAGTGGCGGCATGCGGACTCCCTTCCTGGATCTTCGGAAAGTAGCTGGTAGGAGGTTGCTTTGGTGGTCCGTCGACCTGACACGGCCAGAGTGGACCTGTCTCGGTTCGAATCTTCCCCTTGTTTCTAAATGGAACGGGACAATGCTTGTTCCAGGTCGAAACACTTTCATTCGGGTCGTCCGCTCCCTTGGCACGTTCCTTGACACGTCCTGGGTCAAACGTTCTTTCCGAGGACACAAACACGACATGAGCGAAGAGACCATCAAATCCGCGGCGGAGCTTGCCGCCGAGCGCGCCACCCGGATCGCCGAGGGTGCATCTGCGGAAGCATGCGCATCGGAAACGTCGCACGAGGCGGGACCCGCGGAACTCCAAGGGAAGATCGCCTCGCTCCAGGAAGAACTGGAAGCCGCCAAGGACAAGCATCTGCGCCTGGTCGCGGAGTTCGACAACTTCCGGCGCAGAAACGCCCGGGAATACACCGAGATCCGGGACACCGCCCAGGCCAAGGCTCTCCAAGCGCTGTTTCCCGTGATCGACAACTTTGAACGCGCCCTGCAGGACGCCCCCGCGGAGGGCGATTGGACCCCCGCCGACCCCGTGGGGTTCGCAAAGGGCGTACGGCTGATCCGAGACCAATTGCGGAAGCTGCTTTCCGACGCGGGACTGGAGGAAGTCCCCGGCGAGGGACACCCCTTCGATCCGAACCACCACGACGCCCTCACCCAGATGCCCCATCCCACCGTGCCCGCCGACCACGTCGCGTCGGTGCACGCCCGGGGCTGGAAGAAGGGGGACAAGGTCCTGCGCCACGCGCAGGTCATCGTTTCCGGGGGACCGGCCGCTTCGTAAAGACGCCCCGCCGGGGCGTCTCAAGACCTCCACAGAGAGACGCCCCGTCGGGGCGTCGACTACGATCCACCACAGTAAAGACGCCCCGCCGGGGCGTCTCAACAGGAGACAGAACATGAGCAAGATCATCGGAATCGATCTCGGGACCACCAACAGCTGCGTGGCCGTCATGGAAGGTGGGCAGCCCACCGTCATCGCCAACGCCGAGGGCGGTCGGACCACGCCGTCCATCGTCGGATTCGCCAAGGACGGATCCCGTCTGGTGGGCCAGGTCGCCAAGCGCCAGTCCATCACAAACGCCGAGCGCACCATCTACTCCATCAAGAGGTTCATGGGCCGGCGCCGCAGCGAAGTGCGCGAGGAAGAGAAGCTGGTCCCCTACAAGGTGGTGGGCGACGACGTGGCCAAGGTCCAGATCGACGACAAGCAGTACACGCCCCAGGAAATCTCCGCCCTCATCCTGCAGGCCATGAAGAAGGCGGCGGAGGATTATCTGGGAGAGTCGGTGACGCAGGCCGTTGTCACGGTGCCCGCCTACTTCAACGACTCCCAGCGACAGGCCACCAAGGACGCGGGCAAGATCGCGGGCCTGGATGTCCTGCGCATCGTGAACGAGCCCACCGCCGCGGCCCTCGCCTACGGCTTCAACGACGCCAAGAAGAAGGAGACCATCGCCGTGTACGATCTGGGCGGCGGCACCTTCGACATCTCCATCCTGGAAATCGGGGACGGCGTCTTCGAGGTCAAGAGCACCAACGGCGACACCCACCTGGGCGGCGACAACTTCGACGAGGCCATCATCAATTGGGTGGCCGAGGAGTTCCTGAAGGAGAACCGGGTGGACCTGCGCAAGGACAAGATGGCCCTGCAGCGCATCAAGGAAGCCGCCGAGAAGGCCAAGATCGACCTCTCCGGCACCACCAGCACCTCCATCAACCTGCCCTTCATCACCGCCGACGCCACCGGGCCCAAGCACCTGGAACTGACGCTCACCCGCGCCAAGTTCGAGAGCCTGACCCATGATCTGGTGGAGCGCTCCGTGCGCCCCGTCACCCAGGCCCTCAAGGACGCGGGTCTCTCCGTGTCCCAGATCGACGAAGTCATCCTCGTGGGAGGATCCACCCGCATTCCCGCGGTGCAGGCCAAGGTCAAGGAACTGTTCGGAGGCAAGGAGCCCCACAAGGGCGTGAACCCCGACGAGGTGGTGGCCGTGGGCGCCGCGGTGCAGGCCGGCGTGCTGGCGGGCGACGAGGCGGTCAAGGACGTGCTCCTGCTGGACGTCACCCCCCTTTCCCTGGGCATCGAGACCCTGGGCGGCGTCATGACCAAGCTCATCGAGCGCAACACCACCGTGCCCACGCGCAAGAGCCAGATCTTCTCCACGGCGGCCGACAGCCAGCCGGCGGTCACCATCCATGTGCTCCAGGGCGAGCGCGAACTGGCCGCCCACAACCGGACCCTGGGCAAATTCGACCTCGCCGACATCCCGCCCGCCCCCCGCGGCGTGCCGCAGATCGAGGTGACCTTCGACATCGACGCGAATGGCATCGTCCATGTGAGCGCCAAGGACAAGGCCACCGGCAAGGAGCAGAAGATCAAGATCGAGGCCGGGACCGGATTGACCGAGGCCGACATCCAGAAGATGGTGAAGGACGCCGAGGCCAATGCCGCGAGCGACAAGGCCGAGCGCGAGAAGATCGACGCCCACAACGAAGCCGAGAATCTGGTGTACTCCACCGAGAAATTCCTGAAGGAGTCGGGCGAGAAGATCGGCGAGGACAAGGGAACCATCGAGGCGGCCCTGGAGGAATTGAAGAAGGTCCAGAAGGATGACGACCTTTCCAAGGTCAAGAAGGCCGTCGAGGCCGTCCACGAGGCCACGCACAAGGCGACGGAAGCGCTCTACAAGGCCGCGATGGCCGAAGGCGAGGGTGCCCCGAAGCACGACGGAGCCAACGGCGACGGCCCTCGGACAGAGTCCCAGAGCCAGGACCAGGGACCTGTGGAAGCCGAATACGAGGTGGTGGACGACGACAAGAAATGATGTGACCTTGGATCCCACCCATGCGCAGGGGCGACTCATGAATCGCCCCTGCGACGGGTCCAACCCCGGGGTGGACATGATGTAGGATTCGTATTTGAACCGGCAACCAGAGGGACCGATGGCCAAGCGCGACTACTACGAGGTCCTGGGCGTGCCCAAGGACGCATCCGAAGACCAGATCAAGAGCGCCTACAAGAAGCTCGCTCTCAAGTTCCACCCCGACAAGAACCCCGGCGACAAGGGTGCCGAGGAAAAGTTCAAGGAAGGTGCGGAGGCCTACGACGTGTTGCGGGACGCGGAAAAGCGCCAGCAGTACGACCGGTTGGGCCACGCCGCGTTCGAAGGACCGCCGGGCGGGGGAGGCTACCAGGGGGGCTTCAGCAGCTCCGACGACATCTTCAGCCGCTTCTCGGACATCTTCGGCGACAACATGTTCGGCGGGATGTTTGGCGGGGGCGGGCGGCGCGCGGCGTCCAACCGCGGACAGGACCTGCAGATCCACATCAAGCTCACGCTCGAGGAGATCGCCGAAGGCGTCTCCAAGAAGATCAAGATCCGCCGGATGGAACCCTGCCGCACCTGCGACGGCGTGGGCGGCAAGGGGCGCAAGACCTGCACCACCTGCGGGGGCGTGGGCCAGGTCAAGCAGGTCAGCCAATCCCTGTTCGGCCAGATGATTAACGTGGTCACCTGCCCCAAGTGCGAGGGTTCGGGCTCGACCTTCGAAGACGCCTGCAAGACCTGCGGCGGCTCGGGCCTGGAACGGCAGGAAGTGACCATTTCCGTCCAGATCCCCGCCGGGGTGGCGGAGGGCAACTACCTGACCCTGCGCGGCGAGGGGAACAAGGGCCCGCGCAAGGGGCCCGCCGGAGACATCGTGGTGCTGATCGAGGAGATCGAGCACGACATGTACCACCGCGATGGACAGAATCTGTATGCCGAGGCCAGGGTACCCTTCACCACGGCCGCCCTGGGTGGATCCATCCGCATCCCCACCCTGGACGGCGAGATCGACCTCAAGGTCCACGCCGGAACCCAGGCCGAGAAGGTCTTCGTGCTGCGGGGCAAGGGGATGCCGGGCCTGCACGGCCGCGGCAAGGGCGACCTCTTCGTGCGCATCCACGTGCGCGTCCCGGAGAAGGTGTCCGGGCGCCAGAAGGAGATCCTGGAGGAGCTCAAGTCCCTGGAGACCGGCACCCCCGGGGAGAAGACCTTCTTCGACAAGGTCAAGGAGATCTTCGCCTGAGCCGCCCATGTTGAAGGTCCTGCTCCTGGACCGCGACGCGGAATTCCGCCGCCGGATGGCCGAAGGCTGGGACCTTCCGGACTCGGAATTCCACGAGGCGGCGCCGGACCACCGGCCCTTCGCGCTCCTGGAGGAGGTGCGGGCGGACCTGGTGTTCCTGGACGCCGGGGCGCTTTGGCAGGAGGGGGTGGACATCCTCTCGTGGATCCGCTCGCGCAGACCTTCCACCCAGGTGGTCGTCGTGTGCGACGATTCCTGTCGTGCCGAGGGTCGTTTGGCCCTGTCGCGCGGAGCCGCGCAGGTCCTGGTCAAGCCGCTGGACGCCTCCGATCTCGTGGACGTGGCTCGCCGGACCAGCACCGCGGTGGCCGCCTCCCGCACGAACAAGGGTCTGGAGACCCAGGTGCTGGAGGACATGCTCGGCGACACCGCCGCCATGCGAAAGCTCCTGCGCATCGCGCGCAAGGTGGCTCCCACCAGCTCCACCGTGCTGATCACGGGCGAATCCGGAACGGGCAAGGAGTTCTTCGCGAACATCGTGCACCGGCTGGGCAGCCGTCCCGAAGGGCCTTTCGTGGCGGTGAACTGCGGGGCCATCCCCGAGAACCTGGTGGAATCCGAACTTTTCGGGGCACGCAAGGGGAGCTACACCGGATCCGTGGCCGACCGGAAAGGCCTGTTCGAGGAGGCCGAGTTCGGGACCCTCTTCCTGGACGAGGTGGGAGAGCTTCCCCTTTCCGCCCAGGTCAAGCTGTTGCGATTTCTCCAGACCCACGAGGTGCGCCGCGTGGGCGACACCGAGAGCCGGATCGTGGACGTGCGCGTGCTGGCCGCCACCAATCGCGATCTTCAAGGCGAGGTGGCCGCGGGCCGATTCCGCGAGGACCTGTGGTTTCGCCTGAACGTGTTCCACCTGCACCTGCCCCCCCTGCACGAGCGCCAGGCCGCCATCCCGGGCCTCTGCAGATTCTTCGTGCACCGCTACAACCAGATCCACGGCCGCAACATCCTGGGCTTCGAACGCGACGTGGAGGAGGCCATCCTGGCCTATCCCTGGCCGGGCAACATCCGCGAGCTGGAAAACGCCGTGGAGCACGCCCTGATCCTCGCCGATGGCGACCGGATCCGCTTGTCCGACCTGCCGGAATCCGTCCTGAAGAATCCTCGCCCTCTGCTCCAGCTGCCCACGGGCCAGGAAATCTCCGACCCCCGGTCGGCCCTGAAGGGCCTGGCCGAAGTGGAGCGCGAGCACATCCTGCGGGTGCTGGACACCCTGGACGGGAACCAGACCGAGGCCGCGCACGTCCTGGGCATCGGTCGCAGCACGCTGTGGCGCAAGTTGCGCGAGTACGGAGTGGCGGCAGGGGGCGAGGACTAGGGAGTCGGAATCCGCGCGGGAAAGCATTCTTTCCGAGCATGAAGGAAATGTCCCGCAAGCCACTCGCCACATCCGCCCTCCCCTTTCTCTTCGCCTTGCCCGCCTTCGCGGTGGTGCAGGTGCAGTTCACCGGCCCTCCCGGCGCGGCGTTCGATCCGTCCACCATGGGGACCGCGGCTCCGGTGTGGAACGGTCCCAGCCGTTACGAGACCTGGGCCGAGGCCTTCCGGCGCGGGGGCGAGCAACTCTTCCGGTTCCCCAACGGTTCGCTGTCCAACGCATACCACTGGAACGGCGTGGGAACGTTCAATTCCACCGGGATTTGGCATCCCTCCGATTCCGCGATTGGTCCGGGGTTCGTCGCGAACAGCCTTTGGCGCGGCACCACCAAGGACAACTACGGGGAGAGGTTTCCTTCCCACCTCACCGACGGTGACACCAATTCCCTCTGGTGGGGCGAGACCTTCCAGGACACCATCCTGCCATGGGCCATCCTCGATTTGGGTGCAGCTCGCGAATTCGACTCGGTGGAAGTGCTTTGGGGCGCGCTTCGCCCCGATTCGGTCCGGGTGGAAACGTGGACAGGCCCCGAATACCCGCCGGTCCAGCAGGGGGAGCCTCGTTTCTGGCACACGGTGGGCGGCGCTCGAGTCCGATCGGGGTATACCGCGGCAGCCTGGAAGTCCGCGACGGGTCGTTTCGTGGCCATCCGCCCGATCACCGCGGCGCTAGGGGTCCAGATCCGGGAGGTGCGCCTCTTCCGCAAAGGCGTCCAGGTCACCGTGAATGTCCCGGATCCACTCCGCCAGACGAGGGTCGTCGCCCTTTCCACCCATCCGGGTTCGGCGGTCGGCGCAAAACCCTGGGTTCCCGACTGGACCTTCGATCGGTTCATGGAGTGGTTGCGCAAGGTGCCGGGGAGCCAGGCTCTTGTGTGCGTGAATTTCGGGACCGGAACCCCGGAGGAAGCCGCGGCCTGGGTTCGCTACGCCAACGTGGTCAAGAAGTACGGGATCCGCCGCTGGCAGGTGGGAAACGAGATGGACGGAATCTGGGAGGAGGGTAGCCCGGTGGACCCGGCCCAGTACTCGGTGCGCTTCGCGGCGTTCTCGCGGGCGATGAAAGCGGTGGACCCCAGCATCGAGGTCTACGGTCCGGCGACCTATTCCACCGAATTCGAACGCAGGCGCAGCGGACGGCTGGACAGTCTTTCCTGGATGGAATCCTTCCTGTGGCGCATCGGGCGCATGGAGAGGCAATCGAAGACCAGACTTTTGGACGGGGTGGATTTCCACGCCTATCCCTACTGGTTCGAGAAGGGGCCCGCGTCGGAGGATTCGCTTCTCGCAGCGGTGGGGAATTTCGGTCCGGCCCTGGATCTGTTGAAGAGCCAGATGGAAAGGTTCCTGGAGAATCCGGGAACGCGCGAAATCTCCCTGTCCGAATTCAACTCCACGGTGAAGGTCACTGCCCTGACCCTGGAGGAAACCGGTGGCTTGGCGGTGGCGATGATGCTCCAGGACCTCTGGTCCCGCCACCCCGACAAGGCCCTGTCCGTCCTGTGGGAGCCCATGTCCGGAGAGCCGATGAACCCGGACGGGAGTCCCGTGGAAAGCTACGGAGCGCTGCGGATGTTCACCCCGGCGCGCAGGGGTCTGGTCTCGGATCTGGCGGACCCTCCGACGGGAGCCTGGTGGGGACAGTTTTTGGTGCGAGCGTGGATGGGCATCAAGGGAACTCGGGTGGTCCCGGTGTCCACCTCGGGAGGCGCCTTGCGCGTGTCCGCCGCGACGGATGCACGGATCTGGTCGGTCCTGGCGATCAACCCTTCCTTCCTGCCGGAAACGCTTTCCGTCCATTTCCCCGAAGGGGTTCCTTCTTCCGGCGAGCTTTTGTCCTGGGGCCCGGACCACTACCACTGGACGGACCCGACCTCGCAGGCGCGCGCCATTCCCAACCTGGGTCCCACCTCCCGCGCGCTTGCGCCCTCCGAGAGCACCTTCGTGGTGCCGCCCCGCTCCCTGGCCATCGTGCGCCGCGGCCATCCCGCTCCCGCCCTTCCGCATGTCCTGCACGCGGCCTGGACTCCGGGGCGCTTGCAGCCCTCGGACACGCTGGTGCTTTTCGCGAGCGTCGAAGCCGACGGACACCGATTCACGGGTGCCTCCTGGAACCTGGGGAAGGCGGGCGGGAAGCATCTCCCCTCCTTCGACGGGGCCTGGGACGGATCCTTCGAGGCCGCCGTGGTGCGCATCCCTGCCATGGACTTGCCCCGCGGGATCGGACAGATCCTTCATCTGGTGTTTTCGGTGGACGATGGGGACAGCCTGGTGGTTCCCGTGAAGATCGACAACGAGGATGTCCCGCGTCCCCTCGCTCTCCTCGACGATTTTTCCGGCCCGGTGGCGAAGAACGGCCAAGGCTGGTGGAACTACGGCCACTCGAACAACGGCACCCGCATGGAACTTGTCCGCGAGGGGGATGGTTCGGGGTACCATCTTGCCGGAACCTTCCGGATCCTCCAGCCGCCGCAGCTTTCCTACGCGAACTTCGCGCTGGCGGGATTGAATCTGTCCGCGCGGGACTTCCCGGGCTGGAAACGGTTCCGGGGCATGGTCTTCGACCTGCGCACGCGGCACGACGGGGCCAACCCGAACTTCCTGCTGCAGGCGCTCACCACCGCGGTGAAGGACTACGACGACTACCAGATCCGACTGGACGACACCCACGGCGCCTGGGAACGCGTTTGGGTGCGCTGGGACGAACTGAAGCAAGCCGGATGGGGGAAGGATCTGGGACCCTTCGACCCCGAAGCCGTCCGCGGGCTCCAGTTCCGGGCCGAAGGCCAGGGAAGCGGTGTCCTGGAGATCAAGAACCTCGCGTTCTGGGGAACGGAGGGGGATTCCGTGGCGATGCCGGAGCCGGCGAGGCCCACGAGGGAGCCGCCGACGCGAGACCCCGCGGGGCGCTGACGATCGCCCCCCTCGGGAGAATTGCATTTTGGTCCCATGAAGCCTTCCACTCCCATCCGCGCCGCCATTGCACTGGCGGCAGGGCTGTTGGCGGGTTGCGATTCCACCAGTGCCACTTCGAATGGCAACGGCACGGACGGGGCGAACTCCGGTTCGGTGGCGGGCGTCTGGGTGTCGACGCCGTACGTGCTCACCCTGTACGCGGGCGGAACCGCCACGGAGATCTATTCGGCGGGGCAGGTCGGCTCCTCCGTCCTCGATTATCGGTTCACCGGAACCTGGAAGGTGTCGGGCGACAGCCTGTCCATCAGCCTCCCAGGGGCCGATTCGAGTCTCAACGGCACGACCTGGTACCCGGTGTCCGGCGCTTCCGACCCGGGAAGAATCCTGCCGTTTTCCGTCCAGGCGAACACGTTGGTGATCGGCACGGGAACCGAGGCCACCACCTATTCGCGGTCCACGACGGGGGGACCGGGCACGACACCGGCCAGCTCGGTATGGGCACCGGATTTCGACGTGCCTGCCGGGACCTACACGTCTTCGCTGCTGGTTTCCATCAGCAGCGCCACCCTGGGTGCCGACATCTACTACACCACGGACGGGAGCATTCCGACGACGACATCCTGGCGCTACATCGGGCCCGTCCAGGTGGGCACCACCACCACCTTGAGCGCCGTCGCCGTTTCCCAGGGGGTGACGAGCTCGGTCTCCTCCGTCCGATACGCCATCCAGGACGGAGGCCCCGTCACGACCGGAGCTCTGGTGGGGACATGGCAGAGGATCGTCTCCGATTCCTACTCGGACTACACCTACCAGGACACCGTCACGCTGGTGCTCTCCTCGGGGGGGAGCGCCAGCAAGTCGGACAATTCCAGCGAGGCGGATCCCTCCACCGGAGAGATCACCAACAGCAGCCAGAATTCGTCGGGAACCTGGAGGTCCACCGCGACCCAGCTCACGACGATCCTCGACGGCGTGACCTCCACGAGCGGCTACTCGCTGAGCGGCAACACCCTGACGATCGACGCCCAGGTCTACCAGCGGGAATAGGTCGGAATCAGGGCGCCAACAGGCCCGATCCGATGCGCTTTCCCGTCGTGGTCCGCATGTCCACGACCAGGATCTGACCGGAACCGATCCCGAGAATCCGGCCGGTTCGCATGCCTCGCGAAAGATTCTCCTTTGCGAAAAGGGTTCCGTCCAGGCCGATAAGGCGCACCTGCGCGTCTTCCTCCAGAGGCGACGGGAGGGCCCACCCAACCGTGTTCCCCCGTCGCTCCAGGAAAAGAGGACCCGACCCGGCGAGGCCCGCCGAGCGCAGGCCCGTGGGCCCCGAGACCATCGCGATCTGGATGCTGTCCAGCCAGACCGTGCCCGTTGCCTTGCCCAGCTCGAATTCCAGGCGCAGGGAATTGGAGCTCGGAAGGGTGTCCAGGAATGTCCAGGAGTGCACCTGGGACACGGTCCCCACCGTGGCCGTGTCGTAGAGCAGTTTGGCGTAGGCTCCCGCGTCCTGGCCCACCGCGACGTCCACCTCGCGCGCCGACGAGGCGCGGGCCGTGTAGCCGAGCCTGTAGGTGGCGCCGCTGTCCAGGACGATTCCCGTCTGCAGGAGCTGGATCCCGTAGATGTCGCTGGGGGTGCCCGTGATCACCGTCCGGAATTCGTTCGCGATGGCGGAATCCGTCGCCACCGCGCTCGGTTCCCACGGAGAAAAGCTCCAACCGACGAGACCGCCGGCGAAGTTGCCGTTGATCAGGAGATTCGTGCCCAGCCTGGGCCGGAAGTTTGCCTGGATCGCGAAATCCTTGGCCATGGAGAACGAGATGCCGCTCGTCGATGCCGCGGTATCCCCGCTCCAAGCCGTGAAATCCCACCCGCTGGCGGGTACGGCCGTGGCGGTCACCCGCGTCCCCGCGGTGTAGCGCCCGTTGGAGTCCGGGCTGACGACGACGGATCCGCCGTTGGACGGGGAGCACGATGCGGTCAGGAAGACGTGGTCGTCGGGGGCGATGCCCCAGTCGATGCGGTCCTGGGTGACCGTGTAGGGGTCGCCGTAGACGGCCTTGTAGAGGGAATCCGGATTCTGGATGGTGAAACCGGCCGGGTGGTAGTAGGCGTTGGCCCACATGGTGTCCACTTCGTAGCCCCACCAGGTGCAGAAGAACGTCCATTTGGGCTGGGTGTATTTGAGGTCGGGTACGCCGGGCATGGTCCCGTTCTCCGTGATCCCGATGGGTTTGCCGTTCCCCTTCTGCAGGAGCTTGGTGTAGACCCAGGGGTCGTAGTCCTGCCCATAGCTTCCCTTGTAGATGTCGGCGCCCAGGACGTCCACGTACTTGTCTCCCGGGTAGAGGGAATCGACCCAGGGGTCGCCCTCGGGGAAGTAGGTCACCGAATAGACCCACAGCAGGTTGTCCAGGTGCAGGCTGTCCACGTAGTAGTGGTACATCTGCTGCCACAGCTCCTTGAATCGGGGCTGCTGCCCCCACCAGAAGAAGGCCCCGTTGTTCTCGTGGAAGGGGCGCCAAAGCACGGGGATCCCGGCGCTGTCCAGTTGCTTGAGGTAGCTGGCGGTGGTGTCCAGGCGCTTGAACCATTCGATGTTCAACGCCGTTCCCGGCTTGAGGATGCTGTCGATCTTCCAGGAAGGGTACGGGTTGGCGGCCGAGAATCGGCTCATGCCCGAGTACCCCACGGAACTGGGCGTGTCCGGCTGCACGGCGTGCCAGCAGAGCATGAACACGGACTTGCCGCCGGTGACCTTCCACCTCCCTTCCATCGTGGAGACGATGGCCCCTTGGTAGTCCATGGGCCAGTCGCCGAAATTCGAAGCGTACAGGGCGGGAAGTTTGCCCCCGTCCCGGGCCATCACGTACCGGTCGCGGAAGGAAGTCACGCTGGAGGCGGTGGTGACGATGCTGTCGTTGAGCATGCTCAGTTGCCCCGACAGGATCCCCTGTCCGGACAGGTTCTGGAGGTACGTGTAGAGCTGGGCGGCACCTGGGGTGGCGTGGGGATCGGAGGGGGGAAGGACCGCCCGGGGGCTGGCGGCGAAGAGCGAAAGAAGCAGGAAGGTGTTGCGCATGGGGGTCAGGTTCTCCCGGATCGGTTGACGGTCGTTGTTCAGGTTACGCCGGCTTGGGAAACTCCGCTGGGGACTTCGTCGGCCGGAAGGAAAACTTCGAACGCCGCCCGCGTCAGCCGGCATGGAACAGCCTCTGCAGGATCCCGTCCACAAGCCCGGCCTTGGGGACGGAGATGGAGCGGATGCCCGCCCATTTCAGCACTTGGTGGTAGACGTGGCCTGCGGGCACGATGACATCGGCGCGGTCCGGCTTGAGGCGGAATTTGCGCATGCGGTCCTCCACGCTCAGTGGCTCCAGGCTGTCCAGGATCTCGTGCAGACGATGCCTCGTCAGGGGCTCGGATGTCTCTCCCAGGGCCAGCTCGTGGAGCTTCTCGATGTTTCCGCCCGTTCCAACCGCCGACACCGGACGGACTCCGCGCGGGAGAGCGTCGATCCACTCGTGCATGCGCTCCCATTCCGACCCGTCCGTGCGACCGGAAAGGATGCGGACCCCTCCGATGCGGAAGGACTCCGCGTCCATCGCCCTGCCGTCCCGCAGCCAGGTGAGCTCGGTGCTGCCGCCGCCCACATCGATGTAGAGGAGGTCGGCGCTTTCGTCCACGGGGAAGTCCGACCGCAGGGAGAGGATGAGTTCGGCTTCGGTGGAACCGGAGATGATCTCCAAGGGGATCTTGGTTTCCTTGCGCACGCGCGCCGCGACCTCGGCCCCGTTTTCGGCCTCCCGCAGGGCCGAGGTGGCGCAGGCGCGCACGGCCTCCGGGTGGAAGAAGGCGATCAGGTGGGAAAACGCCAGGAACACTTCCACCAGGTCGTCGGCGGTGCGTGCCAGCACGCCCCCGGTGGTGAACACGTCCTGGCCGAGCCGCAGGGGCACGCGGAACGAAGCCTCCCTCGCCAGGAAGGGAGGATGTCCTTGGACGCCAGCCACCGCCAGCCGCACCGCGTTGGAGCCCACGTCGCAGGCGACGAATCGCCGCGTCTTCACTTGTCCGCGACCTCCGCCAGCCAAGCGGGAATGGCCTTGTGGGAATCGAAGACGGGCCCCGGCACCCGGACGTTGGCCACCAGCGGATTCCAGATCCGGGCATTGGCGGTGTCGCGCCATTGCATGGCGAACTCCTCCAGCAGCCGTGCCCGGTGGACCTTGTCGCGGATGGGGCAGGAAACCTCCACGCGTCCGTCCATGTTGCGGGTCATCCAGTCGCCGGAGGTGATCCACACCTTCGGTTTCCCGTCGCCAGCGAACGCGAGCATCCGCGAGTGCTCCAGGAACCTGCCCACCAGCCCGCGCGCTTCCAGGTTCGGCGGCATCCCCTCCCCGCCGGGCATCAGGCAGTTCATGCCCCGCACCAGCAGATGGACCTGCACGCCTTCGCGGGCGGCGTCCACCAGGGCGCGGATCAGGTCTTCGTCGGCGAGATTGTTCAGGCGCAGGCGGATCCAGGCCTCGCGTCCCGCCTTGGCGCCCGCGCGCTCGGCGCGCACGAGCTCCAGGAAGGTCTTCCGCGAGCCGAAGGGGGACACGATCAGGTGCTTGAACCGAGGCACCTTGTAGTTGTTGCGGAAGAACTCGAAGACTTCCAGGATCTCGCCCGCGATTTCGGGATCCGCGGTGAGGAGCATGTGGTCGGTGTAGACCCGGGCGGTCTCCTCGTTGAAGTTGCCCGTCCCGATCGCGGCGTAGTGGCGGGCCTTGCGCCCCTCCCTGCGCGTGACAAGACAGATCTTGGCATGGACCTTCAGGCCCCGCACGCCTGGGATCACCTCCACCCCTTCTTCGCGCAGGTGGTCGGCCCAAGCGATGTTGTTCTCCTCGTCGAAGCGGGCCATGACCTCCATGAGGACGGTGACCTTCTTGCCGTTGCGCGCCGCGTTCACCAGCGCGTTGAGCACGCTGGACTCGTTGGAGACGCGGTAGACCGTGAGGCGGATGTGGGTGACGTCCGGATCGATGGCCGCTTCGCGCAGGAAGTCGAGGAAGATCCCGAAGTCGTGCCAGGGGAAGTGCAGGAGGCGGTCGCCTCGCCCCACGGACTGGAGGATCCGACGGGCTCCGGAGAGCTGGGGGTGGACGACGTGAACCAGGGACGGCGATGACAGTTCCCGTCTTCCCAGGCGCGGGAAGCCCATGAAGTCCTTGAAGTTGTGCTCGCGCATGCCCGGAATGCGGGCGTCGGCGCGTTCCAGCCCGATCTTCCGCAGGATGTCGCGCAGGATGGGCGCGGGCATCTCCCGGTCGTGGACCACGCGCACCGGAGCCCCCGTGGCGCGCTTCCTGAGGCCCAGGTACACCCTGCGCAGGTACCCGTCGGCGAGCTGGTCGTCCAGGTCCAGTTCGGCGTCGCGGTTGACCTTGAAGGCCCAGGCGCGGATCGTGCGCGGGTGGAACATCCAGAACACCTCGTGCAGTCCCCAACGCACCACGTCCTCGAGGAGGATCACGCACCCGCAGCCTTGCTCCGCGGGAAGCTCCAGGAATCTGGGGAGGTTCTCCGGCACCTCGACCAGGGCCAGACGAGGTGTTCCCTGCCGGGCACCCTCCATCTGGATCGCGAGGTGCACGACGTGGTCGTGGAGAAGCGGGAGATCCCCCCCGCGCGAGACCAGGATGGGCACCAGACGTGGCCGCACCACCTCCTGGAACCAGGTCCGGACGGCGGTTTCCTGCGCGGCGGAAAGCGAAGTCTCCTTGACCAGCCGGATGTGCTGGGTTTCCAGCTCGGCGGAAATCTCCTCGTAGGCGGTCTCGAACCGGTTGGCCAGCGACCTCACGCGTTCGGCGATGGTCTGCAGGAGCTTGCGCACGCCGATTCCGGCGACGTGGTGGGCGGATCCCTCCTCGGTTTCCAGGCGCCGCAGGTCGGCCACCCGCACCCTGTAGAACTCGTCCAGGTTGTTGGAATAGATGCCCAGGAAGCGCAACCGGTCCAGCAATGGATGGCGGCGGTCACCGGCTTCTTCCAGTACCCTTTCGTTGAATAGGAGCCACGAGAGCTCCTTGGGGATCAGGGCCCCGTTCGGGAGCGTGTTCTTCTTCGTCATGGTTTCCCAAATTAGCCGGGAGGGGGATTCGGAATTGTTTCAGCGGGACGCCCCGTACATGGGGGGAACCCGTCCGGTGGTGGTGGCGAGCCCCGACTTGGCCACATGCGCAAGCACGAGATCGCGGTCCCATTCCTCCAGATATTGCGGCGAGGCGCTCCCCAGCGAGAATCCGGTGAGGTCGTAGATGTCGTCGCGCAGGCTCTGGGGAATGGCGATCTTGTAGTAGTCGCCACCCTGGAGGGGTTTGCCTCCCACGGTGATCCGGCTCTCCGGCCCTCCGAAGGCGGAACTGTCCACCGTGCAGGTGGCTCCGGAGAGGAAGACGAAGCCCGACGCGTGCTGGAACTGGTGCAGGATCAGGCGCCGCACGTCGGACCCGGGCAACGAGAACTGGGAAACCTGTGAGAAGGGACCGGTGACCTTCCACAGGTCGCCCACCGTCACCTTGCCCTTCTTCAGCCCGGAGTAGATCCCGACGGCCGGCCAAAGGCCGATGTCGGATCCCGATTCCTCCCGGATGGCATCGGCCAGGAAGTTGCCCAGGTACCCTTCCTTCCGCGTTGCCGGCCATGGTTCGCGGAGGGTCCCCACAACGGAATCCGTCTTGGCCTTGAGCAAGGCTTCCAGGCTGTCGAAAACCGGTTTCCAGGCGGCGGGGATGGCCACGGGCCGCTTGGGGCTGGGGGCCGAGACCCTCACCACCGAAACTCCGCTGTCGGACAACTCCAGGTCCACGCTCCGCACGCGGTCGGAGTCGCTGGCCAGGCGGGCGATCCAAGTCTTACCCACCTGGTACAAGGTGTCCTCCGCCGCGTACCCGGATCCCACCACGAGATCGAGCCCGGGAACCGCGCCGGCGAGCTGCTCGTTGGCATCGGGCCCCGCGTCGGAGAGGACCACCACCACGTCGGCCCCCTGCGCGCGCAATTCCTTCTGGGCGGTGGCCACCCTTTCGGCCGGGTCTTCGGAACGCAGGTTCTCGATCTGGCTCGGTCGGTCCGAGGAGGCGAGATCGGAGTCCAACACCCCGATCACTCCGACCTTGAGTCCGGAGAAATCCCAGATCGAAAAATCCTTCTTCCCGTACGGGGAATCCGCGAGGTCGTCGCGGAGGTTGGAGGTGAGGACGGGGACCTTCAGGCCGCCGAGAAGCGTGTCCAACCGCTCGCGGGTCCAGGTGAAGTCGTCGGTGCCCAGGATCATGGCGTCCGGCTTCACGAGGTCCAGGACCCGCACCTCGGATGCGCCGCGGGTGAGGAAGGAAAGGTTCGAACCGAAGAGCGCATCTCCGGCGTCCAGGGCGAGCAGGGGATGTTTCGAGGAATCCGCCTCGCGGCGCAGGGAGTCCACCCACGCGAACAGGTGGGGAGAGGGATTCCCGTCGAGATCGCTCCAGACCAGGAGGCGGACGCCCTTGTCGGCGGGGGCGGCCAGGGAAGAGAGAAGTGCGAGGGCGAAGATCGAGATCATTGGGAATTCCTCCAGTGGGGGGGGCTCCGAGTCCCTGTCCAAACTAGAATCCGGAGATGGCGGGATGGTATGCTGTGGGGCCAGACGGAGGCACCCATTGGGTCTGAAAATGTTCCTCTCCCACCTCATCGAACCGGATTCGCGCCACCCGCGGGACCACTCCGCGGCGAGTGCTCCTCCTGGAACCGGGGAGGTCGCCGCTTGCACTTCACTGGCCAATGTGCTGCGCGTGCTGGCCGATTCCACACCCATGGAGGAGGACCGCGGTGGGGTTCGGGAACGGATGGGCCGGTTGGCCAGGGACACGGAACAAGGCGATTCGCGCGCCCTCGTCGAAGCCCCGGACCGCGTGCTGGACCAAAGGCAGGTGGAAAGGCGCTGGATCGAGGAGAGCGTTCGGGACTTGGCCGATGGCGTGGTGGGGGTGCTGCTGCGGCTGGGTCGTTCGGCGGGGGACGACCGATCGACCGGTCGGATCGTGACCGAGCGGCTGGAGGGGCTCAGGGAAGTGGCTCGGGGCGAGAGCATCGAGGAGATCCGCCGCGGGGTGCTCTCCACCGTCCAGGTCTTGTCGGAGACGTTGCAGAAGCGTCAGGAGCGGCAGGACAAGGAGCTGCTCGTGGTCTCGGGACAGCTCCAGAAGCTCAAGGGGGAATTGAACAAGGTGCGCAGGGAGGCCACCCTGGACGGGCTGACGCGTCTGGCCAACCGGGCGAGCCTGGACGAGCACATGGGGTCGGTACTGGCGGTGCACCGCATTTCCGGTCGTCCCGCCTGCCTCCTGATGGTGGACGTGGACCGGTTCAAGGACTTGAACGACCGTCTGGGGCACCCCGCCGGAGACGCCGCCTTGCGCGGCCTTTCCGACGCGCTCTCCCGGGCCTTTCCCCGCAAGACCGATTTCGTGGCGCGCTACGGAGGCGAGGAGTTCGCCGTGGTGCTCTCCGAAGACGGCGAGGATGTCGGCAAGAGATTGGCGGATCGGCTTCTGGGATTGGTGCGCGGAATGCGGATTCCCTGGGAAGGGGAGGAGATCGGACTCTCCATTTCCATCGGGGTCGCGATGCCCGGCGAGGGCGATGAGGTCGAGGACTGGGTGGGCCGGGCCGACAGGCGACTGTACCAGGCCAAGCAGGAGGGGCGGGACCGGGCGGTTTGATCGGCTACCTTTGCCCCCCACACATGGACTCGATCGACCCCCTCCGTTTGGAAGGATGCCTCCTGGGCTTGGCGTGCGGAAACGCCCTGGGCCTCCCCTACGAAAACCTCTGGCCCGCGGAGACGATCGTGGAACGGACCCAAGGCCGCGTGCGCGGCTGGGATCCGAAGGAGAAGGATCTGGCCTGGGACGACGACACCGCCCAGGCGGTGCTGATCGCCCGGATGCTCGCGGAAGGACCGTTGACGGTAGAGGGCGTGGGTCGGCGACTGTTGCGCTGGAAGCTGGAAAACGGTCGAGGGATCAAGACACTTGTGTCGCGGGTATTGGACGACGTGGAGGGCGACGTCCCCGTGGAGGAGGCGAGCCAGGAGGCATTCGAACGACTCGGGCGCAACTGGAGCGCGACCAACGCGGCACTGGCCCGTTGCATTCCCGTGGCCTTGCGCCACCACGACGACCCCGCGACGTTGGTGGAACAGACGGGCGTCGCCGTTCGGGCCACCCATTGGAATCCCTTGTGCGTCTGGTCGGCCACCGCCTTCAACCTGGGACTGGCCACCACCCTGCGCGAGGAGCCGCTGCACCTGCAGACCTTGGCCGAGACGGTCCGATCCCACGGTGCGCCGGATTCCGTCTGCGACGCCGTGGACGCGTCACGTGCACCGCTTTCCGTTTTCCTGCTGGACGGGAAAGCCAAGGCCTACACCCTGAAGGCCATGCAGGTGGGCCTGTGGGCATTGCTCCAACCCCAACCAAGGGTGGAGGAGCTCCTGGAGTCCTTGATCCTGGAAGGCGGGGACACCGGCACCAACGCCGCCGTGGCCGGGGCCGCCCTGGGCGCGCGGGTGGGCGCGAAAGGACTGGGGTCGCGGTGGATCGCGGCCCTGCACGACCCCGAAGCGATCACGGAAGCGGCCCGACGTCTGGCACGGAGCCCGGCCCAGTAAGGCTTCGGGCGATTTTCGCCAGCCAGCCGGGGCATGGCCTATTTCGAGGAAGCGGGCTGTTTCCCGCGGACAGCGGGTCGGGGTCCGGGAGTTCTTGCCGTGTCCAAGACCCGAACCGATTTCGCCTGCGCGAGGAAACCCGGGAGGATGGCCTGGAAAAATCCATTCCCGACCAGTCCCAGGGCCACGCGGAGATTGTCGGCCTTGGGATCGTTCACCCGCCCCGAAAGGTGGGCCACGGTGGCCACCTCCCTGCGGTCGCGGTTCTTCAGGAGGTAGGCGAGGCCGTCCACGACGTGCTCCCAACCCTGCCGCAGGTAGCTCTTGTGGTGGTCCTTGTGGTTTCCGTACACCTTCAGGTCGCTGATGAGGGGCTTGATGTATCCGGTGATTTCCTGGTTCTTCACCTTGATCTCGGTGAACAGCGAGAACCGTCCGCGGGCCACGTCGAACCCGGCGTAGGCCTGGAGCAGATTGTCGAGGGAGGTGAGCTGGGCGTCCTTCATTTCCAGGTGGACATCGAAATCGGCTCCCTTCCCGTCGGGACGGAATCCGCCCCGCACCGCGGTCCGGCCGCTGCCCATGAAGATTCCGCTCGCCTGGAACTTCGCCACGCCCTCGGTGAACTGGTTGCTGAGGTTGTCCATCTCCAGGTCGAAATCGGTCATGAACAGCCGGTAGTGCGGATCCGTCGCCTGGTTCACGAATCCGACTTCGCTGTGCGAGATCCTGAACCGATCGATGCGCAAGAGGAGCGTCGGGGCGTTGTCGGCCTGCTGCGCCGACTTGGCGACGATCTCGGCGTGCTTCTTCTCCGCGAGCTTGGTGGCCTCGCTCGTGACGTAATCCGCATCCCAGTTTTCCAGCAGCACGTCCTGCAGGAGGACTTTCTCCGACAGGGAGTTGGATTCCACCGATCCGCGCGCGGATAGGATCCCACCCTTCATCTTCAGCTGGACGACCTTGGCGATGGAGCCCAGCCGATCCAAGGGCACGTGGTCGATCCGGATCCGTCCGCGGATCGCCGCATTGGGCTTGGCAAGGAAATCCGCCGCACCGTCGAACCAAACCGTTCCGGTTTCGAACAGGAGGGATTCCACATGGACGGGAGAGGGGAAGGTCCCCTTGGTGGATTGGACGTTGCGCAGGTCCCGCGCCGCGAATTCCAGTTTGGTGAGGCGCAATGGAAGAGCGTCGGGGTCCGCCGAGGCGTAGAGAACCGAGCCGTCGTGGATCTTCACATCCTCCAACTTCAAGGGGTAGATGGCTTCGATGGCTCCCTGCCAGCCTCGATCCCTGAGCTTCACGTCGCTCTTGGCCTCTTCCTGCAACTGGGCGAGGTTGATCCGCAGATGCGGTCGCTGGATGGTCAGATCGCCCAGGAGCCGCAGGTGCAGAAGAGCCCGCCAGGACACCTTGAAATCCAAGGCGTCGATATCGGCCACCGGCGATTCGGGATGGGCGTTCTGGACGATGGTCAAGCCGTGGAGTTCCACGGCCAACCGCCAGAGGTGGGTGTCCCATCGGGCCAGCCGAACGGTGTATCCCTTCAGGTGGGCGTTCATGGTCCTTTCTCCCCAGGAGCGCAACGGTTCGTCCAGCAGGCGGTCCGCGGAGAAGACCGCCAGACACAGGCTAGCGAGCACGGCGAGTGCGGGGATCCAGATCCTCCCGCGGGCGCGGCTCAACAGACGTCCGTTCCCGGTTCGATGATCGTGCTGCCCATGGCGTGTTCTCCAGAACCCGGTCGAGGATCTGCTGCCTTGCAACATCCAAAATTCGGCTCCCGCCGTCGTCGAAGATCTCGGATGACTCCGGATTTTTGGATCTTTGAGGACGACCATCGCCCCATGTTCCATCCAGGAGAACCTTTCGTGTCCCACCCGATCCCGACAGAAACCGCAGCCCCCGTCCTGACCCCCGACCAGTTGGTCGCCGTCCAGCACAGGCGCTACGCGACCAAGAAGTACGACCCCTCCCGCACCATCCCCCCGGACCTGTGGGCCGCCCTGGAAGAGACGCTGCTCTATTCGCCCTCGTCCACGGGGATCCAGCCGTGGCGCTTCCTGGTGGTGGGCAAGGAAAGCCGGCACAAGGTCCTGGCGGCCTCCGGCTACAACGGCCAGATCGTGGCCGATGCCTCGCATCTGGTGGTCTTCGCGGCCCGGCGCGACCTGGGAACCGCGGACATGGAGAGGTACATGGAAAGCTTCATCTCCATCCGCCAGCTGGAGGGCGAGGCCGCCCACAAGGCGCACGAACGCGCTTTGGGCTTCATGTCCCGCCTGCCGCCGGATTTCGACGCCTTCCGGTATTCCGCCTTCCAGGTCTACATCGCCCTGGGGAACCTCCTGACCTCGGCGGCGCTCCTGGGCCTGGATTCCACGCCCATCGGAGGATTCGACGCGGCGGCCTACGACCGGATCCTGGGACTGGACGGAACCCCCTATCGCAGCGTGGTCCTGGCCACGGTGGGCTACCATGCCGAGGACGATTCCAACGCCAAGGTCCCCAAGGTGCGCTTCCCCCTGGACCAAGTGGTGCTGCACGTCTGAGTCCGCGATCCGAGAAGGAGGCCGATCCATGGTTCCTAGGCACCTGTTCGCCACCGCCATCCAACCCGAGGTCGCCGAGACCGCGGTGTTCACCTCGTCCGACGGGCTGGAAGAACGTTGGGTCCAAGTCCCGGTCGAGGAGGGGAAGACCCTTCCCGCGTACGCGGCTTCGCCGCTGGGGACGAAGGGGCCTTTTCCGACGGTCCTCGTGGTCCAGGAGATCTTCGGGGTGCACGAATACATCAAGGACGTGGCCCGGCGTCTGGCCCAACTCGGGTACCTGGCGCTCGCCCCGGAGCTCTACTTCCGGTGCGGGGATCCCTCGAAAGCCCCGGACTTCGAGGCGCTGCAGACGAATTTCGTCAACAAGACTCCCGACTCCGCCGTGATGTCCGACCTGGACGCCACCGTCGGTTGGGCGGCGTCCCGTGGAGGTGATCCATCGCGGCTCGGCATCGTCGGATTCTGCTGGGGTGGCCGAATCGCCTGGCTCTACGCCGCCCACCAGCCCGCGCTCAAGGCCGCGGTCGCCTGGTACGGACGCCTGTCTGGATTTTCCACTCCCACCAATCCCCGCCATCCGCTGGACGTGTCCGATTCCCTGCTCGCACCAGTCCTGGGACTCTACGGCGGTGCGGATGCGGCCATCCCGCCGACCGACGTGGACAAATTCCGGTCAGCGCTGGAGGCGGCGGATTCGCCGTCCAAGGTGGTCGTGTATCCCGAGGCGGGCCACGCCTTCCACGCCGATTACAGGCAGAGCTACCGTCCCGCCGACGCCGCCGACGGATGGGCCAGGATGCTGGCGTGGTTCTCCGAAAACGGGGTTTGAAGGAACGGTTCCCTTCGAAGGGAACGCGTCAGTGTCCCCCGGAATCCTCCGTGATCCAGGGCGCGACGGCCAGCAGCGCCGCCGATCCCAGGTAACCCCAGAACCAGGGCCAGGCCGGCGTCAGGCTGGCCACCGTGTCGCCGGGAGCGAAACGGTAGGAATGGACAAGACCTGTCAGGGAGAGCGCGGCCAGGCCGAGGAACCAAAGGGCGGCGAGGCGGAACTTCCGTTCGATGATGTGGACCGTCGCGGCGGCGAGGCACATGGAGGTGGCGATGAATCCCTGTTCCAGCGCGAAGGCCCCGTGGATCCAGGTGTCGCTTCCGAGGAACGCGTCGATCAGGGACGGCGTGAATGGGGCGGTGGGCGTTCCCATCCCGGCGGCCCGCAGGCTGTTCTTCGCCAGGAGAGCTCCCCACGCGGCCAGGGCCGGCAATAGCCCGATCACGGCTGCAGGAGCGTGGGACCGCGGCACGGCCTGGAACGACTGGGCCGTGATCACGATCCCGATCCAGAGCACGATGGCCATGCCCGCGTCGATGGGCACGGCCCACACCACCAGTCCCAGGGTTCCGCTCAGGGCCAGCGCCGTGATGAAGACGCCGTTGAGCACGCTGTAGCCGGTGCGCGCGCCCATGGCCTTCCAGCCGGGGTGCCCGATGTAGATGGTGGTGGGGAACGGCGACCCGAACAAGGCCGCCACCAGGCTTCCCGCGCCGTTGGCCAGAAGCGACGGTCGGGTGCGGTAGGCGTCTCCCGCGGATTCCGCCGATTCGATGTTCTGCAGCGACCCCAGCACGTTGAAGAGGCCCATGGGCAGGATGACGGACACGTAGGGCAGCCAGAAGGAGATGCGGAGGGACCGGAAGAAATCGAGAAGATGGGGGTAGGGCAGCACCGGCGACAGCCCTTCGAACGGTGGTCTGCCGCCCGTACCCGCGATTCCCGTGGTCCAGGCGAGCACGGTGCCCAGGACCACCGCGACCAGCCCGCCCGGGATGCCGCCCCGGAAGCGCAGACGGCCGAAGTAGGTGAGCAGGATGACGGAAAGCGTCACGATTCCGGCCACAGGTCGCGCATAGGTGCGAAGCAGGAATCCCAGCGAGATGAAAGCCAGGGCGATGCCGGCCAGGGTGGACAGGAGCGCGGCGCGGGGGGTGGCGCGACGGATCTTCTCGGCCACGAAGGCCGACGCCAGCTCGATGACGGCCGATCCCACGGTGGCGGCGATGCCGGCGTACCAGGCCAGGTGCCACGCGTCCGGCGAGGACCCGGCCGCGAGCTTCACCGGCAGCATCACCAGGAACACATGCCCGAAGAGGGACACGGTGTTGATGCCGTAGGGGAGGGCGCAGACGTCGTCGCGTCCGGTCCGTCTCCCGAGTTCGCGTGCCTGCCAAGCGTAGAAGAGGTTTCCCGCCAGGATGGAGACCGCCGCGCCGGGCAACACCACATTGCGCACGAAGTCGGTGGGGAAGCCCAGGACGAATCGGCAGAGGTTGTCGATCAGGAGGAGCTGGACCAGGTTGTCCAGCGCCAATCCGAAGAAGCCGTCGATGTCGCCACGACTCAGACCCTTCATGGCCGAAAAGGTAGGGATGCGGAATTTTCCGTGCCAAACAGGAGGAAATACCGTATATTTCGATATATGGCGAAATATGAAAATAAGCAGATAATACCGGGGACGGCTCCCGAGGCATTGGCTGAAATCGCCTCGGCCCTTTCCGAACCCCACCGGCTGAAGCTGTTGGGGATGCTCCAGGCGGGCGAGCTCTGCCTTTGCGATCTCACCGCCGGTCTGGACCTCGCGCCCTCCACGGTGTCCAACCACATGGCGATCCTCAAGCGGGCCGGACTCGTGGAGACGCGCAAGGACGGGCGATGGATGCATTTCCGCCTCTCCGCCTCCGATCCGGAAAGCCCCCAGGCCCAGGCCCTCTCCTGGGCCATCTCCCATCTCCCCGAAGCCTTCAAGACCGTCGCCCCCTGCAATTCCGAAGAAGGATGCTGCCCATGAACAAGACCAAGCTCCTTTTCCTCTGCACAGGCAATTCCTGTCGCAGCCAGATGGCCGAGGCGTGGACCCGCCGCCTGAAAGGCGACCTGTACGAGGTCTTCTCCGCGGGCATCGAAGCCCACGGCCTCAACCCCTCCATGGTGAAGGTCATGGCGGAGGTGGGGATCGACGTGACCGGTCAGACCTCGGACCTGGTGACCTCCTTCTTCGACACCGGCATCGAGATCGTGGTCAGCGTCTGCGCCCACGCCGAGGCGAACTGCCCAATTTTCCCCGGCAAGGTCCGCCGCGTCCACCAGGGCTTCGACGACCCGCCGGGCCTCGCCCGCGAAATCGCCGCCAAGGGCGCCTCCGCGGAAGAACAGCTCGCCCCCTACCGAAGGGTGCGCGACGAGATCAAGACCTGGGTGGAGACCCTTCCCGAAGCGCTGGAGGTGAACGCATGAATCCGTCCGAAGAAACCATCCACGAGAAAGTCCGCGAAGGCTACGCCGCCATCGCCGAGGCGGAAACGTCCTGCTGCGGAGGAGCCTCCTGCTGCGGATCCTCTCCCGAGGTGGCCCGCGAACTCGCGGTGAAGCTGGGTTACGACCCGAAGGTGCTGGAAACCCTGCCCGAAGGAACGAATCTGGGACTCTCCTGCGGCAACCCCCAGGCGATCGCCGCGCTCCAGTCGGGGGAAGTCGTCCTGGACCTGGGTTCCGGCGCGGGGTTCGACGTGTTCCTGGCCGCCCGTGCCGTCGGCCCTTCCGGCATGGCCATCGGGGTGGACATGACACCGCAGATGCTGTCCAAGGCGCGGCGCAACGCAGGGGCGTTCACGGAACGGACGGGGTTGTCCAACATCGAATTCCGCTTGGGCGAGATCGAACATCTTCCGGTGCCCGACGGTTCGGTGGACGTCGTGATGTCCAACTGCGTCCTGAACCTGTCTCCGGACAAGGCGGGGGTCTGGCGAGAGATCGCGCGGGTGCTGAAGCCGGGTGGACGCGTCGCCATTTCGGACCTGGCCCTGAAGCAGCCGTTGCCCACCGGGGTCTTCGAGCTGGCCGAGGCCCTGGTCGGCTGCGTCGCCGGGGCCGTCCTGGTGGACGAGATCCATTCGGATGCCGCGGCCGCCGGACTGGTCGAGGTCGTGATCGAGCTGAAGCACGACTACATCGCGGTCATGGAAAACGTCCAGGATCCCCTCTACCGACAGATCCTGGAACTCCTTCCTCCCGGACACAAGCTGTCCGACTACATCGTGTCGGCGGGCATCTCCGCGAAAAGGACGGCCCGACCGGGCCTTTTCGACGCGCCGAAATCGATCCAGGACCTGTCCATCCGCGTGGCGTCGCCCAGCTGCGGCCCGTCAGGCTGCTGCTGATGCCGATCGCCCGGCTTTCCTTCCTGGACCGCTGGCTCACTCTCTGGATCGCCCTCGCCATGGGCGCCGGGCTTCTCCTGGGGCGATTCGCCCCCGACGTGGCGCACGCCCTGGCGGGGATGTCGGTTGGTTCCACCTCCATCCCCATCGCCATCGGCCTGATCCTCATGATGATCCCGCCCTTCACGCGGGTGAAGCCTTCCGAGCTTCCCAAGGTCTTCGCCGACCCCAAGGCGCTGACCCTTTCCATCGTGCTGAACTGGATGGTGGGTCCGGTGCTGATGCTCTGCCTCGCCTGGATCTTCTTGCGCGACCGCCCGGACCTCTTCGCCGGTCTGGTGCTGGTGGGTCTGGCGCGGTGCATCGCCATGGTGGTGGTCTGGAACCAGCTGGCGGGGGGCTCCCCGGAGGCCGCCGCCGGGCTGGTGGCGTTCAACAGCCTGTTCCAGGTCTTCACCTACGGCGGCTACGCCTGGTTCTTCCTCTCCGTGCTGGCACCGCGCATGGGACTTCCGGCCCAAACGATTTCCGTCTCCATGGGGCAGGTGGCCTCGTCCGTGGCCCTCTATCTGGGGCTTCCCTTCGCGATCGGGATCGCCCTGCGGCAGTTCCTGTCCAGGATGGTGGGGGAGGCGGGCACCGCCAGGTTCAACGCGCGGTTCGGGCCGGTCACCCTGGTGGCGCTGCTTTTCACCATCGTGGTCCTGTTCGCCTTGCAGGGGAACCGGATCCTCTCCAGCCCCTTCGAGGTGGTCCGCGTCGCGGCGCCTCTGTCCATCTACTTCGCGGCCATGTTCGCCCTCTCCTGGTGGTCGTCTCGACGCATCGGGATGGACTACGGGCGCACCGTGACGCAGGCCTTCACCGGCGCGTCCAACAACTTCGAGCTGGCCATCGCGGTGGCCATCGGATCGTTCGGGCTGACGTCCGGAGCCGCCTTCGCCGCCACCATCGGACCTCTGGTGGAGGTTCCCGCGATGGTCGCGTTGGTGCAGGTGTCGCTGATGGCCCGGGAAAGGGCACGGACCTAGCCGGAGGAGAGGGAACTTTCGGAATCGATCCGATCAAGATCCCGTCTCTGCGCCATCCACCGGCGTCCGGCCACGTCCGAGCCCTCCGCGAGCTCCTTCCGCGACATCTCCAGCTTCCACTGGGCCAGTCGACGCTCCCGGAGGCGTTCGAACACCTGGACGGCGCGGCGCTTCTCCACCAGATCCAACCGGGCTTTTTCCACCACTTCCTGGGCCGCCACGCACGCCTCCTGGGCGTGGATGATCTTCGCCAGCTGGCCCTGCGTCCATTCGATGAAGAGGCTCTGGCCCTGGGCCCATATCTCTCCACGGCGGGGCGCCGACTGGGCGGCGGTCTCGGTGGACAGTTCCTGGCGCAAGTTGGATAGGGCGCTTCGGTGGGCTTCCAGGCGTCCCATGGCTTCCCCCATGGCCCGCTTGGCCGATTCCTCGTGGTGTCGCGCCAGCCGCAGCGGCGATTCCAGGCGGAACACGAACTTCACTTGCGCCCGCCCGGGGGGGCCTTGGCCGCGAGGCCGAGCTTGACGAGATCCGCGTGGGCTTGGGCGAAGGACGAAATTTCGTCGCGGTCCTGGCGAAGGAAGGTCTGCCAACGCTCGCGCAGGCGGATGGCGAGGTCCAGGCGCGCGTCCGACCCCTTCTGGTAGGCTCCCAACGTCACCAGGTCCTCGTTCTCCCGGTAGACGGACATGAGCGACAGGAGTTCGCGGGAGGCCTTGCGATGGTCCTCCTCCACCACGTCCGACATGCAGCGGCTGATGGAACGCAGCACGTCGATGGCCGGAAAGTGGTTCTTGTTGGCGAGATCCCGGGAAAGCACGACGTGTCCGTCCAGGATGGACCGGATGGCGTCGGCCACGGGTTCCTCCAGGTCGTCGCCGTCCACCAGCACCGTGTACAACCCCGTGATGGAGCCCGTCTCGGAGGTTCCCGCACGCTCGAAGATCTTGGGCAAAAGCGCGAAAACGGACGGCGTGTACCCCTTGGTGGCGGGGGGTTCGCCCACGGCCAGGCCGATCTCGCGCTGGGCCATGGCCAGGCGCGTCGCGGAATCCATCATCAGGAGCACGTCCCTGCCCCGTTCGCGGAACCATTCGGCGATGGCGGTGGCCGTGAATGCGGCCTTCACCCGGACCACCGCGGGCTGGTCGGAGGTGGCGCACACCACCACCGAGCGTTTCATCCCCTCCTCGCCCAGGTCTCGTTCCAGGAATTCGCGCACCTCGCGCCCGCGTTCCCCGATCAGACAGATGACGTTGATCTCGGCCTCGCAGCGGCGCGCCAGCATGCCCAGGAGCACGGATTTCCCAACCCCCGAACCCGCGAAGATGCCCATGCGCTGGCCACGCGCCAGGGTGAGGAAGCCGTCCAGGGCGCGCACCCCGGTACCCATGGGCTTGTCGATGCGGTGACGCGTCAGAGGATGGGGAGCGTGTCCGGTGACCGGACGTCGCAGGCCCGCGACCGGTCCCTTGCCGTCCAGCGGGTTTCCCAGGCCATCCAGGACGCGGCCCACGAGATCCGGGCCCACGGGAACCGTCAGAGGCTTCCCCGTGGCCACGACCTCCAGTCCGGGACGGATTCCGTCCATTCCGCCAAGGGGCATCAGGAGGGTGGTCCCCTCGCGGAACCCCACCACCTCCGCCATGCCCAGCAGGGCGTCGCCCGCGGCCAGGGCGCACAGCTCTCCCACCCCGGCGGCGGGCCCCGAGGATTCCACCAGAAGACCCACCACGCGGGTGATCCGCCCGCGGACCTCCACGGGGTCGCTCTCCTCGACCGTCCGCGCCCACAGGGCCGAGCGGTCAGGCGGGAAGGCCACCACGGGCCCGCTCCTCCTCGATGGCGCCCGCGAGGGCCTTCTCTACATTTTCCGTCAGACGGGGGATGCGCGCGTCGATGGTTCCGGTGTCGGTCTCCAGCACGATCCCGCCCCGCCCCACGGATTCGTCCGGCTCCAACGAGACGCGCCGTCCGGCGCGGGGTCCCCAAAGCTCCTTGTCGCGCTCCAGGGCGGTGACGTCCGCCGGGTGGCAACGGACCACGACCCTGGCCTCGGATCCCAACTTGCGCAGCGCCATGCGCGAGACGTGGACGGCGGCTTCGCCGGGAACCTCGCAGGTCTTGCCCACGACCCGCCGCGCGATGGCCATGGAAAGTTCCAGGATGCGCGCCTCCCAATCCAGGAACACCTGGTCCAATGCGCGTTCCACCGCGTCCAGGCGCGAGCGCACGGAGGCCTCGATCTCCTGGAGACGGTGTTCCGCCTTGGCCTCGGCGATGGCCTTCCCGGAGGCCTCGCCGGCGGCGTTTCCGTCCTTCAAGCCTCTCTGGTAGGCCTCCTCCCGGCCCGCTGCCAGCGCGGATTCCGCCGCCGCCCGATGGTGCACCAGTTCCTGCCGCAAAGCGTCCAGCTTCGATTCCATCTCGGCGATCTTCCGCTGCTTGGGGTCCCCTCCCCGCGAGGCGGGAAGTTCCACCAACTCGCCGCCTCCGGCCAGGTCCGCGAAGTAGAGCGCCTTCGCGCTGGAGGTTCCGGCGCGCAGGATCCCCGACAGGGGCGAAGGTCTTTCGTGGAGCTCCATGCTTCTAGACCACGATCTCGTCGCCGCCGCCGCGACCGGAAATGACGACTTCGCCGGCATCCTCCAGCCGCCGCACGGAATCCACGATCTTCTGCTGGGCCTCCTCGACGTCCCGCAGCTTCACCGGTCCCATGTACTGGATCTCCTCCGCGATCATCTCGGCGGCGCGCTTGGACATGTTGTTCAGGAACTTGTCGCGCGTCTCCTGGCCGGCGCTCTTGAGGGCCAAGGACAGCACCTTGGAATCGACCTCCTTGAGCACGCGTTGCATGGAGCGGTCGTCGAGCATCAGGATGTCGTCGAAGACGAACATGAGATTCTTGATCTCGGTGGCCAGCTCCGGGTTCTCGCGTTCCAGGTGTCCCATGACGTTCTTTTCCGTGGAGCGGTCGGCCATGTTCAGAAGTTCCGCCAGGCTCTTGACTCCACCCACTTCGGAGGTGTCTCCGCCCACCAGGTCCTTCATCTCGGAGGCCAGCACCTGCTCGATGTTCTCCAGGACGTCCGGGGTGATGCTTTCCATGGTGGCGATCCGCTGCGACACGTCGAACTGCAGATCCTGGGGAAGCGCTCCCAGAAGGCGTGCCGCCATGGCCTTGTCCATGTGGGCCAGGATCAGCGCGATGGTCTGCGGATGTTCCTTCTGGATGAAATTCACCAGTTGGTTCGCGTCGATGTCCGAAAGCATGCGGAAGCCGGTGGTGCGGATGGCCTTGGTGATCTTGGCCAGGATCTCCTGCGCCCGCGCGGAGCCGTAGGTGGTCTCCAGAAGCTCCTTGGCGAAGTCGATGCCCCCCTGGGACACGTACTGCTGGGCGAGCCCCATGGTGTGGAATTCCTGCAGCACCGCCTCGCGCATCTCCGCGGTGACGCCGTCCAGCCGCGCGATCTCCTTGGTGAGGTTTTCCACCTCGCCCTCGGTGAGACCCTTCAGCAGTTCCGCCGAAGCGTCGCGACCCAGGGCCACCATCACGATGGCGGCCTTCTTGGGGCCGGGGATGTCGAAGGCCGCGGCCTGGCCCTTTCCCGCCGCGCCCTTTTCGGCTTCCTTGTAGAACTGCTTGCCGGCCATGCGGGTCAGCGCCCTTTCTTGGGAGTTCGCTCCTGGGAGGGGTTCGATCCCTCCAGGAGCCAACTGCGAACGAGCTTGGAGAAACTGGCGGGCTCGGATCTGGTCATGTTCTCCAGGCGGGAGAGCAGGTCGTTGACACGCACCGCTTCCTGGAGGATCTCGTCGTCCCCTTCCCGGTCCGATTCGCGCATCACCAGGTCCGCGTAGGCGGGTCGCGGAGGATTCGTGGCCTCCTGGACCACCCGCACGAGGCTGCGCAGCAAGAGGAGCCCGGCGATCATCGAGACGCCCAGCACGGCCCATCGGATCCATCCGGTCCAGGACTGCGCGGGATGGCCCATGTCCTCGAGGGCCGCCGCCGCCACCGGGTTGTCGAACTTGACGCAGGTCACGAAGACGTTGTCGGAACCGGTCTGCGCGCCCACGGCGTTCTGGACAAGTTGCGTCAACTGCGCGATCTCCTCCGGGGAACGGGGCTTCCACACGGGCTTGGCGCCCTTCTTGGAGGAATCGGGCTCCCAGTGTCCGTCCACCGCCACGCTCACCGTCACGCGCTTGCGGACGCTCCCGGGCGAACTCACCGACTTCACCACCGTCCGGTCGATCTCGTAGTTGGCGGTGCGCGATTCGCGGTCGTCGTTCCCGTCGGAGGGGCTGTTCTCCTTGGTCTCCTCCTCGGTCTGCTCGGAGCGGACCACCTTGGAGGCTGGATCGAAGGTCTCCGCCGTCTTCTCCTCGCTCTGGAAGTCCAGGTCGGCGGAAACCTGCACGCGGTGGTTGCCCGCCCCCACCACGCCGTCCATGATGTCCGAGACCTTGTTTTGGAGGTAGGCCTCCACCTGGGCGCGAAGCTCGTTGTTGGCCTCCGTGGCCGCCTCGGGGCCGTCGCCGCCGCCCCGGTTGAGGACGCGCCCGTCCGCGTCCAGGATGGTGACGTTGGAGGGCTTGAGCCCCTCCACGGAACTCGCGATCAGTTGGGAAATCCCTTTGATGGAGGAACGGTCCAGCTCCTGTCCCGGTTTCAACTTGAGCACGACGGAGGCGGTGGCCGGCTGTTCCTTGTCCGTGAACAGGCTGGGCTTGGGGATGGAGATCAGGACCCGCGAGTTCTCCACCTGGGAGAGCCCCGAGATGGTGCGGCTGATCTCCCCTTCCAGGGCTCGGCGGTAGTTGATGTTCTGCACGAAGTCGGTCAAGCCGAGCTGGGTCTTGTCGAAGATCTCCCAGCCCACCTCGCCGGATTTGGGAAGCCCTTGGGCCGCCATGGAAAGCCGTTCCTCGTCCAGCTTGCCGCGGGGCACCAGGATGTCCCGGCCTCCGTTCTCCAACTTGTACTCCACCTTGGCCGTCTTCAGGCCTTCCACGATCTGGGAGGCTTCCGCGGGGTCGAGGTTGCGGAAGAGGGCGCCCCATCCCGAGGTGGATTCCGAATTGCCGTCGGAGAGCGAGGGCCATACGGCCAGCGACAGGAGTCCGGCGAAGGCGAGCGCGGCGGAACCCCCGAGGAGGATCCTTTGGCCGCCGGTGAGGCGCGAAAGAGCTTGGGACAGGCGCGCCAGGAACTGGCGGAGGAAATCTTGCATGGGCTGTCTAGACCTGCATCCGCATGAGTTCCTGATAGGCGTCGAGCGTCTTGTTGCGGATCTCGAGCATCAGGTTGAAGGAGGTTCTGGCCTCGGAGACCGCGGTCATCACCTGGTGGACGTCCTTCACCTCGCCGGCCGCGAATTTCTCGATCGAGGCGTCGGCCTCGTTCTGCATCGAGTTCACGTCGCCCAGGAATCCCTGGAGGGTGTCCTCGAACGATCGCGTGCGCGGGTCGTTGACCTGGACGTCGCCGGGCACGGCGGCCGGAGCCCCCGTGGGAGCGATGCCGGGATTCAACCGCTGGATGGGATCCATGTTCCGCTCCTTTCCGTCGTCAGGCGACCAAGTCGAGGTGGCGACCCTTGACGGGCCCGTTCGCGGCCATGGCCGCCACCACAGGATCCACCGGTCGGGGGGTGGACGTCAAGGATTTTCCCCGGGAAACGCCGAACTCCCCGCCGGAAACCGTCGGCTGCTGCCGTCGCGCGGCCGCGTCCCGCGAGGCGTAGAAGGCCTCCAGCCCGCTGGATGTGGGTCCCACGGGCATCATGAGATCTCCAGCGCCTTGGAAAGGATGGCCTTGCCGGAGGCCATCACGGTGACGTTGGCCTCGTAGGCCCGTTGGGTGGAGATGAGATCCACCATTTCCTGCACCACGTTGATGTTGGGGTAGGCCACGTAGCCATCCGCGTTGGCGTCGGGGTGCGAGGGGTCGTACACCATGCGCGGCGGCGTGGTGTCCTTGGCGATCTGTTCGACCTCGACTCCGGATCCGACCGCGTCGGTCTGGGTCTGGAAAAGGTCGGAGGGGATGGCCATGTGCCGCTCGTTGGTGGTGGTGCCCACCATGGATGGGTCGGCGAGCACGAGACGGGGCTCGAACTGGGGGTGGTCCGCGCGCAAAACCGCGGTTTGCCGGCGGTACGGACCCCCCTCCGCCGTGCGCGTCGTCTCGGCGTTGGCGATGTTGGACGCGATCAGGTTCTGCTTGAGGCGCATCGCCCTCAATCCCGATGCGGAGATGTTCAGGCCGGCGAAGAGTTGGACCATGGGCATTGGATTCAATTCCTCACGAGACGGTGCCGGAGACGGCGGAACGGATGGTGTCGACCCGGTCCTGGAGGAGCTTCACGTCGGCGCTGAACAGGATCTGGTTTTCGGCGAGCTTGGCCATCTCCATGTCGATGTCGACGTTGTTGATCTGGCCCGGCTGGGTAGGATCTTTCGGCCGGTAGGCATCGGGATGGAGCGAGAGCAGGTCGGGTCGTCCGATCTCCATGTGGCCCGGATCGGTGCGGGCTCCCTGGAGCTGATTGGGATCCAGCGCCTTGCTCAATTCATTCTCGAAGCTGACCTCGACGCGCTTGTAGCCGGGCGTGTTGACGTTGGCCACGTTGTCGGCGATGGCTTTCTGGCGAAGCGAGGAAGCGTCCATGCTCCGCAGCAGGGCCGGGGCCGAAGTGTGTCTGGAGATGGCGTTTTCGAAGATCACGGCAGACACGTCGGAGCGCAAGGGGCGGGCCAAGACCGGGGGCTGATCCCTGGAGGTTCCCCCCCAGGTGGGTGAAGCGGGTAATTTCTGCCGGGATTGCCTGGTCCCGGCAAGATGTTCCCACCTCGACGGCCCGCCCTTCGATACATTCCGCCGTTGCCTGAGCGGCCCGTAGGGCGGTATCGAAGGCATCGGCGGAACACTCAGGGATCGGGCCGTTGCGATGTGCTGGACAACGGGAACGCGGTGGCCTACCTTCCCCCCATGCGCGTGCTCCTTCTGACCAACGAATACCCTCCCCATGTCTATGGAGGAGCGGGGGTCCACGTCCAGCACCTCGCCAAGGAACTTTCCAGGCTGTGCGAGGTGGAGGTGTTCTGTTTCGGGGACCAGAGGGAGAATCTGCCTGGCCTCCGGGTGGAGGGAATTCCTCTCCCCTCGCCGTTCACCCCCCCGCAGCCGGCGCACGCGGGGGCCTACAACGCGCTTTTGCGAAACCTCCAGATGTCGGCCAAGGCCCGCGAGCCCCAGGTGGTCCACTGCCACACCTGGTACACGCATTTCGGAGGGGTGCTGGTGCGCCAGACCCACGGCATTCCCCTGGTCCTCACCACCCATTCCCTGGAACCTTCCCGTCCTTGGAAGGCGGAGCAGCTGGGCGAGGGCGGCTACCGCCTTTCCTGCTGGATCGAACGCACCGCCTACCGAGAGGCCGACGGCGTGGTGGCGGTTTCCAGGGAGATGGCGCGCGATGTCCAATCCCTGTACGGCGTCGGTCCTTCGCGCATCCGGGTGATCCACAACGGCGTGAACCCCGACGAATTCCCGGCCGACCCGCGTCCCGAGGTCCTTTCCCGGCTGGGGATCGATCCCTCCCGCCCCTACGTCCTGTTCGTGGCCCGCATCACGCGGCAGAAGGGCATTCGACATTTTTTGGCCGCAGCCGCGCTTTTGGACCCCGGAGTGCAGGTGGTCCTCTGCGCCGCCTCGCCCGACACCGTGGAACAGGAACGGGAAGTGGAGTCGGCGGTGGCCCGGCTCCAGGCCTCGCGCGGCCATGTGGTCTGGGTGCGCGACGCGGTGCCCCTGGCCGATCTCCCTTCCATCTACGCCGGCGCTTCCGTCTTCTGCTGCCCGAGCATCTACGAGCCCTTCGGGATCACCAACCTGGAGGCCATGAGCGCGGGAACCCCCGTGGTGGCCTCCCGCACCGGCGGCATTCCGGAAATTGTCGTGGAAGGGGAGACGGGGTATCTGGTCCCCATGGAACCCATCTCCGTCTCAGATCCCGAAACCCGCGACCCCGAAGGCTTCGCCCGAGGTCTGGCCGAGGCGATGAACCGCATTCTGCGCGACCCGGCGCTGGGGAAAGCCCTGGGTGCAGCCTCGCGCCGCCGGGTGGAGGAGAGATTCTCGTGGGCCTCCATCGCCGCGCAGACGCTGGACTTCTATCGGGATCTTGCTTCGAGGGGCGTGGACCTGGTCTGAGATCCGGCTGCGCGGGCGCATACTCCCCTCCACGCACCGCTCGCCGTCCCTAAGACCGGTTCATTCCGGCTACAGCCGGAATTCCAGCGCTCTGGCGGACGGCTTCGGAGGGCCGCCGGGTCGTCTGCATCCCGCTCGTTCGGATCTCGTTCTTGGATGCGCGGGCGCAATCTTGGGGCAAAGCGGGCCAAATGGAGGTGCAGGGATTCCCCTTGTTTCAGACTTCCTTCACCCTGTGAAAACCGGAAAGCGAGGTCTAGCTTCTTGGACAAGTTCCTACTACCTGACTTGATCCCTTCCGCACAGGATCCGAGCATGAAATCCTCCGCGTTCGTTCGCCCTATGGCTGTTCTTCTAGCGCTGTTGTCCGGTGCCTCACAGGCTTGGAGCCCCGTCGTGACTACGCCCGTCACCGTGGCGAGCGTGGGTGCCATCCACCTCATTGCCCGGCAATTGACAGGGACCACGACCTATCCCACCATTGTATTGGCTGGAACAGGCCGTCCGACCTCCACTCCAACCCTCTCCGCACACCCTGGATCCTGGACCTGCGCGTCCGGGGTCAACTCCTGGACCTGCCAGCGAGCCCTCCCCGTCGGTACAGTGCCCGACGACACCCTGGACCTTTCCTGGACTCTTTCCGGAACCGTCGCCCATCTGGACAGCCTGAAGTCCAGCGCGGCCACATGGACCTTCTATCTCTCCGCGCAGACACCCAACTCCACACTCGGGGGTCTCAACAACTACAGTCTCCTGGGCGTGAAGTCGGTGTCCATCGCGGATCGGACCAATGTTTCCCCGGGAGCGGTGGGCTCCACCAGTGCTGTGGTGTTGGGCACCGATGACACCACCGGCGACATCGAGTCGGGAGGCTCGGTCTCCATGTCGGACCGCACCTTGGTGAGGGGCTCCGTCGTCTACGGAAGCACCATCACGGAAGGAAACAACGTGGTGATCACGGGAACCGCCACGCGGGGGACGGTCTCGATCCCCACCCTTTCCACTCCTACCTGCACTCCCGGGACGGTCGACAAGAACATCACAACCGGGACTGTCGCTCTGGCACCTGGCGCCTACCACAATGTCACGGTGTCCTCCGGGGCGACCTTGACCCTGACACCCGGAACCTACCAACTTTTGTCGCTGGTGGTGCAGGCCGGTGGGAACATCAAGGCCACAGCCACCGGAACCGGTGTCAACGTACTGGCCAAAGGTTCCATCAACATCGGGGACCGCTCGGTGGTTTCCCTGACAACCGGAAGCGTTGCCTCCAACATGCACTGGACCTACCTGGGCACCGGCACCTTCCAGGTCGCCACCAACGTGACCATGAGCGGGTGGCTCAGTGCGCCATTGGGTACAATAGACGTGGCCAGCCAGTCGCGCATCAACGGTGCCATCCAGGCCCAGGCCGTGATTCTGGAGCCCCAGGCCTACGGGGTCTATGTGGGGGTGGCCGATCTCCCGCCGGTTCTGTCCGGAGCCCCGATCGATACGGGATCCGTTTCTGTTCAGTGGAAGTTCCAGGCGGTCGCCACGGATCCCCAAGGCAGTACCCTGACGTGGAAGCTGATGCGGGCCCCGACAGGGGCAGCAGTGTCCACGGCTGGACTCGTCACTTGGACGCCCACCTCCGCCCAGACCGCCGAATTCGACCTGAGCGCCTGCGACTCCCTGGGCGTTTGCGCTGAGTTGGGATGGAATGTCCAGGCCAACACCGCGCTTCCGGTGATCACTTCGACACCCCCGACAACGGGTAAGGAAGCCCTCGCCTACAGCTACACGGTTACGGCGACGGACGTCAACGGCTACACGCTGCACTATCGGGCAGGGACGCTACCGACGGGGATGACGTTTGACACCACGGCGCACAAGTTCGCCTGGACCCCGACCCTTACGCAGGCGGGAAGCTATGCTCTGTCCGTCCAGGTCTCCGATGGCCATGCCGACACCGCGAAGCAATCCTGGACCCTGGTGGTAGCAGACTCCAACACGCCACCGGTGATCACCTCGACGGCTCCGACCACAGGGAAGGAGGCCATCGTCTACAGCTACACCGTGACGGCCACCGATGCCAACGGGTACAGCTTGCATTACTTGGCTGGGGCCGCTCCGCTGCCCACGGGGATGACCTTCGACACCACAGCGCACAAGTTCGCCTGGACCCCGAGCTTCACCCAAGCGGGGAGCTATCCACTCTGGGTGAAGGTTTCCGATGGCCACGGAGACACGACGAAGCAGTCCTGGACGTTGGTCGTGGCTGATTCCAACACGCCTCCGGTCATCACGTCGACCCCTGGGACAACGGGGAAGGAAGGGGTGGCCTACAGCTACACGGTGACGGCGACAGATGCGAACGGCTACACCCTGCACTACCTGGCTGGAACGCTTCCGACGGGGATGACCTTCGATACCACGGCGCACAAGTTTGCTTGGACCCCGAGCTTCACGCAGGGGGGATCGTATTCCCTGTTCGTCAAGGTTTCCGATGGACACGCAGACACGACGAAACAGTCCTGGACGTTGGTTGTTGCCGACTCTAACGTGTTGCCAGTCATTACTTCCACGCCTCCGATAACCGGCAAGGAATCGGTGGCCTACAGCTATACGGTAACGGCTACGGACGCGAATGGATACACACTTCACTATGCTGCGGGAACGTTGCCGAGTGGGATGACCTTCGATACCACGGCGGACAAGTTTTCGTGGACCCCGAGCTTCACCCAAGGAGGGTCTTACCCGCTGACGGCAATGGTGTCAAACGGGGTCGGACAGGTGGCCACCCAGTCTTGGACGCTTGTGGTTGCGGATTCGAACGTTGCACCGGTGATCACCTCGATCGCACCCACTACCGACAAGGAAGGCGCCATCTACACCTACACGGTGGCGGCCACAGACGCCAACGGCTACACTTTGCATTACACGACAAGCACACTGCCCAGCGGCATGACGTTCGATACCACTGCGGACAAATTCACCTGGACCCCGAGCTTCACCCAAGCCGGAAGTTATCCGATCTCCATTACCGCTTCCAACGGATTTGGGGAGTCGGCTACCCAGACCTGGACGTTGGCCGTTGCGGATTCCACTGTTCCGCCTCCCCCTGATACCATCCCACCATCACCGGTCGCCCCTCCACTTCCCGTTGGAGGGGTTCCGCCCTTCCTGTCTCAGGTGTCCTTTCTCTGGACTGGCTCCCAGCCCACCATTTTCGGAGTCATCACCGACTCGCTGGATACCGCGCGTGTCGCGGTCTTGCGTGGTCGAGTGATCGGCGTGGACAATGCGCCTATCCCCGGTGTCCGGGTCCAGGTGGCCGACCATCCGGAATTCGGACACACCTTTACTCGCGCTGATGGGCGCTACGAGCTGGTGGCCAACGGCGGCGTGAGCGTTTGGGCAGACTTTGGGAAAAGCGGCTACCTCCCGCTCCAGAGGCTTTCCCGTCCATATTGGAAGCAGTACGCAGGAATGCTGGACGTTGTCCTGACCAAGTTGGACGCCACGACTACTGTTGTCTCCTCTGGGTCAACTCAGGCCCAGCTTGTGAAGTCCACCCCCCAAACGGAACTGGATGGAACGCGGATGCTCTCGATGTACATCCCGGCGGGCACGCACGCCACCTTCCAGATGCCGGACAGTTCGATCATTGCGGCACCGCAGTTGACCTTGAGGACCACGGAATACACCGTGGGCCAAAGTGGACCGCTGGCCATGCCGTCCGATCTTCCTGCAATCACCGCCTACACCTATGCCTTCGACGTCACCGCCGACGAGGAACTGGCGGCCGGTGCGGTGCACATCCTTTTCGATCATCCGGTAGCCATGCACTTGGACAATTTCCTGCATTTCCCCGTTGGGGCCACCATGCCCTACGGGGTACTGAATCGGATCACGCACCGTTGGGAGGCCGTGCCCAGCGGGCGTGTGGTTCAGGTCCTGTCTGTTTCGAATGGACAGGCGGTTTTGGATGTCAGTGGCAGCGGGTTTGCTGCACCCGCCGATACCTTGGCAGCCCTGGGCATCGATACTGCCGAGCTTCGGATCATCGCCAGCCGATTTTCGGTCGGAAGCACACTTTGGAGAGTTCAGGGAAGCAGGTTCTCAGGGGGCGACTGGAATTGCGATTATCCAATCGGAGCTGTTGCCCCAAATCTGGACACTGGCAGCGCACCTGTTCAGCAGCCACCACAAGGCGATTGCACCAGACCCGGATGCGTTTTAGAACTGGAACAACAGCGTCTGGGCGAAGATTTTCCTGTGCCCGGCACAGGACTTTCCGTCCATTATCGCAGCGACCGGAGCCCCAAGCATGTTGAGGACTACCGGGTGCAGTTTCGACTTTCTCCCCCAGTGAAAGTCACAGGCTTCCTTGGTGGGATCGCACGACTTTGGGTGGCCGGCCAGGAAATCGACGACTCCATCAATAAGACAGATTCCGTTCAGATCATCACGCTCCCCTGGAATGGTCTGGATGCTTGGGGTCGACAGATCAACGGGAGCGTTCAGGGGCAATTGGCGGTCAACTACAACTGGGCCATAACCTATGCGCCTGCACAATTGTTCGCCGGTGCCATTTCCAGTGGGGGCTCTGGATCTGGAGGATCTGGCGCTGTGGCCATGCCCAGCATTCAGCGAGCCGATGTTGTCTTGCCCACATCCACAACACACACGGTGACACTCGGCCGGGTGTATACCCCGGGTCTGGGGCTTCAAGGGTGGTCCATCGATGGGGTTCAGAGCCTTGACCGGATCGCTGGAGTTTTGGTAGGTGGTGATGGCAATGACAGACTCGCTCGGCCCATGGGGGCGGGCGTGGGAAATCTTGGGATCACGGATACCAACACCTTCATCGAGCCTCGTACGGGAAAACGTCTGTCCTTGATCATCCCCGAGCCGACGGTAGAGACAGACGGGGCTGGGAACGTCTACTTCACTGCGGAAGTCAACCTCCAGGGAGCACAAATGCTCTTGCGCCGAAGTCTGACGGGGACCATCAGCATCGTAGCCGGAAGCACGTTCGGACCCTACCCCTACGAGAACGCGCCCTCGGATTCCATCGCATCCGGCAATCCGAACTTTCATGTGACTCGTGACGGCATCGTGTACTTCACGGACCCGACACCTGGCGTCAGGGTGATCTGGCGGCGTGATCTCGATGGCCGGATCCATCGTGTTTTCGGTGGCGGCTCCAGCTACATGAGAAACGACCCGTCCATCCTCGGAATGCCAGGAACAAATCTTCTGTTGGCAGATAGCGGTTACACCAACCAGTGGGTCATCACTTCTTTTGCTCAGGATGGGGACGGTCGAGTCCATGTTCTAGCGCAACACAATCTCTACGATTCTTGGAGGTTCATTTTATCACCAAGCGGAAATTTGGAATCCGCGCACCTTGCGCAACTAGACGGCCTGGGATACGAAGCGATGGTGGGACGGGATGCCAACGACCGGGCCCTCTATATCGGCGTCAATGGTTCCTCGATTGGGTATGTCTATACCTTTGGCGGTTGCAACACCCTGGCGATCTATGACGGAGACACCGCCAACCTCACATGGCAAGCAGGCTCCATTCGTGGCTTCAATGATCCCACTCCACCTGCTTATCAGGACGGGGCATCTTCAAGCACTGGATATCTCGGGGTGCTCGGGGAGACAAAGTCCATCTCCGCGGCCCCGGATGGAACCACCTACGTCCTCTCCCCCGGCTCATTGATTTCGGTCGGATCGGACAGCGCCGTCCACCATGTCGCCGGCGTGTTCCAGACCAATGGTGGTCTAAGCTCCAACCCTCAATTGGTGGACCTCTCCAGCACCTACTCGATGGCGCTTTTGCCCAACGGGGTGATCGTGCTTGGTGGTCTAGGAGGCAATGGCATCGCCACCTTCCGAACACTTGATCCGACCGCGGTGTCCATGACACAGGTGCCTTCCAAGGACGGAAGCCAGATCTACGTCTTTGACACTTGGGCGCACCACACCCTTACCCTGGATGCCTTGACCGGAGACACCATCCGTCGCATGAACTACGACTCCTCGGGGCGTGTGACCCAGATCACTGACGGGTACGGAAACCAGACGGCACTGACCTACACGGGGACGGGAATCACGATCAAAGCCCCGGGAGGACAGCAGACGGTTCTGAACCTTGCTGGAAACCAGGTGACGTCCGTTACAGGTCCAGATTCCCACAGCGATCTCCTGGCCTGGCAGAACGGGTTCCTTGCCTCCCATACGGATCCGCTGGGTCGCACCTCCCAGTACGGGTTTGATACCCTGGGTAACCTTGCTTACGACCAGCGCCCGGACGGGAAGCAAGTCACGCTCTCCAGCACCTTCGACTTGGCCACCCAGACTCGTTTCGCCGAGATCATCCAGCCCTCGGGGCGTGCCCTTCAGGCGACAACCTCGTTTCTGCCAGACTTGAGCGCCAACACGGTGATCGTTGGGGAGCAGGGGGATACCACAGTTGTGCACGACTGGGCAACGGGGGATACCAGGGTCGTCAGCTCTGACCACACCATCACCCACGTCACCGCTCTGCAGCATCCCCAGTTCGGCACGTTGGTTCCGTTGCCAGGCGTAACTGCGGATACCACTCCAGATGGAATTATTTCGCAGACCACCTACAAGGTCGGCATCACCCAGGGAAGCGTTCCTCCCTATGGGCCCCCCCGCACCTGGCACGACACCTCCGTGACGCCTTCCGGCACCTGGCTGCGCGCCTGGGATTCCCTTTCCCGCACATGGACCCTCACCGATCCGCAAGGCCGGATCTCGTCGGTTTTTGTCGGGAAATTCGGAGTCGTGGATTCCGTGCAGTTGCCTGGACTTCCGACGGTCTCCTACACCCGGGACAGTCGCGGACGCATCTCGACGATTCGGCAGGGTGGCCGCGTCTGGCGAACGGTTTGGGGGCCTGCCAACACCATGGACTCGCTGGTGGATCCCCTGGGACGCGAGATCGCCCTGCACTGGGATGCTTCGCTGCGCTCCTTGGGGGGAACGACACCCGACGGCCGTGTCATCGCGCTGACTCGGTGGGCAGACGGTTCCCTCGCCAGTTTAACCCCACCAGGTCGCAAGGCACACCAGTTCTTCACCAACTCCCTGGGCGACGATAGTCTCTACTTGCCGCCCTCGATTGACTCCACAGGAGGAGGTTCCTTGCTGTGGAACTGGACCCAAGACCGTACCTTATCAGGGATGACGACGCCGGTTGGCAATATCGGACTGGGCCGCGACGCGCTGGGACGCGTTGTATCGGTCTCCGAGGCCACGGATACAACGCATTTGTCTTACGATTCCCTCGGGCGCGTGGATTCCCTTCTGCGATCCGGCCAACGGTTGGCCTGGACCTGGGACGGCTCCTTGCCGCTTTCCGAGACCTGGAGCGGAGCTGTCACGGGTTCGGTATCCACGACTTGGGATGCGAACTTCCACCCGACCAGCCAGACGGCTGCAGGAAGCGCAACCTCTTATGGCTACGACCCCGATGGGACATTGACCCACGCGGGCGTGCTGTCGGTATCCAGAGATCCTGTTTCCGGTCTGACATCCGGGGACACAGTGGGATCGATCATCCATCGTCTAGGGCGAGATGGCCAGGGCGAAATCATCGCCGACAGCACGACCTACCAGGGGACGACAATCCTGGCGATTTCGACGTTCACACGGGATTCGCTGGGCCGTATTCTGACCAAGGGAGATTGGATGAACGGAACCAACACCAACTGGAAGTACAAGTACGATTTGGCGGGGCGGCTGGATTCCGTCTGGGCCAACGGTTCCTTGAGCGCTTGGTACGGCTACGACTCCAACGGGGTGCGAATCTCCGGAACTGGAATCTCCGGGGTTTCTGTCGATGCCCAAGATCGGGTGACTTCGGCAAACGGCATCTCCTACGCCTACGACGAAAACGGTCGGATGGTCTCGCGCTCCAGCGTCACGGGAACCACCCGCTACCACTACACTCTGCAAGGAGAGCTGCTCTCGGTCGTGCTTCCCTCCGGAGACTCTGTCTCCTATACGCTGGACGCAATAGGCCGCCGCATCGCCCGCAAGCTCAACGGAGTTGCAACAAACCGTTGGCTATGGGAAGGGTCTCTCCGTCCGGTAGCTGAGGTGGATTCGATCGGGAACATCCTCACGCGATATGTCTACGGAACGCATGTAAATGTCCCGGACTACATGGTACGTGCAGGTGTCACCTACCAACTCGTGACTGACCAACTTGGAAGTCTGCGTGAGGTGGTAAACACCTCGACGGGTGCCGTCGTCTCCGGCCTCAACTATGACGTTTGGGGCAACGTGACGAGTTCGACAAACGCGAGCTTCCAGCCATTTGGATTTGCAGGTGGCTTACGGGACGATGTAACGGGCCTGACACACTTCGGGGCTCGGGAATACACACCCGAACTGGGGCGGTGGACGAGGAAGGACCCGATTAGATTCAACGGCAGATTGGCAAATTTGTATGGTTATGTCGGAAACGATCCAGTGAATTGGATTGACAATAACGGTCTGGTTTGGACTTACAGTCAATCATCTCAGCAATTAAGTCATACTGACGGAAGCGGAAATACCACGAACGAAGGGAGCGGCTATTCCGGTAATGGAGATGGATTGAATAATCCCGCAATGCAAGGAGTGCAAAACGTCGGGCCCATTCCCCAAGGCAAATACACCATTAACCCTCAGCAGAATAATGTTACGGGAAATGGCACAAGTTTGCCCAACTCTATGACATTGACTCCTGATCCGTCGAATAATATGTTTGGCAGAGGGGGGGTTCTTATTCACGGGGATAACTCAAACGGGGATAATAGCGCATCGGAGGGATGCATCATATTGAATCGGAGCATCCGCAATAAGATAGCGAATAGTGGGGATAACAGTTTGAATGTTACACAATGATTGGTTTCTTTAGCTTGATAATTCTTCTTGGCTATGTGTTTTCGTGTACAACTCCAGAAAAGATGGAAACACATGTGGTAGCACCAAATGGAGAAACGCGTATATGTGACTCAATAGGTTCAGATCAGATCGTGGTAAATATAACTACACATGAAGTTCCAATTGGAACACCGGCCGCACCAATTTATGGAGCACAATCGGGATGCACATATAGTCGATATCCTTGCAACATATTGGATAAATTGACCATCAGAGTAAATAATAAGCTGCTGTTTGTTCCGAGATCAGCTTTCTGTGATTTTGTCGACTTGGCTTCTCTAGCAATTCAGAAAGATGACTCCAACGAATTTGTGCTGATGGTGAGAGGTGGTGATGCAAGCGAGAGTTATATTGGAAGGATATTATTTGATCACTCTCGAATTATTAATCGAGACCTTTCAAGCGCGATGACACCCGATGATTTACGGGAAAAAACAATTTATTTTATCCCGCGCGATTCGCTGGATGAATAAAACTTGTCAACAAGTAATGACGAAATGGCCCCAAAGGAAGGGTCCATTTGGGTCAGAGACGTGTCCGCAAGCGTTTTTTGTCCGGCGCAACGGATAAGTCTTGGGAAGCCGCTTCGGCGGTATGCGCCAGGGGAAATGAGACGGGTCTGCAGGAGTTTGCCGGAAACCGAAGGCGTTTCTGTCAATTTCCGGTCATTCACACCCCTGATCTACAGCCAATTTTCCCCGTATCCATGCGGGTTTCAGGACTTTTGCAGGGACGACTCGATATCCAGGGCGAATATCTGTGCTGTCGCGCAAGCCTTCAGCCGCCAGGTCATCCCACCCCCAAAATCCCCGCCTTGTGCTTTCCACCCCACGTCTTGATCTTCTGGTCGGCGGTGGCCAGCGGGAACCCCAGGTAGACCGCCGTCGCGACGATCATCCGGTCGGCGGGATCGCCGTGGAAATCGGGGAGGGCGGCGGCGGATAGACTGATCTCCGGTTGGAGTGGCGCCAGATGCAAGCCCGGAAGCTGCAGGGCGCGCCGCACCCATGCAGATGCTCCCCCCGCGATACTGATGCGACCTTTGGCTTCAAGCATTCCGATCTCCCAGATGCTGATGGCAGGGATGAAGAGTCCTTCCGAAGTCGCCGCGGCTTCCATGGCGGAGAGGGCGGGCTTCTTCAGATGGGGATGTCCCGTCAGAAACCAGATCAGCACATGGGTATCGAGCACGAACCCGCCGGGAGTGCCGGATTCCCGGGCCTCCAGCACGGTGCTCGACGGATCAGATTTCTTCTTCGGCATCCCACGCGTCGCCGATGGGCGCAATCAGATCACCCAGAATCCGCACCGATCCCGACATCCGACCGAACAGGCCCGAAGGCCGACGCGGCGCGGCGGAAACGAGCCGCGCGACAGGGTGACCCCTTTTGGTGATGACGATCTCGCCTCCCGACGACTGGACGTCGTCCATGAGCGCAAGACATTTGGCCTTGAAATCTCCCGCCGAAGTCATGGTCATCTGACTCATGACCATAGTTTACTTCCCATCATCCCGGAAAGCAAGCGACGGCCCGCCCCACCCGATATCCTAGATTCGCGGATCGATCCTTTATCCGCCGGAGTCCTGACCAGATGGCCACTAGGAAGACATCGTCCAGTCCCGCTACACCCCTTTCGAAGGCCCCGGCGAAGGTCTCGCCCAAGATGCCCGACCGCAAGACGGCCGCCGCACAGACCCCGGTCCATCCCCTCCTCGCCATCGGACCCACCGAGCCGGTTCCTCCCGAGACCTCCGTCTTCGTGTTCGAGAACGTGACGCCTTCCGTGGACGGTGGCCTTTGGCCCGCCAAGCGCGAGGTGGGGGATCTTCTGGAGGTGGAGGCCGACATTTGGATGTTTGGCCACGAGAAGTACGACTGCTGGTTCGAGCTGCGCCGCGAGGGCGGCTCCTGGCGGCGCTCGGCGCTGGAGAAGCTGGAGAACGACCGCTGGAAGGGTTCCGTGAAGCTGGACGAGGTGGGATTGTTCGAGTTCCGCGTGGGGGGCACCTGGCACAAGACGGGGTTGGAAGCCGCATCTCCCATCTACGATCTGGTGGTGGACCCGGTGGTCGCGCGTTTCGGGGCGTGGTACGAGATGTGGCCGCGTTCGCAGGGAAAGGACCCGACGCGATCGGCGACCTGGGACGAATGCATCGCACGCCTTCCCGAGATCGCTTCCATGGGCTTCCAGGTCCTCTACGTTCCGCCCGTCCACCCCATCGGGAAGACGAACCGCAAGGGGAAGAACAATTCCACCCTGGCTCTTCCCGGCGATCCGGGCTGCCCCTACGCCATCGGAAACGAGCACGGCGGCCACGATGCGGTGGATCCGGACATCGGGACCATGGAGGGTTTCGAGAAATTCATCATGGCCTGCGAAAGCCACGGGATGCAAGTGGCGCTGGACGTGGCCTTGAACGCGAGCCCCGACCATCCCTACGCGGTGGATCATCCCGACTGGTTCTACCGCGAGCCCGACGGCACCATCAAGTACGCGGAGAACCCCCCCAAGAAGTACGAGGACATCTACGCCTTCACCTACTTCGGGCCCGACCACGAAGCGATGTGGCGCGAATTCCTGCGCCTGCACCTCTTCTGGATCGACAAGGGCATCCGGATCTTCCGCGAGGACAACCCACACACCAAGCCCTTCGGATTCTGGCAGTGGCTGATCCGCGAGGTGAAGCGGCGCTGTCCGGACGCAGTTTTCCTCTCCGAATCGTTCACGCGCCCCAAGCCCATGAAGAACCTGGCCAAGCTCGGATTCAGCCAGAGCTACACCTACTTCGTGTGGCGCGAATCGGCGAAGGAATTGAGGGAATACCTGGAAGAGCTGACCCGGGAACCCGAGCGCGACTACATGCGCGGGAATTTCTTCACCAACACGCCCGACATCAATCCCCACCAGTGCCAGGACCACGGCCGGCCGGCGTTCCTGGTGCGCACCGCGCTGGCCGCCCTGCTCTCGCCGTCGTGGGGCATGTACAACGGGTGGGAGCTGTGCGAGGCCACCCCCATTCCCGGCAAGGAAGAGTACCTGGACTCCGAGAAGTACCAGTACAAGACCTGGGACTGGAATCGGCCCGGCCACATCAAGGACTGGATCCGCACCCTGAACGAGATCCGAAACGCCCACCCCTCGCTGCAGGACCACGGCATCCGCTTCGTGGACTGCACGGATCCCGAGCTGCTCGCCTTCGTCCGCGTCCGCGGCGACGACCGCCTGCTGTGCGTGGTCAACTGCGACCCCGTCCGAGCCCGCGAAGGCTTCGTGGACCCGCCCTGGGACGACCTGGGAATCGGGTGGGCTCCGTACCCTGTGACGGATCTTGTCACCAAGGAGCGTTGGACCTGGAACGCGGGGCGCAATTGGGTTCGACTGGACCCCGTCGTGTGCCCCGCCCACGTCCTGAGGATCGGGTGATGCGGGGGCGATTCACGCATCGCCCCTAGCTCCAGGCGCGGAAGCGCACCTCGAACCTCGCGCCCCCCAGATCGCTCCGGTCGACCCTGAGCTTGGCGTCCATCCGGCGCACCAGGCCCAGCACCACGGTCAGCCCCAACCCGGAGCCCTCGCCCTGCTTCTTGGTGGTGTAGAAGGGGTCGAAGATGGCGGCGCGGCGGTCCTCGGGGATGCCCGGGCCGTCGTCGTCCACGCAAAGGACCACGTCCTTCCCGTCCAGGTTCGCTCCGATCCGCACCACGCCGCCCTCGGGGATCGCCTGTAGCGCGTTCATCACCAGGTTGAGCACGATCTGCTGGACGCCATCGGCCGAACCCGCGACCAGCAGGGGTTCCCCGGGCAGGATCTTCTCGAGGGTCGCGGAGCGTTTGCGGGCCACCGGAAAGACGAGATCCGTCACGGTGGACACCGTCCGGGAAAGGTCCACGGACTGTTCCGGACCCGGTTGGGAGCGGGCGAAGTCCAGGAGCTGACGGATGAGTCCGGTCACGCGCTCCAGCTGCTCCAGCGCGATGTCCAGGGTGCGCCTGTCCTCCGTTTCCTTCGCGGTGCGTCGTCGGAGCAGTTGCAGGCGCATCGAGACCACTCCCAGAGGGGTGCCGATCTCGTGGGCCAATCCCGAAACCAGGACGCCCACCGTGGCGAGCTTCTCGGCCTGCACGATCTGCTCGTCCTTGCGCCGCAGTTCCCGCAGATGCGCGAGGTCCTCTTCCAACCGGGTGAGGCGGAAATCGCGGCGCACCAGGACCCAGGCCAACGCGAACCAGAGCAATCCCAGCACGCCCAGCAGGAATCCGGTGCGGCCGAACTGCGCGAGCAGCGGTCGCGTGATCTCCCGGCGCGGCTCGTGCAGGACCAGGATCCAGTCGATGTTTCCCCACATGTTCACGATGCGCGCGAGCACCAGACCGCCGGGAGGAATGGGGTCTCCGGGGTCGCGGCGGGTCCAGAGCATCCCTCGGGGGGCAGACTGGAGGACGGAGAAGACATCCTCGGACAATTCCCGACTGCTCCTGGGCTCCAGGCGCCCCGAATCGCGGTCGAAGAGGGGGAACCAGACCCCGTCCTGGTTGACCAGGGCCAGGGACACTCCGCGGTTCAGCAGGAAAGGCTCGACTGCCCGTGCCAGGGCCCGGCCGGTGGTGGCCAGCTCCAAGTCGGCTCCGGGCTCCACCGATTTCACGCGCACGGAGGAGACGGCATCCCAGGTGGAATCGCGTCCCGGTGGCGGCGGTTCCAGGTCGGAAACGGAGATGTCCTGGCTCTGGGCGTAGAACTCCCGTGCCAACCAGGGCTTGTGGTCGGGAGTTCCCCAGAGGAGGTGGGCTCCGTGGCGTTGCACCAGGGCCAGATGCGCGGACGAGGAATCCGCCGCCAGGATGGCCCAGGCGCGGGTGCGGGCGGCGCTGCCTTCCGCCGAGTTCCGCACAACGTTCCCCATCACGCCGGCCAAACGGATCTGGCGGTCCTGGAGCTGATGCAACGCGCTTTCCACCTCCGCGAGGATCTTGTCCTGCTGCAGGAGATTGCTTTCGATGAGCACCGCCCGCTGCTGCAGATACCCGGCCACCACCATGACCACCGTGGCCACACCGGTGCCGAGGATCCCCAACCAGGTTCGGCGTCGGATCCTCCGGCGCAACCTGGGAAATCGCCTGGGACGTTTGGATTTCATGGAGGTGGCTGCAAAGATGCAGTTTGGATGGGCATGAAGACGAGCTTGAACGACATCGAATTCGCCTGGGACGAGGCTGGCGAGGGACCTGCACTGGTCCTGCTGCACGGTCTGCCCTTCCAGAGAAGCCTCTGGGGGCCGCAGCTCTCCGCACTGTCCAAGCGTTTTCGCGTCATCGCCCCCGATCTGCGCGGGTTTGGCGAAAGCGGGCTCCCCGGGGGTGAGCCTTCCGTGGATGCCTACGCCGACGACATCGCCGCCCTGATCGCCCGTTGGAAAACGGGTCCCGTGCTGCTCGCGGGCCACTCCATGGGGGGGTACATCGCCCTGGCGTTCTCGCGTCGGCACCCGGAACTCCTGCGGGGACTGGTCTTCGTGGCCTCGCGGGCCACCGCCGACGATGCCGAGACGGCGGCCAATCGCCGCTCCGTGGCCTCGCGCCTTCGGACAGAATCACCGGAGTTCGTCGCCCAGGCCATGCTTCCCCGCATGGTTTCGAAGGACAGTCGCGACCCCGGTGTCCTGCGTGCCATACGCGCCTTGATGGACCCGTTGCGGGCAAACGGCATCGCCTACGCCCAGCTCGCCCTCGCCTCCAGACCGGACTCGTCCCCTCTGCTCTCCGCGGTGCCGTGCCCCGCGCTGGTGGTGGCAGGCGAAATGGACGCCATCGTGCCGCTGGCCGAAGCCGGGATCTTCGCGGCGGGATTTCGCCGCGGTCGGCTGGAAGTGGTGGTGGGAACGGGTCATCTGCTCTCCTGGGAAAAGCCGGGGGAGTTCAACGCCGTCCTCGAGAGCTGGGCGGATCGACTCTGAGCTCAGTTCGCCGCGACGGAAAGCGTTCGCGGATGTTCGCCTAGGATGCGCACCAGGAGGACTCCGCGGCCGGTCGGTCGGGGAAGCGAAATGCGGTCCACGCCCGAAGTCTGTGACAGAATCCGTCCTGTAAGGTCCAGGAGCTGGGCGCGGACCGTTCCCCGGCCCCGCAGGTCCACGAACCCGGGACGCGTCGACGCCGACCAGTCCTGGACGGGGGCGGAAACCGGGAAAAGACCGGAGGGCTTCACGGTTCCCCAGAAGTCCTGGAAATTGCCGGACAGGGCCAGAAGGTCCAGGATCTTCCAGTTCTTGTTGTAGTAGTTCCCGTCCCAGCCCCAGTAGTTCGCGAGATTCAGGTTCGCGTAGCCCTGCCGGATCCAGGCGGTGTCCGCCGGGTTGCCGATGGTGGCCATGAGCATCGCGCCGGTGTAGATGGCATTCCTGGTGTTGTCGTTCGTCCCGTCCAGATTGTAGTCGGCCCGGATCGAGGCGACATTCCTCCCCGTGCTGCTGGTGATCCAGTTGCCGATCTTGTTCAGGTTCGCCTGCGCGGCCATCGTCCCGAACCAGTAATAGTCCAGGGCCATGCGCCAGGGAGTTCGGACCGCGTCGTACCCGAAAGCGGTGTTGCCGGAGTTTTGGTTGCTGACGGGGTTGGCGTTCCCGTTGGTCCAATCCGAAACCAGACCGGTGGTGCTGTTCTGGTTCTTGGCGATGAAGGCCAAGCAGGCATCGGCCACCTTGGCCCAGCCGTGTGAGGAGGTGTTGTCCACCATGGGGAACACCCTCAAAGCCCCGGTCGAGAAATAGCTGGGATCGTAGAGGTTCGCCGTGCCTTGGTCGTCCGGGGTGAGAAGATTGGAAGAGGAATTCACTTCCTTCGCCCAGATGTGCCCCAATTGGGTCTGGGCACCCGCCAGATACTTGGAATCCCCCCACTGCTTGTAGGCCATGGACAGGGCCAAGGCGACGTCGACATCGGCGTCCGTCGCCGCGCCGGTCGCCACCGTGCCGTTGAACCCGTTGATTTCCCAATTCATCAGGCTGTTTCCATCGGGATAAGCTTGGTAGTAGGCCCATAGCTTGTCGAACATGGACTGGGTCTGGTTGGTGGCGTTGTCCATGTAGACCGCGATCAGCATCCCGTATCCGATGCCCTCGGACACCGTGCACGAGCCTTTCCACATGTCGCAGGATCCGTTGTACTCGTTGGCGGCGGTTGGATCCAGCCAAAGGATCCGGGCCTTGGATCCGTCCGGGGATTCCAGGTAATAGGTGGTCTTCCAGGCCGCGAAATTCGCCTGGATGTCGGGCGTCGTTGGCACCGGAGAGACACGGATTCCGTACGCGTAGTCGGCTTGGTAGGGGAAGGGGTACTTGGGTGTGGACGAGGCCATCAGGGAACCCGCGATCCCAAGGGTGGCGACAAGAATGCGTTGCATGCGGACTCCTGGATCGAAATTCCCCCGGACGGGGGGATGCTGGTCGGACTGCGAGCCTGTGAAATTGCCCTGATGGCAACGATCCGGCAAGCCGTTTGTGGCCCGGTGGGCGATAGCCGCCCACCACTGCTTCTGTCGTGGATTCGGCGCCGATCGTTCACCGCCCAGCTCCGTCGGGATGGCCAACCCGCCCGGACACCGGACTCTCGAGTGGCCTTCCGAGGCCTTTCCCTTGAATTCGCCGGGTGCCGGGCTAGCAGGTTTCCACTGCCCACCACCCGAGGGCGAGACCCCGGGCGAACCACCCGGAGATGCTTCCCGCTGCCTCCGGATGCTTTCCCACCAAGCGCTCCAACGCGTCGATCCAAGGGCGACCGCGCAGGTCGCGCAGGAACACGGCCAAGAGGGGCTCCACCGGCTCGGCACGCAGGACGGACCCGGTCCGCGACACGACCCAGGCGGAGCGAAGGGGCCTTGGCGAACCCCCTGGAACAGGTTGTTCCTGCAGGATGGAGATGCGCAGAGGGAACCAGTCCCGGGTCGCGGAGAGGATCCGGACGGCAGGTTGGAGGACGATGCCGATCTCGCCGGACCCCAACCGATCCAGGTCCACCGGTGAAGGGGCCGGAAGTTCCCGGGCGGAGAAGGCCTGGTTCCACGCGAGGTCCACGCGCGCGGCCTCCGCCGGGAGGGTGGAGGGTGCTTGCGCACGGAGCCAGGTGGGAAAGAGATCCCCGAGCCGGTCCAGGTCTTCGGCGGGTGGATGCGCTTGGAGGTATCGGGCCGCCAGCGGATTGAACTCCTCCCAACCGAGGATGTGGCCCACCAGCGGGAAATCCTTCTGCAGCAGCGTGATCAGCCGGAACCAATATTGCAGGCGGTAGGCTCCCAGGCGGGCCGCGGCTGGGACACCCTTGCTGCCCGGGATCTCCAGCAGAATCTGTGTGTCGTAGTCCTCTTCCGGGATCTCCGTTCGCCCCTGCCCGGGAAATTGCAGCGGCGCGGAGGTCGACTCCGCCCAACGCCGCTGGAAATCCCGCAGCGCGTTCATGCCGCCTCCAAGGCGATCCGCTCCGGCCCGGCCACGTCCGATCCGCGTCGCCGCCGCGCCGACGTCGCCTCCTCCACCAGGCGAGCCCACGAGGGAAGGTTGTCGTCCCATTCGATCACCGTCGGGAAAGGTCCGCCCAGCGTCCAGGCGTCGCGGTACAGGTCCCAGACCTCCGCGCACACCGGGGCGTCGTGGGTGTCGATGCGCAGGCCGTCGGGGCGGATGTGGTGCCCGGCGAGGTGCACGTACAGGACCCTGTCCCAATCGACCGATTCCAGGTAGGCCCGCGGGTCGAAATCGTGGTTTCTGGCCGACACGAAGATGTTGTTGATGTCCAGCATCCTCCAGACGCGCGCGCCGTCCACCACTCGCCGGTAGAACTCCCATTCGGTGAGGGTGGACCCGGAGAAGGCCGCGTAGCTCGAGAGGTTCTCGATCCCGAAGGGGACCGAAAGCGTCCCTTGGACGATTTCCGCCCGCCGGGCCGCGTGGTCGGCGATCTCCTCGGTGAACGGCGTGGGAAGGAGGTCGTGCGAACGCCATGTGTCCAGGCGGGTCCAGCACAGGTGGTCGGAAAAGCAGGGCGCGCCCAGGTGTTCGGCGAGCGCGCCCACGCGACGGACGTGGTCCAGGTCCAGGGGATCCGTGCCCAACAGGTCCAGCGACACCCCGTGCAAGGCCACGGGCCGCAGGTTCCGGGCCTTCTCCAGGTTGGCGGCGGGAACGGGTCCGGTCCCCAGGTAATTCTCCGCGATCACCTCGAAGAAATCCACCCCGGACGGATCCTGGAACGCGTCGGCGAAGTGGGGGGGGCGCAAACCCACCCCCACCGCGTCCCGCGCGAACGCCCGACTCACATGGTGGCCTTGAGCCCGTGGCAAGAAGCGGTTCCCTTGCAGGAGAGTTCCGTGGTCTTGCCGGCGTTGAAGTAGACGCCCTTGCAGGAATTCTTGGTGGCGCAGGAGGTCTTCTCCACCTTCATGCCCGCGGCCTTCGCGGCCTTCGCGAATTCCTTCTCGGACTTCGCGGCCATCACCTTGGCCATGGGGCTGGTGGAATCGACGCTTGCGCCTTTGGTGGAGTCGGTTCCCCCGCAGTGCCCGGTGCCGGAACAGGAGCGGTCCTCCTTGGCCATGGCGCTGTCGTGGGCCATTCCCTTGCAACAGGTCTTCCCCTTGCAGCCCTTCTTCTCCATCTTGGTGGAATCGCAGTCCCCGGCATGGAGGGGGCCGGCGGCGAGGCCGGTGGCGAGGCCGGCGAGGGCGAGAGCGGACAGGCGGGTGCGCAGGACGGTGTTCTTCATGGTGATCTCCGTTGGGACATTGTGGCAGGATTCCGAGGCCGGGAGGCTTCGGTCGGCAAAGGCACCGATCGTTCGGTGCCCGTCCAAGAGTCGCCTGGACAGCCGCCGTTCTTACAATGAATCTCATAATTCTTCTCAAAGTGCGGCGACGGGTATCTTTTCGAAATGGTGGATACGTCGGTCGAATTCCAGTTGCGGCTGGCCGAGCATCGTCCTTGGCTCCTGCGCCAAGCCCGGTGGCGCCTGGGTGCCCGGTCCGACGCCGCCGAGGACGTGGTGCAGGAGACCCTTGTCGCCGCTTGGGGCGCAGTGGAGAGGCTGCGGGGCGAGGTCACCCGGGGATGGCTCGCCGGGATCCTCCGCCACAAGGTGGTGGACCACTGGCGACGGACGCCACCGGAAGAGGACGATCCCTGTCCCGCCTGCGGCGAGGATCCCTTCGACGGCACCGGCCACTGGAAGGAGCCCGTGGCCTCCTGGGGAAATCCCGAAGATGCGCTCCACGCCGAGGGCTTCTGGAAGGTCCTGGAGATCTGCGCCCGCATCCTGCCGGAGCGGATGTACCGGGTCTTCGTGCTGCGCGAAGTCGAGGAGATGGACGTTTCCGGTATTTGTCGGGAATTGTCGCTTTCCGAATCCAACTGCCACGTGCTGCTGCACCGGGCGAGGCTGCGGTTGCGCGGTTGCGTCGGCGAACGGTGGGGCCGAGGTTGAATCCTCCCTTCGGAATCATCCGCTGCCGGGAGGCGAGCGAACTGCTGTCCCGCGCCCGCGACGGTCGTCTTTCCCCGAAACGCCGGGTCGCCCTGGTCCTGCACCTCGCCATCTGCGTGCACTGCAGGCGCTGGGGCCGCCAGATCGGATTCCTGGGGCAGGCGTTCCGCGCCGCGGGCGAGAGGCCAGGTGGCGACGGTTTCTGACAACCTTCGACGCCCCAAAGGGGTCAGAGCAGGATGTACCCGAGCAGGAAGTTGGAGATGAGGATGCTCACGGCGGAAGCCTGGACGGACTGTTCGATGGCCCTGCCCACGCCCTCCGCGCCGTTGCGGGCGCGGATGCCGGAGTAGCATCCGAAGGCGGTGATGATGAATCCGAAGACCACGGCCTTCATCAGCGCCACCATCACGTCCCAGTCGTCGTAGAAGAACCGCACCCCTTTCCAGAAGAGGCTCGGCTCCATCCCCTTGAAGGCCATCGCGACGCCAAGGGCGCCCATGAGCCCCACGAACGCGGAAAGGATGCACAGGACGGGGAGCATCACCAGTCCGGACAGGATGCGCGGAGCCACCAGGAATTGGTGGCGGTCCAGACCCAGGACGTCCATGGCGTCCAGTTGTTCGGTGACCGCCATGGAGCCGAGCTCCGAGGTCATTCCGGCACCGGTGCGCCCCGCCACCACCAGGGCGGTGAGGACGGGGCCCATCTCCAGCATGATGGATTTTCCGACCGCCGTCCCCAGGAAGGTGAGGGGGATGTAGTCCGAGAAGAGGTAGGCGGCTTGCCAGGCGGTGACCGCCCCGGTGAAGAGCGACGTGGTGGCCACCAGCGGGATGGAACTGATGCCGATGGCGTACATCTGCTCCACCGTGAAATGGGGATGCCGGTAGAACTTCCATCCCGCCGCCGCGGTCTGGCCCAGGAATTCGAGGAAATCGAAGATGGTCTCGATGGCGCCGAGGATCCAATTCCCGATCCAGACCACCAGCCGGTCGATCCCCGAAAGGATGAAGCCCAAGGGCTGGAGCAGGAGACCTGGGCTGCCGTTCATCGCAGGGGAAGATAGATCGAGGGAACAAAAGGAACGGCGGAGACCGGGTCCCCGCCGAAACGATCTCCAGGTACAGGAGATCCGTTTCCTGCGACCTCAGGTGGCGTAGGTGTCGAGGTTCTGGCCGCTCATTCCGGATGGATCCGGAGGCGCGGGGGGAGGATTGTTCTTGAAATCGGACTGGAGCGTCGAAAACGCGGTCTGTGCATCGCTCAGGCTGCCGGAACTCAGTGCGGTGGCAAGCGCCTTGAAATCGGATTGGATCCCATTGCCCGAACCGGTGCCGTTCGCGGAATTCGAGGAGTCGGTGGAGTTCGCGGAAGCGGTGCCGGATTCCTTGTGGTGGTGATGGTGGTGGCCCTTCCCGGACTGCTGGAGCGCTGCGAACGCCTGTTGGGCGTCCTGGAGATTCCCGCTCTTGAGGGCCGCCGCCAAGGCTTGCAAGGGGTTGGTGCTGCTGGAGGAGCCGCTAGAACTCGAAGACGATGTGGAGGCGGACGCGCTGCCTCCCGGGCCGTTCTGGATATCGGTCTGGATGCTGGCGAATGCGGTCTTCGCGGAGCCCAGGTCGCCGGAACTCAGCGCCTTGGCCAGGCTCTGGAAGTCCTGCCCGAGTTGGCCACCCGGCAGGTTGTTGTTGGTCGTCGCCGTGGTGTAGGCCGCGTTGTTCGCGGATATGCTGTCGATGCTCATGGAGTGCCTCTTTGCTGGTGTCGATGACGGTGCCGAGGGTTCGAGTCTACGATCCCCGGAGGCCACAGGGCGAGGCCTCTCTCCAGCCCGCCTATCGGACTGGATTGCCAGGACCTGTAAACAATTCGCGGGCCAGCTCTGTTTCCCGGCATTGCGGGACTCCAACCGGTCGGGGTCTCGGCAATCCATGTCCTTCCCCGATGGAGATCCTTGCCGACCTCGGAGGGCTTCGACCGACCCGAGGCATGCAGCAGGTGCTAAGCTTGGCGACCACATGGAACCCTTCCTGGAACGCCTGGACGAGCGCGCATTGGCCTTGCAAGTCCAACTTTCACCCCTGGTCGCGGCCTTGTCCGAGGCGCGCGGTCTTCAGGAATACCGCGAGGCGCTGCGCCACGACCTGCTTTGCATCCAGATCCTTCTGGGTTACTCCTGGGACCGCATCGGCGAGCGCGAATTGGCGGCGTTGGCGGCCTTGGACTGGGCGCTGGTGCAGAGCCTGGGCTTGGGGGCGAAGATCCAGCAACTCTCGGCACGGGGCGATTGGGTGGCCCAGTCCTTCCTCGAAGCCGAACTGGAGAGGTACCGGTTCCTCTTGAAGGAGCATGGCGGCGAGACGCGCTTCCAGGTTCCCCACTGGGCGCAGTCCTTCGAATCCAACCCGGTGCTGTCCGAGGGGCTCTCGCGGTTGGCCACGGGACTGTACTCCTACTACTCCCTGGTGGTGCGCTTGGACGGCAAGGTGGATGATCGGGAAACGAGAGGATTCCAGGCGTTTTGGGCAGCCTACAAGGCCTTGAAGACGATGGAATCGGCTCCTGGCCAAGTCGGTTCGCCGCGCAAGAGGCCGGTCGAGACCGGTCTTCCGGAAGCGTCCGTGCGCGTTCCCGCCGGGCCAAAGCAAGTCCCCCGGTTCGTCCCGCAGGCCTGGGGGATCGCGGGATCGTCGCCGGGGGATTCGGCCCCACCGCCCGGGCCCTCGGCTTCGGCACCGGTTGTGGCCCAAGCGTCGCCCCCCTGCGATCCCGATTCGCCGCCACCGGTCCCGACCGCGGCTGCCCGCCAGACCGAGCTGGCCTCGGCCCTTTCCGAACTGGACGCCCTGGTGGGCCTCTCCTCGGTGAAGGACGATGTCCGGAAACTGTCCAACCTCCTGAAGGTCCAGGTCCTGCGGCGAGAACGCCACCTCGCGGAGGTCCCCGTGAGCCTGCACGTGGTGTTCACCGGCAACCCCGGGACCGGCAAGACCACGGTCGCACGGCTCTACGCCCGCATCCTCAAGGGGCTGGGGCTCCTGGAGCGCGGGCACCTGGTGGAGACCGACCGCGTCGGCCTCGTGGCCGGCTACATGGGCCAGACCGCGGAGAAGGTCGACGAGATCGTGAGATCCGCCCTGGACGGCGTCCTTTTCGTCGACGAGGCCTACGCGCTGACCACCGGCGACTCCGCCGACTACGGGAAGGAAGCCGTGGCCGCCCTGATCGCGCGCATGGAGACCTTCAGGACGCGCCTGGTGGTGGTGGCCGCGGGCTACGGCCCCGAAATGGAGACCTTCCTGGAGTCCAACCCCGGGTTGCGCTCGCGCTTTCCGCACGTCTGGGATTTCCCGGACTACGACCCCGGGGAGATGGAGGAGATCTTCCTTTCGCTCTGCCGACGCTACCAGCTCGATCTTTCACCGCAGGCGCTGGACGCGCTGGCTTCCCGCCTGAAGGATCTCCAGGAGGGCAAGGACGGGTCCTTCGGCAACGCCAGGTCCGTGCGGAACCTCTTCGAGGCCGTCGTTTCCCGGCAGGCCGACCGGGTGGCTGGAGGTCAGGATCTGTCCGACAAGGCGCTGTGCTCCATCGAGGCGTCCGACCTCGGGCCGTGAGGTTCAGGCCAAGCCGCGCAGATCCCGTTGCCGGAGATTCCTCGCGAGTCCCCGGGCGGCGAGGTTCCGTGCGACGGCTTCCTGTTCCGTCTGTCCCGGCGTGGGCACGAAGAGGCATCGCGGGCCCAGGAGGCCCAGGGCTTCCAGGTCCATCACGGTGGAGTAGCCGCCACGGGTGACGATTTCCGTCGCCCCGAGGAGGGCCGCCGCCAGGGCGGGGGATGCAAGATGGGCCGACTCCACCACGTTTCCATCGCCGGGAACCGGCGACGGAGGCAGGTCCGGACGTCCGCGCACCAACAGATGGCGACCGGGTCGGCGGGAGAAGAGATGGCGCAGGAGCGCCTCGAGGTCCGTCCGCGTCGGTTCCGGTCCGCTGACGATGCCGACCGTGGTCCAGGGACCGGACCAGAGCGGATCGGGACGCGTCGCGGAAAACCGCGAGAGGGGCCCCAGGTACCGCAGCGGCGGAAACCCGGATGGTCGGCGGGGATGGCCCAATCGACCCGACAGGATCCGTCCGGATTCCCGATCGGGGATCCAGATCTCCGAGAACGCGCGGACCAGGCCCGCCATGGATCGCTCCCCGAGGCTCTCGGCGATCCCGAGGCCCAAGGGCGGGGCCGGACGGAGCTGGTGGGTCAGGAAGACGGAACGCACCCCGCGCATCGCGCAGCCGAACCTGCTGTCGGAAAGGACCAGGTCGAAATTCCCCGGGCGCCACGAGGCCACCAGGCCCGCTTCCGCCCGGATCGCGCTTCGCAGGCGGGGCAGGGAAAGGAGCAGGGAGGGAACCAGGAGGGGACCCGAGACGTAGCGCACCCCGTAGTCGGGAAGTTCGCGCAGTTCCAGGTGCGGGAATTCCATCCTCCACCAATCGGCGGACCTCCCGTTGGAAGCCAACACCACCTCGCATCCGCGCGACAGGAGCTCGCGGACCAGCGGGGTCGTGCGGGCCACATGGCCCAGTCCCCAATCCAACGCGCAGACCAGGGCGCGGCGGGGGGCGATGTCGGCGGGAAGAACATCGGACATTTCGATCCTCCTTTTCGGATTCCGCCTTCCATCCATCTTCGCAGGGAGCAAATCTAGCCGAGCGAAGGAGCAGGAGCATGGAAGCCTTCCGACGGTGGAGGAACGGCGACCACCCAGATTTCTTTCTTTGGGAAAAGGAGATCACCAGAACGATGTCGATCCACGCATTCCTGGGCAAACTGCCCGTACTGGCGGAGGGGGCATGGATCGCGCCCGGCGCACACGTCGCGGGCGGAGTCCTCCTCGGAGAGGACGTGTCCGTCTGGTTCAACGCGGTCCTCCGCGCCGACATCAACACCATCTCGATCGGCGCGCGCTCCAACATCCAGGACAACGCCGTGATCCATCTGGCCGACGATTTCGGCGTGGTGCTGGGCGAGGACGTGGTGGTGGGACACTCCGCCATCCTGCACGCCTGCACCGTGGGAAACAACGTGCTGGTGGGGATGGGATCCATCGTCATGGACGGAGCGGAGATCGGGGACGACTGCGTCGTCGCCGCCGGTGCGCTCGTGCCCCCCGGGAAGAAGATTCCCGCGGGTTCGCTCGTCGTGGGCGCGCCCGGAAGGATCGCCCGCGAGACCACGCGGGCCGAACGCGATTCCAACCGGGCCATGGCCCTCAAGTACATGCGCATCAAGGACGCCTTCCGAGGAGTGGGAGACCACCCCCTCTAGCGCCGGTGCTTGGTACCTTGGCCCACATGGTTCCCACCAACGCCAAACAGGGGGTTCGCGGGTTGGGTCGGCTCGGGTGGATCGCCATCCTGGCGCTCCTCGCGGGCCCGGACTTCTGGGTGCTGTTCCGGGGTGCTCCGCTCGTGCGCGGCATGGACGCACTCCCGGCCCCGGACGTCCTCCTGGTTCCCGGCGCCTCGGTCCTGCGCAACGGGAAGCCGAGTCCTGTCCTGCGCCAGCGCGTGGAGACGGCTCTCGGCGCCGCTCGGCGCTGGCCGGATGCCCGGATCGTGCTTTCCGGAACGGCGGTCCCGGGCGGCTACGACGAGCCCCGCGCCATGCGGAGGTACCTGGTGGACCACGGGATTGACAGCCTGAGGATGTTCCTGGACAGGAATGGCGTCAACACCCGGTCCAGCGTGTCGAACCTGGGGACGCCCCGCGGCGGTCTCGTGATCGTCTCCCAGGAATGGCATCTGCCCCGCGCGTGCTGGCTTGCCGAACGGGCGGGCTGGAACGTCCACGGCCTTGCGGCGGGAGAGGCTGCCTCCGCAGGATGGGAGAACATCCTCCGGGAGCATCTGACCCGGACGGCGAATTTCTGGGAATGGATTTTCCGCCGCGCGCATGCCCAGGTAGTATCGTTTCCGCCTACAACGCGATGAATGCTTCCACCGTCGGCTTCGGGCCCGGCCTTCGATACGGATTTCTCGTCAACCCCGTGTCGGGCAGCGGCCGGGGGAGGCTGATCCACGACCAGCTTCCCGCGATACTGGACGGGCTCGGGCTTCGGCGGTCGGCTTGGATCCGCGAGCTCACCATCCCCAACGCGGTTCCGGAACAAGCCCGACGGATCCTGTCCGAATGCGACCGGCTGGTGGTCGCCGGCGGAGACGGAACCATCGGACAGGCATTGGAGGGGATGAGGCTCTCGAGCCGCGCCGACGCGGCCCTGGGTGTCGTCCCCCTCGGGACGGGGAACGACCTGGCGCGCGAGCTGCGGTTGCTCGACGTCTTCCAGGACAAGGGTCTGCCCGAATTGGTCCGGACCCTCCTGGAGGATCGCATCTCGCCCCTGGACCTTTGGGACGTGGGTGGCCGGGCGGTTCTCGCCAACTACCTCTCCTTCGGGTCCGACGGTTGGGTGACGGAGGTGTTCGGTCGATCCCGCGACCTCACCGGCGCCAGGCACAGCACCCTCGGGATCAAGCTCGGCTACGCCCGCGCCGGCATCGGGAGCCTGGCCCGGCACCTGCCGCAGAGCTTTCGCATCCGGGCGCGACTCGCCGACGGCTCGATCCTCGACCGCGGGCTCGGCGGGCATCGTTCGCTGCTGGCGCTGAACGTGGGTTCCTACGCCTCGGGACTCCTGAGGCCCACGCGCACGCGAGCGGACGACGGGCTCCTGACCCTGATGTCCATTCCCCACCTCTGGAACTATCCTGTGCTCGTGGCCACGTCCGCCTTTCCCAGGATCCAGGGATTCTTCCAGAGGCGGATGCTCCTCTCCTGGCAAGCCACCTCCTTCGAAGCCACCTGGACGGGGCCCAACGCGGTGCAGGTCGATGGCGAAGGCAGGCGCGATCTCCTGTCCTCGGGACGGCTGGAGGTCTCGCATGCGGGTCGGGCGAGACTCCTCTCGGGAGGCGGGCGGCCGTGACGGATTCCGTTCAGCTGGACTGGAGGCGGATGGACGAGGCCGACATACCCGCGGTGTTCGTCCTCGACCACCACTGCCAGGGACATCCCTGGACTCCCGGGAACTTCCGCGAGGAACTCGCGCGGGGGGATTCGGGGTACGCCCGCGTCCTGGAGGAGCCCGGGGTCGGGATCGTCGGATACCTGTGCGCCTGGCTGGTCGCGGACGAGCTGCACATCGGGACCCTGGGGGTGGACGCGGAACTTCGCAGGAAGGGATTGGGTTTCGGGATGGTCTCGCAGGCGCACGGCTGGGCCGTCCACCGGGGGGCGCGACTCGCGCATCTCGAGGTCAGGGCCTCCAACGCGGGAGCCCTCGCGCTCTACGCGAAGCTCGGGTACCGGAAGGTCGGCGTCCGCACGAGCTATTACGTGGACAACGGCGAGGACGCCTTCCTCCTCCTGTGCGATCTGGCCGCCGGGGCGCCCGCTTGACCGGGATCCACGGCATCGAAGCCGCGCTGTTCGCGCTGTTCGCCGCCGCGGCGGGATCCACCGCGGCGCTCTTCCGAATCGTGGACAGGATCCGTCGTTCCAAGCGCGACCTCGAGGAGATCTTCGACCACGTGGACCCCATGGCGGTGGTCGACCCCGACCTGCGCGTCCTGCGAGCCAACAGACCGTTCGCGGAACTGTGCGGCAGGACCTTCCGGGAAATCGTGGGACGCCCCCTTTCCGGGCTGGCGCCGTTCCTGGAGCCCGCCTTTCCCCTCTTCATGGAGTGCCTGGACCACGCCAGCGCGGCGGGACCGATGGAACTCCGGGAACGGAACGGTCGCGTGCTGGAGGCTCAGGCCTTTCCCCTCGCCGCCGGAGTCCGCCGCCTTTCGATCCTGCGCCTTCGGGACGCGACCGACCTGTCGTCCGCGCGCAAGGAGCTGGTGGACCGGAACGATTCGCTCGGTCGTCTGACGGACGCGTTCCAGGCCGAGGTGGAGATGGCCCGCGAAATCCAGCGAGCCCTTCTCCCCAAGGACCTCCCCAGGATCGACGGTCTCGCCTGCAGGGTGCGCTACCAGCCATGCCGCCCCATCGGAGGAGACCTTTACGACATCAGCCTGCTGGACGAACGTCACCTGTGCCTGTTCCTGGCGGACGTCTCCGGACATGGCCTTCCCGCTGCCTTCGAGGCCGCCCTGGTGCGCATGAGCCTTCTCAACCACGCCTTTCCCGAGGCGGGACCCGCCCGGATCCTGGAAGGCATGAACCACGACCTGTGCCGCAGCCTGGTCCTGGGCCACTACGTCACCGCCTTCCTCGGCATCCTGGACCTGGAAACGCTGGAACTGCGCTATTGCAGGGCGAGCCATCCGCGTCCGGTGGTGTTCCACGCCGACGGCACCAGGGAATCCCTGGGCGCCAGGGGTCTGTTCCTCGGGATCGTGGAGCAGGGCAGGTACGTGGAGGACTCGATCCGCCTGGCTCCTGGAGACAGGTTCTGCCTCTTCACGGACGGCTACTACGAATCGGCGACGGTCGAAGGGCGCCGCCTGGGCTACAAGGAGTTCGTCGCCCGGATCCCGTCCGGGGTGGGTGTGGACCCGGAACCCGCCCTGCAGGCCGTGGAGGAGGAATTCCCGGGGATGTCCGCGGACGGTCGGGACGACGACCGGACCTTCCTCGCGCTGGACGTGCTCTTCCGGTCGCGGGACCGACCCGCGGTGCTGCGACGGTTTCCGTCCTCGTCCGATCCCGAGATCAAGGTATTCCGCACCGCGCACGAAGCCTGGGATCTGGTCGACGTGCTGCGCGCCGAACTGGAGTCGGCGGGCTGGTCGTTGCGCGATGTCCGGCGAGCCCAGCTCCTGGCTTCGGAACTTTGCGTGAACGCGGTTGCCCACGGACTGCGCGACCGCTCGAACGCCCGCGCCTTCTGCGCATGGCTCCTGCAGGGGAGGGAAATCCTCGTTGCCGTCCACGACGAAGGAGCCGGGTTCGACGTCGATTCCGTTCCCGATCCCAGAGACCCCTCGAACCTGGGAATGGACCACGGCAGAGGGATCTTCCTGGTGCGACGGATGTCGACCGACCTCTGGTTCGACGACGACGGCACCACGGCCACCTTCCGCCTCGTGCGCACGGCGACGGCCTGAAATGCGGGGACGGAGGGACCGGCGCCTGGCGGGGGCGGAAGCCTCGGCGCTCGCGATCCTCCTCTGGACGGGCATCTCCGCATGGCGGGCGGGGGTCTTCCGCGGGCCGGATCCGTTGCCCGGCCACGTGCGGCACGCCATGGTCCTCGACGGCCAGGGACCCTCCGGTTCGCGCGCCCTGGAGGGGTTGCGCCTGCTGCGCGACGGACGGACGGACACGCTGGTCCTTTCCGGAGTGGAGATCGGCGGCGGGTTCTTCTATTCCATGCTCTGGGTGCGCATGCTCCCCCTGTCGCGCGCCGAGCGCGAACGCGTCGTGGAACTCCGCTCCGACTGCACCAGCACCCAGGACGAGGCCCGCGTCGCGGCTTCCATCTTCTCCGGCGACGACACGGTGCTGGTGGTCACCAGCGCCTTCCACGCCTGGCGCGCGGCTTCCATCTTCCGCCGCCGCGCCGGGTCCGGAACCGTCTTTCGCGTCCATGCCACCGGAGACGAGGTTTGGGATCGGGGCTGGTCGGACCGCGAAGGTCGCAAAATGCGGTTCCTGGAGTGGACCAAGCGAGCGGTCTGGGTGCTCTGGGAACAATGGTTGCCCGCCCGGGGAGAACCCGCATGGCACAACTCCGTCCGCGGGGCGGCGCTGGGCCAGATCCCCGCTTCGGCCTGGATTCCGTGAGGCCGACCTCCATCCTCGTCCGGTGCCCGTCGCCGATGCGGCACCATCGCGAAAAACATGCTCGAAAGGAGCCCTGAATGTCCGGGCCGTGGGAAAGAAAGATCCGAAAGCGCGACTGGGCTCGCGAGCTGCTCGAACTGGTGCATGCACAGGGCTACGAAGCGTCCACCTTCCGGGAGCTGCGCCACATCCTGAACGCCAACCGGGACGAGATTCCCGCCCTGCAGAACGCCGTGGCGGCGTTGCTGGAGGAGGGGCAGATCCGGGTGGGCTCCCGCGACCGCATCCACGCGGCGAAGGAGAGGCCCACCAGGGCCGAGCGCAACGCGAAGCGCGAGCGGAACCGGGAGCTCGGCCGGAGTCCCGGGAAGGGTCCGGTCGCCGACGCCTCCAAGACGGAATCCGTCACAACGGGACCGGGTTCCTGGAAGGGACCGTCCTGGAAGCAGGTCCAGAAGCTCTTCGCCGATTCCCACGAACTGCCGGGGCCGTTCCCGCAGACGGTGAAGGACCAGGCCGAAAGGTACCGCGAACCGGGCGTGGAGGAGATGAAGGGCCGCGTGGACTGCCGCACCGACGAGGTCTGCACGATCGACCCATGGAACGCCCACGACCACGACGACGCGGTCGGGGTGGAGGATCTCCCCTCGGGCGGATGGCGGCTGGACGTCCACATCGCGGACGTCTCCCACTACGTGGCCGAAGGCGGCCCCCTGGACAAGCAGGCGCTGAAGCGTTCCTTCACCACCTATCTCCCCTGGACGGCCGTGACCATGCTTCCCCAGGGCCTGGCCGCCGACCTCTGTTCCCTGCTCGAAGGGAAGGATCGCCTGGCGCTCTCCTGCCGGATGGAGATCTCGGGAGACGGGCATGTCCTGTCCCAACGCTTCTTCGAGTCCGCCGTCCGCGTGAGGCGGTTCCTTTCGTACGAACAGGCGCAGGAGCTCGCGGACAAGGGCGATCCGGCCCTGCTCCGCCTGAAGGCGTGCTCGGAATCCCTGCTACGGCGACGCAGGGAGGAGCACCTCCTCGAATTCGACATGCCGGAACCCCGCGTGGTCTTCGACGACAAGGGCGAACCGGTGGACGCGCGGCCCGGGGTGCGGCTGGCTTCGCACCGCTGGATCGAGGAGGCCATGCTCGCCGCCAACCGCTGCTGCGCCCGGCTGCTGGACGAGAAGGACCTGCCCGGACTCTACCGGGTGCACGAGCCTCCCGAGCAGGAGTCGCTCTGGACCATCTCCGCATGGGCCGTCGCGCTCGGCCTCCCGCGCTGGAATCCCTCGCGGCGCGCCGACGGCGTGGAGGAGACCAACGTCCGTCCGCAAGCGCAGGAATGGCTCGCGAGAATCCTGGGGAGCGGGGAGATTCCCGCAGGACTGCAGGGCAAGACGATCCGCTCCATGAAGAAGGCGCGCTACAGTCCGGACTGCCGCGGCCACTTCGCCCTGGGTTGGCTGCACTACGCGCACTACACCAGTCCCATCCGCCGCTATCCGGATCTCTGGACCCACCGCGTGATCAAGGAACACCTGAAGAACGGCCAGGTGCCTGGGCGCTGGCCGGCCGTGGTGCGACGGCTCGCCACCCACGTCAGCGGTCGGGAGGACGCGGTGGTGAAGGCCGAACGCTCGGGCATCAAGTGCTGCTCGGCCTGGATCCTGCGCGAACGTCTCGGCGAGGAGTTCTCCGCGGAGATCACGGGGGTGGAAGCCATCGGCATGTTCGTGCAGCTCAAGGATCCCTGGGCGGAAGGGATGATCCACGTGCGCCGCATGTCCGACGACTTCTACATGCACGACGAAGAGCGCATGGAGCTGAAGGGGAGATCCAACGGGAAGGTCTTCCGCATAGGGGACGTGGTCCGCGTGCGTCTCGCGCAGGCCGATCCCGTCCAGGGATGGGTGGACTTCGAACCGGTCCTTGAAGGAGGAGAAGGTCTGCCATCCGCGCCCGTGCGCGCGGCTTCCTCGGCCCGACGCGCCCGGATCCCCGGTTCCCGCGGGCCCGAAGTCCGCGGTCCCGGGCGGAAGGGGCGGGGAAGGCGGCAGTGAGGCGACCGGGAGAGTGACGGAGGTTCTATCTTTGCCTCCCTCATGCACGAAGCCCAAGTGGTGGAATTGGTAGACGCGGCGGACTCAAAATCCGCTGGAGGTGACTCCATGACGGTTCGATTCCGTCCTTGGGCATGTTTCTTCATCGTGCTGCTCTTGGCGGTCGCAGCGCATGCGGGAGACGGGGTGCGGTTGCAGGACCACTGGAAGTCGTTGGGCGTTTCCGCTTCCGACATCGACCTCATCGACAAGCTGGGCCTCAAGAAGTCCAAGGTCGAGATGCTCATCACCAGCGGAGTCTCGGTGCGGGAGTATTCCCACCGCCCGTGGGAGCCCATGGGCATCACGGAGGAAAAGTGGCTGAGCCAGCTCCAGAACGGTTCCGACATCGGTCGATTGGAGCGGATGTATTCCCGCGACAACGACGCCGCCCCGGCGCCCGATCGACCGAGTCTCGTCGCCGCCTTCCTGCTGCCCGGCGTGCAGCAGTTCCGGGAAGACCGGCCGGTGCCTGGTGCCGTGCTTTCGGGAATCGCAGTGGTTTCCGTCGCCGCGCTCGCGGTGAACATCGCCGGCAAGAGCCCGGGATCGACCATCCAGGTCTGGGCTCCGCTCCTGGGACTGGACATGTTCGCCTCCGCCGCGGACGTGTGGTTCAACCACTACCGCGTCCAGGCCCTGACCAGCTTCTCCCTGCGCCTGGAGCCGCGTCCGTCCGGCCTGGGCGCCGTTCTCGCCGCGAGGTTCTGAAAATGCTCCTGCGCGAGATGGGCAAGTCGAAGATCCACCGAGCCACGGTGACGCAGGCCGAACTCCACTACGAAGGTTCCATCACCGTCGACGCGAGCCTGCTCGAGGCAGCGGACATCCTGCCAGGCGAAAAGGTGCAGGTGGTGGACATCTCCAACGGCGCGCGATTCGAGACCTACACCATCGCGGCCGCGGCCGGTTCGGGGGTGGTTTGCGTCAATGGCGCGGCGGCCCGCCTGGTCCAGCCGGGGGATCTCGTCATCCTCATCACCTACTGCCACCTCCCCGACGACGAGGCCCGCGACCATTCCATGAAGGTGGTCTTCGTGGACGGGTCCAACCGACCGTTGACCGACGGAGTGGCCCGCCACGACGACGGAGAGTAGACTCTAGGTCATGCGTGGGCTCCTCCTTGCCGTCGTGCTTCTGCCCGTCGCCCTTTGCCGGGCGCAATTCACGGGGAGCTTTCCTCCGGGTTCCTCGCTGGGGTCCTTCCCCGCATTGGGGCCGGGCTCGGAGCAGCCGGTGCTGGCCGACTCCCGGGCCTTCCAGGTGCACCAGAGCGTGACAGTTTCCGCCATGTCCGGCGGCGGCGGGAGCCTGACGCAGAGCATGATCCAGAACCGGCTCGACTACAGGCTGTCCGATCCGCTGACCCTCCGCCTCGGGCTTGGAATCCTCACCCCCCTCCAAGCCACCGGATTCGCCGCGCAGGGATTCCAACGGGGCGCCTACCTGATCCCCGACGTCGGACTCGAATACCGTCCTTCGGAATCCCTCCTGTTCGCCCTGCGCTACGTGGGGATCCCCTCTTCACCGCTCGGTACCGCGGGCGGATTGCCTTGGCATTGAACCAGATGCCCGTACCGGACCCGTGCGCCTAGTCGCCGTCCTGCTCGTCGCCTCCTTCGCGAGCTCGTGTCGGCGCGCGCCTTCGGCGGATCCTCCGCCCTCCTCCCGGCGCGATTCCTCCCCCCGATTCCCCGCCGCATCGGCAGGGACCGTGGAGGTGCTCAACGGCACGGGCCGCAAGGGCGTGGCCTCCTTGGTGGCCGAACGCCTCCGCCGCGACGGCTTCGACGTGGTGAAGGTGGGAAACGCCTCCGAAAAGACCTTCGCCAGCACCGTGGTCGCCGAAAGGCGCGATTCGGTCCAGGTGGCTTCGCGCGTGGCGGCGGCCCTGGGCGTGCATGGAACCTGTCCCTTCCACAACGAGAACCTGCTGGTCGACGCAACCGTCTTCGTCGGCCGCGACATCGAGGAGATCCTTCCGCAATGAGCACAGAAACCGAGCTGGACGACGTCCGGCGCCTTGCCATCAGCCACCTTTTCGCGCGCAAGGCCCAGGATGTCTCCTGGCTGGATCTGCGCGATCGGTCCACCCTGTGCGACTGCTACGTCCTGGCCACATGCCAGAGCGAGGTGCAGTTGCAATCCATGCTCTCGGGAGTCCGCCGCGACCTGCGCAAGGCGGGCGTGGCCGCCTTGCGTTCCGAAGCCGCTCCCGGTTCGCGGTGGGGGGTGCTGGATTTCGGCAACCTGATCGTCCATGTGTTCCTGCGCGACGCCCGCGACCACTACGCGTTGGAACGGTTGTGGCAGGATGCCCCGCAGCATTCGGCCCGCGTCCAGGACTACCCGGTGCCGGAAATCCCCGACGAAGCGGAAGAAGAAGAGGAACAGCTCTCCGGGGAAGACTGGGAGTGAAGGGTCGGCGCGGAGAATTCGCGAAGGCCCTCGCCGTCCGGTTGGAACAGGATCCGTCCGTCCTGGAAGCGGCCATCGTGCGACCTCCGGATCCCAAGATGGGGGCGCTCGCCTTTCCGTGCTTTTCGCTGGCGAAGGCCTGGCGCAAGGCTCCCCCGCAGATCGCGAAGGAACTCGCCGAATCCGTGCGGGCTCCCGCGGGCTCCGAGATCGCGGCCGAGGGCGGATACCTGAACCTCCGCCTGAAGCCGGGCATCCTGGCCAAGGAGGCCGTCACCGACGCGTGGCGTCTGGAGGCGGGAGGAGCGGTGACGGATTCCGGTGCGGGGAAGACCGTCCTGGTGGACTATTCGTCGCCGAACGCCGGCAAGGAGCTGGTCTACCACCACATCCGGTCCACGGCGATCGGCGCGGCGCTGTGCCGCATCCACGAGGCCGCCGGATGGGAGGTCGTGGCGGTCAACCATCTGGGGGACTGGGGAACGCAGTTCGGAAAATTGATCCTCATGTGGGTCCGCGAGCATGGAAGCGACCGGGAGGCGGCGCTGGCCGACCTGCCCTCGGTGACGCTCTCCGTCCTCAACCGCATGTACGTGGGATTCAAGCCCGCGGCACTGGAGGATCCCGCCATGGAGGGCGAGGCGCGCCTCTGGTTCTCGCGGCTGGAATCCGGGGACGCCTTCGCCCGCGCCTGCTGGGAGCGGTTCATCGCGGTGTCCATCGAAGCGCTGCAGCAGGTGTACCGGCGTCTCGGGGCCCGGTTCGACCATTTCCTGGGCGAGAGCTTCTACGAGGACAAGCTGGAGGCGGCCATCGAGCGCATCCGCGGATCGGGCATCTTGGAGGAAAGCGAAGGTGCCCAGGTGGTTCGCGTGGGAGACGACATCCCGCCCTGCCTCATCCTCAAGAGCGACGGAGCCACCCTCTACGCGACGCGGGACATCGCCGCCGCCATCTGGCGCCACGAGCGGTTCCACTGCGATCGCGCCCTGTACGTGGTGGACTCGGGCCAGAGTCTGCACTTCCGCCAGGTCTTCGGCGTGCTCGCGCGGATGGGAGAACCCGCCGCGGCCGGTTGCGTCCACGTTCCCTTCGGGCTCGTGCTGGGCAGGGGCGAGGACGGAACCTGGAGCAAGGTCAGCACGCGCTCGGGCACCGGGGCGCCTCTTCCCGAAGTGATGGACATGGCCGTCGAGCGAATCCGCAGGACCATGCAGGAGCGCGGCGGGGACCTCGCGGATCGCGAAGCCCTGGCGGAAGCCGTGGGCGTCGGGGCGCTCCTCTTCAACGAACTGAGGAACCGCCGCATGGTCGACACCCGATTCGACCTCGACGCCATCCTCTCCTTCGAGGGCGACACCGGGCCCTACATCCAGTACGCCCATGTGCGCCTCTCCAGCATCCTCCGCAAATCGGAAGGCCTGCCTTCGTTCGAGGGCGCGAGATGGGAGCTGCTGTGCGAACCCGAGACGGAAGCTGTCCTTTCCGTGCTCGCCCAGTTCGGCGAGAAGGTCGACCAGGCCGTGGAATCCGCGGAACCGTCCGTCGTCGCCCAGTACGCGCTGGAGCTCGCCGAGAAGGTCCACTCCTTCACGCACCACCACCGCGTCCTCGAAGTGGATGCGACGCCCGAACGGCTGCTCCTCGTGGAGGCGGCGCGGCGCACGCTGGCCCGGGCCCTCGCCCTGGTGGGACTGGAGCCCGTCGCCAGGATGTGATTCCCCGAATGGGGGGTGATCGCGACCGCCGGACCCGATTCGAATATGCCGGGTGGCCGGGCGGGTATCGATTCGGCGGGGACGGGATTCGATTCGCCGATTCGGGCCACGGGCAATCCGGCGGATCGTCTACCGCGATTCGGCGCAAACAAAAATCGCCTTCGCGGATGCGATCCGCGAAGGCGACGTTCTCTACACTACGGAGGAGAAGGCGCTCAAGCCTTCTTCGGGACGACTTTCTTGGCGACCTTCTTCGGAGCGGCCTTCTTGACGACGGCCTTCTTCGGAGCGGCTGCCTTCTTGGGGGCTGCCTTCTTGGCAGCGGCCTTCTTGGGTGCGGCTTTCTTGGCGGCGGCCTTCTTCGGAGCAGCTGCCTTCTTGGGGGCAACCTTCTTGGCAGCGGCCTTCTTGGGTGCGGCTTTCTTCATCATGGCGTTCTCCTCCATGGAGTCGCTTGTGGTTTACAGTGGCGCGAAAAGCGCCTGTTCATGGGATCCCGCAGCGTATTTGACGACGCAGCGGAACCGTCTCTGGAAATGATACGCTGGCCTTTGTCAAGAGTCAACACATCCGAGCGATTTTTTTTCGAAACTTCCGTCGGCTCGACAAAAAATGTCTAGGATGCGGTCGGCCGGAGGAGGTTCGACAATTCCTCGATGGCCGTCCGACGCGTCTCGTCGTCGGGAATCCTCTTGCCCTCGGTGGTGGCCAGGTAGAAGGAATCGATGGCCCTGTCGGCTTCCGTCCACACCCGCGCGGAGTGGATAACCCATTGTCGCCGCGAGAGATGCGCGGTCAACTCGAAGAGCAGTCCAAGCCGATCGGGAGCGGTGATGTCGAGCACGGTGTAGTCGTCGGAGACGTGGTCGTGCACTTCCACGGACACTCCGGGGACCATGATCCGCGACAACGATGCCTCCCAACGGCGGATGTGGACGCGCACCGTGTCCTCCAGGGCCGCGCGGTCCAGGTCCCTCACCTCGGCGATCCGTCCTTCGCAGAGGCGGGCGAGCTCCTCTTCGCCGTCGAACTGCGGCGGCTCCGTGGGGATCACGGAGAAGAGGTCGATCGCAAGGCCGTCCACCCTCGTGTAGACCTGCGAAGCGGCGATGGACAGGCGGAGCGTGGTGAATCCCGCGCAGATGCGCGAGAGCAGGCCGGGGCGGTCGGCCATCACCACCGCGACGTCCCAGTGCGATCCCTGGTCCCGGACCTTCACCGCGATGCGGTGCCTGCTGGTCAAGGATTGGATGAGGTCGAGATGGTCGGCGACCTGGCGCGCGGACACCGACGAAGCGTAGCGGCGCGGAAGACGCTTCAAGTGGTCCAGCACCTCGGCTCGCGGGTGGCCGTAGGCTTCGCCGGCCAAGGCCTCCCGCCGTGTGGCAGAGTCCACCTGGGCGTTTTCCTCGCGCAGTTCGGAGAGCGCCGTCTCGTAGAGGCGCCGAAGCAGGATCGCTTTCCAGGCAGACCACGCGTCCGGATGCACCGACGACGTGTCGGCCCAGGTGAGCACGTACAGCTTGCGCAGCAGATGCTCGTCGGGAACCTTCGCCAACAGGTCGCGGATGGTCTTCGGGTCCTCGATGTCGCGTCGCTGGGCCAGATGGTTCAGGAGCAGGTGGTGCTGCACGAGCAGCCTCGCGTGCGCGGCGCGGGCCTCCGAATAGCCGACCGAAAGGCAATACTGGTGCACCAACTTCGCGCCCGAATCGCTGTGGTCCGGCCCCAAACCCTTGCCCACGTCGTGGTAGAGGGCGGAGAGGTAGAGGACGTCCATGTCGGTGACCTTGGCGAGTTCCCCGCAGAGGTGGTCGAGCACGGGATCGTCGCTGCGCGCCAGGGTGGATATGCGTGTCAGGACCGTCAGCGTGTGCTCGTCGGTGGTGTAGACGTGGTAGATGTCGTGCTGGCTGTGGCAGTCGATCAGACGGAAGTCCGGCACCACCAGATCCACCACGCCGAGTCGATGGAGCTCCCTCAGGGTGAAGCCCTTGGCGCTCGAGGCCTTGGCGATCTCCAGGAGAAGACCCAGGCACTTCGCGCGGTCCACCTCGCCGTCGGCCATGACCGACACGGCCTGTCGGACGTACCACCGCGTGCGCGTCCCCACGCCGACGTCGGCGCGTTGCGCCGTGCGGTAGAGTTCCAGCACGAGCGGGAGGTTCCCGAGGAAGGGGTTCGCTCCGCGCTCCGGCGTTTCCAGCGCGCCCTCGACCACCTCGAAGCGCGGATCGGGAGACTTCGCCCGCTTCTTCCTCTGGTTCTCGGCGAGAAGGTCGCAGTACTGCGAGGTGATGGAGTCCACCGTGCGCACGTGGCGGTAGAAGTCCTTCTGGAACGCCTCCACCGCCTTCACCCGTTCATCGGCGTGGTAGTGCAACGCCTCGGCGACGGACACCTGCTCCTCGAAGCCCAGCCGGTCGCCCTTTTCGCCGGTCGCGTTGTGGAGGGCGATGCGCGCGCGCAGCAGGAACTCGTTGGCGTCGCGCAGTTCCTCCAGTTCCTCCGGTCCCGCGATGCCCGTCCGCGCCAGGTCTTCCAGGCCGCGCGCGCCGTGCTGGATGCCCGCGAGCCACACCAGCGTGTGCAGGTCGCGCAGGCATCCGCGGCCTTCCTTCAGATTGGGCTCCAGCATCTGCGCCAGCTTGCCTTGGGCGTCCAGCCGTTTGGCCCTCTCCTCGAGTTTCATCGACACCAGCTGCTTCTGCCTGCGACCGGAGGGACGCTCCGACACGAAGTCCGCGAACTGGCGGTAGAGGGAGAAGTTCCCTCCCAGGAACCTCTCCTGCAGGAAGGCGGTGTAGGTCTCCACGTCGTCTTCGCTCGCCTTGCGGCATTCCGATATGGAGCGCACGGCCTGCCCCAGCACGAAGCCCAGGTCCCAGAGGGGGTAGAGGAGCTGTTCCACTTCCGCGAGCACGGACGGCGAAGGTTTCTCCGGCGTGAGGATGAGGAGATCGACGTCGCTCTTGGGGCACATTTCGCGGCGGCCGTAACCACCCACGGCGACCAGGGCGATCTCCCAGGCCGATCCCGTCGCGTTCATGCGCGCTTCCAACTGGCTGCGCAGGAGGGCGTCCACCATGTCCGCGGTCTCGGCGGTGGTGGACACCGCGGACTCCCCGGTGTCGAAGTCCGCGCGGATCCGCGACCTCTCGGTCTCCAGCAGCAAGCGCAACGCCTCCAGGCGCTGCAGCGGGTTCTGGATGCGGACGAATACGTGTCTGAACTTGGAAGTGAGCTGGCTCATCGGATGAAAGTACCATCGCGACCCCGTCTCGACGGAGGTCCGTTCGCCATTCCTTCCAAGGCTTCGAGCGAGGGGGATGCAGACGACGCGACACGGGCACTCGGCGTACGCGGTCGGTACGCCGAGTGCCCGTGGAGCGAGTATGCGCCCCCGCAGCCGAAGCCTACATGTGAACTGCTTTGCCGAAGGCGACACCGCTCGCGTCCGCGATGGCCTCGGAGAGCGTGGGGTGGGCGTGCATGGTCGCCAGGATGTCCTCCACGGTGGCCTCCATGTTCATGGCGAGGTTCAGCTCCGCGATGATCTCGGTGGCCTCCGCCCCCACGACGTGCGCGCCCAGGAGCTCATGGTGCGCGGCGCCGTAGAGAAGCTTGACGAACCCGTCGGTGTCCCCGGTGCCCACGGCCTTGCCGTTGGCGATGAACGGGAACTTGCCCACCTTGTAGGCGACGCCCTCCTCCTTGAGCTTGCGCTCGGTCGCTCCCACGCTCGCGACCTGCGGCTGGCAATAGGTGCAACCGGGAACGATGTGGCCCTTTTGCGGCGCGACGCCGCCGTAGATGCCGTCGATGCACTGCCCGGCTTCCCACGAGGCTTCGTGGGCGAGCCACGGAGGTCCGATGACGTCGCCGATCCCGTAGATGCCGGGGAGGGAGGTGGAATAGTCCGCGTTGGTGCGCAAGAAGCCCCGCTCCAGGTCGAGTTTGATGTCCGGACCCAGGAGTCCGTCGAGCTTGGCCTCCACACCCACCGCGACCAGGACCTTCTCGAAGGTGTTGCCGCCCTTGGGCGACTTCCCCTCGAAGGCGGCGGTGGCTCCGGATTCCGTCACCGAAAGGGCCGTGACCTTGGTGCCCACGAGAACCTCGATGCCGTAGCTCTCGTACTTGCGCAGAAGGAGCGCCGAGGATTCGTCGTCTTCTATCGGAAGGATCTTGGGGGCGAACTCCACCAAGGTGACCTTCGTCCCGAAGGCGTTGTAGAAGTAGGCGAACTCGACACCGATGGCCCCGGCTCCCACGATGAGGATGGACTTGGGCGCGACGGAGAGCGCCAGCGCCTCCCGCGAGGTGATGACCGTGGTGCGGTCCAGCACGAGTCCCGGCAGGGTGCGCGGCTTGGCACCGGTGGCGATCACGATGTCCTGGGCCTCCAACCGGTCGGCGGGCTTGCCGTCCTGGTAGGAGACCTCCACCAGGCCCGGACGGAGGATCGTGGCCAGACCCTTGAAGGCGGCGATCTTGTTCTTCTTGAACAGGTGGTCGATGCCCATGGCCATCTTGTCGGCGGCCTTGCGCGACTTGGCGATCACCTTGGCGAAGTCGAACGAAACGTTCCCGACCGTGAATCCGTAGTCCTCCGCGTGCTGGAGACGCACCGCGAATTCGGCCTGGCTCAGGAGAGACTTGGTGGGGATGCAACCCCAGTTCAGGCAGGTGCCTCCCGCCCGCTCCATCTCGACCACGGCCACGGACTTTCCGTACTGTGCCGCCTTGATGGCCGCCACGTATCCGGCGGGTCCGCCACCGATCACCACCAGATCGAACTTCTGCGACATGTCGACTCCTTGAATTCCCCGGGACGGGCAGCGACACCCATCTGGATGGCACCCCCAAAGGAAGCCAATCTAGAATGCGCGTCGGGGGGGATCGAGATCGTTTCGCGATCCGGCGATGCCCTCGACGAGGGTCGCCGGTCCTACTTTGGCACCCATGCGCCAGGACGAACTCTTCTCCCATTGCCGGTCCCAGTTTCCCCAGACCGTCCGACGTCTGTCGGAACTCGTTGCCATCCCCTCGTGCAGCTTTCCCGGCTTTCCCCGGGAAGAAGTCGAGCGTTCGGCCCAGGCGACCGCGAAGTGGTTTCGCGAGGTCGGTCTGCCCGACGTGCAGGTGCTTGCGCCCGCGGGGGTGAACCCCTACGTGGTGGCGCGCGACCACCGGGCGGGCCCGGGCAGGTCCACTCTGCTCCTCTACGCACACCACGACGTGCAACCCCCGATGCGGGAAGAGCTGTGGACCACGCCGCCGTTCGAGCCTTCCGAACGCGACGGTCGGCTCTTCGGTCGAGGATCGGCGGACGACAAGGCGGGAATCGCCCTTCACGCCGCATCCATCGCGGCCTGGTACGCCTTGGAAGGGCGGCTTCCGGTCAACGTCACCGTGCTGGTGGAGGGAGAGGAGGAGGTCGGGTCCGGCCACCTGGAATCGTTCCTGCGTTCCCGCCTGGACCTGCTCCAGGCCGACGGCGTCGTGATCGCGGATCTGGCCAACCACGACGTGGGTCTGCCCTCCCTCACCATCTCCCTGCGCGGCCTGGTGGCGGTGGAACTCGAATTGCGCGCCTTGGAACGGCCCCTGCACTCCGGCCTTTGGGGAGGTGCCGTGCCGGACGTGGTGCAGGTCCTGTGCCGGATCCTGTCGTCCCTTTCCCATCCCGACGGGACGCTCGCGATCCCGGGGATCCTGGACGGGATCGAACCGGCCACCGAGCGCGAGCTGCGGGACTGGAAGGATCTCCCCTACGACCGCGCCGAGTTCGCCCGGGTCGCGGGATCGGACCCCGCGCTGGTTCCGACGGATTCCGTCGACCTGGGCAGGCGGCTCTGGCGGACGCCCGCGCTCGCCATCAACGGAATCCAGGCCGGCACCAAGGGGAAGACCGGAAACGTCCTGATGGACTCGGCTTGGTCGCGCGTCGGCATCCGCATCGTTCCCGGCATGGATCCGCGCCGGACCATGGACCTCCTGAAGCACTCGATCCAATCCCGCGTGCCGGACGGATTCTCCCTGCACATGTCCGAAGAGAGCCTGGCTCCCGCCTGGGGGACTTCCACCGGGCACCCGTTGTTCGCCGTGGCGCGCCGCGCGCTGGCCGCGGGCTACGGCAAGGCGCCGGTGGAAGTGGGGTGCGGCGCGTCCATCCCGTTCGTGGAATCCGTGACGAACGCGCTGGGAGGCGTCCCCGCGCTGCTCCTGGGCGTGGAGGATCCCTCCTGCAACGCCCACTCCGAGAACGAGTCGCTGCACCTGGGCGACCTGCTTTCGGCCATCCGAAGCCAGGCCGCGCTGTTCGGCGAATTGGGAGACGACACTTTCGCCGAGCGACCCGCCTAGCTTCCACCCTCTGCGGAGCGGCGAAGGAGGATCATCTCGCGAAGCGGTGGGTCCAGGCGGGGAAGAGGGCCAGATCCTTCTTGTGGAACGACAGGTCGTGGTCGGCTTCCGGATCCTCGTGCTCCTCGACCTCCACTCCGGCCTTCGCCAGCACGGCCCACCACGACCGGACTCGTTCCAGCGGGAAAAGGTGGTCGCGACCGCCCGCGGTCCAGCGCACGGGGACGCCCTTCAGCGCGTCGGGGGACCAGGGGATGCCCTGCGCCACCAGCACGTCCGGGTCGCAGGACCACACCGCCACGCCTTTCAGCCGCCTGCCCCAGAGTCCCCGAAGGCGCACGGCCAGCCACAGCGCCCCGATCCCTCCGTCGGAGACTCCGGCCAGCACCAGTCGGGATCCGTCCACGCCGGGACGGCGGGCGGCGGAATCCACGAATCCCGCGATGCGCAAGGCGGCCTCGTCGCTCCACCAGGGAGAGGATGGCCAAGCCGAGGGCGCGAGGAGCGCGAAGGCTCCGGATCCCCCCCAGGTCGCTTCCATGTTGGAGGCGGCAGCGATTCCCTTGAGGGGGTTGTCGGCCCCGATCCCGCCGTGCAACCACACGACCACCGGGTGGCGGACCTTTCCGGGGGGAACCCACAACCCCGCGGCCGAGCCGTCGGGAGCGAGGAGGGTGTCGGTTCGCAGGGGTGACGAGGACAAGGCGAGAAGGAGAAGCAGGCTATTCATTCCACGAGACTCCGGATCGGATGGAGGGGATCCACCGGATGGGCCGGGCGGGTGCGGATAGATCGCCGATCCCTGCGCCGACGACCACCCTCCAGCAGGGGGCGAACCGCCTTTCCGCCAGGATGGACAGATCCTGTCGATAGATCAGACGGCCACCCAGCCATGTCTTCGTGGGGTGGGCGACCACCCACGTCCCGGAGGAGTCCCGCAGGTTCAGGTCGCCGATGTTCGATCCCGAATCCGTCCCCTTCCACAGGGCGCGGGCGGAAAGGGTCCAGGACCAAACTTCGGACAAATCCTGTCTATGGATCCAGTCCAGTTCCCCGGAATTGGGACCGGCATTCCAGCCCAGCGGCACGCCGAAATCAACCGGGACGTCGGTGGGCTCCTTGGGAACGATGAAGGAACTGGCCACGCCCGTCCAGGGCTCCACGCGAGTCGCCTGGAGGCGGTCGAGCGTTCCCGGACCCGTCCAGTCGGTGAATTTGGCGCCCAAGGCCAATCCCCATTTGTTGCCCCATCCACTGGAGAAGAAGCCCAGGTAGTTCTGGAGGTCGTCGATGAAGAGTTCGGTGGACAGTTCCGCATCCGGCCGCACCCTCCACGAGCCATCCAGGTCCAGTTGCTTGTTGTCCGGAGTTCCCAGCGGGCCTTGGGTCATGAGGATGGGAAAGACGGGAATCAGGTAGAGAGGCTGGACCGGCTTGTCCACCGAGAGCACCATCTCCGAAAGACCCACGGTGAAGTTCGGCTCCGTCCAGGTGAACCGATGGGCGTAGATGCGGTGGAGCTCGATCCAGGAGGCCCCGATGGGTTCGCCGAAGAGCAGGGTTCCCTCCACGGGACCCACGGACTGGGTGATCTGGGCGATGGGAAAGGGCGTGGTCAAACCCGAGAGCATGAGGGGCTCCACGGGAAGAACGCCCCATTCCACCGGCAGCATCCCCACGGACGCTCGTCCCAGAGCCGAACGGAATTCCACCGCGCCTTCGAGCCAATCGGACGTCCGACCGTAGGAAAGCGCCCCTGGTCCGACCATCAACGCGGTCTGGTAGACGCCGTCGCGGGCGTCGAATTCCTTGTCGAACCTCTTGTCCGGCGAGACCTCCACCAATTGGAGCGGACGGGACCACATGGCGAAGTTCGGTCCCAGGATCAGGTCGACCCGAGGCCGGACCTGGAGACCTGCGACGATGTTGCGACCGATGGTGTCGGCGCGGTCGATACCTGCGGGAGTTCGCTCCGCGGACGCGCTGTCGTAGGCCGTAGCGCCCACGTCGATGCGCAGGAACTTGTCTCCATCCTTCCACGAAAGCAGTCCCCATCCGGTGTCGGCGGGCATCAGGCGTTTGCGCAGCGCCGCCAGCCGGGAACGGTCGCCGGAAGAAAGGTCCGGGGAGGCCAGGAGCGAATCCGCGCAGGCGAGGACCGACTCCCCCGGCCAGGGTCGGCGGGACGGCAGCTCGCACCCCGATCGTCCTTCCAGCCGACGCAGCAGGTCGGTGTCCGGGTCATCCAAAGGGAGCGACGGAACCACGTCCGCAGCGGCCAGCGCGGCGAGCAGCAACACGATTCCGATGCGCCTCATGTCCCTAAAGTAGATCGCTTGGCGGGACCTTCATTTCGCGGGCTGGAATTTCCCGGTCCAGGCGAGGTCGGCGGACGGTGAATTCTCCTTCAGCACGCCCAGCAAGATCAGTTGGGTGCGCAGGTCGTTCCAGCGCGCCGCCGTCTGCACGCCGATCCCCCACTTGTCCGTGTCGGCGTCGCGGGCGAGCTTCAGGATCTCTGTGTGCCCGTAGTCCAGGGTGGCCTGGTCCACCTGCGAATTCGCCTCGCGGATCAACGCGTCCGCAGGATGGCTGTCCTCCAGGTACTTGACCCATCCCTCCTGGCTCGCCTCCACCACCTTGCGCACAAGGGCCGTGTCCTTGAGGGTCTTTTCGGAAACGACAAGAACCGACGTGTAGGGATCGTAGCCGAGTTCGGACACGTACAGGTTCCTCACCTTGGCACCCTTCTGGATGGCCACGAAGGGTTCCGAGATGCTGTACGCCTGCTGCGCGAAGTCCTTGCCGGCCAGGAAGGGCGCCACCGATCCGGTGTAGGGCACGAAGCGCACCCCCATCAGGGGAAGCTTCTTCTTGAGGAAGTTGGTGAACGGAGCCTGCGGCTCGATGGCCAGCGTGAGGTTCTTCAGCCCCGCGAGGTCCTTGATCCCGGATTCCTCGTGCACCATGATCACGCGCGGCGAGGTCTGGATGGGCGCAAGCAACGCCACCACCGGAACGCCCTGGGCGCGGGCGATCAGGACTTCGTCCGCGTTGGACACGCCGAAGTCGGCGCGACCCGTGGCCACCTCCTGCAGGACCGGCGCGCCGGGACCTCCCGGAAGAAGTTGAACGTCCAGGCCCTTGGCCTTGTAGAGCCCGGCGGCCTGGGCCGCGAAGAAGCCTCCGTGCTCCGCTTCCGGGAACCAGTTGAGGGCGATGGTGGTGGCGGCACCGCTGGACATGGTGCAGGCGGCGAGGGCCGCGAAAGTGGAACGGATCATTGGGGGTTGTTCTCCTGTGGATGGTGGATCAGGCGGAACCGGGTTCGTCGAGCCGGGAAAGGGTCCATTTCGCCGCCAGGCCGGTGGCGAGGAACATGAAAAGGCCCAGCACCGTGGACGCGGCCACGCTCGCGAAGAGCAATTCCGTGCGCAACTGTCCGGCGGACTGGAGGATCAGGTATCCCAGGCCGGGGTGGCGGGTCCCGTACCCGGCGAAGAATTCGCCCACGATGGCCCCGATCACGGTGAGCCCCGAGGCCACCTTGGCCCCGGCCACCAGGTAGGGGACCGAATGCGGAAGGCGCAGGTGGAGCAGAATCTGTCCGGAGCTGGCGTTGTGCAGCGAGAACAGTTCCAGGAGCTGCGGATCCACGCGGGTCATCCCCTCCACGCCGTTGGAGAGCACCGGAAACACGCTGAGCACGAAGGAAACGAGCACGATGCTCGCGAACCCGGGTCCGCACCAGATCACGATCAACGGGGCGATGGCCACGATGGGCACGGTCTGCAGGAAGATGGCGTAGGGATAGAGGCTCGATCGGATCCATCGCGCCTGCGAGAAAAGCAGAGCGCCGAACGTCCCGCCGACGAGCGCCGCCGCGAACCCGGCAAGGGCGCCGGCCAGGGTGGTCAGGCTCGCGGGGACGAGGTCCGCCCGGGAGTTCCAGGCCTCCGCGAAGACGGAAATCGGCGAGGGGACCAGGAAGGCGGGCACCTGCAGCAACCGCACCGCGGTCTGCCAGGCCACCAGGAACAGGACCAGGAAGGCGAGTGGCGGGAGAAAAGGAAGGATCCGTTTCAAGATCCGGCCTCGCGGAGAAGATGGGTGGCGCCCCGCACCAGGTGGGCGAAGTCGGGCTCGCCGCGCAGGTCGGGATCGCGCCGCGTGCCGAACGGGACGGAAATGGTCCCGATCACCCGCCCCGGTCGGGCCGAGAGGACCAGCACCCTGTCGGACAGGAACACCGCCTCGGAGACGTTGTGGGTCACGAAAAGGGTGGTGAAGCCTTCGCGTTCCCGCAGGGCCAGAAGCTCTTCCTGGAGTCGGCCGCGCGTGATGTCGTCCAGGGCGGCGAAAGGCTCGTCCATCAGGAGGATCTGGGGACGGCTCGCCAGGGCGCGGGCGATGGAGACCCGCATGCGCATTCCCCCGGAAAGCTGGGCGGGGTAGGATTTGGCGAATTCGGAGAGGCCCACCCGGGAAAGCCAGTCGGCGGCCACCTCCCGGGAACGGGAGCGGGAAACGTTCTCCAGTTCCAGCGGCAGGGTGAGGTTGGCTTCCACGGTGCGCCAGGGGAGCAGGGTGGGAGATTGGAAGACGAACCCGCACCGGTGCTCGCCGCCGCGCGAGGCCTTTGGGTCGGCTCCACCGACCGTGAGCGATCCGGGCGTCGCCGGAATGAGGCCCGCGACCAGGCGCAGCAACGTGGATTTCCCGCACCCGGAAGGCCCCACCAAGGACACGAATTCCCCGGCGACCACGGAAAAATCGACATCCGAAAGAGCCACGGTGCCCTTTGGAAACCGGAAGGCCAGACCCTTGGCCTGGATCAAGGCGTTCTCGACGGCCACTCCCATCGCTCACCAAAGTACGAGAATTTGTCTCGAATGCCAGATCCCGCAACCGGAGTGGGGGGAGAGGGACATTTGACCAAACCGCCGCGGGCGAGTATCCATACTGCCCGTCGGCACCGTGGGTGGATCGTCTTCCGCCCGACGGCCGCGAGGAGTCCATCCATGGCCAAGCGCATCTTCCTGTTCCTCGCCACCAACATCCTGATCATGGTGGCCATCACCATCGTGGTGTCCGTCGTCCAGTGGTTCTTCCCCGGATTGAACCGCGGCGGCATGGGCGGACTGCTGGTGATGTGCCTGATCTGGGGCATGGTGGGATCGTTCATCTCGCTGCAACTTTCGCGCTGGATGGCCAAGCGAAGCCTGGGCATCCAGCTGGTGGACGGCAATACGCGCGATCCCGACCTCGATTGGCTCCACGCCACCGTGACCCGCCTTTCGCAGGACGCGGCCCTCCCGATGCCGGAAGTGGGCGTCTACGACTCCCCCGAGGTCAACGCCTTCGCCACGGGGCCTTCCAAGAGCCGATCGCTGGTGGCCGTCTCAACCGGAATCCTGCGGTCCATGAATCGCGGCGAGATCGAAGGGGTCCTGGGCCACGAACTGACCCACGTGAACAACGGCGACATGGTGACCATGGCCCTGCTCCAGGGCGTGGTGAACGCCTTCGTGATGTTCCTGGCGCAGATCATAGGGTGGGCGGTGGGACAAGCCCTGTCCGGTCGCGACCGCGAGGACAACCGCGGACCGTCGGGCATGGAATGGATGATCCAGATGGCGGTCACCTTGGTGATGCAGGTGGTGCTTGGCATCTTCGCGAGCACCATCACGGCCTGGTTCTCGCGACGCCGCGAGTTCCGCGCCGACGCGGGCGGGGCCCGCCTGGCCGGCCGCGACAAGATGATCGCGGCCCTGCGCAAGCTCCAGAGCGTCCACGAAACCCTGGATCCCCGCGCCGGGGAACTGGCCACCTTCAAGATCAACGGGAAATCGTGGGTCTCGATCTTCTCCACCCACCCTCCGTTGGAAGTGCGGATCGAGGCCTTGGAACGCGGAATCTGAGGAGCCGGGAGGTCGGCCTCAGACCTTGAGGTCCACCGCGCCTTCCGCGAGCGCATTCTTCTCCGCGTCCAGGATGGGCCGCACCTCCTGGGCCAGGAACCGATCCACCAAGGACGGGGCGCGACCGATGTAGAGTGCGGGGTCCAGGAGCGCGTTCAACTGGGAGCGATCCAGTCCGAAGGCGGCATCCGCCGCCAACCGGTCCAGCAGGTCGTTGGGTTTGCCCTCGCCCTTGATCACCAGGCCCGCGGCCATGCTATGCACGCGGATGCGTTCGTGCAGTTCCTGTCGGTCGCCGCCCCTCTTCACCGCTTGCATCAGGATGTTCTCGGTGGCCATGAAGGGAAGCTCCGAGAGGAGCCTGGCCTCGATCATCTTCGGATGGACCACCAGACCGGAGGCGATGTTTTCCACGATCACGAGGCACGCGTCCGCCGCCAGGAACGCCTGCGAGACGCAGATGCGCTTGGCGGCCGAATCGTCCAGGGTCCGTTCGAACCACTGGGTGCTGGCCGTGGAATCCATCACCTGCTGCTGCGCCAGCACCACCCGCGAAAGGGCGCCCAGGCGTTCGGCGCGCATGGGGTTGCGCTTGTAGGCCATGGCGCTGGACCCGATCTGGTCCTTCTCGAAGGGCTCTTCCACTTCCTTCAGGTGCTGGAGCAGGCGGATGTCGTTGCCCATCCGCGCCACGCTCACGGCGATCTCTCCCAATACGTGCAGGACGCGGCTGTCGATGTGGCGGGTGTAGGTCTGGCCGGAAATCGTCAACAGGCTGGGGAATCCCGCCTTGTCCGCGACCTTGCGGTCCAAGGCGTCGATCTTCTCCTCGTCGCCCGAGAAGAGCTCCACGAACGAGGCCTGGGTTCCCGTGGTCCCCTTGACGCCGCGAAACGGGAGCCATCCGATCAGTCGCGAAACCTCGTGGTAGTCCATCACCAGGTCCTGGAGCCAGGTGCAGGCGCGCTTTCCCACCGTGGTGGGTTGGGCGGGCTGGAAGTGGGTGAAGCCCAGGGTGGGCAGCGACTTGTGCTCCTCGGCGAAGGCCGCGAGGGCGGAAATGGCGCGGGCCAGGCGCTTCTTCAGGATGCGCAGGGCCTCGCGCATCTGGATGAGGTCCGTGTTGCAGCCCACGAACTGGCTGGTGGCACCCAGGTGGATGATCCCCTTTGCCTTGGGGGCGATGTCGCCCCAGGCGTGCACGTGGGCCATCACGTCGTGGCGGAGCTTCTTCTCGTAGCGGGCCGCGGCCTCGTAGTCGATGCGGCTCGCGGTGGCGCGCAGTTCCTGGAGCTGTTCCTCCGAAATGGGGAGTCCCAGCTCCTTCTCCGATTCGGCGAGCCAGATCCAGAGCTTCCGCCAGGTTCCGAACTTGAAGGAGGGAGACCAGATCCGTGCCATCTCGGCGCTGGCGTACCGGGTCTCCAGGACGTTTTCAACGGCATGTTCGTCGAAGGACATATGCGGGGCAAAGGTAGCCGTCCTACAAGGGCGCGAAATGTTTCGCCTCTACGGGCGGCTCTTCAGGGACGTCGTCGCGGGATAGGTGAAGTCGTCGTTGCCCATATGGGTCAGGGTGATGGGCGCGCCGCCCGTCGCGGTCACGTGGACGTTCCCGGTCCCGGTGTTGGTCACCGTGACCGCAGCGGTGTCGGTGCTGTGGATGGTCATGGTTCCGGTACCGGTGTTGGTGGCCGTCAACATGGCCCCGTTGTTGACGATGTCGATGGTCCCCGTCCCGACCTCGGTGGCGGCCACGAAGCCGCCGTTGTTCAAGATGTTGAGATAGCCCGCGCCGGCCACGGGAGAGACGTCCGCGGCGTTCGTTCCCGTGACGACCACATGCACGGAACTGGTGTCGGGGGCGGGAACGACCGGGGTGACGGGCAAGATTCCCGTCGTCGAACCGCTCGGGGTGTTGATGACCGTGTTGACCATCGTCACCGAGGCGAACAACCCCAAGGCCCTGCCATCGAGTGTCGCGAGAGTCATGTTTCCGGGATTGGAAATCACGACGCCCGAGCTGGCGATGATGGTTCCCACCATGGTGCCGCCGCCGGCTTCGTTGATCGTGGCGGCGCTGCCCACCTGCCAGTAGACGTTCTTGGACTGGGCCCCGTTGGCCAGGATGACGCTTCGCGCGGCTGTCGGGGTCCCCACGGCCAGGGAGCTCGCCATCTGGAACACCCAGATCGCGTTGGCGTCCCCTTGGGCATCCAAGGTGAGGTCGGATCCGGACAGCAGGAAGGATCCGCCCGCGGCCTTGTACACTCCCGGAGCCAGGGTCAATCCACCCAACAGACCAGCGCCCGGATCGATGCCCCCGGGAAGGGCGGCCAGCAGGTTGAAGGCGTTCAGGGCGTCGGCGGCCACCGCCTGGGCCAGGGTGAAGTCCGCGGGGGTTCCCTGGGGGGCGTCAGTGACCACCAGACCGTCCACGGTACCGACGTTCAGGGGCGTTTCCGTGTACACGAACGTGGGACTGTGGAACCCGGTGAGCATCGTGGACGCTCCCGTGGTCCCGATGTTCCCGTGGATCACGGTGTTGGTGCCCTGGTTGGTGATGCCCTGTCCACCTCCGAACGCGGCGAAAGGAGCGGACGCGCCCAGGGAAGGGACTTGCGCCGAGGCGACCCTCAGGAGGGAATGGGTGGAGGTCGCCGTTGTCGTGGGCGAAGAGGAATCGCAGGCCGTCAGGAGGACGGCCAGGGAGAGGAGGCCCACTCCCGTGCTGCGGATTTTTGTCGTTGTTTTCATTGGATAGGATCTCCAGCTCGAAACCATCTGCGTCGTCCAGGAGGTTTCCTGGTGGACGCGCCTTCCATGGAGGGCCGCACCGAGGGGTGTGGTCCTGCGCCGCTGGGGGCATCGGTGGAGCTTCCAAGGGCTCCGTGGTCGAAATCTTTGGGCTCGAGCTCGGGTCGCGAGCCTCGGGTCAGATGCCGGTGTCGACGACCGTGTTTACCATGGTGACGGAGGCATGAAGGGCCAGGGCGCGGCCATTCAGGGTCGTGATGGTCTTGTTGTCGGGCGTGGAGAAGGAGATTCCGGCGCTGGCGATGATGGTTCCCGCCATGCTCCCGCCTCCCGCACCGTTGATGGTGGCGGAACTGCCGACTTGCCAGTAGATGTTCTTCGCCTGGGCGCCGTTCGCCAAGATGACGCTGCGGGGGGCGGCAGATCCGCCCACGGTCAACGAGCTCGCCATCTGGAACACCCAGACGGCGTTGGCGTCGCCCTTGCCGTCCAGGGTCAGGTCCGACCCGGTGATGGCGAAGGATCCTCCCGCAGCCTTGTAGAGACCGGGGGCGATCGTGAGTCCTCCGAGCTGGCCGGCTCCGGGATCGATGCCGCCGGGAAGGGCTGCGAGGGAATCGAAGGCGGAGAGGGCATCGACCGAAGCCGCTTTCGCCGTGGCGAAATCCGCGGGACTCCCTTCGGGAGCGTCCGTGTACACCAGGCCATCGACGGCCCCGACATCCAAAGGTGTTTCCACATAGACGAAGGTGGGACTGTGGAAACCGGTGATGGTCGTGGATGCGCCGGTGGTTCCCATGTCCCCGTGGATCACGGTGTTCGTTCCCTGGTTGGTGATCCCGGCTCCACCGAAGACGGCGAATGCGCTCGCGCCCGCCAAACTCGGCAATTCGGTGCTGGAAACCTTGGGGCCCTGCGGAGCCGCTGTCGCGGAGTTCGTGGAATCGCAACCTGCAAGCAGCAATCCCAGTGACAACGAGGCCGCGCAGGCAATGGATGCCATGGCTGTTCTCATGGTGGTGTTCCTCTGCTCAATCGGGGTCCGTCAGGATCCCATCGGCGTTCCTGGTGTACACGAACAAGGCGGTGTCGGACGCAAGGTCCTGGGTAACCGCAGGGCCCGCAGGAAGGTGGCTGGCCTCCTGCCAGTCCATCTCGGTCGCACGGGCGTCGTCCACCGGTCCGACCAGCGCCGCCTGCGGACCCCGGACGACGGAGTCGACAGGAACTGTCGGCAATCCCGAATCGGAGGCGCGTGCATCGCTGACGACCAGCAACAGCGACAATCCCACCAGGGTGACCAGCATCGAGGCCATGGTGATGACACCGACTCCTGGGCCAAGATTTTTTTGATGTGAGTTCATTTGCGGTCCACCTCTTGGAGCAAAAGGTACGCTCGTATTAATTAATTAATGATATAATATTTAATTATATAAAATAATGAAATGGGTTTATTGCTGCTGCTGCGGGGCCATAGCACGATCTTTCCGGCTTTGCCATTTCCGAAAAAAGCGCTATTCTATCGCCATTTCAGGATTTCCGCGGATTTTTTGAACAGAGAAGAGAGAGGGGGCAGAGAGTCTTCCCGGGGGAGGTTATGTAGACAAATAGTTAGTGTTTTAATGAAAATTTTGGGGAAGATCGTATATACTGTGCTCAACCTGCAAGGAGGTGAGGTCGTGAAGGTGCTGATCGTCGAGGATGAACCCAAGATCTCGGAATTTCTCCGTTCCGGTTTGACGGAGGACGGTTTTTCGGTCACGGTCGCCGGAACGGGGGCGCAGGCGAAGACACTCGCCCAGACCGATTCCTTCGCGGCCTTCATCATGGACGTGATGCTTCCCGACGCCGACGGCATCGGTCTGTGCCAGAAGTTCCGCGACGATGGCATCACCGCGCCCATCCTCATGCTCACGGCCAAGGATGCGCTGACGGACAAGGTCAACGGCCTGTCCGCGGGCGCCGACGACTACCTGACCAAGCCCTTCGAGTACGAGGAACTGCTCGCGCGCTTGCGGGCCTTGATCCGAAAGACCCAGGGCTATCCCCGCTCCGCCATCCAGATCTCGGACCTGGTGATCGAGCCGAATTCCAGGACAGTCCACAGGGGCGACCAGGTCGTCGAACTCTCCAAGAAGGAATACCAGTTGCTGGAGTACCTCTCGCGCCACCACAATCGCCTGGTCACCCGTGAAATGATCTCGAAATCCGTCTGGAACTGCGACACCACCACCTACACCAACGTCATCGACGTCTTCATCAACTACTTGCGGAAGAAGATCGACAAGGATTCCGAAACCAAGCTGATCCACACCGTCCGCGGCAAGGGGTTCATCCTCAGCGACACGCCTCCCGGCGCGGCGAGCTAGTGCGGTGTCCTGCAAGTTCAGAGGCCATCTCCGCCCTGCGAAACGCCTGCTTCACGGGTTCCCCGGGACGAACCGCAAGTGGACAGACTTGCAGGAGTTCGCGCTAGGCATGGCCAAGAACTCCTCCATCAAGACCAACTTGATCCTGGTCTCGGTGGGGATCACCTCGGCGCTCATGTTCGCCCTGTATCTGGGCGCCGCGGGGTGGTACATCAGCGACCAGCACGCGGTGACGGGTGCGGTCCTTTCCACCCAGGGCGCCGGGATGAACGGCTTCTTCAAGCCCTTGGACGGCTCTACGGTCCACTTCGTCCTGATCGCGGGCTTCTTCTTCCTGGTGTCGGTGGGGATCAGCGGCGTCAGCGCGGTCTTCCTCATGACCCGCATCCTGAAGCCGGTTCGGAAGATGAGCGCCACCATGACCCGTATTTCGGAAGGCAAGCTCAACACCCGGCTTGAGCTGTTGCCCGGAAACGACGAGTTCAGCACCCTGGCAACCACCTTCAACACCGCCTTGGACCGCATCGAGAACGCCGCGCGCTTCCAGGACCAGTTGGTGAGCGACCTGTCCCACCAGTTGCGCACGCCCCTGACCTCCATGCGCGGCATGGTGGAAGTGGCGATGCTGAAGGAACACAGCAAGGACGAGTACCAGGCCATCCTGGAGAGCAATCTGGCGGAGATCGACCGGATCACTTCGCTGGTCAACACCATGCTGTCGCTGGCCAAGCTGGACGGCCACACGGAGCGCATGAACTACACGCGCACCGACCTGGTGGGGCTCCTCGACGAGACCATCCGAGAGCTTGAACCGCTCTGGGACGCGAAAGCGATCCATTTCCTCTACCGCATCTTCCAGAACCAAGGGATGGTCGAGTACCGCGCAAAGGACACCGCTGTCCCCCAGATACCCGCCCGGATCGCCAACCTGTTCCTGGTGGACCTGGACCAGTTCCACTTCAAGCAGGCGGTGATCAACATCCTGGACAACGCCTACAAGTATTCGCCCCACGGAGGCCAGATCAGCATCGAGCTGTATCCGGAGATCGTGGGCGAACCGGGGTTCTGCGGCTTCGCCGTCACGAACAACGGTCCCGCCATCGCCACGGAGACATTGCCCCACATGTTCGCGCGCTTCTTCCAAAACGACATCCTCCACCACCAAAGCGAGGGAAGCCTCTCCGACACCGTTTCCGAAAGCGCTCGCGGATTCGGGCTGGGGCTGAGCATCTGCCGCAGAATCGTGGAGATGCACCAGGGTAAGATCCGCGCCTTCAACCCGGTCACCGGCGGCGCCGCCTTCGAAATCCTTCTCCCGCTCGAGCGTCAAGCGGTCCAGGCAGGCGAATAGAGCCTCGATCTCCAGGGAGTTCCGAGGTTGGTACCTTGGGACGTCCATGATCGAGTTCCAGGACATCCGGACCCTCTCCGAACCGACGGCCTTGGACCGCGCCCGGGCGGCCCGCGAGACGTTGGGATCCCACCTGGCCATCCTGGGGCACCACTACCAGGCCGACGCCATCGTGGAGATCTCCGACATCACCGGCGATTCCCTGGAGCTTTCGCGCCGGGCCGGCGGGCTGGAATCCGAATTCATCGTGTTCTGCGGCGTGCACTTCATGGCGGAATCCGCCGACATGCTCACCTCCGAGCACCAGAAGGTGATCCTGCCGGATCTCGCGGCCGGATGTTCCATGGCCGACATGGCCACCCACGACGAATTGGAAGCCGCCCTGGAATACCTGGAAGCGGATCTGGGCCTCTCCATGTTGCCCATCACCTACGTCAACAGCTCCGCTGCGGTCAAGGCGGTGGTGGGTCGCCACGGTGGCGCCGTGTGCACCAGCACCAACGCTCCCAAGGTGGTGACCTGGGCGCTTTCCCAGCCCGGCAAGACCGTGCTCTTCGCCCCCGATCAGCACTTGGGACGCAACACGTCCTACCGCCTGGGCATCCCCTTGGAATCCATGCCCGTCTGGGATCCCAAAATCCACGACGGAGGGGCGGGAGACGACGCCTACAGAGGCGCCAAGGTGATCCTGTGGAAGGGCCACTGCTCGGTGCACACCCGCATGACAAAATCCGACGTCGAGCACTGGCGCCTGGCGGAACCCGACCGCAAGGTCCTGGTGCACCCGGAATGCGTCTTCGATGTGGTCCAGTCCGCGGACCTCGCGGGTTCCACTTCCTTCATCCTGGACACGCTCGAAAAGGCCCCCGCAGGCTCCAAGTGGGCCGTGGGCACGGAAGTGAACCTGGTCCGCCGCCTCTCCAAGCTCCACCCCGACAAGGACGTGGTCCCCCTCTCGCGCATCCAGTGCCTGTGCAGCACCATGTTCCGCATCGACCCCTGGCACCTCTGCTGGGTCCTTGAAAACCTGGTGGAAGGAACTGTGGTCAACCGGATCACGGTGGACGCACAAACACGCCATTGGGCAGGGCAAGCCCTGGAGCGGATGCTGGCGCTGTCCTGAATTCGGGAAGAATCAGGTCATGGGAGCGATCACTCGCATGGAGGCGGCAAGGCTGGATCGCAGTGTGACACGACGACGGAAAGCGGGACGCCACGACCGTCTACAAGGATGGATCGCTTGGTCCCCATTTTTTCCCCGGTCCGTTGGATTGGGTCCAACCGACTCTCGGGCCAGCGGGGCCTTGTTCATGCTCCCGTCGACACTCTGCCAATGCCAAGCTATTCCTTCCAGTTCATTGCATTCCGCAAGACCTGCCGCCCACATCTGCTCGAACACCCCGAGCCTGGACCATTCCATGAAGTACTCATGGATCGCGCTTGGGGATCCAAACTCCGACTTCGGCAACGCCTTCCATTGGATGCCGGTGCGCGCCACGTAGAAGATCGCGGCAAGCACGGTTCGCTTCTCCATCGGTGGACGACCGGCTCCAACAGCGCGCTTGTATTTCTTCTTCGGATCCCGCGATCGATCAGGAAGCAAATGTTCCACCTTGAACCAGAATTCGTCGGATATCGTCCACGACTTCTTCCTGAACGGTTTGCTGCCAGTTTTCGGTGTTGCTGAGGAATGGGTGCAATTCATGCCTCAATTATAATTTACGGATAAAATCTTACCTTGTCCGCCCATGGCCTCCCGGCCTTCGGCGGACACCGGTCGCTTTCACCCGAAAAACGGCCGGTCGCTTTGGGCGAAATTTGCATCTAGTATGCATCTTTTCGCTGATCGATGGAAATGAAGTCAACACGGTTTTCTTTTTCATTGATGATATAAAAAAGGCGGTATCGCCCAATTCTGTATCGCCACGTCTCCGGGGTGTATCCTTTTAACTTCTTGATATTCGGTCCATAATGAGGCTCTTGTTTAACCTGAGGAGCCATGTATTCACTAATCTTTTTTTCGATTGACTGTCGATCACGGGATGTAATTCGTTCCAAACAGGAATCAAATTCATTTGTTATAAAGAGTTTATACATTACAGAAAGCGTCCCGCATTGGACTTGGCATTAACTATTCCTCGAGCAAGACTTTCGTTCAGTTTCTTGTTGGTCCGAATTTCATCCATTTCAAATTCATCGGCATATTCATTTGCTTGAATATATCGGATAGTTGCAGTCTCAATAAAATTGGAAATGGGCCGATTCTCCAATTCAGCCAGATGCTTGATTAGATCGTACTTGTCAGATTCAAGGCGTAGTGTGATCGTTTTGTGCATGATGCCCTCCTGAACGAAATATATTCGTTTTCATTCAAAAACGCAACAACAATTTTCCACCGGTTCAAATTTTGACATGAGTATGCAAATTTTGCTCTGTTGTTTATTGCTGCTAAATGCGGGTAACGCACCATATTCACCGCGTCGCGGGGAATCGGCACAACATCGAGCCCGCGATCGCGGTGGAATTGGATTGTTAGCCGGAAGATTGTTGTTTCTGTTACTTGCTGCTAAATATTTCATGGTTTATCTTGGATTTGCTTTTGTTCTTGATGAAAACTGGGCCGATTCAAATTAATGTGGCGTTCAAATTATAATGGGAACAAAGCCAAGCATTGAGAGCTTGACTTTGTTGGGGCAGTCAGGAATAAATACTCGTTATTTCTGCAATAGACGTGCACCTGGAGTTATACCAACGGCTCGAGCTTTTGCAATATCGACAATTTTTTGCATCCCCAGCTTGTTGATGCTGGTTAAATTCGGTTGTTCCTTGATTCAATGCTTCTTCGAAGGTGCTTGTTCCAATCATGGTTGTTTCAAGGAATTCCGATGTTGTGGATCCATCCAATGCGCGCCAACCGAGGAAGGCATGACCCGGAACTAAGACGATCAAGGGTTGCAGACCGATTGCTTCCATCGCTGAAGCCATCAGAACGGTTCCATCAATGCAATTCGCGCTGGCTTCTTGTAATGAAGCAGATGGATACCGGATTTTTTGGGAACCTGCCGGGAAGGATATGGTCGTGCTCGAATAAGTGATTCCTTGGGCTTTCAAAGTATTATAGATTGCTTTGATGCCCAGGAAGTCCCGGAAGCGATGGTACTCCGTGGTCTGGAGAAGCAGGAATTCCGGGGAAAGAACGACGTTCCACCGCCTGCTGCGATCCAGCAGGTCCCACCGTGGCGCATTCGTGAGCGCAGGCCCTTCGGGTCCGATGCCGACCGTCTGGATCGACCCCTCGTGGAAAAGGGGATAGTCCGAGTCCTCGCATGCCGCTCGGAATGCCTCGATCCGTCCTTCGATGCCATGGCGCCTGGGAAAGCGGGCCTGGACCAGCACAAGGACCAGTGGCGATTGCGCTAGATGCATGTTCCCAGTTTACATCGGGAACCAAGCTCGGGACAGGCCTCTCTCAGCACATGAACCGCCAGCACCTTCCTAGGCGGCGAGCGAAAGCGAGCCGGCGGAGAAGACGGCGGGGTCCGGGGGGACGGCTGGTCTCCGGATTGCCCACGGTCCATCGGCCCTGTGGGCCGATGGGTGAGAATCCCGGCGGCCATCCGGAGAATCCGATCCCCCCGGCGCGCGGGAGTCCAGAGGGCCCGCGCGCTCGGGTCCTCTGGCGCGGGACCGGGGCCGCGCAGGCCCCGGAAAACCAGTACGGAAGTACATGCCGCGCACGCAAACCCAAGCCTCGCGCAGCGAAAGAAAGCCGCGCGCAGCGCCAAGGAACAGACACGCCTACCGCTTCCGAGCCTTCGGCCTGGGTGCCGGCAGCTCCTTCGCCGTCAGGCGCAACAGCTCGTCGAGCTTGCGCGATCGTTGCATGAACCGCTCCGTCACGATGGCGCAAGGCTTGGCGCCGGGATAGGGCGGTCCCTCCTCGTGCGCTCCCAGCAGAGCGAGACCGGAAGGAGTGGGCTTCACGTACAGGATGTCGTCGCACACCAGGGCCACCATCTTCCCGTCCCGGAACAGGCCGTATTCCCCGAACATCTTCCGGGCCGTCACGGCCTCGTCGTCCGCCAGATGCGACAGGATGCCCTCGATCGTGGACGGACTGGTGCTCATGTCGGATCCTTCCTTGAAACAGTCCAGATCGCCCCGGTACCGAATTGTGGCCTATCCCACCAGCACTTCCGAAGGGATGTGCAGGGTGCGGTGCAGGTTCCGGATCATCGTGATCGTCAGGCCGCGCTTGCGGTGCAGGACCTCCGACACCCGGTTGGTGCCTCCCAGGAGGGGGGCGAGGTCGGCGGGCGTCAGGCCCTGCTGCTCCATCCGGAAGCGGATCGCTTCGATCGGATCGGGAGGCAGGATGGTCTGGTGCCGGCGTTCCCAGTCCTCCACGAGCGTGGAAAGGATCTCCAGACGGTCGCCTTCGGGCGTACCCCTCCGGGCCGACATGAGGCCTTCGATCTCCTTGAGGGCCAGCTTGTGGTCCCGGGCATTGCGGACAGGTTTGATGTCCATGTCAGATCTCCTGGGCGTTGATGCGATCGTACTCCGCATGGTTGCCGACGAACCGGATGCAGAGGACCCCGTGGGGGTAGTTGATCCAAGCGACCAACCTGTACTTGTTGCCTGCGATGTTGAAGACGGATCTTCCGTCCCGGAGGATGCTCGCGTTCAGGAACTGGGCCTTGAGATCGGAAGGCTTCGCCCAGTGCGCCGCCTCGACTTCGGAGAACCACGCTCGCAACGGCTGCTCGGAATCCTCCCGGCCGGCACGGTTCCAATGGTCGACCAAGGTCTTTCTCGCGATGATCCTCACCGCCGGTGAATATACCATCGCGTTCCCAAATTGGGAAATGATGCACCAACTTCGCCCCCGAACTGCGGCTCCGCGACGAGTTTCGGATCTTGTCTCAAACCATCATGTACCTTATGCGAACACCCTTCCACCCGGGAGATCTCACGATGGGAAACACCGTTCGCCTGCACCGCGTCCTCAAGTCCACTCCGGAAAAGGTTTACCGCGCCTTCCTGGAACCGGCGGCCTTCGCCAAGTGGCTCCCGCCCTTCGGGTTCACCGCCACGGTGCACACAATGGAGGCGGTGGTGGGGGGGACCTTCAAGATGTCCTTCACCAACTTCGGCAAGGGGTCCGGCCATTCCTTCGGGGGCAAGTTCCTGGAGCTGGTTCCCAACCAACGCATCCGCTACAACGACCAGTTCGACGATCCCAACCTCCCCGGCGTGATCGAGGTGACCGTGGATCTGCGGCCCGTGCTGTGCGGCACGGAATTGAAGGTGGAACAAGCCAACCTCCCGGACGCCATCCCGGTGGAATTCTGCTACCTGGGCTGGCAGGAATCGCTGGAACAGCTCGCCCACCTGGTGGAACCGGAGATCCCCGACGGGCCTTGAACCCTCAGGGTCGCACCAGGGGGACCAGGCTCGGGGATTCGCCCGCGATCTCCACCCGCAGCAACAGCACTCCGCGATGTCCGTCCAGGTTCGCGGGCAGGTTGGATTCCCCGGCGGGCAGGACTCCCTGGAAGACCCGGGACAGGATTCGTCCCGAAAGGTCCATCGCATCGACACGGACCTGCGCGGAGGAACCGAGCTGGAGCCGAAGCGCTCCGCCGGAAATCTCCGGTGCCGCCCGGGTCGGCGGGACCGGACGGAGGGCGGTGGACGCGTAGACCACCGGATCTCCGGCAAGTTCGTCCAGGTACATCTCCAGGTTCGTATACCCGTTGGCGGACAGGTTCGTCTTGTTGGCGACGGTCGCGTCGGCGAGGGAAAGGCCGTGTTTCTTCTTCCACCAATCCGGAATCCCGTCGCCGTTGGTGTTGAGGGAGTCCTTCCCGGAGCGGATGATCCCGTAGCCGGAATTCGTCAGCCCGGTGGCGGTCTGGGTGGTCCACAAGCTCCCCTTCTTCCCCCGGGACAGGACCTCCGAGACCACTTGGGAGTCCACCTGGTCGCGGTGGAGAGAGGCACCCACGTGGGAGGCGATCCATCCGAAGGCGTCCTTGGCGGCCATGGTGGCCAGCGCCTGGCTGGTGGAGGCCCAGGGCTTCGGAAGCTTCGTGTCGCCAGGCCACGGGGCCGGGGTGTTGTCCAGCACCCCGTCGTCGTTGGAGTCCAGGATGTTGTCCTGGGCCCAGACGGACTGGTTGGCGAGCTGGAAGAACGCATCGGTCGGCGTGGTGGTCGCAGGACCCGACACGAACACGTTGCCGATGATGTCGTGCAGGAAGTGTCCGGAGGAGTTCCCGGCGGTGTAGCCCAGCTGGTAGTCGTAGACCACGTTGTTCACGTACTGGGTGTTGGCCTTGGCGAGGGGGCAGCGGTTGTGGACGTTGGCGAAGAGGTTCCGCCACCACGAGATGCTGTCGCCCTCGATGTGCGCCGCGAACTGCTGGCCGGTGGGATCGGCCATGATGGAGTTCTGGACGGTGACGTCGGAGCTGCCCACGGCATCGATGCCGTCGTACTGGGCGAATTCGATGGAGATGTGGTCCATCATCGCCTTCGACACGCCGAGCAGGTTGATGCCGCTCTTCTTGGCGTCCGGGTCCAGCATGCCCTGGCGGAACCGGACGAACCGGCACACGATGTTGGTCGAATTCGAGAAGGAGACTTCCCGGCCCATGATCCCGATTCCCTCTCCGGGGGCCGTCTGGCCGGCGATGGTGATGTCGCTCTTCACGGACACCGGGGTGGACAGCACGATGTAGCCCGAGGTGTCGAACACCACGATGCGTCCGGATTGGCTCACCGCGTCCCGGAACGAACCGGCACCGGCGTCGCTCAGGTTGGTGACATGGTAGACGGTGCCTCCTCGGCCACCCGTGGCCACGTTGCCGAAGCCCATGGCTCCCGGAAAGGAAGGAATGCCGGCAAATGCGGAGAGGGCTCCCGCCAGCGTGATCCCTATGGCTGCGTTCCTGGCTGAGAATCTCACGTGGCTCCCATTCATGCGTCCACTGCCCGGGCGAGCAGGGCTCGAACCGAATTTGGGCCGAATCTTCGACTTCTGCCGGACGAACGGAACTTCCACGGAAATTCTGTTGAATGGTTGGCAACGGTCTGGTGGGCCGACCGGGGCACCTTTGTCGGGTTTGCTATGGTGGCGGGGGCATGCCACGCATTCGATTTCTCGTGTCCGGCGACGTCCAGGGAGTCGGATTCCGTTTCTTCACCCTGGATCGGGCCCGGAGCCTGGGGTTGTCCGGCTGGGTCCGCAACCGGTGGGACGGCAAGGTGGAAGGGGAAGCGGAAGGAGCCGAAGTCGCCCTGGCGGAGTTCGGGAGGGAACTCCGTCGGGGGCCGATCTCGGCGCAAGTCGAGGCGGTCCAGATCCACGAGATTCCCGCCCTTGGCGGGCCTTTGGTGTTCAGGGTCGAGCCCTGAACGGCGGCCACCCTTTTCGGGACGAAATGTCGCCGAATCGCACGGATATGGCCTGTTGCCCCTCCAAGCTTCTACTTTGGCCCCCGCAATGATCGAATCCAGCAAAATCAGAAATGTCGCCATCATAGCCCACGTCGACCACGGGAAAACCACCTTGGTCGACCAGCTCCTCCGCCAGGGAGGCGCCTTCCGGGAAAACCAGGAAGTCGCGGAGCGGGTGATGGACAACAACGACCTCGAGCGCGAGCGTGGAATCACCATCCTCTCCAAGAACACGTCCATCAGTTGGAAGGGAAACTTCGTCAACATCGTGGACACGCCCGGACACGCCGACTTCGGCGGCCAGGTGGAGCGGGTGCTGTCCACCGTGGACGGCGTGCTGCTGGTGGTGGACGCCTTCGACGGTCCCATGGCCCAGACGAGGTTCGTGTTGCAGAAGGCCTTGGAGCTCAAGCTCCAGCCCATCGTGGTCATCAACAAGATCGACCGGCCCGGTTGCGACCCGCATGGGACCCTCGACAAGGTCTTCCAGCTGTTCATAGAACTGCACGCCAACGACCAGCAGCTGGACTTCCCCCACATCTACGCCGCTGCCCGCAACGGCACCTGCCGCCTGGAGATGGACCAGGAGGATTCGGACCTCACGCCCCTGTTCGACATGATCATCGAGAAGATCCCCGCCCCCACCGGCAGCGCGGACTCTCCCCTCTCCATGCTGATCTCCAGCCTGGACTATTCGGAGTTCCTGGGCAGGCTCGCCATCGGCCGCATCAAGGAAGGCACCATCAAGGTCAACCAGACCGTGGCGCTCTCCCAGCCCGACGGGACACTGAAGAAGACCCGCATCACCAAGATCTACGCCTACCTGGGCCTGAAGCTGACCGAGTTCCCGGATGCGGGGCCGGGGCAGATCATCGAATTGGCCGGAGTCCAGGACTTCCAACTCGGCGACACCATCACCGATCCGGAGCGACCCAACGTCCAGCCGCGCATCACGGTGGACCCTCCCACCATCAGCATGATCTTCCAGGTCAACGACTCGCCCTTCTGCGGCAAGGAAGGTCGTTTCGTGACTTCCACCCAGATCGGCGACCGGCTGCGCCGCGAACAGCTGGGCGATGTGGCCCTGCACGTGCAGCAGCAGATCGACCCGGCCAAGTTCCTGGTCTCGGGACGCGGCGTGCTGCACCTTTCCATCCTCATCGAGAAGATGCGCCGCGAAGGCTACGAGTTCGCCGTGGGCCGCCCCCAGGTGATCCTGAAGGAGATCGACGGCGTGGTCTGCGAGCCGGTGGAGATCTTCACGGTGGACGTTCCCGCCGAGCACCAGGGTCCCGTCATCGAGGAACTGGGCAAGCGGCGCGGCGACATGGTCCACATGGAGACCCACGGGAACGCCACCAACGTGGTGTACCACATCCCCTCGCGCGGCCTGATCGGCCTGCGCTCCAAGCTGCTTTCGCTCACGCGCGGTTACGCCGTGATGCAGACGCTGTTCAAGGGGTACGAGCCGCTCAAGGGCGAGATCGCCGAGCGCAAGGAAGGTGCCCTGATCTCCAAGGAGGACGGCGACGCCACCGGTTTCGCCCTGTTCAACCTGCAGGACCGGGGCATCATGTTCCTCCAGCCCGGCACCGCCACCTACGCGGGAATGATCCTGGGCGAGCATTGCCGCGAGGACGATCTCATCGTGAACATCGTCAAGGGCAAGAAGCTCACGAACATGCGGACCACGGCCACCGACGACAACATCGTGCTGACCCCTCCCAAGTTGCTGACCTTGGAAGAGGCGATCACCTGGATCAACACCGACGAAATCGTCGAGATGACCCCGGAATCCATCCGCATCCGCAAACTCTACCTGGACGAGAACGAGCGCAAGCGGCAGTCGCGACGAGTCGTGACAGAGGAGTGAGCGAGCCTGTTTGCGCGGTGCGCGGGCGGGATTTCGTTCTCTGGAGTTCCAGGTCCTATATTTCTCCTGTGGCGGATCCGGAACTCCTGATCCGCGGGAGGTGATCGAGGATGTCGCTCTTGGTCTGGAAGGATGAGTACCTCACCCAGGTGGAGGAAATCGACAGCCAGCATTTGCGACTGATCGAGCTGATCAACGGCATCTACGACCTCTTGCGCTCGGGACGCGGGAACGAGTCGATCGCCGAGGCCCTGACCGAGGTCGTGGATTACACCCAATTCCACTTCGCCACCGAAGAGAAGTTCATGGCCACCACCGACTACCCCGGTGTGCTTGCCCATTCGCGCGAACACGAAGGACTCCTCGACCAGATCAAGGAGTTGCGCCGATCGGTGCAGGATGGGCGCACCGTGGTTTCCATGAACGAGGTCTATTTCCTGAAGGACTGGCTCCTGAGCCACTTCCAGGGGCCCGACCGGGGGCTCGCGCGCCATCTCCTGAACCGGGCCCTTCCTTTGATCGAGGATGCCGCGATCTGACCTGGACCCAGGTGCTCGCCCCCGAAGGCCCGTGTCCCGTGTCCGGGACCCCAGGTGACCCCCGCGGGGGGAACTTCGCCGTGCCGTACGGAAACTAGGTTGAATTGCCATTTTTCGGCATTCTTCACATGATCAGGACCAGGACGGGCGCGATGAAGTCTGTATCGATCGCATGGCTTTCCATGGCCATGGTTTTCCTCGTCGCCTCCGCGTACGGAGCCGGCGGCGGGAGCGCCACCCTCCAGGGTGCGCTGGAGATGGCGCGCAATGGCCGGAAAACGGAGGCGCTGGACATCCTGAGACGGTTGACGGCGGAGGATTCCTCGAACCTCGAGGCCTGGAACGACCAGGCCGCCCTTCAAGCCGAGCTCGGCGATCTGGATGGGGCGAGGATCTCCCTGGAGCACGCCTTGGTCGCCCGTCCCGACGTGGCGGTCCTTTCGCGCAACCTGGAGAAGATCTGCTCCCGCCAGGCGCGGCTGGCCTACGACAGCGCCTTCGGAACCCCGTCCCGACTCGAACCACTGCTCCTCGATCTCCGCACGGCTCCGTCCACGGAAGGAATCGCCGACCGTTCCGGGGAAAACGACAGCCTGCGCCTCGCGCTGGCCTCCGCGGGCCTGCAGGCGAGGGAGGTTTCGGCCCTGCGCGATAGCCTCGCCGACAGGGACAAGGAGATCGCCCGCCTGGAATCGGCGCCCCCCGGCGTGGCTTCCGCGGTCGTCGCCTCCGCTGCACCCGCCACGCGATCGGCCGTTCCCGCGGTTCGGTCGCCGATCCCGGCAAGGCGCGGGGGAATTTCCGCGGAAGGCACACGATCCGATCCGGTCCAGGCGGTGGAGGCATGGGCCAAGGCCTGGTCCGATCGCGACGTGGAGGCCTATCTCGCCTCCTATGCGGCGGACTACCACCCGGTGGGGTTGTCTCGGCGCGAGTGGGAGGAACAAAGACGTGACAGGATCCGGACACCGGCGTGGATCAAGGTGGATGTCGTGTCCCCCGTGCTCCACCGTTCCGGCCCCGACCGGGCCGAGGTGGTCTACCGCCAGGTGTACCAGACGCAGGGCGTCCGGCTGACATCCAGAAAACGGATCGGGTTGACAATTTTCCAAGGGGAGTGGAAGATCGAGGAGGAAAAGGAAGTTCGGTGATGCGAAGACCCTTCAAACGCGCCATGTTTTTCACGGGCCTATGCTGCGTGAGTTGGGTGTTGGCCTCGGACCACCACACCGGGGCCACCGCGCCGGATTCGGCCGAGTCCCTGCTGGTCCGGACACTGGATGCCATCCGCGCCGAACGGCTCGACCTGGCCCTGGCCAGGTCCGACACCCTGGTGCGCCGCCAGCCCGACTTCCGGCTCGCCCAACTGGTGCGCGGGGACATCCTCCTGGCCCAGACCGGCAAGCTCGACCGGTTCGCCGGTCCTCGGTCGACGGACCCGCGTGCGGGAGGTCTGCGCGACGAAGCCCGAGCCCGGCTGCGGCGCTACGCCCAGGGCCCACCCCAGGACCTGATCCCTCGCAACCTTCTCCTGCCGCCATCGGACGCGGAAGCCGTCCTCGTGGTGGATTCCCGAGCCAGCCGACTCTACGTGTTCCGGCAACTCGATGGAGAGTGGAAGCTGGACGGAGACCACTACGTCTCCATCGGGCGCAACGGCACCGACAAGCAGACCGAGGGCGACCAGCGCACGCCTTTGGGGGTCTACACCCTCGCGGGCCGCATCGACCATGTGGACCCCTACTATGGAAAAGTGGCGTTTCCCCTCAACTACCCCAACGAATGGGACGTCCGGGAAGGTCGGCACGGCCATGGCATCTGGATCCATGGAACGCCTTTGAGCACCTATTCCAGACCTCCGCGGACCTCCAACGGGTGCGTCGTCCTGCCCAACGAAGACCTGCAATCCATCCAGCCGCTCTTCCAGACGGGCAAGACCGAGGTCGTGGTATCGGATTCCGTGAATTGGGTGGGCAGGGACGAGATCGATTCCGTCCGCGAGTCGGTGGAGCGCGCGCTGGATTCCTGGAAGGAGGACTGGGCGTCCAACGAGGTGGACCGATACCTCTCCCATTATTCCGAGGAATTCCGGAGCGGGGACCAGGATCTCCAGAGTTGGGAGACGGAAAAGCGCCGGGTCGCCCAAGCCAAGACGTGGATCAAGGTCGGATATTCCCACCTCTCCATCATGATGGTGCCTGGGGAGAAGAATCTCGCGGTGGTGGACTTCGACCAGGACTACCGATCCAACAACCTGTCCAACCAGATGCGCAAGCGGCAATACTGGAGGCTGGAGGACGGAACCTGGAAGATCGTCTTCGAGGGAACGCCAAAGCTGTCCTGAGGCCGGATCGCTCCATCCGGTTCCGTCCGCGGTCCCCCCGCATTTCCCCGCGAGCATGGGTGCGAAAAGATTTTTGGATCCGCTCGGGAATTGAACTCCCGTTTGCCGCGTCCATCCCACCGAGGTGCTCTCGGGGGATTTGGAACGGGGCCCCCCGGGAGTCCAGCGGGGCGGGAGTATCCCGCCCCGCTTCATTTCTTGGCGAACTCCCCGAAGCAAGGTCCGCGTGGCCGATGGGGTCCATTCTATACTCGGCGGTCGGGTTTATATTTCCGGCTCCCGGGTCCAGACGACCTGTGGTTCGCAAGCGCGATCGTCGCCGTTTCTACGACACCAGATGTGAGGGAATCATGCGAGTAACCAAGATGTCCGTGCTCGGTCTTCCCGTGGCACTCTCCGCACTTCTGCTCACGGGATGCAAGGGCCACAGGCACTCGAGCGGGACCGACGAGTTCCCCCGCGACCAGACCTTGTACCTCGCCGGATCCCAGTGGGGAGATCCCACCTCGTTCAACCCCCTCGCCGAGAGCTGGCAGGCGGCGTGGCCCGTGGGCGACCGATTCAACCTGATGTACGAGCCGCTGCTCTCCTACAACTCCCTGACAGGCCAGGTGGAGCCCGACCTGGGCACGTTGGTGTCCAAGGACAACGACAGCATCGTGGTCGACATCAACCCCGCCGCGAAATGGAGCGACGGCAAGCCCGTCACCTCCGACGACGTGAAGTTCGTCTTCGACCTGGGTCGCAGGTACAAGGATGCCGCCACGGCCTTCGCGGTGGAATTCATCTCCAAGATCGATGTGAAGACCGTGGACGTCAAGGGCGCCAAGACCGAGCGCCTGTCGTTTCTGGTGGACAAGAAGGGGCGCGACAACCCGCTGGTGATCCTCGACCTGCTCCAGGCCATCCGCATCGTTCCCGCGCACGTCTTCGAGCCGCTCATCGCCTCCAACAACAACGACCTGGGGGCCGTCAAGAAGCTCAAGATCGACAGCGCACCCGTGGTGTCCGGTCCCTACACGCTCGCGCACTACTCCAACGAGAAGATCGTCCTCGAGCGCCGCGACGACTATTGGGGGAACGCCGCCCTGCACGACGGAAAGCTTCCGGCGCCCAAGTACATCATCCATCCCATCTTCAAGAGCAACGACGCGTTCGCCATCGCTCTCCAGAAGGGCGACCTGGACGCTTCGCAGACCTTCATCCCGCGCATCTGGCAGAAGTTCAAGGACGGCGTGGGAACCTGGGACGTCGCCGCACCGTACTACGTCCCCGGAGCCATCCCGCTGCTCGTGATCAACACGACCAAAGCACCGCTCAACGACAGGAACTTCCGTCGCGCCATGGCCGCGGCCATCAATTACGCCGACATCAAGGAACTCGCGGTTTCCGGCTACGCCAACGACATCAAGTCCGGACTGATCCTGCCCTTCGGCCAGGAGGGCAAGTACTTCGACGAAGCCGAGGCCGCGAAGCACGCCGTGAAGCCGGGCATCGAGTCGGCCAAGAAGATCCTGGCGGATGCGGGCTACAAGGCCGTGTTCAAGGCCGACGGGTCGCTGGACCACACCACGGACAAGGCGGGCAACAGGCTGCCCACGCTTTCCATCAAGTCGCCTGCCGGCTGGTCGGACTGGGAAGCCATGGTGAACATCGCCGTCAAGGCCATGCGGGATGCCGGCATCGACGTGCGCGAGGGTTTCGTGGATGCCGGACTCTACTGGCCGGCCAAGCCGTCCGGCGACTTCGACATCCTCATGGACAAGCCCGCCGCGGCCGTCACCCCTTCCCTTCCCTGGTCGCGCTTCGAGGCCACCATGAGCTCGCGCAACTGGGCTCCCGTGGGCGGCGACAACAAGATGAACGAGAACCAGGGGCGCTACAACAGCCCCAAGTCCAAGGACTACAATCCCAAGGTCGACAGCCTGCTGAAGGTGATTCCGATCACGACGGATTCCGTCGCCCTGAAGAAGGCCTACACGGAGCTGAACGACATCTTCCTGGACGACCAGCCCGCCATCCCGCTGGTGTACCTGCCCGAACAGTTCTACGAGTTCAGCACCTCGTCCTGGACCAACTGGCCCACCTCCAAGGATCCCTACGCGCCGCCGCTTCTGCCGTGGGTGGGCGCGAGCACGAAGATCCTCTGGCAGCTCAAGCCGGTCGAATAGGCGTCAGCGCCGTCTCCTGAAGGGTTTCCATGCTCAAACAGCATCCGACAGCTCGATTCATCCTGCAGAGGGCCGGTTGGTACCTGCTCACCTTCCTGGTGGCCGTGACCATCAACTTCTTCCTTCCGCGCCTGGGAACGTCCAATCCCGTGGACATCATCCTGGCGAAGTCCACGGGCGGGCTCAGCGCCCAGGCCGCGAGGGAAAAGGAAGAGTCCTACCTGAAGGAGTTCGGGCTGGTGAAGCTGGACGGGCATGGGAACATCCTTCGAGACACCACCATCCGCATGGCCAAGGTCTGGGACGCCTCCAAGCAGGTTTCGGTGTCCAAGCCCGACACCCTGATCAAGCCGATCAAGGCGTCGTCCCTGGACCAGTTCTTCACCTACGTGAAGATGAGCCTGTCCGGCGATCTCGGTACGTCCTTCCAGAAGTACCCCAAGAAGGTGCTGGACGTGATCGTGCAGGCGGTGCCCTGGACCATCGCCCTGCAGCTTCCGACCATCGTCTTCGGATGGATCGTGGGGAACGTGCTGGGCGCGCTGGCCGCCTACCGTAGGGGGCTGTTCGACCGGGTCTTCTTCCCGGTCGCGCTCCTGGTCAGTTCCATTCCGTTCTTCGTCTTCGGCATGCTCCTCGTGTACTACTTCGCCGTGGTCCTCGGTTGGTTCCCCGCCATGGGGGGCTACGCCGACGAGATCATCCCGAGCTTCTCCTTCGAGCTCTTCGGGTCGGTGGCCTACCACTACGTGCTGCCGTTCTTCTCCATCTTCCTGATCCTCGCGGGCGGCCAGGCCATCGGGATGCGCTCCATGGGCATCTACGAGCTGGGAACCGACTACATCAAGTACGCGAAGTGGCTGGGGATCAAGGAAAGCCGGGTGCTGATCTACCTGTTCCGCAACGCGATGCTTCCGCAGCTGACCGGACTCGCGCTGTCCTTGGGGACCATGATCGGGGGCGCCCTCATCACCGAAATGATCTTCTCCTACCCGGGCCTGGGGATGGCCATGCTTTCGGCCATCCAGAACAACGACTACCCCATGATCCAGGGGGTCACGCTGATCATCACCACCTGCGTCCTGATCGCCAACTTCACGGTGGACATCATGATCGGGTTCCTCGATCCCCGCGTCAAGGCGGGGCTCCAGATGGGAGGCAACTGAGATGAAGCTCCTCAAGAACCTCCTGAAGTCCCCGATGTTCGTGATCGGCGCTTCCCTCTTCTTCGGAACCATCCTGGTCGCCTTGTTCGCACCGCTGTTCTACTCCGTCACGCTGGATCGCGTCGGCGAACAGTACGCGGCACCGGGAACGGGGCACTGGCTGGGCACCGACAATCTGGGCAGGGACTACATCTCGCTTTTGATCATGGGGCTGCGCTCGTCCCTGTACGTGGGGTTCCTGGCGGGGATCATCGCCACGGCGCTGGGCACGCTGCTGGGCATCTACGGCGGGTTCAAGGGGGGGTGGATCGACGACATCCTGAACATGCTGACCAACCTGTTCATCGTGATCCCCTCGTTCGTGGTGCTGATCCTCATCAGCGCTTCCTTCAAGGACGGACGCTCGCTCACGCTCATCGGACTCATCATCGGAGCCACCACCTGGACGTGGTCGGCGCGCGCGGTGCGGGCGCAGTCGTCGGCGCTCAAGAGCAGGGACCACATCTGGCTGGCGCGCATCAACGGCGACGGGACCTTGGCCATCCTGGTCAAGCACATCCTTCCCTACCTCCTCTCCTACGTGTTCATGGTGTTCATCCTGCAGATCGCCTCCGGGATCCTGTCCGAGGCCGCCATCTCCATGATCGGGCTGGGGCCGCTGGACACCCAGTCCCTGGGCGTCATCCTCAACGACGCGAAGTCGAACGGCGCCTTGGGCGACGGCGTCTGGTGGGCCTTCATCCCCTCCACGGTGCTCATCACCATGATCGTCTTCGCGCTGTACCTCATCAATACCTCGATGGAAGGGGTCTTCAACCCCCGCCTTCGCAAGTAGGAGCGCTCCGATGTCCAATCCGACATTCGAGGTCGAACACCTCAGCCTGCACTACTTGACGCGCTTCGGGGAGAAGATCCACGCGGTGACCGACGTCTCCTTCGAGATGAAGCAGGGCGAGATCCTGGGGATCGCCGGCGAGTCGGGCTGCGGGAAGTCCACCCTGGTCAACGGCCTCATGGGCCTGTTCATCCCTCCCCTCCATCCCACCTCCGGCGACGTGAAGGTGGCGGGCGAGTCGCTGATGGACCGCACTCCCCAGGACATCCGCGAGCACGTGCTTTCGCGCAAGGTCAGCATGATCCCCCAGGGGGCGTTCAACGCGCTGAACCCCACCCGCAAGGTCAAGGACATCGCCGCGGACGTCATCGTGGCCCATGAAAAAGGCGACCGCAAGAAGGCCTACGAACGGCTGGGCGAGCGGTTCACGCTCTTCTTCGGCGCCGAAGCGAAACGGATCCTGAACGCCTACCCCGTCCAGCTCACGGCGGGGGAACGGCAACGGTCCGTGATCGGGATCTCCACCCTCCTGAACCCGGAGATGGTGATCGCCGACGAGCCCACCTCGGCCTTGGACGTGTCCACCCAGAAGATCGTGATCAAGATGATCTTCGACCTCCTGGACGCGGGCATCTTCAAGAGCATGATCTTCATCACCCACGAGCTGCCGCTCCTGCGCCACGTGGCCGACAACATCGCCATCATGTACGCGGGCGAGTTCGTGGAGAAGGGGACGGCCGAGCAGATCGTGTTCTCCCCCAGGCACCCCTACACCAAGGCCCTCATGGGGGCCATGCTCTCCGCCGAACCCGGGCAGAAGAGCCGCAAGCCCGTGGCCATAGAAGGCGCTCCTCCGTCCCTGGCCGAGGCCATCGTCGGGTGCCGGTTCGCGGCCCGCTGCCCCGTGGCCAGGCCCGAATGCCGTCAGAACAAGCAGGAGCTCCGGATGTTTGCCGACCGTCTGGTGAGGTGCGACTATGCCGAGTGAAACCCCCATCTTCTCCGCCCGCGACGTCGTGCGCGTCTTCGGAAGCGGGAAGAAGCTCGTGCGCGCGGTCGACGGCGTCAGCTTCGACATCGCCGACGGCGAGATCGTGTCCATCGTGGGAGGTTCCGGCTGCGGCAAGAGCGTGCTCGCCAAGATCATGCTGGGGCTGTACAAGCCCACCTCCGGACAGTTCCTGTACGAGGGGCACGAGATCACGGACCAGCGCGACCACTGGAACGAGGTCCAGGCCGTGTTCCAGGACCCCTTCAGCTGCTTCAACCAGTTCTTCACCATCCGCGCCCAGCTCAAGGCGGCGTTCCACATCCTCAAGGACAGGCCGTCCAAGTCCGAGATCGACGATCGCGTGGACGCGGGCCTCCTGGCCGTCAACGTCGCGCCCAAGGACATCGAGGGCAAGTACCCCTTCGAGCTTTCCGGCGGCCAGATGCAGCGCATGCTGCTGGCGCGCATCTTCGCGCTCCGCCCAAAGGTGCTGATCGCCGACGAGCCCACCTCGATGGTGGACGCCTGCGTGCGCGCCAACATCCTGGACTACCTCATGAAGCTCAAGGTGGAGCTCTCCATGACCATCGTGTTCGTCACCCACGACATCGGGTTGGCCTACTACGTGTCCGACCGCCTGTTCATCATGCACGAGGGGAAGATCGTGGACGCCGGCGCTCCCGACGACGTGATCCTGAAGCCGACAAGTCCTGTCACGGTCCGCCTGCTCGACGACATTCCCGAAATCCACAAGGAATGGATCAAGAGGTAGGTCGGCAGCCGTCCCCTTCCGCGCCGCGGCGGGACGGGTTTTGTATCCTGCCTGTGCTGGAGCCCGATTTCGGGAGTACTTGCCACCAAGGAAACCGACCATGAAAACCAAGATTCTCGCGACCGCGTTCGCTCTTTCCACCGCCGCCCTCGTCCATGCCCAGGCCCCCGCCGGGGTCGTCGACAGCGCCGTCAACCTGAAGGACAAGGCGGTCCTCCACCACGACCGCAAGGACGTGAAGGAAGATCGCGCCGACCTCGCCAAGGACCGGGCGGCCTACGAGAAGGACAGCGCCGCCCTGACCGGGCTGAAGGCACAGGTGAAGACCGACCGCGACCAGTGGGCCACCGACAAGAAGGCCGGAAACGGCGACGCCATGAAGGCGGACGCGGATCGCCTCAAGACCGACCGGTCGAGCTTGAAGAAGCAGGAGCACCTGGTCAAGGGCGAGAAGGCGGACCTGAGGAAGGACCACAAGGAACTGCACGGCGACAAGAAGGCCGCCCACAAGGCGCACAAGGAGCTGTCCAAGGATTCGGCCAGTTCCGCGAACAAGTAAGGTCCGATCGCGAGGCGATCCGTTCCGGGTCCGGTGGCATCGCCGGACCCCTGGTTCGGAGCCAGGACCTACATTTCCCGCCCTATGAACCGCACGCACAACAACGGGGAGCTGCGCGCTTCCCATGTCGGGTCCACCGTCACGCTGGCCGGCTGGGTCCAGAACTACCGCGACCACGGCGAGCACCTGATCTTCATCGACCTGCGCGACCGCTGGGGCGTCACCCAGGTGACCTTCGACCCCGACATCTGCGGCGAGACGGCCCATTCCCTGGCCGACAAGCTGCGCCACGAGTGGGTGGTGGAGGTGACGGGCCAGGTGCGTTCGCGCGGCGGCCAGATCAACGCCAAACTGCCCACCGGCGAGATCGAGGTCTTCGCCACGGCGCTCGTGGTCCTCAACAAGGCCGAAACCCCTCCCTTCGAGATCTCCGAGCACGTCAAGGTCAACGAGGAACTGCGGCTCCAGTACCGCTACCTGGACCTGCGCCGCCCCGCGGTCCAGAAGCAGATCATCGCGCGCCACCGGGTATCCAAGTCGGTCCGGGACTACTTCGACGAGAACGGCTTCCTGGACATCGAGACCCCCATCCTGGGCAAGTCCACACCGGAAGGTGCCCGCGACTACCTGGTGCCCAGCCGCATCTGCCCGGGATCGTTCTACGCGCTGCCGCAATCGCCCCAGCTCTTCAAGCAGCTTCTGATGGTGGCGGGCTACGATCGCTACATGCAGATCGCCAAGTGCTTCCGCGACGAGGACCTGCGCGCCGACCGCCAGCCGGAATTCACCCAGATCGACGTCGAGATGTCCTTCATCGGCATGAAGGACATCATGGACATGGCCGAGGGTTGCGTGCGCAAGGTCTGGAAGGATCTGTTGGGGCTGGACATTCCCCCCAACATCGCGCACATGGACTTCACCACGGCGATGACCAAGTACGGGTCGGACAAACCGGATCTTCGCTTCGGGCTGGAGATCCAGGACGTCACCGAATGGGCCAAGACCTGCGGCTTCGTGGTGTTCCAGGGGCCCGCCACTTCAGGGGGCGTGGTGCGGCTCATCAACGCCAAGGGTGCCGCCGACAAGATCACCCGCAACGACCTGGACAAGCTGACGGATTATGTCCGGAAACTGGGCGCCAAGGGCCTGGCCTGGATCAAGATCCAGAACGGCGAATGGAACGGCCCGGCGGCCAAGAACATCTCGCCGGAAGTCCGCGCGGCCTTGGCCGCCAAGGTGGACGCGGCGGACGGAGATCTTTTGTTCTTCGGGGCGGACATGAAGAAGGGGGTGGAAAACGTCCTGGGCACCTTGCGTGTGAAGCTGGGTACCGAGATCCTGAAGCTCGCGCGGAAGGGCCAGTGGGAATTCCTGTGGGTGCATTCGGCGCCCATGTTCGAATGGGACGACGAAACCAACCGGTTCTACAGCGTGCACCATCCCTTCACGGCGCCCTACGCCGAGGAACTGGACAAGATCGAGTCCGATCCGGGAAATGTCCGCAGCCAGAGCTACGACCTGGTCCTGAACGGCGTGGAGATGGGCGGAGGATCCATCCGCATCCATTCCCCCGAGGTCCAGGAGCGGGTCTTCCGGGCGCTGGGGATCGGGGAGGAGGAAGCCAAGGCCAAGTTCGGGTTCCTGCTGGATGCCCTCAAGTTCGGCGCCCCGCCGCACGGTGGCCTGGCCTTCGGGCTGGACCGCATGGTGATGCTGCTTTTGGAAATCGATTCCATCCGCGACATCATCGCCTTCCCCAAGACCGCCTCCGCCGCCGACCTGATGACGGACGCTCCGTCCCAGGTTTCCGCGGAGCAGTTGAAGGAATTGTCCATCCGCACCGTGGTGCCGCCAGCCGCGGTGGTGGCACCGACGGTGTGAACCCCACGTTGCAGGGGCGAAAAATTTTTCGCCCCTGCAACGTGGGTGATGTTCTACCGGATATGCCCACCCGTCGGTTGACATGGGCGGTATCTTCTGTGCGTCATCCATTCAAAGGACGCGCCATGGATTCTCGATTCCCGTTCTTCGCGCTCCTCGTGCCCGCCCTCGCATTCGCCGGCGCGGACCCGGGCGACACGTTGCTGAGCCAATCTTCCAATCTGGATTTGGGCTCGTGGGTCATCGACGGGACCAAGTTGTCCACCTCGTACAAGTGCACGGATCTCATTCCCGGGACCTGCAGCTATTCCCTGACCGCGTCGGATTCCATCGCCTTGTTGCCGGGGAGTCTCGCGGGGGGCGTATTCCTTCGCGTTCTTTCGGCGAATTCCCTCTCTCCTGTCCCCACCAAACGACAAGTGACCTTCGTCCATGGCGAATGGTGGCGGGTGAAAGGCAAGACTGGAGATTGGGCTCTGGAAATCGACTCATTCTATTTCCAATCGCATTACGCGGCGGACCAGATGCCCGACACCCTGATCATCCACCCCCACTGGGCACGCATCCAGCCTGGCCGCTCTTGGGTCAAATGGGTGGACACGATCAAAAATCAGATCCTGTCGCGAGCCAACGCTGGCAAGATCATGGCTACGGAGACACACATGGTTCGCAGCCTGATCGATACTACGTATGGCATCGATACGATCGTTGGTCGCATCAAAGCCGTGTTTCCCTACGAGTACCCCCCGAAACCCAAATGGAGTACAGCAATTTCTTTGAATTCCCCCGATTCCGGGACCCCATTTTATTCCGTGGCTGTGGACAGCAACGGCACCACGACAGCACAGGGTGCGTTCCAGGACACCAGAATTGGCGATTCGGGAAGCATTCTTGCCAGTACATTCGTGGTCTGGTACTTCCCATACCCCTATTATTTACCCGTTCTTCCATCGTCATGGAGTGAATGGAACGAAGTGCGTTTATCAGACCCTTCCTATCCATATTGGGGTACGGTTTCGGCAACCTGGGTATTTCAGATTGCCGGTGTGACGGATTCAGTGATATCTCTTGGAATCGTTCCCGATGAACCGGAGGAGGGCCTGAAGCCCATCACGTCACGAATAACCTCCACCTCCCTCCATGCCATCGATCTCGCGGGTCGTCCGGTTCCGCTGGGCAACGCCCTGCCGCTGGGGCCGCATCTGGCCACCGTGGAGGGGTGGTTGCAAACCGTGATCGTGCGGCCTTAAAGGGCGAACGCCTCCTCCAGCCAGGACCGGATCCTCGGGAGTTCCTCTTCCTCGTCCAGGTCGTGGGCCTTGTCGAAGTCTTCCATGGCGATGGGGATGCCCTGGGCGTGCAGCGCCTCCACCTGGGACTTGGAGAATTCGTGGGGGATCACCGGGTCCCAGCGACCGTGTGTGCAGAGGATGCGACGCGTCTTCGCGAAGGGACCGAAGGCGGCGGGGAAATCCTCCAGCAGCGGGACGTAGCCGGAGATGCACAGGAGGCCCGCGAGGGGCTTCGCGGACCGCAGGCCGGTGTCCAGAGCCATGACCGAGCCCTGGCTGAATCCGCCCAGCACGACGGAAGCGGTTGGCCGTCCCAACTCTCCCAGGAACGATTCCAAAAGCGCGCGGCTGCTGGAAATGTCGCTGCGGGTGCTGGCCGTGGGACGAAGCGACTGGTTCAGGTCGTACCAGGCCCAACCGGGTCCGTGGGGGATGGGAGCCTGGACCAGGACGATCTCCAGCCATGGAAGTTCCAGGGCCTGGGAAAGGAAGCTCCAACCGGCCATGGAATCGCCCAGGCCGTGCAGGAAGACAAGGCTGCCCTTGCGCGCGGCGGTGGGCGGAACGACATGGTGGACGAGAGAGGTCATTCGGCGGTGCTCCCCGGAGAGAAGAGGTCGGTCTGGCGGGACAGGTTCTCGTGGAACACCCCGTCCACGAACTGCCCGCTCTCCAGGTACTTCCGGGCGACGCGACAGAATTCGTCCACGAGCCGGAAGTGGCGGTACTTCTCGCACAGCGCCATTCCCGCCTCGAAGACGTGCTCGAAGTAGCGGTTCCCCATCTTGATCTCGCGGGTTGCCACGATCACCAGGTCCATGGCGTCGGCCGCGCCCACCACCTCGCCTTCGCGGTCGCGCTTGGCGTCCTTGGCGTCGGCGGCGTAGCGTCGCGCCATGTCCGGGGGGAGTTCGTGGAAGGCTTCCGTCTCCAGCACGCTCTCCACCATCTCGGCCAGGAGCTTCCCCAGCCGCCCGCCCTGGAAGCGGTGCTTGATGGGGTGGGGGATGTCGGAGACGATGGTCTCCTCGAAATCGTGCCAAAGGGCCTTGCGCAGGATCTTCTCGACGGAAAGCGTCGGATCGCCTTCGCGGTCGGCGATCATCATGGAGAGCACGGCGACGTCGAAGGAATGGTTGGCGACGCTGTCGTGCTGGGCGGACGGAAGTGTGCCGAAGCGCCGGATGGCGCTCATGTTCCGCAGCCTCTCGAAGAAGCCCGGGAGGTCGTCCGGAGACCAATTCATGCGGGTTGGCCCGCGGGAGCCAGGGGAACCTTCATGCGCGTGCGCAAACCCCCGTCGATGCGGGCTTCGGCGCACAGGGTCCCGCCGACCCGCCGGAAGGAAGCCAAGGCGTTCGCCAGTTCCCGATCCAGCCCCATGCGTTCGCGCACGCGGGGTCGGGTGAGGTCCAGGATCGCCAGGACGGTGCCGTCGTCGGGGGAGCTCGCGGTGTCCTCGAACACGATTTCCACGGACACCGGACCGGTTCCCATGGCGATCAGGATCTGGCCCCCCACCGAACTGCGCCGCGCGTGCAGGCGGAGCATGGTGGAAAAGGCGTCGCCCAGGGATTCCGGGTCCACCGAAAGGGACGGAGGTTGGTCGGGCAGACGCAGGGACACGGCGGGAAACGCCGGCCCGATTTCCTGGGCCACCTGTTGCAGGCGCTTGCGCAGAGTCCCCGAGAGCCCCACGGTCTCCGGGACGGGGACCGCCGAAGGACGGTTGTAGGCAGGGGCGACGACCGGGTAGTGGCGATGCGGGCGACGGCGCATCAGCAGGCTCAACCCCAGGAGACCGCACACGGCGACGAGCCCACCCACGGCCCGCGGGATCCATGGCGGAACCCGCCCAGCCAGACGTGCCTCCAGTGGAGTGCTCCTCACGCACATGGAATTGGTGTCGCAGGCGAGGACCTCCAGGTGGTGGATGCCTTCGACCACCGGAATATGGTCGGAAAATTCGAAGGTTCCTCCCCCCGTCCGCGGTGCCGGAAAGGCGCGGGGAGGCAGATCGTCGGCGTAGAGTTCGACCCGGGAAAGTCCGCAGGGGGCATCCAGGCGGATCTTGATGTCCAGGATGCCGGTGCCGCTTCGGGACGTGGATGTGGAGGTCGGCTCGATCCAACGGAATCGGATGGGACGGCAGACGGTGCGTGCCGGCAACGGAAGGGCGGGGATCTGCATCGCTTCCCTTCGGATGGAGGCCGGGGGGCGTGTCGTGCCGGAATCCGGCATCGGCGAGGCCGAATCCGCGAGCATCCGCTCGACGGCCGCGGGGGGCTTCCGGACTTCCTTCGCCGAGTCCGCCGCGCGCCGCACCCGCTCGGAACGGAGTTGGTCCAACTCGTCGAGCCTGCGCTGCGGGATTTCCGGAGCGGAGTCGGCCGCGATCCTCTGGTGGGCGAGCACTTCGAGCAAGTCTTCGGCGGAATCCCGGGCTTCCAGCCGGCCCGACTTCTCGTGCTTCAGTGCGACCAATTCAAGGCTGTCCAGAAGGGCATCGGAAGGCAGAGCGGAGACCGTCCCTCCGAAAAAGCTGGCCAAGGCGCAGGCGCGCGCCACGGTGTTCATCGTGGTCAAAGATACCACGCGCGAAACGGCCGTGCCCGGGACCGGGAGACCTCCACGGGAGGTCCTCAGCCGTCCAGGGAAATCAGTTCGCCGCCGTGGATGGTTTGACGCAGACCCGTGGAGCCGTGCTCCACCTGCAAGGAGCCATCCTCCCGCACCGACACCACCCAGACGACCGAGGAGGTTCCGCCCGCGCCCTCCAGACGGAAGCGTCGTCCCGGCAGGTCGGTGAATCCGCGGTATTCCTCCACCAGGGCGGGGAACCCCGACTGCTCCAGGATCCGGTCGATTTCTTCCCAGTGGGACAGGAAATCCCGCAAGACCTGTTCCGGGTCCAGATCCCGTCCGGAGGCGACCGAGAGCGATGTGGCGGGCTGCCCGACCTTGGAAAGCGTGTCCTCGGGAATGGAAACGTTCAGCCCCACACCCACCAGCAGACGGGAAACACCGGGCGCCGGATGGTGCATTTCGGCCAGGATCCCGGCGGCCTTGCGGTCGGAGAGAAGGAGATCGTTGGGCCATTTCAGGGTGATGCGCGGACACCCGAACTGGGAAGCCAGACGCGCCAGGGCCAACGCCGTTCCCATCGACACGAGTGGGGCTTGGGCGAGGGGTCGGGTCCAGGGGATGTTCGTCGTCAGGTAGATTCCGCCGGAGGGAGGGGACACCCAGGTCCGATCGAATCGACCGCGGCCCGCTGTCTGGGATCGCGCCACCACCGTGAACGGATCCGGGTCCTCCAGGCTGCGCGCCACGTCCATGGTCGAACCCACCTGGTCGAAACGCAGCAGCCGACCTCCCCGGAATCCCTCAGCCATGCAGGCGTTCGCGGACCAGGCGCACGGTCTCCCTGGCCCGGAGAGCGACCGCCCGCACGATCTCGTCGTCCCTGGCGGGGGGATGGACCTCGGCGTAGTCGGGAAACACCTCCGTTCCCCTCTGGTCGTCCCGCTCGCGGCTCTGTCGCACGCGGCGCAACCAGAGCCGTTCCAGGCCGGGGAGTCGGGCCAGCAGCGAATCCGTTCCCAGGGCGGGAAATTCCTCGGAAAGGAAGATGCCGGCCCACTCCAGGAGTTCCCCCTCCGTTCCGGCGAGCAGGGCGCGCAGGGCCGAAAGCGTCAGGCACTCGGTGTAGGCGGCGATGCCCTCCTTGCGGTCGGAATCCGTCATGTGTCCCGGTCCGAACGGGGCGTCGGGCTCGCGAAGCACTTCGCGCGCGCGCCGGACCGATTCCAGCACCGCCAGGTTCAGGACGGAGCGCTGGCAGATGCGGTTGCGGGTGCGGTCGCGGGAGGCCAGCTTGGATTCGGCCCGTTCCAGGGCGTAGGCGTTCTGCAGCCACATCCAGCCCGGTCGCACCTCGGGGAGGTCGCGACCGGCAACGCTGCGGATCAGGGAGAAGGGGAGGCGCCATCGCCCGGCGGGGATGCGAGCACCCGCACCCACCAGGCTCCAGGGGGCCTCGGAAAAATTCGCGGGAAATTGCACCTGGCAGGACAACCCGAAGAACTGGCCCTCGCCGGGCCACAGCTCCTGGTCGGCGCGACGACCGGTGTGGTTGGAACCCAGGGCGGCCCCGTGCCCCACGTTCCCGCGACCTTCGGGCCACAGGCAGGCGATGAGCAGGGATTGGTGGTGGAACCCCACCAACGGTCCCAGGAGCGAGCTGGTCACCTCGCCCTCCTGGATTTCGGTGTTGGGCCCGATCACCGCGTCCAGGATCTTGGCGTGGCGGGAGGCGCCGGAGGCTTCGCAAAGGAGCGCCTTGCGCACCACCGCCATGGTGCGCACCTGGACGCCGCCCTGGAGCACGGAGTGTTCCACCACCGCCCCGTCGCGGATCTGGGTGGGCGCGTCGATGGAGGAGAGGACGGCGACGTCGCGGACCAGCAATGCGCCGTCCACCCGGGCGTGGGGCCCGATCCATGCATTGCGGATGGAGGCGGTGTTGCAAAGAAGGGCGCCTTCGCCGACCCAACCCGCCCGATGCCGCACCGTCTCGACGTGCGCGGCGAGCGCCTCCAGGAAATCCTGACGCTCCGGACTCTCCCTCGGATGCAGGGCAAGCCAGGTGGCCAGTTCCATGTCCATCTCTGCCACCAGCGGGATTTCCCGCCCACCCGATTCCAATCCCACCTGCACGCGGACCCCGGTGGCGAAGGACGACGTTCCCGAGGCCACCAGCGATCCCACGCGGAAGACGACCGCCGTGTCCTGGATGACCTGGCGGGCCACCAGGCCCACGTCGTGGATGCAGCAGTTGCCCACCACCGCGTCGCGGATGTGGGCGCGGCGTATGCCGGTGGGCAGACTGACATGGCCGGGGAGCATCACCGTGCCCGTGAAACGGGCGAGAGCCACTTCGCCCTCGAAGGTGGCTTCCCGCACGCTCGAAGTCTCGAAACCCTCCTGCACCCGGACCCGGGTCCAGTCGGCGCAGATGCAGCCCTGGCGTTCCAGTTGGAGGGTTTCATGGGCGTTCAGGGCGCGGGAGCGGAAGGGCGCGGCGCCCTCCCGGAGCTGGGCGGCGGATGCCAGCAGGGGCGATCCGCGCACCAGCCGACGCAACGCGGCGGCGGGAAGATAGGGCCGCGAGGCCGCCATCAGAACCGGAACCGGATTCCGGCGAGCCGTCCGGCGAACCGGTCCATGTAGGCCTTCTCGTCGGATTCCGTCGGGGCCTCGTAGGTCACCGAGAAGCGCAGGTGCGGCCCCGCGTCGTCGAAGGGCACCACCACGATGCTCTTCTCCCGGATGAGCCATTGGCTGGCCGCCTCGGCGTTCTCGAAGTCGGGTCCGCCCTCCACGCCTTTCGGGGCCTTGGCGTAGAGGAAGTAGGTGCCCTCGGGCATCTCGATGGAAAATCCGAGCTTTTGCAGCTGGGCCACCAGCAGTTCCTGCCGACGCTGGTATTTCCGCTGCGCGGATTGCCAGAGACCGTCGTCGGACAGGGCGGCGGCGGCGGCCATCTGGATGGCCTTGAACTGCCCGGAATCGGAATTGTCCTTCACGTCGCCGAAGGCCTTGACCACGAGCGGGTTCCCCGCCACGAAGCCCAGGCGCCATCCGATCATGTTCCAGCCCTTGGACATGGAGTGGACTTCCACGCCCACGTCGAGGGCGCCCGGAATCTCCAGGAAGGAAAGCGGTTTCGCCCCGTGGGTGAAGGGAAGATGGGCCGCGTCCTGCACCACAACCACGCCGTTCCGCTTCGCGAAGGCCACGACCTTTTCGTAGAAGGCCCGGGTGGCGGTCTTTCCGGAAGGGCTGTTGGGGTAGTTTATTACCAGGAGCTTGGCCTTGGCCAGAACGCCGGAGGGGATGTTCTCCAGGTCGGGGAAGAAGTCGTTTTCCGGCAGAAGCGGCAGGTTGTGGACGGTCCCGCCCAGGTACTTGGTCCAGGTGCTGGCCACCGGGTAGCCGGGAACGGTGAACAGGGTCACGTCGCCGGGGTTGATGAAGGCGGCGGGAAGGAGCGCGTAGGCGGGCTTGGACCCGATGCAATGCAGGATCTGGGTCGCGGGATCCAGGTCCACGCCGAAGTTGCGCTTGAGGTAGGCGGCGGCCGCCATCTGGTAGTCCAGGATCCCGTTGTCGGCGTAGCCGCGGTTTTCCGACCGGTCCACTTCGCGCTTCAGCGCCTCCCGCACCGGAGAGGGGGCCATCTCGTCGTTCTCGCCGATCCCGAAGTCCACGAGCGGTCGGTCGGGGAAGTCGGCCAGGGCGGCGCGCTTGGCCCGCTTGATCTTCTCGAACTTGTAGATGGCCGTGGACTTGCCGTAGTTTTCGCCACCGATGCGGTCGGCGAACAGCTTCTGGATGTAGGACTCGCTCACGTGCTCCTCGGTGGGTCTAGGGAACCGCTCCATCGGCGGCGATCAGGGGCCAAAGATAGGGAAGATCCCGGTCGCCCACGTCGCGGGGACGCTCCATCCGCCGGGCATTCAGGGTGCGAGGAGCCAGGCGACGATCTCTTCGGCGAGGGAGTCCGCACCCGGGACGGCTGAAGCCTCGGAGGGGACCTTCGGTGCCGCGACGGTGCGTAAAGGGCGCCCCGTGGTCACTTCGGGGACCCCCAGATGGAAGGGCTCCTGGGTGTCGTGGCCGGGGGAAACCCATGCGGACTTGCAACCCGGGACCAGGCGGAGCACCTCCCCGAACCTCGGGGACACGTAGACCTCGCCGGATTCGGGAGAGGGAGACGCCACGGGGCGCAACCCGCAAAGACGGGCCCAGACGCGGAACAAGGGTGCTTGCCAGGGCCGACGGGGGAACCAGATCCAGCCCCGGTCGCGCCGTGTCCGGGACAGATGGTGCAGCGAAGGAAGGTCCACGAGGTGCAAGGACATCGCCGCATGGGGGCCGGCGCCGAAGGCTTCGGCGAACCCGACGCCAGCCCATTTCAGGGAAGCGCCTGGCCGCACGCGGGGGAACCCGAGCATGCGGGCAGCCTCCACGGATTCGGGCCGGTCCGTCCAGACCGTGTCCACGGAATCCGTCCACCCGGGAAAGGCCGTCCGGAACAATTTCCAGCGCCGCATCGATCTTGGCGAGGTGCGAAACGCCGCGAAGGCGAAGGGGATGCCCGACCTGTCCAGCGTTTCGAGGACCACCGGCCATGCTTCGGCCTCCAGGAACAGAGCCTTGCGCACCCGCCGGGAAGCGAGGAACTCCGCCACCGTTCGTCGATCGTCGCAAGGGAGGAGGAAGGCTTCGAATCCCGATTCCGCCAAGCGACTTTTCCCCGCGCTCGTCGCGGACGTGAGGGTGATGGCAAGGTCCCCGGGCAGAAGCCGCAGCAGCGCCAGAACGCCCTTCGCTTCTCCCAGCGACGCGCAGTGGATCCAGACGGAATCCGACAAAGCCGACGGCCAGGGACCGGTCCGTTCCGACCCCGCGCCGCGCAGGAGGAGTCCCGCGATCCGTCCCGCCGCGCCGTACCAGGCGGGAATCCGGATCATCGGGCCGCCCAGAGCCAAAGCGCGACGGGTGGGAGGAACGAGGCCCACTCGGAACGCCACCTGCCGGAAAGGGAGTCGATCGGGAGCATCCTGGAAGGCGGGTTCCGGATCCGCAGCTGGCGCGATTCCTCCCGTGCCAGGACCAGGTACAGGCACCCGGGACCCGACAGCACGAAGGCGAGCCGGAGGGGATCGGGACCCAGCACGCAGGAGCCGAGCCCGGCGAGCACGAGGAGGTTCGCCAGGTAGAGCGGATGGGAGATCCACCGGTAGGGTCCGCCGGACACCCGCTCCGGACAGGACAGGATCCGTCCCCGACTGTGGGCCCCGATGAACCGGCGGGCCCAGGCGCGCAGCGCGAGCCCCGAAACCAGAGCGGCGACCGAAGGCGTCCACTGGCGGGACGGGAGAAGCCAGGGCAGCCAGCAAAGGCTCCAAAGGACCACGAGTTCTCCCCGGAACCTGTAGAGGATCGCGTTCACGGGCGTGGTTCCGCCAGGGAGAGGACGGGTCCGCGCCCCTGGCCCCCGGGCTCCCAGAGCCGTTCGGTTTCCGCGAAGCACGGCCAAAGATCGGGAACCGCGATGATCGCGGTCGCCGCGCCGCGCCGCGCCAGGACCTCCGCCAGGATCCGTGCCCCCTCGCCGGGGGGAAGCGCCGAGACGGGTTCGTCCAGGAGCCAAAGGTTCCGCGATCGGGCGGCGGCGGCCAGAAGGCACAGCCGGGCGCGCTGACCGCGCGACAATTTGTGTCCGCCATCGGGGATGCATCGCGTCCATTCCAGGGAGCCGGGGAGTCCATCGGGAAAGAGCAGGCCCATCAGGCCGTCCACCGCACCGGGCGACGGGTGTTCGATCCCGGTCCAGAGCGCGGGGCTGATGGGCGGCAACACGGGTTCCTGGGCCATCCAGAGGATCCGACGCGGCCGTGTCGCGGTTCCCGACAGCGGGAGCGGCTGGCCGGCCAGGGCCGCCAACAGCGTGGACTTGCCGCACCCGTTGGGGCCGTGGACCACCACCAGGGAACCCCGCGGTGGGAAGAAGCCGATGCCCGCGAGGACGGCGGGAGCGTTGTCCCATGCCACCCGCAGGTCTTCCGCGCGCACGTCGGCGGACGCCTGGAAGGTCGGAGGTGCGGCCAAGGCGTTCCACGCCTCGCGAGCGCGTCGCAGGTGGGGAAGCAGGCGTCCCGCCTCGCGGACAGGTCGATAGGCCAGAAGACAGATTCCGAGAAACGCGAGCAGGGAACCGGAGGACATCCTTCCCGTCGCCCAGGACAGCACCGCCGATGCCCCGAGGAACCACCCGGCGACGTGGGCCGCCGCCTCTCCCCCCGCTCCCCAGGCGAGGTGCCGCCGGGCCCTCTCCATGCGTTCGTGGAGGAAGGCGAGGAAGACGCGCCGCCGGGCCTTCGCGACCACGGGGCTCCATCCCGCCGGGCGCATCTGCGGGATGGAACGCCAGGCCCATTCCTCGCCGGCGTCCAGGCTTTCCGCCGAGTCCCGTTCCGCGTCCGCCAGGGATTTCCAGGTCCTGGACTTCTCGCGGGCCCAGCGACCCAGGAGAATGCCCGCGAGGAGGACCGCGAGCGTGATCCACGGGGCGAGCCAGATCAGCAACGGGACGGAGAGGAGCAAGGTCGCCGCCGCGGTGCGCCATTCCAGGGCGGCGCGGGTGCCGGACTCGATCCATTCCCTGCCTTCGCGGGAGAGCCAGGACGGATCCTGTCCCTCGCTCGCTCCTCTTGCCCAGACCCGCCGATGGTATGCGTTCCCGCTTTCCAGCGCCAGGCGTTCGCGGTCCAGGTCGCGTCGCCAGGACAGGGTCACCCGCGCGGCCAGCAGCAGCGCCATGACCCCGAGCCAGAACACCTTCCCCACGGGCTCGGTGAGCTCGCGCAGCCACAGGCCGATCCCGGATTCGGCCGCCGCCGAGGCAAGCGACCAGGCCCCGTGGCGGTACCAACCGCCCCGGTCCGCGATCCAAGGGGGAGGCCGTAGCAACATGGGTGGCAAAGGTATGTGCTCCGCGGTCCAGGTGGCGGATCGCGCCGCGATGCGGATCGGAACTAGGAAGTGGCCGAGCGCAGTTCCTGGGCCCGGAAGAACTGGCCGCCCGGCGCGCCGTCCGGCAAAAGCACCGGCACCATCGCCCCGGGAAGGACGGTTTCCGGCGCGTGGTCGGCGTTGGGTCCGCCCAGGTCGGTGCGCAGCCATCCAGGATCCATGCGGGAAACGATGACTCCGGTCCCGGAGAGCTCGGCGGCGAGGTCGTCGGTGTACTTGTCGACCGCCCATTTGGAGGCGCCGTACGGGGCGAGCTGCGGGGTCTTGTCGATCCCCGAGGTCACGTTCACCACGCGCCCCCACTTCCGCAAGACCATGCCCGGGACCAACCGCGCGCACAGGCGCGCCAAGGCGAAGACGTTGACCTGGAACACCGGGGTCCAGTCGGACAATTCCTGAAAACCAACGGAGTCGCGCCATGGGGACATGATGCCGGCGTTGTTGTACAGGATGTCCACCTTGCCGAAGGCCTCCAGCGCCTCCGAGGCGATGCGCTCCACCTGGGCGGGGTCCGAGAGTTCGCCGGCCACGGCGCGGCCCTCCGCTCCCGCCTTGCGCACCAAGTCCAGGGTGGCTCCGGTTGCGGCCAGGGTGCGCCCGTGGACGATCACCTGCGCGCCTTCCACGGCCAGGGCTTGGGCGACCAGTTTTCCCACGCCTCGGCTGGATCCGGTGACCAACGCCGTTTTCCCTTGCAAGCGTCCCATTCTTTTTCGAAGCGGAAAATGGGACTCGAACCCACGACCACCTGCTTGGGAAGCAGGAGCTCTACCAACTGAGCTACTTCCGCGCTCGGAACGAACAAAGGTAACGCCGAGCCCTTCCCCTTGGCAACGGGAAGGGGCGGCGATGAACGGCCTAGCGGTAGACGGGCACCCGTAGCGAAGCCCCTTGGCTCCGAGCGATGTACACGCCCGTCCTCAACCCCGACAGATCCATGACCGCGCCGGTATGACCGCGCCGGTGCCCGTCATGGACGCGGGCGGGTGCGTCTGGCGCGAGCCGGTTTTCCCCAATCCGAGGTGGAAGTACTACAGGGGAGTCTATTTTTGATGCGGGACGGTTCCATCCTTGGGGGAAAAAATGGTCGGAAGGAAAGTTGCCCTGTCGTTGTGCGCGGCGCTATGCGCGGGAGTCGGGGCATGGGGAGCCAACGCGGCGGGCTACGACTGGCAGAGCGTGGTGGTGGGTGGTGGAGGCTACGTCCCCGGGATTGTTTTCCACCCGACGGGCAAGGGAATCATGTACGCCCGCACCGATATGGGAGGTGCATACCGTTGGAACACGGCGACCGATTCGTGGATCCCGATTTTGGATTGGAATGGACGAGCCAGCAGCGACAACTACGGAGTCCTTTCCATTGCCCTGGATCCGCAGGATACGAACAAGGTTTTCCTGCTGACGGGGAAGTACACGAGTGCGTCCTCGGGGGCTTCCGGCTACGTGCTGGCATCCTCCGACGGAGGTCGGACCTTCTCCCAGCAGACGCAGCTCAACGGCAAGGTTGGCGGGAACGAGGATTGGCGCGGGGCCGGGGAGCGTCTTGCTGTGGACCCCAACCTGGGAAGCATCCTGTTTTGGGCCGGAACCCGATGGGATCTGCAGTGCTGGTGGGCATGTTCCGACGGCTCGAACAATCTGTCGACTTGGTACCGGGGCTCGCTTTGGAAGAGCGCGGATGGCGGCAAGACATTCGATACCGTGAAATCGATGCCTCAGGGCAACGGGTTGTTCGTGCTTTTCGACCCGGCGAGCGGAACCAAGGGATCCGCCAGCCAGGACATCTACGCGAGCTACGATAGCTCCAATGCCGGGGCACCGGCCATCTGGCGAAGCCGAAACGGGGGAACCTCCTGGAGTCTCCTGGCCGGGCAACCTTCGGGACTTTACGCGACACATGCGACCGTCGCGGGAAGCAACATCTTCTTCTCCTTCAACAACGCCGCCGTTCCAAACAACTCAAACGGCGGCGCGGTGTGGCGGTTCAACACGAAAACCAGTTCCTGGCTCGAGATTTCGCCAGTCAAGAATCCAACATTCGGTTACGGCACGGTGAGCGCGTACGGCAGTGATCCTTCCCGGCTTGTGGTGAGCACCGTCGACAAGTGGAATGGCGGAGACGAGGTGTGGCTTTCGACCGACACGGGGAAGACCTGGCAGACCAAGCTCTCCACCGGCACCTTGGACAATTCCTGGGCACCGTGGTCCACCGTCCGCAGCCCGCACTGGCTGTCCAGCGTCCAGTACGACCCCTTCGATTCCAGCGTTGCCTTGTTCGGGACGGGTTACGGCGTGTTCCGCACGACGAACCTGCTGTCCTCCAAGCCGACATGGGCCTTTGCGGATTCCAACTTCGAGGAGACCGTGCCCCAGCAGCTTGTCAGTCCACCCTACGGTGCTCCCCTGCTCTCGGCGATGGGCGACCAGGGCGGATTCCGCCATGCCCGGCTGGACAAGGCGCCATCCAACGTGCACCTGCCGGATGTGGGAACCACCCTCGCCATCGAAGTGGCGTGGAACAAGCCCTCCACTTTCGTGAAGGCCTCGAACGCCCCCCCTTCCGGTGGATCGATCGTCGGTGCCATTTCGACGGATTCCGGCAAGACCTGGACCGCGTTCGCCGCCCAGCCGGCGGGCATACAGCTGCAAAGCGCAAGCAACAACTGGAGCGGCGGCGGCGGCGAGCGCTCCATCGCCATCTCGGCGGACGCCTCTTCCATAGTTTGGACAGCACCGAACACCAGCGGTCCGTACTACTCCAAGAACAGCGGTTCATCGTGGATCGCATCCACTGGCGGACCCTCTTCATCGGTGATCTCGGCAGTACAGCCCGTGGCCGACAAGGTCAACGGCAAGAAGCTGTACATCCTCGACCAGCAAGGCGGTGCGGTCTACGCGAGTGCGGACGGGGGAGCGACCTTCACCAAAGGCGGCACCACCCTCCCCGTCCTGCCTTCCTACAGCACCGGCGACGGAGTCTTGACGGCCACTCCCGGATTCGAAGGCGACCTGTGGGCCACCACGGGAGCCGGCGGTCTCTGGCATTCCACCAACTCCGCCACGAGCTTCGGCAAAATCACGGGCGTCACCGAGGCCTACTTGGTTGGAGTGGGCAAGGCCGCCGCAAACAAGACCTATCCAGCCGTGTACATCTTCGGCGTCGTGGGCGGCGTCACTGGTATTTTCCGCTCCACGGATTCCGCCGTTTCCTGGACGCGCATCAACGACGACCAGCACCAGTACGGCACCCTGCACTACATGGTGGGCGACCCGAACGTGTTCGGTCGAGTGTATATCGGGACCGAAGGCCGCGGGGTGATCTACGGGCAGCCATCTTCCGGACCCAATATGGTCGCACCTGTCCAGCAGGCATTGGCTTCATTGCGGCGCGTGGGTCAATCTCTCATTGCCGACGGCGCCACTGCCATCCGCCTTATGGACTTGGAAGGCCGCTTTATACGTCAGTCGGAAACTGTCGCCGGACAACAGCGTCTGGACCTGACGGGTCTTCCCCAAGGTGTCTTCTTCGCCAGGCGCGGCGCGGAGAGCCTTCGCGTGGAGACTGTGCGCTGATGCCTTAGCATCGCCGATGCCATCGATGCAATGTCCCGGTCCCAGAATGGCCAGCTTTCAGTTGGCTGTATCGAGGGACGGACGCCACCAGGCATCCGAGGAATCTCGGCATCAAGGCCGGTCCTCTTGGGAGAGTGGACGGTCAAGCCTTTTCACGCCCGGAATTAGTCCAGGCTGGTGACGCAAAGCCTTCTTTCTGATGAAATGTGGACTCTATGAGAAAACTTCCAGGCCCGATTGCTTATGCAGGGAACCCTGGATATCAGGGCGAGATCCAGGTATAGCTGCGTTCCGTTGTGTCCTTGATGCAGCGGATGGATGCCGTGGCGAACGTATAGTAGGAGTTCGTAAAGTCTCCAGATTGGAACAACCCAGCTGTGCTTGGCGCGAAAAAGCCGGACGCATAAACGGGGATTGTATATCCTCCGCGTCCCAATGATGCTGTCCAGAACAGAGCACCCATAGTATATTCGACGTCACCTGTGGCCGAAGATGCGGTCGACTTGATCGTCGTATTGTGGATTGAAAATCCATACCGATCCGTTCCAATACTAGAAGTGCCGGACCACATTCCAAAGTGTTGCGTTGAGTCGGTCCACAGTTCCCGGCTGCGGAGTTTGAAAGAACTAGAGTCTCCGGACCAGATTTGCAGAGTGCTCCATTCATCCGATGTCGGCACATGCCACCTCTCAGGGCAGATTCCTTGGACGGGTAGGCCAGCGGAATAGGCATTGGCAATCTGTTCCGCAGTCATATTCAACGCTTGATCCCACGTGTAAGCCCGACCATATTTGCCGCAAGTGTCGTTGGTACATGTCGCCGTTCCGACGATCCGTTGCAAGTTGGAGATCATCCAAGTTTGCGTGCCCAACACCTTGGCCCGGTAGCTGTTGCCGTCGGCATCCAGCACCGTGTCCACCAATTGCAGAGTCTGGAGGCCGGACCACGCGGAGGTGTCAGTTCCCCCGTTGGCGGTACCCCCGTTGTCGTGGGCGCGGATCTGGAATTGGATGTTCACCATCGTGTCCAACTTGGCCAAAACGTGCAGCGTTCCGACGCTGTCCACGTTCAATGTGGACAAGTAGACGGAATCCGTCGCATTCGCCAACTGGATATCGAAGTGGCCGCTCTGTCCCGGGGTCGCGTCGTCCCACACGACCGAGGCCAGCGCATAGGTCTGCTCTCCCTTCCATGTCGTGGCCAACAGCGTCGGTGACTTCAGAACCAACGTCGGTGCGTGGTTGACGGGATTCACCGTTAGGGTCAAGCTGTCCACCGCCGTAGCGCCCAAGCTGTCCGTCACCGTGAAGACCACCTTCACGGTTCCCCAGCGGTGGGCCAGCGGGTGCAACGTGATGTTCCGCGAAGTCCCACCCGAGAAGGTGGCAATCACGCCGCTGGTCGGAAGGATGGTGCTGTCGGAAACCGTCCACGAAAGTGCCAGGTTGGCAGGCGATGTTTCCGGGTCAGAGACCGCCGCCGCCCCCACTGAAGCGGTCTGGTTCTCCCAAGTGGAAAGGGCGTGCGTGGGAAGAGCCAAGCTCGGCGCCTGGTTGAAGTAGATGGACGCCGTCTTCCAAGCCGAGTAGCGGTTCCCCGGATCCACCGAGTCGTTGTCCACCGCCCGCACCTGGATGTGCGTCAAGCCCGATGAATTTGCGTTGCCCGCAAACGAGAGCGTTCCATTCGCGTCTACCGAAGGGGCGGTGGCAAACAACGCAGCCCCATCCAAGACCTGCACCTGGAAGGACACCTTCTGGTACGACTCGTTGGCCGGACCCGCCGCGATGGAATCGATCCAGCCAGGGAAGGACTTCGTCGCGGTGCTCGCGGTCACCACAAGATTCCGTGCCCCTCCAAAGGTGGGCGGACGGTTGCGTGCGGCGATGGTGATGGGAACGATCAGGTTCGATGCATCCACGGAATCTGAGAGTGTCGCGATGGTGGTGATGGGCCCGCCGTACGCATACGGCTTCCCTTGCAAGGGAATGGTCACCTTGCCAAAGGCGTCAGGGACCAACTTCCAGCTCTGCGCCGAGATCAGGCTGGTGTCCACCGGAGCGAATTTCACCATAAGGCTCGATCCCACGAAGTTCTGGACCGTGAAGGAAACCGTGGACGTTGAATCCTCCACCAGTCGAACGGTATCGCTGGGGCCGGTCGCGATCAACACCGGTCGGGAGAAGAACTGAATGGCAAAACGCTTCCAACTGGAGACGTTGACGTTGGTCCCGGTCGAATCGCCGTTGTCGTGGGCCCGCACCCGGAAGACGCCGCGCCCCACGGAATTCGCTTGGTAACGCAGGGTCCCAACGCTATCCACCGTGGGAAGCGCCGAGAAGAGGTTGCTCCCCGAATCCGCCACCACCTCGAAATGGACGATTTGTCCGGACTCGTTCGCGGGCCCTGCCGAGATGGCCGTGATCCAGTTGGAGATGGTCTGGGAGGTGGTTTCGAGCGTCTTGGAAATGTCGGTGGCACCCGCAAAAGTCGGAGGGTCGTTGCGGGCCGCCACGGTCACCACGGCATCCACCGTGTCGGCCAAGCCTCCACCTTGAAGCAAGAACACGACCTGCACCGGTCCGCCGTTGGCATCGGGCTTGGCCTGCAGAAGCAAGGTGTCGGTGCGATGGACAGTTCTGGTCAAGGAGCCGAGCAAGGTCGTGTCGCCGGACACCAGGCGAAGCGTGGCTGTATCGGCACCGGACAACGTCACGGGAATGCGCAGCAGGGAGTCTTCCACCATCGCGAGACCGGAAGGGATTCCCGAGATGGTCAGCACCGGCTTGGCGGAAAGCTGGATAGCGAATCTCTTCCAGGCGGAGACGTTGACACTGGTTCCCGTGGAATCGCCGTTGTCATGGGCCCGCACGCGGAAGACGCCGCGCCCCACCGACTTCGCCTGGTACCGCAAGGTCCCGGAACTGTCCACTGTGGGGAGTGCCGAGAACAAACTCGCACCCGAATCCGTCACCACCTCGAAATGGACGATTTGTCCCGCTTCGTTCGCGGGGCCTGCCGAAATGGCTGTGATCCAATTCGGGACGGTCTGCGCCGTGGTGTCCAGCATCTTGACGATGTCCGTGGCTCCTGCAAAGCTCGGGGCTTGGTTGGCGACCACGACCGGCGCCGGGAACAGGACCAGCGTATCGATCTTCCCGGCCAGCCCCAGCTTTTGGACCTCTTTGTGGATCTTGGCGGAATCCAGCGATGCCAAGGAGGAGACCAGGGAGTCCAACCCGTGCAGCGTCAATTTCTGTTGGGTGGCAAGAATGAGGATCTGGTCGATCACGGCCAAGGTGTCGATGCCGAACGGGTGGATGGCTGGAAAGCCCTGGAGGGTCGCGTCTTGGGACAGGACCAACGTGGCGTAGAGCTTCTGGAGGCTCCGGATCTGGGCCGCGATGGAATCGGTCTTCGCGCCCCAGACGTTTGGGCTCTTCTTCTGGAGGCTGTCCAGCACCTGCAGGAGATGTGCGGCCAGAGGGTCGTGGACGCCCGAGACCCACAGGCTGAGATTGCCGTTTGCGTCGGCCTTGCAGAGGGCCAGGGTGGTGCGAAGGGATAGCGTGAAGAGCGAGAGGGCCAGGGTGTCCTGGGGAGCCAGCGCCCGGGGCAAGAGGGCCTGGACGGTGAAGGAGGTGTCCTTGGCAAAGGTGGTGAGGGCTAGCGTCCCCGTGGTGTCATGCAGGGCCCAGGCGGCGGAATCCGGCATGCGCAGGTATTCCGTGTTCCAATGACCAGTCACCACCTTGGTGGAAGACTGGGGCGCGGTCACGTCGTTCTGGCACGAGAGCAAGGCGACCAGTCCCAGGATGGCCACGGCGATGGACGCGCGGGAGCGGTAGGAAAAGGGAATCAGCATGGAAACCTCGATGCGATGGGGGCAATTCTCACCAGCCAAAATAGATCAAGGCCGACCAAGAGGGAGAAGGACGGGAAGACTCTCCCGGTGATGACTTCCTTTTGCAGGTCAGGAGACCGGCGATGCCTTCCCTGCGACGTTTGAATTCCATCCATGGCCGGACATTGCGCCAACTCCCCGGCGAGATGGGCCCGAAACGACCTGGTTGACGCGATTGGTGCCGGACCATTCGTACAATCGAGCTGGCTTTTTTGTATTGTATAGAATACATAAAATAGCCTATATTGTACTTCATGGAATACAGGTCTGAGAAGGTCGGCTCGAGCCCGGACGATGTTCTCAAGAGCATCCTGGTCACAGGCCAGGAACGCCCGCTGCCCGAGGTCGTGGCTCGCGACTTCGATGCCGAGTTGGTCCAGAGGCACAACCTCCTGACCGTCATCGGCCCACGGCGGGCGGGAAAAACTTTCGCGTGCTACCAGATGATGCGCTTCCTGCGGGATCGCGGCGTGGGCCGCGAGCGCATGCTCTACCTGAACCTGGAGGACGAACGCCTGACGCCGCCGGATTCAGCCTTCCTGTCTCGGCTGTTGGACACCCACACCGAACTTTTCGGGACGGATTTCTCCCAGCCCTTCTTCTGCTTCGTGGACGAGATCCAGAACGTGCCGGCCTGGTCCAAGTGGGCGCGCCGCGTCACCGACGAGTTTCCGAGACTGCACCTGGTCCTCACGGGATCGTCGTCCAAGCTTCTGAGCACGGAAATCGCCACCGAGCTGCGCGGCCGATCCCTCTCCATCACCATCCTTCCCTATTCGTTCCGGGAATACCTCCGCGCCCGAGGGATCGAGCCCGGCGACTTGCGGACCCTGGGCCACAGCCGTCGGAATCTGTCCATCCGCAAGGCGTTCCAGGAGTACCGGACGCAGGGAGGATTCCCCGGCGTGGTGGGAAAACCCGACCGCGCGGAGATCCTCCAGCAGTACTACCGCACCATGTTCCTGCGCGACTTGGTCGACCGCCACGGCATCCGCAATTCGACACTTTATGACCAGTTCCTGAAGATCGCCCTCGGTCGGTTCGGCTCGCTGGTGTCGGTCTCCAATCTGGCCAACAGCCTTCCGCCAACAGGTCCGGGATGCTCCAAGAATACGCTGGTCGAATACCTGGACCACGCGGTGGACGCGTTCCTGCTGCAGCTGGTCCCTCGTTTTTCCACCAAGGTCACCGAGCACATCAGGCATCCTCGCAAGCTGTATGCGGTGGACACCGGACTTTTGGATGCCGTGCGCTTTTCCATGTCCGATGACCGCGGACGCGTGTTGGAAAACATGGTGGCCCTGGAGCTGCGGCGGCGCAATGGCGATCTGTTCCATTTCCACGACACCGTCGAATGCGATTTCGTGGTGATGGACCGCGCCAAGTGCCAATCGGCCATCCAGGTCTGCTGGGACCTCTCGGCCACCCGGACCATGGATCGTGAACTGACAGGTCTTGTCATAGCCATGGAATCCTTCAAGCTCAAGGAAGGATTGATCCTCACGGAATCAATCCACGAAGACCTGAAGGTGGAAGGAAAAGCCGTGCGGGTGCGACCCTTCTGGCTCTGGGCGCTGGAGAAGGAGTGACCTGCGATCCAACTGGGGAAACCCCCCCGAGAAATCCCGCTCCGAAGTGTTTTTGATGCGCCGAACTCCATTTGGAGCGGCACTTTTCCCGGCTGGGCCAGAATAGATCAAGGTCGGCCGAGAGGGGGAAGGACTGGAAGAATCTCCCGGTGATGACTTCCTTTGGATGGTTAGGAGACCGACGATGCCTTCCCTGCGACGTTTGAATTCCATCCATGGCCGGACATTGCACCATCTCCCCGGCGAGATGGACCCGAAATGACCTGGTTGACGCGATTGGTGCCGGGCCATGCGCCGGACGGAGGGCACATCCTGTCGGTGCTGGCCAAGAACACCTATACCATCTCCCACCAGCAGACGGCGGTGGAAGACTTTGCCAACCCGATTCCCTGGTTTGAAGCCGACCTCTACTGGGGATCCGGCAACCCCGCCACCGACGCGATCCGCGTCGAATCGGATCTCGTGGCGCTGAAGCCCTGCGTGGACTTCATCCTGGTGGGGTCGGCCCGGGCCCCCCGCGGCAAGCGCGCCAAGTTCTTCGATGTGGGAGTGCAGGTGGCCGGCGCCAACCACCTGATCCGGGTCTTCGGCGATCGCACCGTGCAGATCAAGACCTTCGGATTCGAATTCTCCGATCCCGAATCCTTCGAAAGCATGCACCTCCACTACGGCCTGGCCAACGGGGGGACGGATTCCGTCTCGGATCCCGGCACCACCTGCACCTATCCCCGCAATCCGGTCGGCAAGGGCTTCGTGGTCAAGAAGGACCCAAAGGCCCTGCACGGCCTGGCGCTTCCGAACTTGGAAGATCCTCGTCAGCTTCTGAGCGCCGACAATCTCCTGGTAGGCAAGTTCCAAGACTGGCAGAGGATGCCCATCCCCCAAGCCTTCGGTCCCATGGGCCGCAATTTCCAGCCGCGCCTGGAATTGGCAGGTCTTCCGCAGGATGATCGCGCCTCCCAGGAATGGGCGCGCCAGAAGTCGCTCGCGGCCCTGCCCGAAGTGGGTTCGGGTCCCGATTCCGTTCCTCCCGACGCCCCGCCCCTCCTGAACCCCTTGTTCTTCAACGGCGCCCCGGACGGCCAGCGTTTCCCCTTCCTGAAAGGCGACGAAACGATTCGTCTGGGCTACATGGACCCGGACTTTCCTTTGTTCGACTTCCAACTCCCCAACGACCCGCCGTCGCTTTGGATGGAGGTCAACGACGAAGGCGTGGAGGCGCTCAAGGCGGTGCTGCAGACCGTGGTGGTCCACAAGGAGACCAACCAGGTCACGTTGGTGTGGAGAGGATCGGCATATTTCGGCGGTCCCCAGGAAATGGCCGAGTACGGCAACCTGCAGTTCTGGCTGGAGGACTGATGGCCGGGCCCAAGTACTCGGGACAGACCGATTCCACACTGGTGATCACGCTGGATCCATACCTCCTCACGGTCTCGTTCCTTCTGGCCAAGGTGGCGTCGAACGGGGTCGTGCCGGTGGAAGTCCAGACGCTCAACATCGCCGACGGAGCCGACATCCGGATCAAGTTCCTGGACGGAAACGGCGGTGGTGTCGGATCCGTGCAAGGCAAGGTCTACTCCGGCATCTTCCGCACGTCGTACGCCCTCGAAAAGAGCAACCCCACGGGGTTCATGCTCCCCATCGCGAGCCTCTCCGATTATGGGTTGGAGCTCGCGGGGCCGGCCATC
>Ga0181534_10000016_pt1:0-160000 | contig 161614 bp, 117 predicted proteins | sample PEATcosm2014_Bin_37_FD_119758 | JGI IMG/M metagenome (GOLD analysis project Ga0181534, IMG submission 119758) | Peatland microbial communities from MTU Mesocosm Facility, Houghton, MI, USA - PEATcosm2014_Bin17_10_metaG | ecosystem: Environmental > Terrestrial > Soil > Wetlands > Peat... | reverse complement strand
TGGTTATTTTCCATCAATATTGCCCAAAAAACTGCCCAATTTTGAGAAAAATGGACGGAAAATCACCGAAATTTGCGGAAAACGCATTTAATGCAACATGCTGGCATTACGATAAAAGATGTGTGTTGACCTTAATCGTTTTGAACGATGGAACGTCGAACTCTACTAACAGTTAATGCCTCCAGCATTTTCAACAAAGGCACCCATTGGACCTTAAACAGATCAAACAGATCATCGACCTTATGAAGCGCTCCGAGCTCACCGAATTCGCGGTGGAGGAAGAGGGTTTCAAGTTAAAGATCCGGCGGGGTTTGAACGGCCTGCCGGTCGTGTCGTCCGGAAAAGGCTCCAATCCGCCATTCGTGCCCGCGGATTACAACTCCACCCCGCCGATGCCGGTGCCCGCTCCGCTCCCGGCTAGCATGCCCGCCAGCTCGGTCCCGACGGAGGAGCCCGGCGTCACGTATGTTAAATCACCCATGGTCGGGACGTTCTACCGATCCCCCTCCCCGGAAAGCAAAGCCTTCGTGGATGTGGGCTCCAAGATAGAGGAGAACACCTTGGTCTGCATCATCGAGGCGATGAAGATCATGAACGAAATCCAAGCCGAGACCAAGGGAACGATCGCCGAAATTCTGGTCGAGAACGGTCAACCGGTCGAGTACGGGCAACGCCTTTTTAAGCTGAAACAGGGCTAACCGGAAGCCCCAGAAACAGCTGATTTCGTCGAGGAAGCGCCCTGACGAGGATCATCCGCACAACTGTCGACCTGATGATACAAAAAATTCTCATCGCCAACCGTGGCGAAATTGCCCTCCGAATCGTCCGCGCGTGCCGCGAAATGGGCATCAAGACCCTGGCCGTCTACTCTGAGGCTGACGTCCAATCGCTGCACGTCCAGCTGGCCGACGAGGCGATCTGCATCGGGGGACCCAAGAGTGCGGACAGCTACCTCCGCGCAGACCGAATCATCAGCGCTGCCGAGATCGCCGACGTGGACGCCATTCATCCGGGATACGGCTTTTTGTCGGAAAACGCCAAATTCGCGGAGCAGTGCGAGTCCTGCAACATCAAGTTCATTGGACCTAAGTCAAAATCCATCAAGATGATGGGGGACAAGGCCGTGGCGAAGGACACCGTCCGGAAGGCCCATGTGATCACGGTTCCCGGAAGCGACGGTCCCGTGGATTCAGAAGCCGAGGCCGTCAAGATAGCCCGGTCGATCGGGTACCCTGTCATCATCAAGGCCGTTGCCGGGGGCGGGGGTCGTGGCATGCGGATTGCCCATAACGATGTCTCCTTCGCCAAGGAGTTCCACGTAGCAGGCAACGAAGCCGAGAAGGCCTTCGGCGATGGCCGCGTGTACATTGAGAAGTACATCGAACGGCCGCGCCACATCGAGTTCCAAATCCTCGCGGACAGCCATGGGAACGTGATCCACCTCGGGGAGCGGGACTGTTCCGTGCAGCGGCGCCACCAGAAGTTGATCGAGGAGTCCCCCTCGCCCTTCCTTACCCCCGACCTTCGCAAGAAGATGGGCAAGGCTTCGGTGCGGGCCGCAGAGGCGGCGGAATACGAGGGAGCCGGCACCATCGAGTTCCTCGTGGATGCCAAGGGTAACTTCTACTTCATCGAGATGAACACTCGGATCCAGGTCGAGCACCCGGTCACCGAGGAGGTTACGGGAATCGACCTGATCAAGCAGCAGATCCATATCGCAAACGGAGAGAAGCTGGCGATCGACCAGAGCGACGTGAAATTCGAGAAGCACGCGATTGAATGCCGGATCAACGCGGAAGACCCGGCGCGCAATTTCGCACCATCGCCCGGCACGATCGGCCTCTATTACCCGCCCGGGGGCATCGGGGTCAGGGTGGACAGCCATATCTACAGCGGTTACGTGATCCCCCCGTATTATGACTCGATGATCGGGAAGCTCATCTGCTTCGGCTCGACCCGCAAGGAGGCGCTTGAACGGATGTACCGCGCCCTCAGCGAGTACCTCGTGCGCGGCATCAAGACCACGATCCCCCTGCACAAGGCGATCATGGCCGACCCCCTTTTCATCGAGGGCAAGGCGACGACGGCCTACATGGAGGATTTTCTGTCGAGGACCACGCCCGAGCTGTTTTCCTAAACGGCGCCGGCGGGCCTGCTCAGGCAGAGGTCGCACCATTCGCCGAGCGATCGGCCGCTCGTCGCCCATCCCGGGGCCGCCCGGGAAAACGCCCCCCGCACCGTGCCCGCCTCGGCCGCGAGGATCCCGCTCATGGCCAGGATTCCGCCAGGGGCCACCGCCGCGACAAGGGCCGAGGCGTGCCGTATGAGGATATCGGCCTGGATGTTCGCGAGAACCACGCCCCACTGGCGCCCTCCCAGGCCGTCGGGCAGGCCTGCGGTGGAGAACCGGGCTCGCCCCGCCAGACCATTCAGCTCGGCATTTTCAATGCTGACGCGGATAGCCTCCGGGTCGTGGTCAAATCCGGCGACTTCTCGGTGCCCGAGCAGGCACGCTGACAGCGCAAGGATTCCGGAGCCGCAGCCGGCATCGATCACGCTGATGCCTGCGGCCCTTAGGGAACCGGCGGCGACACCCGCCTCGAACTCGACCAGCCTTTCGATGCACAGGCGGGTCGTCTCATGATTGCCGGTGCCAAACGCCATCCCCGGGTCAAGCCAGAGCACGGAATGGCCCTCGGGAAGCCGAAACGTGCGCCGCTCCCAGACAGGAACCCAATGGAGGCGCCCGCAGCTCCAAGCCTTGAAGTGCGCCCGGTAGCTATTTCTCCAGTCCTCGTCGGGAAGGCGCCGCACTTCGGGCACGGACAGGGGCCTTGACGGGAGGGTCCCCTGAAGCTCCGACCAACGCCGGCTCGCCTCGGGCTCGCTTTCGAAGATCCCCACGATCCACGCTCTGGCGCCCACCGCGTCCTCAAGGATCGACCATCCCTCGCAGCCCAGCTCGAGGAGCGCGAGTTCCGTCGCCTCGGCGGCGGCGGCCGGGATCTCGACCTTGGTCTCCCAGAGATCCATCGGATTTTAGCACCCGGGCCGAACCCCGCTAAGCCGGGCGATGACCGAAGGAAGCAGCTCGTGCTCGGCCGCGTGCACCTTCGCTGCGAGGGAATCGTGGGTGTCGCCCTTCTCAATGGGAACGATGGCCTGCCCAAGGATGGGACCTCCGTCGACATCCGCCGTCACATAGTGGACGGTACAGCCCGTCGAGGATTCGCCCGCCCGCAGCGCCTGCCCGATCGCGTCGAGCCCCGGGAATTTGGGGAGGAGGCTCGGATGGAGATTGATGATCCGACCCGCAAACGCCCCGAGGAACCCCGGTTTGAGGACGCGCATGAAGCCGGCCAGCACCACAAGGTCGGGTCTTTCGCCCGAAACGGCCGCCACGAACCGCGCCTCACCCTCGCCTTCAAGCTTCGTCCGGAAGGGGGCCGGGTCCACATAGCGGGCCGGCACCCCAAAACGCGGGCCCAGCCTGAGGATGCCCGCATCCGCGACGTCGGAAAAGATCGCCGCAACGCGGGCATTTCCCAGCCGGCCGGCCATTTGGGTGACGAGGATTGCCTCGGCATTGGAGCCGCGGCCCGACCCGAGGATGACAATTCGCATGCGTTGATTCCCCGCGGCCTCAGATAGAGCCGGAGGCCTTGATGCGCTGGATCATCCTGGTGGTGCTGAAACCCCTCAGAAAGGGGAGAAACACCACCTTGGCGCCAACCGCCTCGAGCGCCGACCGCTCCGTCGGGTCCAGCGTCGCGGGCGTGTAGTCGCCCGCCTTGCAGTACACGTCGGGCCTGAGGGCAATGATCTCCCGGGCGAGCCGTTTGCCGCGGAAGATGACGACGCCGTCGACCGAACGCAGCTGGGCGAGGGTGTAGGCGCGCGATGCCTCGTCAAGAATCGGGCGGTGCGGACCCTTCAATTGGCGGACGCTCTTGTCCGAATTGAGTGCGACGAAGAGCATCCCCTTGCTCCCCGCAAGACGCCGCGCAGCCTCGAGGTACGTCGTGTGTCCCGGGTGAAGCAGGTCAAAAACCCCGTTCGTCAGGACAAATCGGCCGCCGTTTCGCGCCAGCCTCCTGCGGATCGCAACCGCCTTCTTGAGCGACACGAGGGCCGGGCTGGCTGGAGCGGGACGGGGCTTGGGCACGTTAGAAGAATTTCTTGGCCTTCTCAAAGAAGGAGCGTGAGGTCGGCTCCTGGGCATCTCCGCTTATCCGGGCGAACTCTTCAAGGATTCTCCTCTGCTCGCTCGACAACGACGAGGGCACCTCCACATGGACCCGAACGAGCTGGTCGCCGTGGCGCCCGCCGCGGAGCGTGGGCATGCCCCGATCGCGCAGCCTGAACGTCGTGCCGCTCTGGGTCCCGGGCGGTATCTTCAGGCTCGCCTTTCCGGTCAGCGTCGGCGCCTCGATTGATCCGCCGAGGGTCGCCAGGGTGAACTTGATGGGAATCTCGCAGAAAAGGTCGTCCCCCTGGCGCTCGAAAAGCTCGTGCTCCTTGACAGACAGGACGATGTAGAGGTCGCCGGGCGTCCCTCCGGCCGCCGCCGCCTCGCCGTTGCCGGCCGAACGCAGGCGCGAGCCGGAATCCACCCCGGGCGGGATCTTGACGTTCAACTTCGTGTTCTTCGCTACGCGGCCCTCCCCGTGGCACACGGAGCACGGTTTCTCGATCTTGACGCCCGCGCCGCCGCAGGTCGGGCATGTCTGCGTAAAGACGATGATCCCGCCCGAGCGCCGCACCTGTCCGGCGCCCCGGCAGATGGGGCACGTGACCCGCTTCGAGCCCGGCTCCGCTCCCGAGCCATGGCAATGCTCGCAGCTCATCAGCTTGCGGAACGAAATCTCCTTCTCGATGCCGCGCGCGGCCTCCTCGAGCGTGATTTCGAGGTCGTAGCGGAGGTCCGATCCGTCGCGCCCGCTTTCGCGTGTTCCACCCCCGAACATCTCGTCAAAGATCCCGCCGCCACCGCCTCCGCCTCCCTGGCCAAAGACTTCGCGGAAGATGTCAAAGGGGTCGTGAAATCCGCCTGCCGGGCCCCTTGGCCCTGCGCCCGGTCCCTGGAAAGCGGCGTGGCCGTACCGGTCATAGGCAGCCCGCTTGTCGGGGTCCTTCAGCACCTCATAGGCCTCTGAAACCTTCTTGAACGTCTCCTCGGCCTCCTTGTTGCCGGGATTCTTGTCGGGATGGTGCTGGACCGCCTTTTTCCGGTAGGCCTTTTTCAGCTCCTCCTCCGTCGCGTTCTTGGAGACGCCCAGCAGCTCGTAGTAGTCGGCCTTGGCCATGCTCAATGCGCCGGCTCCTTGACCGTTTTGCCGCTCGAGACAATGACCGCAGCGGGCCGAAGCAGGCGGCCGTTGAGCACGTAGCCCGTGCGCACCACCGAAATGACGTGCTCGGACTCCACCTCTGCGCTCGCTTGGTGGGAGATGGCCTCGTGCTGGTGGGGGTCGAACGCCTCGCCGACGGGATTGATCTCCTTGAGGCCGTGGGCGGCGAGCGCGGACTTCAGCTGCTGCTGCACGAGGTCGACCCCGTTCGCGAGAGCCTTTAGGTCGGCGTTGGGCTGCCTCGCCGCCGCCAAACCGAGACTGAGGTTGTCAAGGGCGGGCAGCAGATCCTCGAGGAGCCTCGAGGTGGCAAAAAGGCGGAGGTCATCCTTCTCGCGCACGGTCCTGCGCCTGAAATTCTCCAGGTCCGCCATCGCGCGCAGGTAGCGGTCATGATTGTCCGCAGCCTCCTTTTTAGCCGCGGCAAGCGGGTCCGCGGGCTCAGGAGGGGCGGGCTGGGCGGCAGGGGGTGGGGCGGCCTTGGGCTGCTCGGATGCCGGGGTCTCCGGTGAATCGTTGGGTTGGGATCTGCTCATACAAAGGGGTCACTCAACTATGGCTTTGAAGTTTGTTCAAGTTTGTCGAGCAGCCCTTTCAAGAATTGACCCGTTTTCTGGCCGGCGTCCTTCAGCTTGTCCCCCACATGTGCCGCGGCCCCAACGGCATCGGCCAGCGCCTTCCCAAATCCACCTGGCAGCAGCTGCTCCGTGTCGCGGCGCAGCCCGAACGAGTAAAGGCTCCGCACGACCTCGGGCACGAGCAGCTGCACCGGATTCGACACGTTCGTGAAGGTGTGGTCTATCGCGAGGTTGTACGTCTTCACCTCGGGGGTTGGCGAGGCGTAGTCGGCGATCACCAGCCTATCGAGCTTGATCCGCAGGGTCTTGACGAGGAAGCGGCCCGGCTTCCCGGGCGCCGACGCAGACGGCCCCTTTGAAGAGAATGCGGCGGTGAACTCGCCCGCGTTGGACGTCCCGTCTCTGCGACGGACAATTTGGACCGAATCGGCGTCCACGTACAGGTCCGTTATGACCAGCCGGTCGCCGAAAAGCCAGGAGAGCTCGTCTATGTCCGCCCTGAGCTCGCGAAGGTTCACAAAATCGAGGGACGGGTAATCGGGGGGGTTCTTAGCGACCAGCCCCCGGACCTCGACGTGTCCGCTGAACGGGTTCACCGCAAGCACCTCGACTCGGACGTCGAAGCCGGTCGCCGCGCGCAGTTCCCGTTCGGCGATCATCGGCAGGAACGCCATCCAGGTAAGCGCCGCCAGCGCGAACGCAACGCACAGAGCGACACCCGCCTTCGCGCCGAGGCTCATGCAAAATCTTCAGTGACCAGGACGATCGCAGGCTCTCGCGCCTCAAATGAAACCGCCGCCGCCCACGGGATCAGCGCATTGTCACCCATCTGGAGCCGCTTCGCCGGCGCCCCCTGGACCGTGTAGGTCAGGCTGCCCGCCGCAACGCTGAGAATTCTCGGCTGCTGGCCCGCCTCGAAGCGGATTGCTTCGCCCTTGCCGAGCACCACGCGCCTGATTGAAAACTCGTCGCACGAGGCGATCACGCCCGACGTTGGGGCGGCCCTCACGAGGTCAGGCGGGCCCTCGTTCCAAAGGATCGAGCGCAGCGACTCCTCGACGTGAAGCTTGCGAGGCTTTCCATCGAGGCCGACCCGCCCCCAGTCATAGAGGCGGTAGGTCGTGTCGGAATTCTGCTGGATCTCGAGGATGAGGTTGCCCGCGTCGATGGCGTGCACCTGGCCGCTGCGGACCAGCACCGAGTCGCCCGAGGTCACCGACACCTTGTTGACACAGTCCTCGGCGGTCTTCTCGGCGAGGGCCTTTGTGAATTTCTCGCGGGTCACGCCGGCCTTGAGCCCGACGAAGAGCGATGCGCTTGGCGCCGAATGGGCGACATACCAGTTCTCGGTCTTCGGCTCCCCCCCCAGGGACGGCGCCACGTCGGCCGGGGGGTGGACCTGGAGGCTCAGCCGGTCGGAGCAATCGAGCCATTTGACAAGCAGCGGGAAATGCGCGGAAGGCTTCCAGCCCGGTCCCATGACCTCCGCGGCATGCTTTTCCACGAGCTCGCGCAGGGTCGCCCCCCCGAAACGCCCGCCCCGGACGTGAGACTGCGCCTCAGGCCTGTCGACGATCTCCCAGCTCTCCCCAATGGGGGGGCCGGGGGGAAGCTCGCGTCCGAGCAGGGTCTCGAGGCGGCGTCCGCCCCACACTCGTTCTTGGTAAATAGGCTGAAATTGAAGAACTTCTCGCATGATGGCGGTAATCGAGATTATTGTAAAAAAGGTCGGGAGAGGTTTACATTTGACCGGCCCGGGTACTAGCGTCCATTCCGCAATTCGCTGCGCCCTGAAGCACAGATGCCCAAATCAGATAGTTCAAATCCAAACGGCGGTCCGTCGTTCCAAGGTCCCCGTTATCGCCCAAACTGGCTGGCGGCGATCCTTTGTTTCATCGTCGCAACGTACCTGTTCGCGGCGCTGCTGAACTATGCGCCGAATCAAAGCCATTTTTATTCGACCGGACCGATCGCGAAGAACTGGGTAGGTTGGCTTGGGGCGGATACGGTGTGGGTGCTTTTTTACTCCATCGGGGTGAGCACGTGCCTGCTTGTGCCTGCGCTCTACTGGATGTTCTACGTCGCCGTCCGCAATTCAAGGCATTTGGTTGGAACCCGCGTCATGGCGGTCGTGATCGCGGTCATCTCGATGTCGGGACTGCTGTCGATGATCGAGAGCATAAAGCCAAACGACACGTTCCCGAAGGCGCTGGGGGGACTTGCGGGACAGATCGTCTATCAGCGGATGCTTGCCGAGGCCTTGGGCCCGTTTGGCTCCGGGCTCCTGCTGGGAACCGTCTACTGCTTCGCGCTGCTCTTTGTCATCACCAAGGACATAGGCTCCGAGTTCGAGAGGATCATGGCCAACCTCGCCCAGTGGCGCGCCGAGCGCGCCCAGCGAAAGGCCGCGCTCGCCGCGGAGCTGACAAAGCGGAAGGAGGAGATTGCGAAGCCCCGCGTCATTCCTGTTCCGACACAGGCCCCGTTCCCTCTGCAATCTGCCGTGGGTCCCTTGGCCGCGAAGAAGATGGTTCTTACTCGGACAGCCGAGGACCCCCTTTCACGGCCCGCGGCGAGGCCCCCCCTCTCGACGGCGCCCGAGGCGCCTCCGAAGGAGGCGGCACCCAGGGAGACCGTCCCGAAGGAGGAGCCGAAGCCAAAGATATCCCTGACGATTGTTAAGCCCGAGGAGCCGAAGAAGGCGAAGCTCGTCCTGCCGCAGAGCGTCGATGCAAATTATGAGTTTCCCCCCCTTAAGCTCCTCAAGGAGCAGGTGAAGCCGTCCGCCGGCAACAGCGACGAGGAGCACAGGCACAACGCGGAAACGCTGCTCCGGATCCTGGGCGAATTCGGCGTCGAGGTCTCGCTCGGGGAGATCCATGTGGGCCCCGTGATCACCCGCTACGAGGTGGTGCCCGCCCCCGGCGTGCGCGTTGAAAAGATCGCCGGCCTCGACAAGAACATCGCCCTCGGCATGCGCGCGCAGTCCGTCCGCATACTCGCCCCCATCCCCGGCAAGGCCGCGGTCGGGGTGGAGGTCCCGAACCTGCACCCGACGCCCGTCGGGATGCGAGAATTGCTCGAGAGCGAGGACTGGGCCTCCGCCAAGGCGGAGTTGCCCATTGCGCTCGGGCGCGATGTCTCGGGCAAGCCCCTCGTCTCGGACCTTGCCAAGATGCCGCACCTGATGATCGCGGGCGCGACCGGTTCCGGAAAGTCCGTTTGCATCAACTCGATCGTCACGTCGCTCCTCTATTCGAAAAGCCCGAAGGATGTCCGGCTGATCATGGTGGATCCGAAGGTCGTCGAGCTGAAGGTGTTCAACAGCCTGCCGCACATGTTCATCCCGGTCGTGACGGAGCCCAAGAAGGTCCCGGCGGCGCTAAAGTGGCTCCTGGGAGAGATGGAGCAGCGGTACCAGATCTTTGCGAAGGCCAACGTGAGGAACATCGTCGGGTTCAACAACCGGAAGAAGGATGCCAAGCACGAGGCCGAGGCGCAGACCGCCCTTCAGGGCCTCGAGCCCCTGGGCGACGAACTTGAGATCCCGGAGCATCTCCCCTACATCGTCGCGATCATCGACGAGCTCGCCGATCTGATGATCCTAGCTCCAGCGGAGATCGAGACCTCGATCGCCCGTCTTGCGCAGCTCGCGCGGGCGGCGGGCATTCACCTGATCATCGCCACCCAGCGACCTTCGGTGAACGTCATCACCGGCGTCATCAAGGCGAACCTTCCCTCGCGGATAGCCTTCCAGGTCGCCTCGCAGGTGGACTCGAGGACCATCCTCGACACCAAGGGTGCGGAGACCCTCATCGGGCGCGGGGACATGCTTTTCTCGCCGCCGGGAACCTCGCGCCTCGTCCGCGCGCAGGGCGCCTACGTGGGCGACGAGGAGGTCCACGACATCGTCGAGTTCCTCAAGCGCAACGGGCCGCCGCAGTTCGCCCATGCCGTGCAGCAGCAGATCGACCGGGCCTCTAGCGACGAGGATGAGGACGAAGAGGCCGATGACGGCGACGCGGGGAGCGACGAGGAGCTCTACTCAAGGGCGCTCGACGTCCTCAAGTCCACGCGGCGCGCGAGCACCTCCATGCTGCAGCGCCGGCTCCGCATCGGATACAACCGCGCGGCGAGGATCATGGAGATGATGGAGGACAAGGGGATTGTCGGACCGGAGAACGGCTCGAGCCCCAGGGAGATCATCGGCGATCTGGATTCGATGTGATTCGGGCGCCGACATTGCCGCAAATCATTCTTTCCCTGCCCCCGAAAACCTGCAACTGATCTAGCATGCAGACAATTGGAGAACGCCTGGAGGAAGCCCGGAAGAAAAAGGGCGTTTCCATACGCGAGGCGGCGGAGGCCACGAAGATTCGGGGCGAGTACCTTCAGAAATTCGAGGGGAACCAGTTTGAGATCGGACTGACGGACATCTACACGCGGGGCTTTCTCAGGGGATACGCCAATTTCCTGCGCATTCCGTCCGACCGGCTGCTCAACGACTTCAATGCGCTCCGGGGCGGAGAACCCCGCATTCGCCAGCCAAGCCGGGAGGTGTACGGACGGATGGACCTGGCCATCTCGTCGGCCGACGAGCGCGGCGAGGCCCAGGGCGAGGCGCCCGCCTCCGAACCCGTCCAGCGGCCTCATACCGCACGGTTCCAGCGCCCCGGCGAAAACCTACCGAAGGCGCCGCCGATCGACCCGGCCCTCGTCTTCAAGGGCGGCATCATCCTCGTCTTTGTCGTGCTGCTCCTGGCCGCGTTCTGGATCATCAAGTCGCTTGCGGGAACCGGCACGCCGCCGGCACCGTCGCACGCGGCCGCGCCCGCGGTAAGCGAGATTTCCGAGGCGCCGGCGGCCGCGCCCGCATCCACCGTGTCGATCGTCGCCCTCGAGCCCGTGAGGATTAAGGTGGTCCGCAAGCAGGACGGCTTGGAGCTTTTCCAGGGCCCGCTCCAGGCCGGCGAACGCCGGGATTACGCAAACGTTCCCATCTACTTGACCGCGTCCGATCTCGCCGCGGTCGAGATCGAATACAAGGGGCATCGTTACCCCACGGGTCATTCCGGCCACGAGCGAATCCAGTTCGACTTCTCGACTCGTTGAACCGAGACGGGGCCGGATTGCAAAGGATGGACGGGCTGTTCTGATTGCAGCATGGAAAAGATTCCATACCTGGGACAGACGCTGACCCGCTGGCGGGTGGGCGACTCCACATTCGTCGCGCTCCCAGAGCGGGGCGCGCGCCTGATGTACTGGAACATCACGATGGGCGACGGTTCGGTGCGCGACGTGATCCTCTGGCCCGAATTGAAGTCGCTCGAGGCCTTCCACAAGACGAGAGGCGGAAACCCGATCCTGTTCCCGTTCTGCGCGCGGTCGTTCGACAAGGGCGAGATCGGATTCTGGCGCGACGCGCGAGGCGTGCGCCGCCCGATGCCGACCCACGGCGTGGCCCGCCAGGGCGCGTTCCGCACCACGCGCATCGACGCGGGTGGCTTCGAGGCCCTGTTCGTCCCGGACGACGAGGCACGGATGTGCTACCCTTTCCAATACGAGTTTCGCGTCGAGTACCGCTTCGCGGCCCTCGGGCTCACGTGCAATATGGTCCTTGAAAACCTGGGCGACGAGCCGCTGCCCTGGAGTGCCGGGCACCATTTCTACTTTGCGGTTCCCTGGGGCGAAGGCGCGGCGCGGGGGGATTATCTGATCCGCATCCCGGCGGATCAGAGGCTAAGGCAGGATGCCTCGGGACATCTCGTCGACGGGCCGAAGCTCGGACCCCTTGAGAGGATGGACAACCCCGACCTGGTCGACACGTTTCACACCCGGCTCAGGGGACCGGAGGTCGTGTTCGGCGAGAAGGGCCTTCCCGGGGATGTCGTCGTCCGGCTTGGGTCGGATTCCATGCCACCCGCAGGCTCGGCCTTTGTCACCTGGACGCAGTCGGACGATTCGCCCTTCTACTGCGTGGAGCCCTGGATGGGCCCGGCAAACGCGCCCGAACACAAGACGGGCCTGCATCTCGTTGCCCCGGGCGCCCGGGAAACCTTCAGCGTGAGCGTGGCCATCAGATAGGGTTGCGAAATCGGGTCTTTTTTGAAAGCTTGCACCGTGACACTTTCCATGTCCGAGCCGTACGCCCTGTTCGCCTTCCTCGACTCGTTTGGGGGCCCGGAGCTCATGCTCATCCTTGTCGTCGTCCTGATCTTTTTCGGCGGCGAGAAGATGCCGGAATTCGCCCGCGGGCTTGGGAAGGCCATCCGCGAATTCAAAAAGGCGGCGGGCGACGTCGAGCAGGAATTCAAAAAGGCCATGGACGAGGTGCCGGAGAAGGTCACTCCTCCGAGCTACAAGCCGGTGACGCCCATCATTCCGCCCAACCACGATCTCCCGCCCGCGCCCGCCCCTAATCTCGGCGACCGTCCTGCGGGGCCCCATGATCCTCCGGCAGATCACGGCATAGACGCTTGAGCCGGGCCGGGCCGGACCCAAGCCTTCCGTTTCCCTGCTACCCCAACCCCAAAATCACTCCATGAAAACGTGCGCGCTATACGGCTTCATCTGGGCGCTAGGCGGCGCCTTCCTAACCCTCATCTTGTTCTTTATGGGATTCCACTCGGATCCCGCGAAGCTGCAGGCGGCCGGCTGGATCGGCGGACTTGCCGGTGTCGCGATTGCCGTGATCTGCATGGTGCTGGGCGTTAGGGCCAGGCGCGACGAGGTGCCGGCCGAGGCTGAGTTCGGGTACGGCTCGGCATTCGGGGCCGGATTCCTCATCGCGCTTGTCCAGTCGGTCCTCACTTCGGTCTTCTGGTACGTCTATCGGTTCTACATCAATCCCGCATTCGGCGACATCGTTATCCAGGACCAGCTGGCAAAGATGGAGGCTAAAGGCGTGACGGGCGACCGCCTCGATAAGGCCGAATCGGTCGTGCGCATGATGAACGGACCCGTCCTCCAAATCATATTCGCGCTCATCGGAGGCATCATACTCGGCACCGTTCTGGCCCTCATCATTGCCGCCTTCGTCAAGCGGGCCGCTCCTGCGGGGCCTCCGAAGATATAAAAAAAGGGCCCGGATTGCTCCGGGCCCTTGAAGTTGGGATTTGCTCAGCCGCTCAGCGGTCGAACAGCCGTTTGACGTCGACCTTGTAATCGATCGCCATGACGGCTGCCACCCCAGCGACGCAGAAATAACCTGCAGCTAACGCGCTGGCGTTCACGGAACTAAGAGAAAGCAAAATTGCGGCAATGGCGATGATCGCTGGGGCAACCGCACGGATGATGTTTGTTTTCATGATGTATGTATCTTTGGTTTTCCCGAACTCCCATGAGTTTGGGAGGATCATGATACCCTATCGTAGCAATAATGGTAGTTGCAGTTTTCTATCATTATCATAGTTTTTGCCTATGGAACTAAGCCAACTGAAATACGTCCTGGCGGTCGCTGAGACCGGGAATTTCACCCGCGCAGCCGCCCGGTCAAATATCGCACAACCATCTTTAAGTCAGCAGATTATAAAACTTGAACGCGAGCTCGGTCACAAACTCTTTCATCGGTTGGGGCGGAAGGCTGTGCTGACCGAGGCCGGAATTGCCTTCACCAACCGAGCACGCCAGATCCTATTCGAAGTCGAGGACGCGACCAAGGAACTTGGAGACAGCGCTTCGTTTGAGCGAAAAATTACCGTGGGGGCCATTTCAACGGTGGCTCCCTACCTTCTCCCCACGCTGATCCGCCGTTGCCGGAAGCAGTTTCCAAATGTGCAAGTCAATGTTCGCGAAGATTTTAAGGCAAATCTAGTGCGGGCCCTTCTCGATGGGGAGCTCGACCTTGTGCTGGCGGCGCCCCCAATCATTGAACCCAACATACTCGTGGAGGTTCTTTGGAAAGAGCCACTTATGCTGGCGGTCCCCAAGGACCATCCCCTCGCGCAAAAACCGCAGGTGACCGCCGCCGACCTGGCCGATCAGACCTTCATCCTGACGGGATCACTGAGCTCGTTGAGTGCGGAGGTGCGACGGTTCTGCGGCGACAACCATTTCGAGCCCAAGACCGGCTCGCGCTGCGCCCAAGTCGCGACCGTCAAGGCGCTTGTCGGAATTGGCGAGGGCATCTCGATTCTGCCCGCTGGAGCGCGGTCGCCCGAGGACGATGAAACGCTGGCCTACATCACGCTCGACGACGCAAGGGCGGTCCGAGAGATCGCCGTCCTCAGACACATGCAGCGCTATCAGAGCCGCGGCGCCGAGCAGTTCCTTACGTTGCTGCGCGAGAGAAAGCAGGAAACGGCTTTGCCCAAGAAAGACAAAGGCTAGGCCCCTGGGAGCCGCTATCCGGCGGGAATCAGGAAGTGGAACTCCGTCCCCTCTCCAGCCGAGCTTGCGCATGAGATGCTTCCTCCGTGCGCGACGACGATTTCCCGGGCTATGGCGAGGCCGATCCCGGCACCCGGCTTGTCCTGGCCGGGCACGCGATAGAACCGGTCGAAGACATGGGGCAGCGCATCGGCTGGGATTCCTGAGCCCTGGTCCCTCACCGCGAAGCGCACGAATCCCAACGGAGCCGGGGCGGCACTGAGCGTGATGACGCCGGACGAAGGCGAATATTTTGAGGCGTTCGAGAGGAGGTTGATGAAGACATGGCGCAGGCGTCCGGCGTCCGCGTTGACACTGCCAAGCCCCGGTTCCACGTGAACGACGAGCTTTTGTCCCGAGGCCGACATGAACGCCCGGGCCTCGTCCGCAATCGCCTCCACAAGGGTGCCGACCGGAACGGGGCTGCGATCAAGCGCGGACGCACCGGCTTCGAGGCGGGTGAGGTCAAGAAGGGAGTCAAGCATCCTGAGCAGCCGGTCGGCATCATCCCGCGCCGACTCGAGCATTTCACGCTGGGCAGCCGACAGGGGGCCCATCGTCTTCTCAAGCAGCAGGTAGACGGCCATGCGCAGGCTCGTTAGCGGCGTCTTAAGCTCGTGGCTCACCGTGCCGACCAGGTTTGTCTTCGCATCGTCAAGGAGCCGGAACTTTGTGACGTCCTGAAGGATCACCGCAGCCCCCTTGAATTCGGTCAGCTTGTCGCCGATCGAAAGGATCCTGGGGAGGTAATGGCGGTCCTCTCGGCCGACGCGCAGGGAAAGCGTACGCCCGTAGTCAGCCGGCGCGTAATGCTCCTCGGTCGCCAATACCGATGCCAGGGGCTCGGCTATTCCTCGGGGAAATCCACCGGAGAATTCAGGCAGCCGCGAGAGCTCCTCCGCGGCGGGATTTCGGACCTCGACAACGCCCTCCTTCGATACCACGAAAAGCGGGTCCGGCGCGGAGGTGAGCGTCGCTTCCATGGTCCTTTGCGTTCGCAGTACCCGGGCTATCGTGGCCTCGCGGTAGGTTCGGAGCTTCGCCGCCATCGTGTTGAACGACCGGGCCAGGCTGCCCAGCTCGTCCCGCGAGAATTCGGGCACGTGGGTGTCCAGGTTTCCCTCGCCGAGGGCCGTTGCGGACAGGGTGAGCGCCTTTATCGGCTTCAGGAGCGAGGCGGCGAGGATCCACGCCAGCAGGATCGAGAGCGCAACTCCCACCGCGATCGTAGCCGACAGAATCCCGACCGCCGTGCTGGCAAGGTGCTCCGCCTGCGCCTCGGTCGCACGCGACGCCGCATAATCGTTGGCGATGAGGCGGTCGAGTATCTCAAAGACGCGGTAGAGAGCGTCCTGGCTGGCCCTGAAATCGTCGAGCGATGCGCCCCCACCCTCCGCGAGCATGCGATCGCACCGGGCCGAGAAATCCTGGAAGGCGCCGTCCAGCTGTTCCACGAGACGCGCCCGAGGGGTGCCCGCGGAGGCCGCCGACTGCGCCATGAGTTCTCGGGTGAAGGCCGACCTGCGGTCATCAAGCTGGCGCCGGGCCCCGATCGGATCCGAAGCCCCCGCAAATGCGAGGGCATTTGACATGAGTGTCGCCGTCGCACGCATGTCCTGGAGCCCGAGCGCCGTCCGGTATGCGGCAACAAGATCCCCCTCGAGGGGCCCCGCCAGCTGGTGGCAAACCCGGATTGCGTAGGCGCCCGTCCCGACGATCACCAGGAGCAGGGGAAGCAGCCCGAAGAAAAGGCGGGTGCGTAGCATTCCGGTTGCGCCGATCAAAGGAGCCCCAGCTTGCTCCGCTTGCGGTAGAGGGTCGCCGGATCAATCCCGAGCGCGCGGGCCGCATCGTCTAGGTTTCGCGACGCGGCCAGAATCCGCCTGATGTGCTCCGCCTCAAGTTCGTCGAGCGTGATCCGGGCGCCCACGGTCATCGCGGGCCGGCGCTCGACCGCGAACTCCTCCGGCAGGTCCGCGAGCTCGATGGTCTTGCTGGGGGCCAGGATGACGGCCCTTTCGATGACATTGCGAAGTTCGCGCAGGTTCCCGGGCCAGGGATAGGTCGCGAAGGCTGCCAGGACCTCAGGCGAGAATTCGACCTCGGCCTTGCCCGTGCGCGAGGCGAAATACCGCCGGGCACCCTCGGCAAGGCGCTTCAGGTCGGCGGGTCGGTCGCGCAGGCCGGGAAGCGTCACCGCGATCACATTCAGCCGGTAGAAAAGGTCCTCCCTGAACCGCCCGCTCTTCACCTGCTCGGCGAGGTTGCGGTTCGTTGCGGCTATGACACGCACGTCAGCCTTCCTTGGGAGGGGCTCTCCCACGCGCTCGTATTCCCGCTCTTGAAGGAGCCTGAGCAGCTTCGGCTGGATCTCGAGCGGCATCTCCCCGATCTCATCGAGGAAAAGGGTGCCGCCGTCGGCCGCCGCCACCTTCCCCGAAGTTTCGGCGACGGCCCCGGTGAACGACCCCTTGGCGTGGCCGAAAAGCTCGCTCTCGAAAAGCTCCCGGGAGAGGCTCGGGCAGTTCACCGTGACAAACGCCGCCTCGCGCCGGGCGCTGCGTTTGTGGACCTCGCGCGCGAGCACGCTTTTCCCCGTGCCGCTGGGCCCCAGAATGAGGATGTTCGCATCGGTTTCCGCCGCCTTGAAGGCGATCTCGACTGCGCGGACCATCGACGGTTCGCTCGATTCGAGGTCCACCGGGGGCAATCCAGAAGCGAGGTCGTTCTCCAAGGCCTGGACCCTGCGCTCGAGGGAATGCGCCTTGGCGACCTTGGACAGGACGGCCCGGATCTGGTCCGGGGTGAACGGTTTGGGGATGAAATCAAAGGCGCCGCGGCGCATGGCCTCCACCGCCGTGGCGATGTTTGCATAGGCGGTGAAGAGGACCACCGCCGGCGCATGGCGGAGCTTCACCATGCGGTTCAGGAGCTCGAGTCCGTCGTCGGCGCCCAGTTTCACATCGACAAAGGCGACATCAAAACCCTCCTCCTCGGCCGATTTGATCGCCCTTGCCGCGTTCGCCGCCTCCACGGCGGTGTGGCCGTCGGATTCGACGGCAATCCGGGTCGTCCTGCGGATTGACGGTTCGTCGTCGACGATTAATACGCGCATGGTCTTGGGGGGGGAATGAGTCTGGTCCCAGCCCAGCCGGGGGCCAATGACAAAGAAACGGACACCGGGCCGACGCATCCGTTGCCGGCCCCCGAAATCCCGCCATAAAAAGCCAAGGCGGGGTCGCTCGCGCGACCCCGCCAGGTCCAGCTTCAACTAAGTGCTCCCACGGGCTAACGCCCGCCGAGATTGCACGCCGATTTGACCGCATGGGCCCGCATGGGTTCCCATTGAAAGCTTGCCAGCAGGGGGTGACCGCTCTGAGCGTGCGGCGACACCCCGATGTCCTCAGCACCCGCAAAGCCAGCCCGGGACGCCGCCGCGGCGGTTCCCGCCCCACCCCGCATCACCGACCTCGAAATCAAGGACGCCCAGCTGATCTTTAGTGCTGTCTGGCAACGCCTTGAGACCGAATACGGGCGCGACCAGCTTCGGTTCCCGAAGGAGATCATCCTACTCGGAGGCGCACCCGGCGCCGGCAAGGGGACGAACACCACGTTCATCGCGAAAGCCCGGGGCCTGACCTGCGGGCCAATCGTCATCAGCGCGCTTCTCGATTCGCCCGAGGCGCGCCGGTTCAAGGACGCAGGAAGCATGGTCGGCGACCGGGAGGTGATCGACATCCTCTTCCACCACCTCCTGAAGCCGGAATTCCGCGACGGCGTCATCCTAGACGGCTTTCCGAGGACAAAGGTCCAGGTTGAATGCCTGAAGCTCCTCGTGGACAAGATGCACGGCCTTCGCCGGGAGTTCTACAAGAGCCCGCTGAGCATCCATTTTCGCCAGCCGACGATCCATATCATGGTCCTTTTTGTCGATGAGGCCACGAGCGTCGCCCGCCAGCTCAAGCGCGGTGTCGAGGTTCGGGCGCACAACAAGGAGGTGCGGCGGACCGGCATCGGCACGCTCCTCGAGGAACGCGCAACGGACTTCGACAAGACCCTCGCCCAGAGAAGATACCGGGTGTTCAAGGAGCAGACGTGGGACGCCCTGCAGGAGCTTAAGGAGATCTTCCACTATCATTTCGTCAACGCGCAGGGGACGCTCCGCGAGGTCGAAAAGAACATCCTCCACGAGCTCGAGTACCAGAGCACGCTTGAGCTGGACCCGAGGACCGTCGACAGGCTCAGGGGCATACCCGTCGCGAGCGAGATCGTGATCCACGCCAGGCAGGAACTCGTTAAGCGGCTCGATTCCTATGAGCTCGAGCACGAGGCGCTTTTTGGCAAGGTGGTCGCGTTCGTGGAGCGGAAGGTGATGCCGATCGTGCTGCGCCACGCGATATCAGGGACCGCCCTCGTGAACACCGAGGACCCGATGCTCGATGACCCGACGGCGCTCGCCATGCTGATAGACATCTTCTCAGAGCGCGGCTACCACGCCGCGGTCGATGTCCACCGCATCGACATCCCGGAGCACGTCGACCTGGCCACTGGCGCCGTAAAATGCAGGTCCAAAAAGGTCTATCGGATCCAGATACGGTTCACCGGCTCGGAAATCCGCCGCGGCTAGGGTCGCTACTCGAACCTGAGCGCGTCGATCGGGTCGAGCGAGGCGGCCTTCCATGCAGGGTAGAGCCCGAAGACGACCCCGATCACCGAGCACACAACGACGCCCGTAATCGCCCATCCCCACGGGAAAACGGCGGAAACCTTTAGGAATATGGCCAGGCCGTCGCCGGCAAGGGTCCCCAGGAGTATCCCCGCAAGGCCGCCCGTGACCGACAGGACCACGGACTCCACCAAAAACTGCGTCAGGATTATGATCTTGCGCGCCCCGACGGCTTTCCGGACGCCGATCTCTTTCGTCCTCTCCGTCACGCTGACGAGCATGATGTTCATGATGCCGACGCCGGCCGCCAGGAGCGCGATCGCGCTGATGATGAAGGCACCGCCGCTGATGACGTCTGCAATCTTGGCAAAGGCCGCAACAAGCGAATCGTTCGAGTAAATCTCAAAGTCGTTGTCCGTCTCTGGCCGAAGTCCGCGCACCAGCCTCATGACAGCGATCCCCTGATCCATCGTGGCGTTGTAGGCCTCCTGGGAGGGAGACTGGGTGGCGATATTCACCGAAAACTGCTCCGCCCCAAAGTCCATGAAGAATCGGGTGATGGGCACCATGATGATGTCGTCCTCACTCTGGCCGAACATGGTCCCCTTGGCCACGAAGGTGCCTATCACCGTGTAGGTGCGCTCGTTCGCCTTCAGTTTTTTCCCCAGGGGATTCTCCGAGGGAAAGAGTTTTGAGACGATGTCCTGCCCGATGACGCAGACGGGACGCACGAGGTCGATATCGCCCTCCGTGAAATTTCGGCCGGACTCAATCGCATATTGGTTGGCCTCCAGGAAGTACTCGTTTGTCCCGCCAAAGGTGATGCCGGGAGTCGTCTTGTGACCGCCGGCGGTCGCCTGCACGGCGCTGTTGTTGTCAAATGCCTTGAAGCAGATCACGTCCGAGGTCCCCTTCATGAGCGACGCGTAACGCTGCGCCTGAGCGAGCGTGATTCTGCGCCGGGCCATGATTTTTTCCCAGTCCGTCCCGCTCCCGGTAATGCCGGTCGGCCACTTGGCGAACTGGAACATGTTTGAGCCGAGGAAGCTGAGGCCCGTCTCTATCGAGCCGCGAAGGGCGGAAACCGCGGTCATCACGCCGATGACCGAGAACACCCCGATCGTGATGCCGGACATCGTCAGGAACGAGCGAAGCTTGTTCACTCCGAGCGCTCCGAATGCCATTCGCAGGATCTCACTCATAGCGGAGGGCCACGACGGGGTCCAGGCGGGACGCGCCAAGCGCGGGGACAAAACCAGAGATGATCCCGGTGGCGATAGCGACAAACATCGAGGTGGCCACCAGGCCGACCGAAAATTCCAGCGGGAAATTGGGCATGGCTGTCTTCACCGCGAGGCAAAGCCCGTAAGTCACCGCTAGCCCCACCACTCCGCCCGCAAAGCAGATGGAGACGGCCTCGATCAGGAACTGCAGGAGGATCGTGCGGCGGCGGGCGCCGAGCGCCTTGCGCGTGCCGATTTCCTTCGTCCGCTCACGGACGCTGACGAAGGTGATGTTCATGATCCCGATCGCCCCGACGAAGAGCGAAAGGCCGGTGACAAAGAGTCCGGCAAATGCAATTCCCTGTTTGATCGGGTCGAGCTGCTTCTTGAAGCCGTCGCCCCCATTCAATGAGAAATTATCCCTCTCGCCCGGAGCCTGGCCGCGCACGCGGCGCATATCTCCCGTCAGCTCCTCGCGCGCCTCGTCGAGGCGCGTCTTGTCCCTCACCTTGACCTGTATGTCCGCGTTGTCGTCACGGAGGCCGAAATACTTTCGGAAGGCGCCGAGAGGAAGCAGCATCTGGTTATCCATGCTGAAAAGCCCGAGGAACGACCCCTGCTTCGCTAGCACGCCGATGACCTTGAACGGCTGACCCTGCACGATCACGGTTCCGTCGATGGCCGAACGGCCCGGAAACAGGGCCTGCGCGACGTCGAGCCCCAGGACGCACACCTGGCGCGAACCGTCGCTTTCGGTCTCGTTGTAAAGGCGGCCCTCCTGGAAATCGGCCACAAGAAGCCGTCCAAAGTCGGCAGTCGCCCCGCTGCAGTAGACGCCGTTCACGCTTACGCCTCCCGCCTTTACCGTCGTCCCCCTCGCATCGGTAAAGACGGCCAATTCGAGCAGGGAATTGGGCGTGGCCTCAATGATGCGGTTCAGCGCGATAGCCTCTTCCGGCTTGAGCCGCTGGCGGTCCATGTAATTCCACCAATCATCCACGTTGGCCCAGGGCCACTTCTGCACGTGGATAATGTCGTCCCCGAGCATCGCGAGGCTGTTGTTGAAGCCGATGTCGATTCCCCGGATCGCCGTGCCCATGAGCGTCACCGCAACGATTCCAATGATCACGCCGAGCGCGGTGAGCGCCGAGCGCATCTTGTTCGCTCGCACCTGCGCCATCGCGATGCGGACCGACTCGGTCAATTCGTAGAGGAGCCTTCCCATGGGCGTTCAGCCGTCAGAATGCCGAGCCGTCGCTCTCGACGAGGCCGTCGTGGAGGCGGATGATCCTGCGCGCATGCCGCGCGATCGATTCCTCGTGAGTCACGACGATCAGCGTGTTGCCCTTCTCATACAGCTCCTCGAAGAGGTCCATGATCTCAACGCCCGTCTTGGAATCGAGATTTCCCGTCGGCTCATCCGCCAAAATTATGGAGGGCCGGTTCACAAGGGCGCGCGCGATCGCGACGCGCTGGCGCTGTCCTCCGGAAAGCTCGTTCGGCTTGTGGTGGATCCTGTTTCCCAGCCCCACGCTCTCGAGGGCCGCACGGGCCCTCTCGTGGCGCTCATGCCTGGGAACACCCGCGTAAATGAGCGGCAGCTCGACGTTTCGAAGGGCGTCCGAACGCGGAAGCAGGTTGAAGGTCTGGAAAACGAACCCGATCTCTCGGTTGCGAATGTCCGCAAGCTCGTCGTCGACCATCGACGCGACATCCTGACCGGAAAACTCATACTTGCCGGAAGAGGGAGTGTCCAGGCAGCCCAGCATGTTCATCAGCGTGGATTTCCCCGAACCCGAAGGGCCCATGATCGCCAGGTACTCGTTGCGCCGGATTTCAAGCGAAACGCCGCGCAGCGCATGGATGGTCTCCTCACCCATGACGTAGAGCTTGGTCACCCCCTCGATGGAGATGACCAATGGCCCCACGGGGCGCACGGGACGGGACTCAACGGGTGCCGACGGCGTCATGTTGGGAGAGGCCTATTTGGATTCGGCAACCTCGGGCTTGGGCTTCTCGACCTTGATGGCGGAGCCGTCCTTGAGGAGGCGGCTTATGGCTGCATAGGTCCCCGAGACGACTTCGTCGCCCGCCTTGATGCCGGACTTGATCTCAATCGTCGACTCGTCGGCAATGCCCGTCTCGACCTTGACCGCCTTCACCTTGTCGCCGTTCCGAACAAAGACGATGCGAAGCAGCTTCTCGAGGTCGCGGCGGGCCCCCTCCTTCTCCGCCGCTACGTCGAGGTCGTTTCCGGAGCGCTCGTGCGCATCCTTGGCCTTCTTTTTCTCGAGCTCGTCCGCCGTCATCCCCTTTTCATCACGAACCGTGACGCTCTGGATTGGCACGGCGACGGCGCCCTTGACGGTCTGGGTTTCGATGTCCGCCGTGGCGCTCATGCCCGGGCGAAGCGCCACATCCTTGTCGGAAACCCTGATCTTTACGATAAAGTTGGTGACCTGGTCGGAGACCGTGCCGGAGGACTGCGACGACGACCCGCTCCCGGAGCTGCCGTTGTTGTCGGCGGAGGCGCCTATCTCGCGGACCACGCCGTTGAACTTGCGGTCGGGGTAGGCGTCGATGCTGATCTTCACCGGATCGCCCACCTTAACATTCACGATATCGTTCTCGTTCACCTTGACGCGCACTTCCATCTTGCTGAGGTCCGCCACGCGCATGATCTCCGTGCCCGCAAACTCGGTCGACGCTTGGACCCGTTCTCCGACCTCTGACGAGCGGGAGCTCACCGTTCCGTCCATCGGCGAATAGACCACCGTCTTTGACAGTGAATCCTTGGCCTGTTTCAGAAGGCCTTCCGCTTCATCAACCTGGGCCAGTGCGGATTCGCGGTTCGCCTTCGCCCCTTCAAAGGCTGTCTTGTACGTGACATAGTCAAAATCGGATACCAGCTTCCTGTCGTATAGGTCCTGATATTTCTTGAGGTCGGCCTCGGCCTTCACGAGCAGTACCAGGCTGTTCACCGCTCCCGAACGGGCGGCGGCGACGGCCGCGGTCTGCTGGTCAACCTGCGCCTGGTAAAAATCGGGCTTAATCTTCACGATCACATCGCCCTTCCTAACGGTTGCACCCTCGCGGAACGGCAGCGACACGATCTCGCCGTAGACCTCGGGGGTGATCTTGACCTCGACCTCGGGCTGGATCTTGCCGGTTGCGGTGACGGTCTGGACGATCGTCTTGATGACGGCCTTGTCCGTTGTGACGGTGATCCCCGTGTTCGCGCCCCGCTTTTTCACGACGGCCACGGCGGACAGGGCGACCAGGATAACGGTCGCCCCGATCAGGTACCATTTGAGCTTCGATTTCTTGCGCGCCTTTACCACAGCGGGGGCGGAGGCGGTTCCGGACGAAAGAGGGGCGGTCATTGAAGTAGCATTCACGGGTAATAGGTTGTGGGTCAAACGTTCAAGCCGGTTACCCCCGCCTTTCGCTCGCAAAAAACAGCGTGGAGGGGCCGCAAAAAGCCCCCCCACGCCAACACAACTAGCAACGAGCAAGGGGCGACGAAACGGGCACCCATTGAAAGGTGAACCCTTTTGCGACCAGCAGAGGGAAAAACGCGTCGACATGCCCTTTCGACGGAGCCGAATGGGAGGGACGCAGCCTGGCCAAAGGTTGGCATCCCCTCACAACACGCCCCTTTGCCCAAAAGTTACACCAAACTTTGATGAGCGGGTGCGCCAAGGGATAGGCGGGGTGGCTAGGCTACTAGCCATTACCGGCCGGCTTAGCTGGTAAACTCGCCCATCTTTCGGCAGGCGCCTCCTTTAGAACGGGAACCGGGAAGGTGCGCACGGCGGACACGGGCCTTCCCCCCAGGTAGGAGGCAATCGAGCGGAGGTTGTCGCCGACGTAGAATGGAAGCCTGATCGGCCGCTCCGAATTCTCGGAGTCGATGGCCGAAAGGCTCCCGCCGGAGCGGAAAAGGAGCACGGTGTGGCCTACCCAACCGCCCGGCGCATCGAAGTAATAGAGCAGGAGCTTGGGTTCCCGGGTCTCGCGTCCGAGAGCCATCCTGAGGTTCGCGGCCCGGATGCTTTCGATGAAACACGCCCTCGGGGGCACGGGCGACGAAGAATCGGGCGGGCTCCGCGGCGCCTCCACCCACTCCCATCCTCCGATTCCGGGTTCGATGGCCCGGAAAAGAGGCTCGGGGTTCGCCTCGTCACGCGCGACCGTGTGAAGCGTGCGCGAGAGGCTCTGCGTGCCGTCGCAATCGGTGTAAAGCCAAAGCACCCCAGAAAACTCGAACACAAGGGCATATACGGTTCTTGGATACTCCCAGCCGCGCCAGGCTCCACGCGGATGGCTGTTGTCAAAGCGCGCTATGCGGGCCCAGCCGCCCGGGTTGAGCATCGAGCGGGCCAAGAGGGCGTCCGAGAGGCCCGATGGAGTGGAGGAAGCCCTGGACGGGGCGGCCGCGGAAAAGGCGGCGACGGCGAGGAAAAGAAAAAGGGGGCGCATGACCCCGATAACCCCTAAAGCGCCCTGCGGGGTCCCCAAATGCGACCGTTCTACGTATAGTCGCGGCGAACCGCGCCGCGGACAGGTCGAATGCGCTAGGCGACCCCGCCGAAGAGAGCCCTGATTCGGTCCTGGTAGCCGCGGCTTAGGCGCAGTTTGGTCCCGTCCCGGAGCACGACCAGGTACTCGCCCTCAAACGAGGGGCTCAACTTGCACAGGCGATCGGTGTTGATGATCGTCGATCGGTGAATCCGCATGAAGCGCCGCGGGTCAAGTCGGTCCTCAAGCGCGGCCATCGTGCCCCTCATCAGATGGGATCGGGCACCGACATGGAACTTCACGTAGTCACCCTCCGCCTCGATCCAGTCGATCTCGCTGGCCTTGAGGAAGATGATTTCGCCCGACGACTTAAGCAGGATCCTGTCGCGGCTTTCGCCCTCAAGGTGCTCCATCAGGCGCTTCAGCCTCATGTCTACGGCATCGTTGCGCCTGCGCAGCACAAGGTCACGCGCGCGGCCAAGGGCCGCGCTGAATCGGGCGTCGTCATAGGGTTTGAGCAGGTAGTCGACCGCGTTGAATTCGAAGGCGCGCAGCGCATATTCGTCGTAGGCCGTGACAAAGACGACGACGGGATTCGCCTCGGGCCCGACGCGAATCAGGGTCTCAAATCCGTCGCAACCCACCATCTGTACATCGAGGAAAACGAGGTCGGGCTTTAAGCGCAGGATGAGATCCGCGGCCTCGATTCCGCCGTTGGCTTCGCCGACGATCTCGACACCGGACTCTCGCTCGAGCAACAGCCTGATCCCGCGGCGCGCCAAAGGCTCGTCGTCGGCTATTAGCGTGCGGATTCGGGATCCCTCCAAACTTTTCTGACGAGCGATCATCTGCGGCAAGGAACCATTATCTCGACCAAAATGCCGCCGATTGCACGGCTGCTGAGCGTCATATGGCTTGATCCGCGGTAGATCTTGGCCAACCGCTCCCGGGTGTTGGCGAGGCCCGTGCCCTCCGTGATCCGGCGGTTTCTTGGAAAACCGGGCCCGTCGTCCGCTACCTCCAGCCGCAGAAATCCGTCCTCAACGCGCCCGCGAATCTCGACGCGCCCAGGCCCCGACTTCGGCGCGACCCCGTGGAGGATCGCATTCTCGACGATCGGCTGCAGGAGTAGCCAAGGCACGGATACACCCAGGGCCTCCTCCTCGATTGAAACGTCGACGGTCAGACGGTCGGGGAACCTCGCCTTCTGAATCTCGATGTAACGTTCCAGAAAGTCCATTTGTACACGCAGTGTCGTCTCATTAATTTGGTTGCCGTCCAGGGATATCCGCAAAAGAGAACCCAGTCGGGCGAGCAATGTTACAGCCATCTCGTTTTTCCCGTCCCTTACCAGCACCGACACGGTGTTCAGGGTGTTGAAGAGGAAATGCGGCTTGATCTGTTCCCTAAGCACCTTCAGCTCGGCCTCCATCAGCCGCGACTCGAGCTGTATCGCCCTGATCTCCTCGTTCTTGAACCTGCGCTGGAGCTCACCCCCATAGCCAAAGGCAATCACCGCCCAATAATAGGCCATGTCTACCAGATTGTGCCCGTAGAAGCTCGACGTGGCTGTATGCCAAAATCCGCCAAACTCGGGGCCAAAGAAGATCTGATAGGCCTCGATCCTTCCGAGGTAGAACGTGGCCATCACCATGAAACTGAATGCCATGTGAAAGAGGATTCCCCCAAACCATCGCCCCGCGCTGAGCGGCATCCTCGCGCGGAGCAGGAGGATGAACGGAGCCAGGCACGCCCACATCGCCGCACGCCCGAACTGGGGGATCGCAACCCCGATGAAGTCCGTCCAGCTCATCTCGACCCGCATGTTGAAATAGACTTCGAGCGAGAGTACGAATCCCAGTGCGGCCCAGCCCGCCGCAACGGCGACTATCCTCAGGCAACGATTGTTCATGAATTCGGGACGCTTCATCCCGCGGGCTTGCCGCCTGGATCAAGCCGATATCGGAGATTTGCGACGAATCCACGGACTTCAGCGACGAACGGCCCGTTCCACCCGTCCAGAACGCGGCTCAGCCGCGGCGCTCGCGTTCGGCCCAGAGCGCCGCTCCGACAATTCCCGCCTCATTAAAGAACTCGGCAGGCACGAGCCTGGCGCGGGATTTGACGTATTTGAAAAACTTGTCGTGCTTCGCGCTAATTCCCCCGCCGATCACGATCAGCTCGGGCCACAATATGTCCTCGAGGATCCGGATGTAACGGTCGAGGCGCTGACCCCACTGCTTCCAAGAAAGGTCCTTTTTGTGTTTGGCCGAGGCCGCAACCCTTTTCTCGGCATCGCGTCCGTCAATCTGCAGGTGGCCCAGCTCGCAGGGAAATAGCGCCCCCCTGAAGAATAGTACGGATCCAACCCCCGTGCCGAGGGTGAGCATGAGCACCTTTCCGCCGAACAGCTTGCCGGCGCCAAACCTCATCTCGGCCAGACCCGCGGCAGCGGCGTCATTCGTCAGCGCCACCGGCCTGCCCACCGCTTTGCTGAAAAGCTTCACGCCATCGCAGCCGATGAACTTCCTGTCGAGGTTCGCGGAAGTCAGGATGTTCCCGCCGTGAATGACGCCGGGAAACCCGATGCCTATGGGCCCCCTCCACCTGAAGTGCTCGGCGATCATGGCCGCTGTGTCCGCCATCTCGGCCGGCGAGAGGAGCAGGGGCGTCTCGACTTTGAACCGGCCCGCCAGGAGGCGGCCGGTCGACACATCGACCGGGGCGCCCTTTAGTGCAGAACCTCCGATATCGATTCCAAGAACCTTCATCAGGGCGGACATAGACAGCCCGTCCGCCCCATTTCAATGCCGTGTTTTGATGTAGCACGCATTTTAACAAACCGAAGCTTTTTGGGTCAGGCCTCTTGACGCCGGGCCCTCGTGGCGATCCTCTTTGCGCAAATGAAGGTTACCTATTATCTTGAGGTCCTTTCGTCCTGGTGCACTTGGGTGGAGCCGGTTTGGGCCGAGTTGAAATCCCGGTACGCCGGCCGCGCAGAGTTTGAGTGGCGCATCGCACTCATGCGCCAGGAGGACTTCCCCGTATCCCGGGCCCAATGCGACTGGTTCTACCGGAGAAGCGGCGGGACCGTCATGCGCTCGCCCTTCATGCTGAGCTCCGGATGGTTCGAGCCGAACAGGACGGATGGATTCCAGAATCCTAGTCTCGTCGCCGAAGCCGGCAAGGATTTCGGGTTTTCCGACGACACGATCAGGCTCGCCTTGTCGCGCGCCGCTGTGATCGAAGGCCGCAAGATTGGGGACATGGCCGATGCGGTCGCCGTGGCGGCAAAGGCATCGGGGATACCCGCGAAAAAGCTTAGGGCACGAGCGGAGTCGGCTGCCGTGAAGGCCCGTGTGGCCGGGAGCACCGCCGAGTTCCTTTCGCACCGAATAACACAGCGGCCCGCATTCATCCTGGAGGACTCGATCGGCGACAAAGCTGTGTTCTCGGGCCTTGTGAGGATCGAGCCTTTGGCGGCCACCATCGATACAATGCTCTCGGATACCGCCGCCTACGCCGCACACGCCGTCCACTACGGGGCCCCGCCCAAGGAATAATCCGCACGGCCATGCAATTCGTGAATCTCGGGCCCACGGGCCTGAAAGTGTCGCGGATCTGCTTAGGAACTATGACCTACGGCAGCAAGAAATGGCGGCCGTGGGTCCTCGACGAGGACGAGAGCCGGCCGTTCCTACGCCGGGCTTTGGAGCTGGGCATCAATTTCTTCGACACGGCCGACATGTATTCGCTGGGCGCAAGCGAGGAGGTTCTCGGGAGGGCCCTCAGGGACCTTGGACCCGGCCGCGACCGCGTGGTGATCGCCACAAAGGTCTTCAATGCGATGGGGGACGACCCCAACCAGCGGGGCCTGTCGAGGAAGCACATCCGTCATGCGATCGACGCCAGCCTCCGACGCCTGGGCACCGACTATGTCGACCTCTACCAAATCCACCGCTTCGACCCTGAGGTTCCTATAGACGAGACCATGGAGGCACTCAACGACCTCGTGAGGGCGGGCAAGGTCCTCCACATCGGGGCCTCCTCGATGTTCGCGTGGCAGCTCGCAAAGATGATCCATGCCGCGGAGGCGCGGGGATGGACCCCGTTTGTGACCATGCAGAACCATTACAACCTCCTTTACCGCGAGGACGAGCGCGAGATGGTCCCCTATTGTGTCGACAGGTCGGTGGGCCTCCTTCCGTGGAGCCCGCTCGCCCGAGGTCTCCTGGCGCGCAGCCCTGCGGCAACAACGGTCCGGGCCAAGACGGACGAGTACGCACAGAACCTTTACGGCGCAGAATTGACCGAGTCCGACCGCGCGATTCAAGGGGCGGTGCACCGGATCGCCGCGGCGCGCGGCGTTCCAGCCGCTCAGGTGGCCCTTGCGTGGCTCTGCCAGAAGCCGGGGGTCGTTGCCCCCATTGTGGGCGCATCCAAGCCGCACCACCTTGAGGACGCCGTCGCCTCGCTCTCCATCAAGCTCAGCGTCGAGGAGATCGCGGCCCTCGAGTCACCGTACACCCCGCGTGCCGTGGCGGGTCATAAATGACCCGAAGCCTGGCGAGAGCACGGGTGGGCGCTCTGGCGGCGGCATTCGCGCTCACGGCAGCGGGCGCGCACGCCACCACCGGCTATGTGTTTGACGACGAGAACGGGAGCGGGATACGCGACCCCGGCGAGCGGGGCGTGCCTTCCGTGGAGGTCTCAAATGGGGTGGACATCGCCATAACCGACTCGGCGGGCGCCTATCGGATCGCCGACCGGCCTGGCACCCGTGTTTTCGTCATCAAGCCGAGGGGCTGGCAAACACCTGTGGATGAGGCCAACCTGCCCCGGTTCTACGCCTCCGGCGGGCAGACCGCCGATTTTCCCCTCCGCCACGGGAATGAGCCGGACGACCTCCGCGCCCTCATCGTGACCGACCCGCAGCCCGCCTCGGCCGCGCAGGTGGGTTACCTGTCCCGCGGCCTTGTCGAAAGGCTCGGCAGGCGCTCCGACGTCGCCTTCGGCGTCACTCTGGGCGACATTGTCTACGATCGGCCCGACCTTTTTGGCGCAGTCAACGCGGCGCTGGCACGAATTGGGGTTCCCTGGCACAACCTTCCGGGTAATCATGACCTCGCTCTCGGTACTCCCGACGAGGCCCTGGCTGTGGCTTCGTTTGAGTCCGTCTATGGTCCCTCGACCTATGCGTTCCACGCCGGGCCCGCCCTCTTTGCGGCTCTTGACGATGTTCGACCGCTGGGCGGTCCCCGATACATCGGCGGCCTGCGCGAAGACCAGTTTGCGTTTCTCGGGAACCTCCTTCGGCTTTCCGCGCAGGACGAGTGGGTGGTGCTCATGATGCACATTCCGCTGTTCTCGCCGGACCCGTCAGGATCCGAGACGTTCCGCGACTCCGACCGAATCAGGCTCTTCGGCCTACTGAAGGGGCGAACGCATGTTCTGATCCTGTCCGGCCATACCCACTACCAACGCCACGTGATGCATGGGCGCGCCGACGGCTGGCTGGGTCCCAGGCCGATCGAGGAATACAATGTCGCGGCGGCGTGCGGCGGATTCTGGGGCGGCCCGGCGGATGTCGACGGCATCCCGGAGGCGACGATGTGGGACGGCACGCCGCCAGGCTATGCAATCCTTGGCTTCAAGGGCGGCGCAGTCACCGTCGATTATTTTCCATCCTGTCTGCCGGCCGACCGCCAGATCGCGCTGCATGCCCCGGAAGTCGTGGCGCCGAGGCAGGGTTATGTCTCTTTCTACGCCAATGTGTTCAACGGCGATGACAGCTGGCGGGTCGAATTTCGTGTCGATGACCGCGCTTGGAATCCGGTGTCGCGTGTCTTGGGATGGGATCCCTCGTACGCGGCCGAGTTTCTCGCGCAGGACTCGGCCCTGCACCCCCAGCGGGGGCCGCGGCTGCCCGATCCCGCGATCTGCTACCATCTCTGGCGGGGCATCCTGCCCGCGGACCTCCCGCTTGGCGGGCACGTCCTCAGCGTCCGGGCCACCGACCCGCAGGGACGAGTGTTTCAGGCGCAGCGCAACCTGGACGTCGAGAATCCTTGACCGCTCTCGGGCGCGTCGGAGCGCGCACCTTTCTCCCGCGATGATCGTACCTAAATTTGCGTACGAAAACCAAATGACGGTCCTGGGAAAACCGTTTTCATCGCCTGAGCCGTTTCAGCCTTATCTCCAACTATCCAACGCGCCGCGGGTTGCGCCGTCCTCTGGATCGCGGGCCTGCCCGGCTCCGCATTCTCATCCGGCGCACCGGCGTGGCAGCAGCGGATGGACGGCGTCCCTCCGCAGCGGGTCTTTACCGCTCGCGACACGGGAGTGTCGACAATGGCCTGGTCGGCTGCACAGGACCGCGAGGGCATCCTTTACTTTGGCTGCGACACGGTGGTTTCGTTTGATGGCGACCGGTGGCGGGCTTTGCGGATGGGGCCAACGTACCTCGTCCGGGCGCTCGACATAGGGGCCAATGGGCGAATATGGGCGGCGGGAGTCAATGAGATCGGCTGGTTTGAACCGGGGGAGCAGGGGCGCCTAGACTACCATTCGCTGACGGGCAGCCTCCCGAAGAGTTCGGCCGACCTGGGCGACGTCTGGAGGGTCTACGCCGAAGGCGGTCAAAGCGCCCTCTTTGTGGCCCGGGACAGGGTTCTTCGGTGGGACGGCCGGAGATTCGCATCCTGGGAATATCCCGGCATGCACCTACTGTGGTCCACGCGAACGCCGAAGTCGGTTTACGTCCACTATCCGCCGGTTGGGCTCCTCAGGTTTGGCCCAAGGGGACCGTCGCTGGCAGTGGACGCGTCGACCCTCGGCTCGTCCGAGATCCGGTGGCTGGACGACTCGGGCGAGGATTGGCTCCTGCTGACCTCGCAGGGGTTTAAGCGCCTGCACGGAAGCGTCTGTACGCCCGTCGAGACCGGGGCCTCCTCGTTCGTGCGCGAAAACATTCCGACATCGGCGGTGCGGCTGCGCGACGGAACGCTCGCCGTTGGGACACTCAATGGCGGGTTGGCACTGATCGACGGCGAGGGGGTCATCATAAGGATCCTCAACACGGCCTCCGGGTTTCCCGCGAACCAGATCTACTCGCTTTTTTCCGACCGGGACGGCGCGCTGTGGGCGACGGGGCCCACCTACATCGCCCGCCTGGCCATCGGCTCCAACACCGCAGTGTACGGGTCCCAAAACGGCTATCCTCCCGGCGGGTGCGACGCGCTGGCGGAGGATTCGGGTTCGGTCTATGTCGCCTCCCACAGCGACCTGCTCCGGTTGTCGCCCGACCCGGGGACCGGTGGCGCGGGCAGATTCGCCGGCCTGGGGGTCACAAGCAGCCGCTTCTACAGCCTTCTTTCGACCCCGCACGGCCTCGCGGTGGGACATTCGCACGGGCTTGGACTTTGGTCGCCGGACGGCATGAGGCCTCTGACTCACGCAGGGGAGATCGTGTTTCGGACAAACCCATCCCTCTCCAGGCCGGGTGCCATCCTTGCCTCCCTTTTTGACCGCGTTCTTTCCGTGAATCCGCTTACGGGCGCCTCGGTGGTCGTCGCCGATTCCCTGCCTGATTACGGAGACACGGTGGTGGACGAACCCGCCGGGCGCTTATGGATTGGAACCCCCTCAAGGGGCCTTTTCGTCGCTGGGCCGGGATCGACCCGCGCCATGCCCGCCGCGGGCCGTTTCGGAGCGCTTCCTTCCGCCGGAACCGTTCTCGTTACCCGCGTGGACTCGCGTATCGTGGCGCTGGCCGACACATCCGCATTCATCCTGGATGAGAAGCGCGGCCAGTTCCGCCCGCTCATGGGCTTTCCCGCCGCGAGCCCGCTCGCCGTGTCCAATCCGGACCGGCGGGGTGCCGTGTGGGCTGCCTACGCCCCCAGCGCGGGTGGGCGACCCCCGCTCGTTGGAACCCTGGTGCCCGCGCCAGCCGGCGCAGCGTGGATGCCCCAGTCGTTTGAGGGCATCTCGCGCGTCGGGACGGTTGTCGAGATGCGGGTCTTCCGCCTGCACGACGAGGACGAACTCTGGATCGGCGGCACGGAGGCCCTCCTGCGCGTTGGACCGTCGGCCGTAGCTGCGCACATACAGCCCAAAAGGCCCCTGATCCGCGCCTGGATCGGACCCGGCGGGGACCGAGGTGCGGGAGCCGTTGCGGGAATCCTGCCCTACTCCACCCCGGGCCTCCACGTCGAATTCAGCTCCCTGGATTTCGGGATGAGGGAGTCCGAGCGGATCCAAACCTTGCTCGGCGGAGCCGAGACCGAATGGACCCCGCCGACGGATTCGGCAGACCGCGACATCTCAGGCCTTAGGGAGGGGCGCTATGCATTGAAGGCTAGACTCGTCACGGACTCTGGGGCGGCGGGGGATCCAGCCGAATTCCGCTTCGAAATCGCTCCCCCATGGTGGAGGACCCCCTTGGCCTGGACCGCGTTCGCCGCCGTCGCCGCGTTCTGCGTCTTCGGATTGCTCAGGCTCAGGACGCGGGCGCTCGAGCGCAGGGCCGGAGCGCTTGAGGCCATGGTGCGCCAACGCACGGAGGAGCTCGAGAAGGCGAACGCCGCGAAGAGCGAATTCATCGCGAACATGAGCCACGAGATCAGGAATCCGATGGGCGGAATCCTGGCATCCGCGCTCGAACTGTCGCGCGCCCCCCTTGGGCCCGAGGAACGCAGGCTTGTCGCGACGCTGCGAAGTTGCGCCACCTTCCTCGCGTCGCTGGTCGAGGATGTGCTTGAATTCGCATCGCTTGAGGCCCGGGCCTACAAGATAACGCGTTCGCCCTTCAGCCCCGCCGAGATCCTGGGCAACGTTGCGGTCATGCTCGGGCCCGGGTCGGAAGGCGCGCGGATTGACGCCGTCGTCGACCCGGCCCTCCCCGAGCTTCTGGTGGGAGATTCGGCCCGGGTGCAGCAGGTGATGGTCAATTTCGCCTTGAATTCACTCAAATTCGGGGGGCGGACGATCGGTCTTTCTGCGCGATGCGACGGCGATCACGTGGTTTTTGCGGTCGCCGATGACGGCTGCGGCATTGCGGAGGAGGAGCAGAAGAACCTGTTCCTTCGTTTCTCGAGGATTAAGTCCGCGAGGAGCTCCGCCGTCCCTGGCACCGGACTCGGGCTCGCCGTAACCCGCGTCCTAGCGGAGGGAATGGGCGGGGTGGTTGGGTTTTCGTCGGCCGCGGGAAAGGGCTCCACCTTCTTCCTGCGCATCCCGCTCGAGGCGGCCCGGGAACCGGCACCCGAGCCAAATCCGCCGGGCACCCTTGGAGCTCGCGCCCTTGTGGTCGAAGACATCGCCTACAATGCCCGCGCGCTGGGAACGATGCTCGGGGACCTGGGCTTTGACGTGGAATTCGCGGAGAATGGGGAGAGCGCCCTGGAGCGCCTTTCGTCGGCCGCATTCAGCTTCGTGTTCCTGGACTGCGACATCCCGCGCATCGATGGGCTCGAGGTCGCGCGTCGTTTCCGCAAGTCGGAGGCACCCGGGAAGCGGATAGCCATCCTGGCGACCACCGCCTATTCGGCAGACGAGCACCGAGAGAAGTGCCGGGCTGCGGGAATGGATGGATGCCTCACCAAACCGATCACCCCCGAGAAGCTGAGGGCAGCCCTATCCGCGCTTGCGACCGCGACGAAACCAGCGCCGGGCGCAGGGGACATAGGGAGCCTGGACCTCCGCCTCGTGCTCCAGCCCACCGACGGCGCGCAGGAGAGCCGCGAACGCAAGCTCGCGCATTTCGTCGCGGCTCTCGACGAAGCCCTGCGCGGAGCCGTCGGAGCCCACGCATCAGGCTCGCGGACGGCGGTCGCCTCGGCCGCCCACCGGGTGCTCTCCCTTGCCCGAATGGTGGGCGCCGCGGCGCTGGCCGAGACCGCATCAGACCTCCAGGAATACGCGCTCGTCTACACGGACGCCGAGCTGGCCGCTGAGGTCGGCGCGCTTTGCCGGCACGCCGCCGGCCTCAGGAGGGCGCTCGCCGGGATCACGGGCCAGGCGCCGCTCAATCCGGCTTGGGCTTCCTGAACTCCTTGTGCTCCTTCTTCTCGAAGTCCTGGATCTCACCGAGCATGGCAACCGCATCGGCATTCTTACCCGCCTCCAGGGCCTCTTGGAGCTTTGCAAACCTGGCCTGCAGGTCCTTGATGCCGGCCCTGAAGTCGTCGACGAACTTAGCTCGCTGGTCCTCCGGCAGGTCGGCGGCCTTGGCCGGCGTGAAATTGAGCGCCTCCTTGGACGCACCCTCCATGGTCGAGAGTAGCTCGAGCGAAGAGGCGTTCTGGGCCGGGTCGCCGATCTGCTTCTTCAGCTTCCTGATCGCCTTGCCCATCTTGTCCATCTGAACCTCCAGATCGGTTTTCTTCTCTTCCGACGGACCCTTAGACGGGGCGGTAGGCTGGACTGCGGGCGCATCGGCAGCGGACTGCGCCCGCGACAGGATGGGAAGCACAATGAGACAGGCGATCCACGGCGAAATCTTCAGTATGTTTTTCATGTTTATCCTGCGGGTTGTGGGGACGCAGGTGATCGACATACGGGCTCCGTGGCAAACCGTTTCACGGCTAGGGGGTCCGCTTTTTCCCGGGGGCGTGGCCGAGGTCGTGGATAAGGATGGCGGCGGCGGCGGAGACGTTCAGAGACTCGACGCGCCCGGAACCCGGTATCGTGACAAGGCGCGTGCAGGCCGCCTCAACCGCCGGAGCCAGGCCGTGTTCCTCGTTTCCAAGCACCAAGGCCCAGGGCCCGCCGTGCCTCACCCGCTGCGCACCGGCCGTGCCCCCCCGGGTGGCCGCGCCGACGACGTCGTAACCGGCTTCCGATAGCGTTCGAAGGAAAGCAGGCATAGCCGGGGTCGAGCAGATCTCGACCGCGTCCATTCCGCCCTCCGCGACGCGGTAAGCCGCGGCGCCCGGACGCGCGGCAGCCGCGTCCCCGGAAATGATGACCCTTGGAACGCCGAAGTACGCAGCCGTGCGCACAATCGCGCCGAGGTTGTGGGCGTTGCCTATCCGGTCGAGAATGACAAGGTTCTCGTTTCGGGTGCACCAAACGGCGGCGTCCCCGGGCGTCGGTGCGGGCGGCCGTGTGTCCTCAACAACGGCCACGATCCCTCCGTGGTGCACCGTGTCCGCAATCCTCTCCAGTTCTGAGGGCTCGACGCATCGGTAGACTTTCCGGCCGGCGGCAAGCGCCCGGCACATCGCCCCCACCTTCTTCGCCCTCGGGAGGTCGAAGTAGAGGCGCACGATCGACGAAGGATCCCGCTCAAAGCGGGCGCGGACCGCGGCCAGACCGCATAGGGTGATCTCGCTGTCCTTCATCGGTGGGAAACCCCCATCACTGTAAACTCCTCCCGGTCGTGGTAAAGGTGAACGATCCTAGTTCCGGCCGCGTGCACGGAAAAAGGCGAGTCGGCGCCGCGCAGTTCGGCCAGAAGCGCGATCGGATCAACGCGGCCGAACTTCAGGTTCACGACAAAGCGCCTGCACCAGCCCCCCGAAAGCCAGGGAAGGACAATTGATTTGAGCACCTTATGGGGATCCTCAAGCATGTCGCAGAAAAGCCAATCGTAGACCGAGTCCTTGCCCGGGCTGAACCCAAACGCATCGTCGCGCCGGTGGTCGATCAGCGGGTGCCGGAGCGCCCCGCCCTTCATCGGGCCGTTGTCGACCGCAACGACGCGGGCCCCCCGCTTGGCCGCGCTGTAGCTCCATCCGCCGGGCGCCGCCCCCAGATCGCAGACCGTCTCCCCGGGGACCGGCTCCGCACCGGCGATCGCATACGACTCCTCGATCTTGAGATATGAACGGGAGGGTGCCGCGTCATCGTCGGCCATGCGGCGGGGCCCGTTCATGTGGGCCGAGCGGGCAACCTGCGCCCTGCCGAAGTCGGTGAACCACACGAAAAGACCGCTCGCCGGCCCTATCCGCGGCGTTTCTGACGAGGCCAGCTTCGCCACTCTCCCCAGTTTTTTCTTGAGCAGCACCTGGAATGCGGCCTCGACCGAAGCAACCCGCCGTCCGAGGCCGGCTGTGTCCTGGCTGCCGGCGAAGAGGCAAGGCCAAGGCCCCTCAATCCTCTCCCCCCTTATGCTCCCCGCAAACCGGTCCAAAATGCCCTGGGCGAGCTCATTGACGCTTTCACCGGTAACGCGATCCGGCGAATCGAGGAGCCTGTGGGCAAAAGCCGGCCGGCACAGGTTTGAGGCGGCATGCGGTCCTTCCCCGGTCGGTCGGGCGAGCACCCATCCCGGGCCGCTTTCTTCATGCGCGAGGCCGAAGCCCTCGATCTCGCGGATCAGAAGCCCCTCATAACCGGATTGGCAGACCAAAAGGGCCCCGTTGGATGGCATAGCGGCCGAGCTTACTCGAGGGGGTCCGCGCGTTCAAAACAAAAGGCCGGCGGGAACGACCCCGTGCCCCCTCTCGATATGGGCCACCGAGATCCGGCTCCCGTCCATAAGAAACCCGCCGCGGAAGGGGTTCTCGGCCAGAAACAGGGGCGTATCAAGGTCGGCATAGGCGAAACCTCCAAGGCCGGACGCAAAGCATGCGGAGGCGGTCATCGCCAGGATGGATTCGACGTTGCCCCCGATCATGAGGCCAAGGCCCTCGGCGCGGGCGACCTGAACGACCTCGAGCGCGCCGGAAATGCCGGCCTTCATAAGCTTTACGTTTATGACCTGGGCCGCGCGGGACTGCGCCACGCGCCGCGCGTCGTCAGCCGAGGCCACGCTCTCGTCGGCCGCGACAGACCAGCCCGTGTCGGCGCCCAGGGCGCGCATCCCCTCGAGATCGTCCTTCGCCAACCACTGCTCCAGCAGGAGCGGAGCGACACCGAGGGCCTTCAGGCCTCCTGCCAGCTCCGAAGCCTGGGCGCGTCCCATGCCGGCATTGCCATCCAGAATAAGCGGCGAATCCGGAGCCGCGGCAAGGATCGCGCCTATCCGGGCCAAATCGGGCGCGGCCCCCCCTGGCGAGCCGCCCACCTTCACCTTGATTGTCCTAATCCCCCGCCTGCGGATCGCCTCCGCGGCTTCCGCGGCCTCGCCGGGCGAGCCCGTCGTCACCGTCATGTCCGTGTCGAGCTCGGCGCCGGCGTTCCCGAAAAAACGCCAAAGCGGAGTCGCACCGCTGCGGGTCACCGCGTCGAGCAACGCCATCTCGAGCGCGCAGAGCGCCGATCCGCACGCAGGCCCCGCAGAGGCGCGGAACCTCGAGCCCACGGCCTTCCAATCCGACGCATCGAAGCCCACAAGCTGGCCCGCCACCCGTCTAAGCGCGGCGAGCGCGCCTTGCTGGGTCTCCCCATTGTAGGCGGGAAAAGGCGCCGCCTCCCCGTGGCCCTGCGTGCCGTCCTTCAGGGTGACCCTGACCAGCACATTGGCCGCATGGGCCAGCGCTCCGCGCGAGATCCCAAAAGGGGCCCGCAGCGGCATATCGAGCGGGGCGACGTCGAGCGACTGGATCGTTGTCGGACGCGACGCGGGTGCCATTCGCTGAAGCTTCCTTCGCCGGGGATGAATTGCAATCCGCCAAGGCGGAGGTCTACCAATGGGTCCCAATGCGCGTCCTCGTTGCGTTCGACAAGTTCAAGGACTCCCTCGTCTCCGAGAGGGCGTGCGAGATCGCAGCCGAAGCCATCAACGCGGCGCTTCCCGGATGCGAAACGGACCTCTGTCCGCTTACCGATGGCGGAGAGGGGTTTGCCCGCATCCTCACTCGCGCTGCGGGAGGGACGATTTCGGCCTGCGAGGCGACAGGACCCCTGGGGGCGACGGTCGCCGCGTCGTTTGGCATCGTGCCGCTCGGCAAGATACGGCGCGGGGCCGCCGCGCGGCTCGGCCTGCCCCAAACGGAAACCGGGGGATCCCTTGCGATCATCGAAATGGCCTCGGCAAGCGGGCTAGCACTGGTCCCGCGCGGGATGCGCGATCCCATGCGCGCCTCCTCGGCGGGAACCGGCGACTTGATCCGGGCCGCCGCCGCGGCCGGCGCGCGGGCTGTCCTGCTCGGCGTCGGCGGAAGCGCGACACATGACCTCGGTCTCGGTGCGCTCGGCGCCCTTGGCGTCCGCTTCGTCGGCGCCTCCGGCGAGGCGCTCTGCGGCCTCGTCCCGGCGGACTGGGGCTCGATCGCGGGCGTCGACGGCCGTGCATGGGACGAAGTCCCGCAGATCCTGATCGCGTGCGACGTCACAAACCCCCTGCTGGGCCCGAACGGGGCCCTGGCCGTGTATGGCCCCCAGAAAGGCCTCAGGCCCGAGGACGCTGCCTGGCTGGAAGGCCAATCCGCACGGTTAGCGGGCATGCTCTGCAGGCATTTTGGAAGGCCCGCGGCGTTTGAGTCCATGCCGGGCGCCGGGGCGGCCGGCGGCATTGCGTTCGGGCTCATGGCTGGCGCCGGCGCCACCCTCCTGCCCGGATTCGATGTCGTCGCCTCGTGGGTCGACCTGGAGGAGCGTCTGGCCGCGGCCGACCTGGTCTTGACCGGCGAAGGCCGTTTCGACGAGTCGTCGATGAGCGGGAAGGGGCCTGGTTCCATCGTGCAGCGCGCCCTCGCGCGCGGCAAGCAGGTCCACGTCTTTGCGGGCGAGGTTTCCCTTTCCCGGGAAATCCCGGGATTGCACACGCACGCCATAAGCCCCCGGGAAATGGAGCTTTCGGTGGCCCTGGTTCGCGCACCGGACCTCCTTCGCGAATGCGTGAGGCGGGCCCTCTGCGCCCGATGAAACGTCTCGACCATGCCCCGCAGCCTGCCGATATTTTTCCGATGCTTCGTTTCCTTCCCCGGCCGCTGAGGCACGCCCTCTCAAGCGCCGCGCCCCTCGTCGGTTTGATCGGGTGCACGACAACCCCTGCGCCGAAGCCCGCGCCCGTCCAGGTGCAACGGGCGGAAACACCCGCGGCCGTGCCCAGGCGGGCCTTCGACCCGGCGCACCCCGTGATGCTGGGAATTGATGTTCTTGAGGCGGATGGATTTGCGATCCTCAAGGGCAAGTCCATCGGCCTCCTGACCCACGCGGCGGGAGTGAACATGCACGGGGTCAGCACGATCGAGGTCCTGAGAAGGGCTCCGGGGGTGCACCTCACCGCGCTCTTCTCGGCGGAACATGGCCTCTACGGGGAATACCCCCGCGGGGTGAATTATCCCGACCACGTGGACGCCAGGACGGGCCTCATGGTGCATTCGCTCTACACCGGCCTGATCTACAATGGAGTGGCCAACCGGCCAACCCGCGCGCAACTCAGGGGCCTGGATGCCGTTGTCATTGACCTGCAGGACATCGGCTCGCGCAGCTACACCTTTGTCAGCGCGATGAAGATGTGCATGGAGGGGTGCTTCGAGAACGGCGTGGAAGTGATCGTCCTCGACCGACCCAATCCCCTCGGCGGCCAGAAGGTGGACGGTCCTCCGCTCGATGCGCAGTGGGTGAGTTACGAGGGGGAGTTCCGGGTGCCGTATGTGCACGGCCTCACGATCGGCGAACTGGCTAGAATGGCCAAGGAGGCCCCGGATATTCTGAAGATTCCGGACGCCAAGCGCCTGAACGGAAGGCTGACGGTTGTTCCGATGCGCGGCTGGAGGAGGAGCATGCGCTGGCCCGACACCGGGCTTGCGTGGGTCCCGACGTCGCCCTTCATCCCCGACTACCCCGCTGTCGAGGGCTATCCCATGACAGGCCTCGGCTGTCAGATCGGGGGATTCACCAACGGGATCGGCAGCGCATACCCCTTCCGGGGACTTACCTACCACGGCGTACGCATCGAGGCGCTGGAGAAGGAGCTGCGCGCCCTCAGAATTCCCGGCATCGACTATCGGCGCGTAAGCGTCCCCAATGCGAGGACAGGCCAGCCCGGGATCGGACTCTATGTGGAGATCACCGACTGGGACCAGTGGAGGCCCACCGAGCTAAGCCTCCAGCTGATGCGCCTCGCGTGCAAGTATGGTGCGCGAAATCCCTTCGCCAGCGCCACGAAGAAGGAGGAGCGGTCGTTCATGGTGGCCATGGGATCAACCGCGCTTTTCAACGACCTCGCCTCCCACGGGGCGAGGATCGACGTGGACGCCTACGAACGCGACTGGCAGGCAAGAAACGCCATCTACCAGCAACAAAGCCGGAGGTACTGGCTATACTACTAGGGCGGTTCGGCTAAAAAAATCGCCAAGCCCCCGCGACGGTCCAAGGATCGACCCCTCGATTTCCCCAAAAACATGGCATTCAAGCCCAATCGCAAAAAGAGCCACTTCCGCGTAGCCGTGATCGGAACCGGCGCCATCGGCGCCGACCACCTTGCAAGCTTCAGGCTCCACCCGGCGGCCAAGGTCGTCGCGATCGCAGAGGTGTCGCCTGAGCGCGGACGCGAGGCGGCCGACCGATTCGGAATCCCCGAAGTGGTCACCGACTACAGGGCGCTGCTCGCGCGCGACGACATAGATGTCGTGTCGGTCGCGGTGCCAAATTACCTCCACGCAAAGGTCGCGCTCGATGCGCTCAAGGCCGGCAAGCACGTGATGCTAGAAAAACCCATGGCGACCCGCGCCAGCGACGCGGCACGGCTCGTACGCGAGGCGGCGAAGCGGGGCGTGCTATTCATGGTCGGCCAGAACTTCAGGTTCAATTCCGACACGCAGACCGCCAAGCAGGTCGTCGACCGAGGAGCGGTGGGAGACATCTACCACGCCAAGACGTCATGGCAGCGCAGGGCCGGGATCCCCAGGATCGGCTCTTGGTTCACCCAAAGGCGCTACGCCGGGGGCGGTTGCACGTACGACATCGGCGTGCACGCGCTCGACCGCTGCCTCTACCTCATGGGCGAATTCGAGGCCGCGTCCGTAAGCGGCCAGACGTTCGCGAAGTTCGGCCCCCGCGGCCTCGGCAACGGCGGCTGGGGGAGGAGCGAGATCGATCCCAAGGCGCGCTTCGACGTGGACGACCTTTCGGTGGCACTCATCAAGTTGAAGAGCGGAAGGACGGTCCTCCTCGAGGCCTCGTGGGCCGCCCACGGGCCGCACTCGGACGCCAATGATACCCAGCTCTTTGGCACGGAGGGCGGCCTCAGCCTTCCCCCGGTTAAGCTCTTCAAGCAGACGAAGGGAGGCTATCTGACGGAAGCCGTTGACCTGCTGCCGCCCCTTGTGAACACGAACCGAATGGTTCATTTCATCGACTGCCTCCTGGGCAAGGCGACGCCGTATGTGGCGCCCTCCGAGTCGCTGGCCGTGCAGAAGATTCTCGACGCGATCTATAAATCTGCCGCCAGCGGCAGGGAGGTCCGCATAGGATGAGCGCCCTCCCCAACGCCGCGCGCAGGGCGAAAACGCCCGTCGCGCTCCAGCTCTGGTCTGTCAAGGACGAGGTCAAGCGGGACTTCGCCGCCACGGCCGCCGAGGTCGCGGCGATCGGCTACACCGGCGTCGAACTCGCAGGCTATGGCAACCTCGACGCAAAGGGCGCGAAGTCAGCCCTGGACGCCGCGGGTCTCAAGGTCGCCGGAATGCACGTGGGATACACGAGCCTGAGGAACGACACCCAAACGGTCATCGGAGACGCGATCACCCTGGGGGCCCGAAACGTCGCCTGCTCCTGGTGGCCACCCGGACATTTTGTGTCGGCTTCGGCCTGCGAGCGAATCGGCGAGCAGCTTGGCGAGGTCGGAGAGATGCTCCGCCCGTACGGAATCCGATTCGGATTCCACAATCACGGCAGTGAATTTGGGATCTTTGACGGCCGGCCCGCGATGGACTGGATCCTCGGCGCGGCGGAACCGCGAAACCTCTTTGCGGAGGCCGACGTATACTGGGTGCAGCATGCGGGGTATTCGCCCTCGAAATTCATCCGGGACCACGGAGCGCGGATCCCACTGCTCCACCTGAAGGACGAGAAGGAACTGGGCGGCGGCCCGGTAAATTTCGACGAGGTGTTCGCCGCGGCCGACTCTGTCGGCGCCGTCGAATGGTTCATAATCGAGCAGGAGTCCTTCAACCACGCCCCCATTAAGTCCGTGCGCCTCTGCTTCGAACAGATGAAGGCGTGGGGCCGCGCTTGAATCCGTGCGATAATTTTGCGATCAATTCATACCCACCCCTAACATGCCCCGCCCCGTCACCCTTTTCACCGGCCAATGGGCCGACATGCCCCTTGAACAACTCGCCCCCCTTGTAAGGAAGATGGGCTACGACGGCGTCGAACTCGCCTGCTGGGGCGACCACTTCGACGTCGACAAGGCGCTCTCCACGAAGCGCTACGTGCAGGAAAAGTGGGACCTGCTCCGCGCAAGCGGCCTCTCGTGCCAGGCCGTGTCGAACCACCTGGTCGGTCAGGCCGTGTGCGACCTGATTGACGAGCGCCACAAGTCGATCTTGCCCCCCGACGTGTGGGGCGACGGGAACCCAGAGGGCGTCCGCAGGCGCGCCGCCAGGAAGATGATCGCCACCGCCAAGGCCGCCCGGAAATTCTTTGACGCCCGCCCTGGCGTGCCCGCCCGGGACGCCTTCCCTGCGGTGGTCAACGGATTCACGGGCTCGTCGATCTGGCACTCCCTCTACGCTTTTCCGCCCACCTCGCAGGATTACTGGGAGAAGGGCTTCCAGGATTTTGCGAGCCGCTGGGGGCCGATCCTCGAGGAGTTTGAACGCTGCAACGTCAACTTCGGGCTTGAGGTGCATCCGACCGAGATCGCGTTCGACACGGCGAGCGCACAGCGCGCGGTCGATGCCGTCAAGGGGCACCGCCGTTTCGGCTTCAACTACGATCCGTCACATCTGGGCTACCAGGGCGTCGACTATGTGAAGTTCATCCGGGCCTTCGGGAAACGCATCTACCACGTGCACATGAAGGACGTCTGGTGGGGCCACGGCGACGGCTCGGCCGGCGTGTTCGGCGGGCACACGAGCTTCGGAGACCCGCGCAGGCACTGGGATTTCCGGTCGCTCGGCCACGGCGACATCAAGTTCGAGGACATCATCGTCGCCCTGAACGATGTCGCCTACCGGGGGCCCCTCTCGGTCGAGTGGGAGGATATCCGCATGGACCGGGTTCACGGCGCCACGGAAGCCGCGGCATTCGTCCGCAAGGTCGATTTTCCACCGAGCTCTCACGCGTTCGACGCCGCGTTCGACAAGAAGAACCAGTGACGAGGATCACGGCACCCGGCAAATCGAGAGGCATCAAGACCACCATGCACAGAAAACTTCGCTTTGGGATGGTCGGCGGCGGACGAGGCGCGCTCATCGGGGCCGTGCACCGGACCGCCGCCGTCATGGACGGACGAGCGGAGCTTGTCGCGGGCGCGTTCTCAAGCGACGCGGTGCGCTCGAAACTCTCCGGTGCGGACCTCCTCCTGGATCACTCCCGCGTCTACGGATCCTACGCCGAGATGGTGAAGGCTGAGGCGTCCATGCCGAGCGACCGGCGCCTCGATTTCGTCGTCATCGTCACCCCGAACCACCAGCATTTCGAGCCCGCGCGCCTCTTCCTCGAGGCGGGTTTCAACGTCGTGTGCGACAAGCCGGTCACATTTGACCTGGACCAGGCCAGGAAGCTCCGCGCGCTCGTTAGGCGGACGGGGAAGGTCTTTGCCGTGACCCACAACTACACGGGCAACGCAATGGTGAAACAGGCCCGCGACTTCGTCCGCGACGGGACGATCGGCGCGATCCGGAAGGTCGTGGTCGAGTATCCGCAGGGCTGGCTTGCCGAAGCGGTTGAGCGCAAGGGCCAGAAGCAGGCGTCGTGGCGGACTGACCCGAAGCGCAGCGGGGCGGCCGGCTGCATGGGAGACATAGGCACCCATGCCGAAAACCTCGCACGCTACATAACCGGCCTCGAGATCGAGGAGCTCTGCGCCGACCTCACCACCTTCGTAAGGGGCCGCAAGCTCGACGACGACGGCAATGTTCTCCTGCGGTTCAAGGGCGGCGCAAAGGGAATCCTGAACGCATCCCAGGTCTGTGTCGGCGACGAGAACAACCTGAATATCCGCGTTTATGGGACGCGGGCGTCGCTGGAGTGGCACCAGGAGCACCCGAACGAGCTCGCGATCAAGTTCGCCGACAAGCCGCGCCAGATCTGGAGGCGGGGTAATTCATACGTGGGCGACACGGCCAAGCATTTCACCCGGGTGCCCTTCGGTCACCCGGAGGGGTACCTAGAGGCTTTCGGCAACATTTATCGGGAAGTGTTTCGCGCCGTCGCGGCGGAACTGCAGGGCCAGCCGGCGCCTCGCGACCTCGATTTCCCGACAATCGACGACGGGGTGCGGGGCATGCTCTTCATCGACGCCGTGCTCCGGAGCAGCCGACTCGGCGCGCGCTGGGTGAAACCCGCAAAGCGCTGAGGCCCGCCCCCGGCCAGGGAACGGGGCCCCGAGCCACGATCTGCCGCCCGTCACATCCGGCAGATGAGCAGTTCGCGCTCGTACACCATCTCCTTCGGCAGACGGTCGTGGAGGTCGAGAAAGAGTTCCTCGTGGCTCATCACCTCGCCTCGCCATGACGCGCGGTTGAATGCCTGGAGCTCCTCGAATCGTTCCTTCGAGAAGTCGAGGCCCGTCCAATCGATGTCCTCGTACCGGGGCATCCAGCCAATCGGGGTTTCCCGAGCGAGGGCCTTGCCCCGAGCCCGGTCCACGATCCACTTCAGTATCCTCATGTTCTCGCTGAAACCCGGCCAGATGAACTTGCCGTCGGCGTCCTTTCGGAACCAGTTCACATGGAAAATGCGGGGGGTCTCGCTTAGGCTCTTCTGCATCAGGATCCAGTGGCCGAAATAATCCCCCATGTGGTAACCGCAGAACGGCAGCATGGCCATCGGGTCCCGACGGACCTTGCCCAGCGTTCCGACGGCGGCCGCGGTCATCTCCGAGCCCATGGTGGCCCCGAGGTAAACGCCGGAGCTCCAGTTAAAGGCCTGGTATACAAGCGGTATCGTACTCGCCCGACGTCCTCCAAAGATGATGGCGCTGATCGGGACCCCGTCCGGCCTTTCCCAGTCCGGGTCCATCGTGGGGCATTGCGAGGCTGGCGCCGTGAATCGGGCGTTGGGATGCGCCGCCGGCCGGCCGCAGCCCGGCGTCCAATCCTTGCCCTGCCAGTCCGTGAGTCGAGCCGGGGGCGTGTCGGTCATGCCCTCCCACCAGACGCCCCCCTCGGGGGTGAGCCCGACGTTCGTGAAGATTGTGTTCTTCGCAAGCGCCGCCATCGCATTCGGGTTGGTCTTGACCGATGTCCCAGGCGCCACGCCGAAAAACCCCGCCTCAGGATTGATCGCCCTCAGGCGGCCCCCAGCGTCCGGCTTCAGCCATGCGATGTCGTCGCCAAGCGTCCAGACCTTCCATCCCTGGTCGGTGAATGACTTCGGCGGAACAAGCATCGCGAAGTTCGTCTTGCCGCAGGCGCTAGGGAACGCGGCGGACACGTACGTCTTCTCACCTTGGGGGTTCTCGACGGCAAGGATCAGCATGTGCTCCGCCATCCAACCCTCGTCCCGCGCGATGTTGGAAGCGATCCGCAGCGCGAAACACTTTTTCCCGAGAAGCGCATTTCCGCCGTAGCCCGATCCGAAGCTCCAGATTTCGCGCGTTTCCGGAAAATGGACGATGTACTTGTCCGGGTTGCAGGGCCAGGGAACATCCTTCTCGCCCTTTTTCAGCGGCGCGCCCACCGAGTGCATGCAAGGGACCACCCGCTTCTCAGCCTTGTCGATCTCCTTGAAGACCGGCGTCCCGATCCTCGCCATGATCCGCATGTTGGCGACCACGTAGGGTGAATCCGTCAGTTGGACTCCGATTTGGGCCATCGGCGAGCCCACGGGCCCCATGCTGAAAGGAAGCACGTACATCGTGCGGCCGCGCATGGCGCCGTTGAACAGCTCCCTGAGCTTTCGACGCATGTCGAATGGATTGACCCAGTTGTTGGTCGGTCCGGCGCCGTCGCGCGAATTCGAGCAAATGAAGGTGCGATCTTCGACCCGGGCGACGTCGCCGGGGTTGCTGCGGGCATAGAAACAGCCGGGCCAGAGCTTCTGGTTGAGTTCGATGAACGTCCCGTTGTCCACCATGGCCTTGCAGAGCGAATCATATTCCTCTTTCGAACCATCCACCCAGTGAAGCGAGTCGGGTTTGCAAAGCTCTGTCATCTTCTCGACCCAACGGAGTAGGTGCTCGTTCTTGCTGAGAGGAATCGCAGGGTTGCGGTTGTTCATAGAAATCTAGGAATCAAGATACAGGGACTCCCCAGCTTGAATCACCCGAAGCCGGTAATGCAAGGTCAGGGTCTGCCTGGAGGCCCCGCAGCAACCATGTTTCACGGCCACTTATAACGGGTATTCCGTGAAGGGACGAGCGCCCGGGGCCCTCTAATCTGTTCGGGCGCGGCCATCTGCGCACCCGGAATCCGTGAGCCACAAACAAACGGGCCCAGCGACTCCCCTTCGGCTACTTTAAGCGCACCGGGCCGTCGTTGTCCTCGGTCCGAATGAACGCATCCCTTGTCGCGTCCAAAATCGCCTGGGCTTCCTCGGGGTCTCCCCCGACGGCAACGGCATAGGCGGTGTCCTTCAAGTCGGCGATATTCTGGACGCGCTCCTCCTCGAGGTACATCTCATAGGCGAGGCCGGAGTTCAGGCCGAAGAAGTTCCCGATATGAAGGCCGGGATGGGCGGCGAATGACAGCGCGGTTCTGCCCTCCGCCGTGTAGAGGTCGCGGATGCGAAAGACGGGGGTTCTCGACTCCGTGACCAAGTAGCGCGCCATGACCTCCACCGGTAACCGTGGAATCGTATTCTTCGGCTTGTCGACCTCGCGCAAATCCTGCGTCGGCGAGGCGGCCCCCGGAGCCGCCGGGCCCGCGCCAAATGGGGGCATCACCGAAGAGATCGCCGCAGCGACCCTTGGAGACACCGCATGGACCGGTCCCTCGGGCGCCTCCGCGGGTGCGGCGGGGTTTGCGGCAGGCCCCGGAGCGAGCACGATAGCCGAAGCATCCCTTGTTTTCGAAACGGCATCGGGTCCGGGGCCGCCCCGCGTTGCAGGAATGGGCGCCTGACTCTGGGCGAGGCAAGACGACGCCGCAGCCGCAAGAAGGACGACGAGGGTCATTGCGTTGCGGTCCATGGTGCCCGGACCATCGGTAACGCGAAGGGCGCGATTGTTCCACCCATTTTCGGCGCCTTCCGCCAGGTCCGGAGGCCGGGCGCCGAACGCTAATTTGACCGAAAGGAAAAAAGAGGTACCAAGGACGGGTGCCCTCATCCAACCCCGAAGGCCGGAACCCGCGTTCCACACTGCACGAAATCGCCCGGCGCGCGATGGTTGACCGTGGCCTGGAACCGGATTTCCCTGCCGCCGCCGCCGCCGAGCTCGCAGGCATCCATGGTCCGGCGTTGAAACCGCCGGGGGCGACACGCGACCTGAGGGGACTCCTCTGGTGCTCGATCGACAACGACGATTCGCGCGACCTGGACCAGCTGACGGTCGCCGAGGCCCTTGCCGGCGGGTCGATCAAGGTCCTGGTGGCGATCGCCAATGTGACCGACCTGGTGAAGCAAGGGGCCGCCCTCGACGCCCACGCCCGACGGAACACAACGTCCGTGTACACCGCCGGCGGCATCTTCCCGATGCTTCCGGAAAAGCTTTCGACGGATCTCACTTCGCTCGGATTTCGGGCTGAGCGGCTCGCAACCGCGATCGAGATGGTATTCGACGGCCGCGGGTCTCTGGCACGCTCGGACATCTACGAGGCCCTCGTTGTCAACAAGGCCAAGCTAGCCTACAACAGCGTCGCTGCGTGGCTCGACGGCGCGGGGCCGATGCCGGAGGGCGTAGCCGCGGTGCCGGGCCTAGACGCGAATATCCGACTCCAGCACAGCGTCGCCGAGCGGTTGCGAGAGCTTCGGCACATGCGCGGCGCACTCTCCCTGCAGACCCTGCAGGCAAGGCCGGTCTTTGACGGCGATCTTCTCCGTGACCTGGCCCCCGACGAGAGCAACGTAGCCAAGAGCCTGATTGAGGAACTGATGGTCGCGGCGAACGGGGTCACGGCGCGGTTCCTCACGTCGCACAAACAGCCGTCGATACGCCGCGTCGTGCGCACGCCCACCAACTGGAGCCGGATCGTCGAGCTCGCCGCCGAGCGGGGCTCATCCCTTCCGGATGAGCCGGACGGCATAGCCCTGGAGCGGTTTCTTCTCGATGCCCAGAAATCCGACCCGGCTTTCTTCCCGGATCTTTCGTTGTGCGTGATCAAGCTTCTTGGACGCGGCGAGTACGTCGTGGAGTTTCCGGGAGGGACGGTGCCCGGCCACTTCGGGCTGGCGGTCTCCGACTACGCCCATTCGACGGCGCCCAACCGCAGGTATCCGGACCTGTTGGTCCAGCGCCTGCTGAAGGCGGCCCTGGGTTCCTCGCGTCCGCCCTACCCCAACGACGAACTTGCAGAGCTCGCCCGGCACTGCACGGAGCAGGAAGACGCGGCCAAAAAGGTTGAGCGGCAGGTCGTCAAATCAGCGGGCGCGATGCTGCTTTCAAAGAGGATCGGGGAAAAATTCGACGCCACGGTCACCGGCGCCTCGGAGAAAGGGACGTGGGTGCGGATCTTCAGCCCACCGATCGAGGGGCGCCTTGTGAAGGGATTCGCCCACCGGAAAGTCGGAGACCGGCTCCGCGCCCAGCTCGTATTCACGGACATTGAGCGAGGATATATCGACTTTGCCGCAGCCTGAAGGACCAACCCCCCCACCCGGGGGGACGCGCAAAGCCGGGCCGCGCTTTTCGCGCGGCCCGGCCCAACGATCAACCCGGACAAACCGGGATGTAAGGATCTCCCGTCAGAAGCGGTAGCTCACGCCGCCGCGAAAGCCGAAATCGTTTCTGTTGTACTGATCGAGGTCGGCGCTCAGCGACGCGCTCCACTGGTGGGTGATGCGGTAGGTCGCCTTGATCCCATAGTCGAGAACGTGGTCCGGGTAGTCGGTCAGCGGCAGCCCGTGATTATAGAGCGACGGCTCGGCCTGGTACTCGATGAACGGGGTCAGAGCGAGGTTCTTTAGAACCTGGAACTCCACGCCACCCGTCAGCGTGTAGGCGAACCCCTTGCGCGAGACGCCGCCGGCGTCCTGCCACGCAAACCCGCCGTCGGCCGTCACGAAGGGCTTGCCCCAGGCCTCCATTAGGAAGCCCGTGGCGCCCACCTGAGCCTCGTTGCGCCGGTCGCTGAATCCATTCGCGGCGCCCGCGAGGTAATCATAGGTGAAGTTTGCATCGAGCCCTAGCGGGCCCTCCTTCAGGAAGTTCTCATTCGAGACGAACTCGTAGTCGCGAAGGTCCTTTGGCGCGCCATCGTTCCTCTGGTAGCCGAAGCTGAGCTCCGAGTAGTTAATGCCGACCAGCCCCGGGCCAGGGTCAATGGCCGCGGTGTTCGCCGGCGCGTTTTCGGTATTCGGCGCGGATTGCGCGAATACGGGAACAGTCAAGCCGAGTGCGAGCACGGCAAGCAGAGCGGGTTTCACAGTGTTTGTTTTCTTCATGGTATCTGATTATTGGATATATCGAAGGCAACCCAAGGGTCACCCAGATCATCTGTTGGACCGCAGGCGCCGAAAAAGTTCCATTCGCGGCCGAAGCCCCACCTCGGGTGTTCAACATTATCCGCTGCGGAAATGGATGAAATATCCCGCCGCGATAAATAAATGTTCTGCGGCGGGGGCCTGGCGCAGCGCAACGAGATGCAATCGAGCTGCTCGTCCGAGTTCCAGCGTGTCACTTTTCTCCGCCGGCCACGTCTAACTAAGTGTATGAATGCTCCACGCGCTTGCGGAGAATCCGAGTTCGGATTACGGTTGCGTGTGCCGACGCCCATCCAAAGAGGGCGTCCCTTCGATAAACGGGCGGAACAGCAGCGCTTAGCCGGGTGTCAAACAGACCAAATAACCAAAGCAATTTAATCCCATGAACTCGAGAATCCGAATTTCACTGGCCGCGGCGGCAAGCGCCGCCGGGTTTCTGATCGCTTTCGCGATATCGCCATCGGCCCGGGCCGAGGACGCCCGCTCGGCCTCCGAGGCCCAGGTTTCCGGGCCGCCTCCTTCGCCCGCGTACGTGTGGATGGGCGGGCATTGGAATTCCGAAGCGGGCCAGTGGAAATGGGTCGCGGCGCACTGGGAGCTGCCGCCGAGCAGAGGCTCGGTCTGGGTTGCCGGCCACTGGATTTCCCAAGGAGGCAATTGGGTGTGGGTAAACGGTGCGTGGAATGTGTCCGAGCCCACTCAGACCGAGACCGCTCCGCCGCAGCCTCCGGCCCCGGGGTCCGTTCCGGCCGGACAGACCGTCCCCACCCCTTCCTCACCTCCGCCGCTCCTGTCGGCTGAATACGGTCCGGATGGAACCGTCCGCGCCGTCGACCAGCCGCCCGTCACCACGGACTACGGCCCGCTGGACTACTCCGCAGCCAGCCCGGGCTACTATTACTGGGACGCCTACCCTTATTGGGACGGATATCCCTGGGTTTGGGGTTACCCTGGCGCCTACTTCGGACTTGGCTGGGGCGGGTATTACGGCGGATATTACGGCGTTAGAGGCGGAGGCTGGGGGCACGGTGGCGGCTGGGGCCACGGCGGAACGGGACGCGCCGGCGGAAGCTTTGAAGGCCGCTCGGGCAGCTTTGGGGGCCATGGCGGAGGCTGGGGCCACTCGCGCTGACGCTCAAAGTCACTTCTGCGGCACCTCGCCCAGGTCCTTCAGCTCGCCCACTTCAACGTGACCCTGCGGAAGGGTCCTGCGCAGCAGGCCGTGGGAATCTTCGCCGAAGAATTGAGAGGCATACTGCACCATCGAGGGAAGGACCCGGGTAAAGTTGGTGCCCCGCTCCCGAACGCTCATGCGCGCGACCCAGAGGAGCTTGTGCTGCTTGTGCTTCCACAACGCCTGGAAGTCATAGGCCATCAGTACGATGAAATACCGATTCTCCTCTATCTCGGCGATCAGGTCGTCCCTCCGATTGCGGAATGCCGTCATCTCTAGCCCGCTCGCAGCGGCCAATTCGGCATCGTACCCGAGCAGCCTGGCATTGCGCAGGTCGGCCTGGTCTCGCAGGGCGTTCTCGGCCGCAACCGAGGCAAAAGCGCCGGTGGTGGTGTCCTGCCGGGCCGTATTCATCACCGTGGCGGCGATCCCGCTGCCCGCTGCCACATGGCTGTTGCCTGTGGGAGGCGGAGGAGGCGGAGGCGGGGCTGAGGTCTGGCTCGACTGGAGGTTTTCATAGACTGCGGAATCCGACGCATCCTCGGCGCCGCTAGTCTTGCCCCAGTACACCATGATCAGGAGGTGGGTCGCGTTCGGGTCCTTGTCGGTGGCGGGGACGTATTGGCGGCTCGCAAGCGGCACGGCGATCGTCTTCGCCAGGTCCATGAAGTCCAGCTTGTCGACCGAATCGTCGCGCATGGTGCCGGCAAGGTGTCCACCCTTTCCGAACGTGTAGGTCTCGGGCTCGATCGAACCGTCCGGCAGCCGCTTTCGGACGTAGTCGGAGCTCACCTGAGACGACACGGCCGTGACGACATCGCCATCCGCCAGGGCCGGGGACAAGGCAAAACGGGACACGCCCAATCCCGCCGCGATCACGAACAGGCAACGAGCGAGGCGGGACGAACCCATCGGGAGTGTCTCAATCTTCAATGTATTCACGGAGCTTCGCCAAAGGCACCCCTTTGCGCATTACTTGTGTCAAAGTCTACCCTTATGGCGCACCCGCCATCCCGGCGAGGCGATTCACTCCCCGAAGGTCGGGAAGTTCGAATTCGCCTTTTTCCCGCGTCCGCTCCAAACGTGGCGGAGTGAACAAACTCTGCATCTTTGTCGGCACGCTGGTTGGGGGTTATGTCGGAGGGTATCTAGGATCCGGTTTCGGCTTGATGACAGAGATCGTGACGAGCGGCATCGGGAGCATGGTCGGGGTCTACCTCGGCTGGAAGCTCGCGCGGAGAATAGAGCGCTGATCCGCGACGCAGTCGCTCCCTAGATGGGCTCCACGTGCACGGTGACGTCGCTCACCCTGAGCCGCGAAGCGAGAAGCGTGTCCTTGACCTTATGGGCAATCCGATGGCTTTCGCGGACGCTCATGTCCCCGGGGACCCGGATCTGGATGTCAACCAGGTAGCTGAGTCCGCTCTTGCGGACCCGGCACTTGTCCAAGCTCGCCACCCCTGGAACGCGGGCAGCCATCGCTCGCACATCGTTCTCCATCTTGGCGGGCACCGCCATGTCCATCACTTCGTTGAGCGCCTTCTGGAAAATCTTCGCCCCGTTGAAGGCGATGACCGCCGAGGCGGCAAGGGCCGCCCATCCGTCGGCCGCCGCGTACGCGCCCCCGCCGACGACCGCAATCGAGATCCCCACAAAGGCAGCGGCCGACGTGATCGCATCGGAGAGGTGGTGCCATGCCTCCGCTCCAAGCGCCGTGCTATCGGTGTCGCGACCGACCGCGTCTAGGCGCCGGGAAAAAACCACCTTGGTTGCGACAACGGAGGCCAAAATCAACAGCGTCCACCAGTGCGGCTGACGCTGGGGGTGCTGGATCTCGACGACTGCGTGCCAGCCCACACCCACGCTCGCACCCAGGACGACGACAGCGGTCAGGAGGCCGGAGACCGCCTCGGCCTTTCCGTGGCCGTAGGGATGGTTGGCGTCCGGCGGCTGCGCCGCCCACCTGAAGCCCGCCCAGATCAGGATGGAAATCGCTATGTCGCAAAGGGATTCGACGCCATCGGCGACCAGCGCATAGGCGCTGCCAAGAACCCCCCCGGTGATCTTGATAACGGCGAGAACGGCGTTCAGCGCCATTCCGCGCGCAATCAGCCGAGCGCCCTTCTGGGCCCGGTCAACAATCGCGGCGTGATGTGCGGGAAGATTCAACGCGGGGTGGACCCTTGGGTGCCCCACAGAAAATCACAATACCTCGCCGTTGACCCTCGTGGCGTCCCCGGCATGATTTGGGCCCGCGATGGCCGCCCGAACCAGTTCCGTGCCGCACGATCCCGTCAAGCAATTCTCGGTGTTCGCCGAGAACAGGGTTGGCCGACTTTACGACCTGACGTCGCTTCTGAAGGAGAACAACGTCCACATCATGGCCATCACGGTGCTCGACACGACGGACAGTTCGATCATCCGACTGGTGGTGGACGACCCATCAAAGGCACGTGAGCTGTTGGTGAGCAATGATTTGCCTTATGGGGAATGCAGTATTCTTGCGGTCGAGATCGGCGACGAGTCGGAGCTGAAGGACGTGCTGTCCGCGCTGCTCGAGGCCGAGATCAACACGAACTATATCTACAGCTTTATAAAGCGGCCGGCCGATCGGGCTGCCCTTGCCATCAGCGCGGAGGACCCCGAGACCGCGGCCCAGGCGCTTGGCAAGCGCGGGTTCAAGGTTCTCCAGCAGAGCGATATTTCGCGTTAGGATCGGCCGGATCCAGCTCGGGGCACCCCGGCCGCGGGCCAAAGCAGGACCCGCTACTCCGCGATCTGCCCCGGTCCCTCCGCATCGAGCTCGTAGATCCCGGTCATGTACCCGCTCTCAAAGGTCGGGCTGACCTTGAACATACCCCGAAAAGAAATCGGAACATCCTGCGTGATCGGCACCCCCTTCGGTATCTTGACAATCACCCAGTCATTCATGTTGGGCACGGTTCCGTAGCAGCACGCCATCTGGTTGGCCATCAGCAGAAATTCCACGGCCTTTCCGTTGTCCAATTTGGTCGGCAGCATGAAGCCCGTCACGACGGCCCTTTTCCCGCTCCAGGTCTTGACGACGGCGGGGATCTGCTCCTCCCCGGTCGGGGGCGGGGTTTTTGGATTGGCAACCGGATCGAATTCCGGGGCCACGAACTTGAAGCTGGAGAGCCGGTCAAACCCGAGCTTGAGGTAGGCGCCGTCCATTTCCGGCGCCGGTATCTGCAGCTGGTCCGGCGCGCCGCCCGCGGCCAAGGGGATCAATGCAAACGCCAGGAGGATGAGCTTCACGGCCCCAAACTACCATAAGAGCGTAATTCGTCAAAGTCCGGTTTGGGGACGCGAGGCCAAACGCGCTATGAAACCGGGGCCAGATTCTCGGCTACGGGAATGCGGTAGGCCTTTACGGCGGGGATCACCCCGCCAAGGGCGCAAAGGACGATGAGACCGGCGGGGGCTAGGATCAGCACCGGGTGGAATTCACCCAGCGACAGCACGACACCCGTCTGCGCCCGGATCACTCGGGCCACCGCCTCAAAGAGAACGCAATAGACCCCGAACCCGGCAAGGGCGCCCAGGGCGCCGATACACGCCGACTCCGCCACGACGGCTCCAAACACCAGGCGGCGCCGCGCTCCGAGCGCCCTGAGGATCGCGATGTCGCGTTTGCGCGAGTTCATGGAGTTGTAGATGCTCGCCAGGACGGAGGCCGATGCCACTAGGGCAACAAGGTAGGCCACCAGAGCGAGCACCCGGTCAAACCAGCTGATCTTGTCGAAGAGCTCGGCCAGAATCGCCCCGACGGGATAGGCGAACGTCAGTCGGTTGCCCTGCTTGTTGATCATGATGTCGAGCATGAACCCCGCCGTCGGAGACCGGAGCTTGATCAATACCGCGCTGATGTCCGTGGCGGCCCGCGGATCATGGCCGCTCATCGTCTGAACCCCCTTGATCGGGATCAGGATGACCCGGTCCAGCGGCGTGTTCGTGGCCTCAAGCACACCCACGACCTTAAACAGCTCGGCGTGCTGCGCGCTCGGGTCAAAGGCAAGTCCGTGGAACGGGTGGAAGGTGTCGCCCAGCTTCAGCCCGAGCCTGCTCGCGGCGAAGCTTCCGACAACCGCCTCCTTTGCCTCCGCGTTGAATACCCGGCCGCCGGGAGCGAAGCTGTATTTTCTGCCTGGGGCGTATTCGACGTCGGAGAACATCTCGGGAATCGTGCCGACGATCCGGTAGCCCCTGAGGTTGTCTCCCACCGCGATCGGGATCGCCGTCTTCACCGCGGGATGCCTGCGGATGAACTCGTAATCCTGCCACGCAAGATTGCCGGGCGAAGCCTCAAGGTGGAAAATTGAGTTGAGGACAAGCTGGAGCTTCGAGCCGCGAGCACCGAGGACCGCGTCGAAGGCCGTCGTCGTCCGCAGGAAAGACTGCTGGGCCTGCGCCTTGACCATCCAGACGCTCATGAGCAGGCCGCCGGCAAGCGCCAGGCTGGCCGCGGTCACGAGCGTCGAGAAGGCGTGCTGCCGTAGGCTGCGGTAGACTATGAGAAGGAGCGTCACGGGAGGCGCGCAGCGGCGGCATTGAGAGTGGTGAAATCCTCGACGCTGCCAAAATGGGAAAGGACCTCCTCGTCATGGCTCACGAGCAGCAGCGCCGCGGCATTTTCGCGGCACGCCTCCCGGATGAGCGCAAGGGCTTCCCTCGAGTTGCGCCGGTCAAGGTTTCCCGTGGGTTCGTCGGCGAGAACGAGCGACGGGCGGTTCGCGAGGGCGCGGGCGACCGCCACCCGCTGCTGCTGTCCTGTCGAGAGCTGTCTCGGAAAGTGCTCGAGGCGGTGGCTGAGCCCGACGCGGTCGAGAAGCTCCCTGGCATGCCGGAAATCGGCCCCCCCGGGGGAGAAGCTCATGCCGAGCACGACGTTCTCGATCACCGTGTACCCCTGAAGCAGGTTGAACGTCTGGAAGATGTAGCCGAGCTTCGCGGCCCTGAGCCTGTCGCGCGCGGGCTCGGCGAACGCGGCCATGTCGGAGCCGTCGATCAGGATGCTCCCCGAGTCCGCGGCGAGGATCCCTGAAACGAGGTTCAGGAACGTCGTCTTCCCGCACCCGCTTTCGCCCCGAAGCGCGCGTTCCGCGCCCCCGGCGAGCGAGAAGCGAGGTATGCGCACGACGTCGACCTTCACCCCATCGGGTCCGGTGAATGATTTCTGAAGATCTCTGATCTCAAGCATGCAGGCTCAAGATGGATTGACGCACGCAAATGCCAAACGTTTTGCGCCTTGTGTCACCTCGGCGAGGGATTGCATCGGCCGGCGAAGTCGCCACAATCGGGCCCATTCCATGCCGTATGCCGCGTATGAGTTGGTGATCCTCGGGTTCCTCATCGTCGCCAACGGGCTCATGACCGCGGCAGAGACCGCCTTTGTTTCGGCGCGGAAGGTGAAGCTCCTCAGGCTGGCCGAGTCGGGCAGCGAGGGCGCAGGGGCCGCGCTCGTCATCGCCGAGCATCCCGGCAGGTTCCTTGGCCTCGTTCAGTTCTGGCTCACCCTTACCTCCGTGATCGCGGGCGTGGCCCTGGTGTCGCCGGCCGCGGCGGGCTTCGCATCCTGGTTCGCGAAGTGGCCGGCGTTTGCCCCTTGGGCGGAGACGATTGGGCTTGTCGCCGGCACGCTCGCAATAAGCGCCGTCATGCTGCTCTTTGGCGAGCTCCTGCCTAAGAGGATCGTGCTCGCGGGTCCGGAACGCGCGGCCTCTCTGCTCGGTCCGGCGATGCGCACGTTCTCGCGCGTCGTGAGCCCGTGCTCGGCCCTGCTCGGCCTGGCAAGCGAGGCGGTCGCCACCGCCCTGGGATTCAAGCTGCGGCCGGTATCCGAAACGGTGGGCGACGACGACGTGCGCGCGCTTGTCGAGCGCGGCCTCCACGCAGGGGTGTTCAAGCGATCCAAGAAGGAGATGGTCGAGGGCGTGCTCTCGCTCGACAAGCTCCAGGTCACCGCGATCATGACGCCCCGCAGCAAGATCGTCTTTCTGAACATCGACGACAACGACGAGACGAATTGGAGGAAGATCGTGACAAGCGGCCACTCCTACTTCCCCGTATACCAGAACAACCGAGACCAGGTGGTGGGGATGGTCTCCGTCAAGGCGCTTTGGGCGAATTCGGCAATCGGCCTGCCCACGGCGCTGAAGAACCTGCTGGTGCCGCTCCTTATCGCGCCAGAGTCGATGACGGCGATCCAGCTGCTTGAGCAGTTCAAGAAGACCGGCCGCCACATCGCGGTGGTTTCGGACGAGTTTGGCGCCGTGCAGGGTCTTGTGACCCTGATCGACGTATTTGAGGCGATCGTTGGCGACCTTCCAGAGCCCGGCCAGCGCAACCAGACCCGGGCGAAACGCCGGGAAGACGGTTCGTGGCTCATCGACGCGACCCTTCCGATCGCCGAGTTCAAGTCCACCCTCGGAATGAAGGATTCGCTTCCGAACGAAGCCGAGGCGGAGTACCGGACGGCAGGGGGCTTCGTCGTGACCCAGTTCGGGCGGATCCCCTCCGTGGGCGATCGCTTCGAATGGTCGGGCTGGCGGTTCGAGGTGGCCGAAATGGACAAACGCAGGGTGGAGTCGCTTATCGTGACCAGCATGACGCCCCAGGTTCCGGTTCCGAAGCATCCCGAGTAGCCCTGGCGTGCGAATAACTTGTCGGCAAAGAGGCGTTGCATTTGACTCCGCCACCGCCGACGTTTCGCGCATGGCGGACACATGCAAGATGCCTTCACCGGACAACCGACCAGCATCCGAGGCCGCGTCCTGCCGGACGCCGACCGGCGAGCCGCTATTCAAGACAATCACGAGCGCAGACTGGAAGCGCTCGCTCGACTTGGCTCGGCGGCAGCCCAATGCGATCTCCGAGCAGATTCGGACCGCGATCTCGTCCTCCTCGCGGAAGACGAAGTGATCCTCCTTGAAGCGGCCGGGCCCGAATGGGCGGCCCTCGGAGCAGCCATACGCACCCTCCGATCGCTTCTGCCCCTGCGGCACCTGGCCGACTTCGGTTTTTCGGAAACGGACGAAAATCCCCTTGAGGAGGCCAACGGCTCGCTGCGAAGGATCGGTATCGGGGTCGAGGCCTGGGCGTTCGCCTCCGAGTCCGACGGTTCGGTCTACAAGTTTTACCTTCCCAGGGAGGAGAAGCGGATTGGGAGCCAATTTGGATTTGAGCGCGGCGACGAGACCCTGCTTTTTGCCCGGGCCGGTCTCGGCGACTACCGGGCCCTCCTTGAGAAGCTCCTGATCATTCAGCTGCTGGGAGGGATGGCCACCGAGGTGGTCGCGATGACACCGGAGGGCATTCTTGTCGCGAAGCAGGCGCTTGGCGACACCCTGGCCCAGGGCGAGGACATGTCCCGGAGCCTGCCGGCGGGGTTGATCGAGATCCCCTCGCGCTTCTTGAGGGCGGACCGCGACCACCCCCGGCTGTTGTTCGTTCGCGGGAGGCCGTACCTCGTCGCCGACCTCCACGCGCGCAATTTTGTGCGGGCGGCTGACGGCCGGCTCCGCGTCATTGACCTTGTGGCGGGGCCGTGGCCCGAGGCCGAAGCGCTCAAGGACCCGCTCATCTCGGAATGGATGGGACGCGTCCGGTCAGATCCGAAGGCGTCCGCCCTTCCCATGGCCCCCGATGAGGAGCTTTAGACCGGCCCGGTCAGCCGTGCTGTGCGGCCAGGACCTTAAGGACATCCTCGGCTTGTTTGGCCGTCGACGCATGGTAGTCCGCCCAGACTATCTTGCCCCCCTTGATCAGGAAGGCCTCGCGACTGGCAAAATGGCCCATCATCGGGACCGTCTTGACCGTCACACCAAAAGCATTGACGACGGTCTGGTCGGGGTCGGCGATCAGCGTGAACGGGAAATGGAATTTCTCCTTGAAGGCCTTCTGGGCCCCCGCCTGGTCCAAGCTGACCCCGATCACAACAACCCCCTTCTTGGTGAGGTCTTCATACGCGTCACGGAGGGAGCAGCCCTGGGCCGTGCAGCCGGGGGTGTCGGCTTTGGGGAAGAAATATACCAACGTATAGGGTTGCTTGGCATAGACATCGCCAAGATTCAGCTTGTCGCCGGTCTCGGTGATGCCGGTCACTGCGGGGGCATTATCCCCCACTTTCAACTCGGCTTTTGCGGTGTTGGACATGGCTAGCGTCAATGGGAGGATGAGCAACGGGGAAAGCTTCATTTTCATTGGGCCGCAAAGTGTCGCTGACCGGCCTTTATTGCAAGCTGGCGCAGGCGTTTGGAAATTGTCCTAATTGAGGCCCCTTTTCCGGAACCTTTTGCAACGCCCATGAGACTAAAATGCTCCTCTGGAAGCCACCGCTACCCGGCATTGCATTTGTGCGCTTTCTCTGTAAGCAGCATTACCTTCATGCCATTCCTATCGTCCCCAAGAAACCGGCTTTCTAACATCAAGTTCTCGGGTTTAGCACTTCTGGTTTCTTTGGGCGCGGCTTCAATCGGCCGCTCCCTGACCGTCCCCAATGACGGCTTCGACCCGAATGCCAACGGGATCGTCAATACGCTTCAGATCCAGCCTGACGGTAAGATATTGGTGGGAGGCTACTTCACTCAGCTTCACCCCTACGGCAATTCGGTAACGGGGTGCGGGTACATCGCCCGTTTGAATCATGACGGGACCGTGGACAGTTCGTTCAGCCCGAATGCAAACGGCGTCGTCCGCACGATGCTCCTTCAGCCCAACGGCCAGATCCTTTTAGGCGGACAGTTTACAACCATCCAGGCGACCGGCGCGAGCTCGGCCGTGAGCCGCAACTATGTCGCGCGGCTCAATGCTGATGGGACGCTCGACACCACCTTCAACCCGAACGCCAACGGCGTGGTCTACGCAGTCGCCTACCAGCCAAACGGCCAGGTCGTGATCGGCGGCTCGTTCACGACGGTTCAGCCCAATGGCTCGCCCTCGCCGGTCACGCGCAATCACATCGCCCGATTCAACACCGACGGGACGCTCGACACGACCTTTGATCCCAACGCCGACCGCCCCGTGCTTTCCCTGGCGGTCGAGCCGAACGGCCAGATTCTCATCGGCGGCGGCTTTTCGACGCTCCAGCCAAACGGAGCGTCGTCCCCGACGGCACGCAGCTGCGCGGCCAGGGTGAACGCGGATGGCTCGCTCGACACGGGTTTTGATCCCGAACCCAACGGCAGCGTCAGCACCATCCTCATCGAGCCGAGCGGCCAAATCATCTTTGGCGGCGAATTCACGTCGGTTCAGCCGAACGGAGCGGCGAACGCCCTCCAGTGCGACTACCTCGCGAGGATCAATGTGGATGGAACCCTTGACGCCACCTTCATCATAAACCCGCTGGCCGCCGTCTCCACGGTGGCGCTCCAGACGGACGGAAGGCTCATCATCGGCGGCACGTTCACCTCGGTCTATCCCGCCAACAACCTCTCATCGGCCGTCGCGACCTATGTCGCTAGGATCAACCCCGACGGCTCGCTGGACGGCGGTTTCCTCCCGAGTCCCAACCAGGCTGTGAATGCCGTAGCCGTGCAGTCGGACGGGAACATCGTCCTCGGCGGGTATTTTACCGGCTTGCAGGCGGCCGACTCGGCAACACCCATCACGCGAAACCATATCGCTAGGGTAACGACCTATGGCATCCCGGATGCCTCGCTCGCCCCGGACAGCACCGGAACCATCTTTACGACAGCCCCGCTCTCAAACGGCCAGATCCTGGTCGGCGGCTCGTTCCTGAGCATCGGCGGAGTGACCCAGAGCTACCTGGCCCGACTGAATGCAAACGGATCGCTCGACACGACGTTTACGCCCTTGTTGACCGGAATCGTTCAGACCATTGCCGTTCAATCCGACGGAAAGATCCTGATCGGAGGCGGGTTCACGGAGGTCGACGGGATACCCCGGGGTTACATCGCCCGCCTAAATCCCGATGGTTCGCTCGACGGGCCCTTCAATCCGAATGCGAACTCCAACGTCTTCGCGATCGCGCTGCTTTCGAGCGGCCAGATGCTTGTGGGCGGGCAATACAGCGCGCTTACCCCCAATGGTTCCACGCTCTCCTACAGCGCGCCATACCTGACCCGGATCAACGCCGACGGGTCGCTCGACACCACGTTCAATCCGGGGGCGGGGGGATCCGTTTTCGCCCTTTCGGTCCTCTCGGACGGCAGGATCCTGGTCGGCGGCTCGTTCAGCTCCTTCGGCGGAGCCACCCGTGGCAATATGGCCAGGTTGCTATCGACCGGACTCATCGACACGGCTGACTTCGACCCCGAACCCAACTCCTCGGTTTATGCGATCGCCGTCCAGTCGGACGGGAAGGTGTTGATCGGCGGGGCATTCACCGGCGTCCTCCCGCAGACCGGGAAGATCGGCGGCACGCCCACCACCTACACCGATGCGGGCGGCAACACGGTGACGGTCCCGCAGGCGGGGTACGGCGCCGCGACCGGAATCTATATCAATCACCTGGCCAGGATAAACACGGACGGAACGCTCGACTTCACGTTCTTCCCGGATCCAAGCGCCGACGTCCTCGCACTCGCGATCCAGTCCGACGGAAGCGTGATCGCCTCGGGCATTTTGACGTCCTTCGCGCAGAACGGCGCAACAACCGGAACGATCCGCAACTACGTTGGGCGCGTGAGCTCGACCGGAGCACTCGACACGGGATTCAACCCGAACCCGAACTCGCTGGTTAACTCGGTCAATGTTCTTTCGAGCGGCCAGATCCTGATCGCAGGCTCCTTCACGACGCTTCAGCCAAACGGGGCCCCGAATGTCACGTACGCGAACCTCATCGCGCTTCTCAATTCCGACGGATCCATAAGCCCCTCTTTCACAGCCGGCGCCGGAGCGTCCCTCGCCGGGCAGGTGAACATCCTCGTGCAGCAGGCGAACGGCCAGTTCGTCGCCGGCGGTTCCTTCGGTCCGTTCGGGGGCAACCAAGGAGCCAACATCGCAAGGTTCAATCCGGATGGGACCCCCGACAACTCCTACAACCCGATCATTGACGGACCGGTAAACGCAATCTCTGTGCTGCCGACCGGCGCCTCCACGCTGACGTCGACAAGCGCGGCCGTCTGGCTCGAAAACAACGGCCTCGTCCGCCACACCTTCACCGAGGACGGCAACGGTGAAGTCGTTGCCGTGGCCCAGCAGGCCGACGGCAAGGTGATCGTTGCGGGCCAGTTCGTGGGCTACTTGGGTTCGACCCAGGCCAACATCGTCCGCCTGAACACCGACGGAACCCTCGACACAACCTTCAATGCGACCACAAACGGCCTGGTCAACGTCCTTCTGGTTCAGCCGAACGGCCAGATCCTGGTCGGCGGCAATTTCACGACCATTTGGGGCCAAAGCACCGCGTACCTGGCGCGGCTGAACGCCGACGGGTCCCTCGACACGACCTTTGCGCCGCAGCCCAACCTGCAGGTCCTGGCTCTCGCACTGCAGCCAAACGGCCAGATCATCGCCGCCGGCGACTTCACCTTCATGGAATTTAACACGGCGAACGCGAAGGGGGTCAATTATGTGGCGCGGCTGAATGCAGACGGCTCGCTTGACACCACCTTCGAGCCCGATCCGGCGGGACCGGTCTACGGCGTCGTGGTCCTTCCGAACGGGCAGGTCATGATCGGCGGATCCTTCCCGTCCCTCACGCCGAACCTCGGGACGACGACCGTGTACGTTCAAAACATCGCCAGGATCAATTCCAACGGCGGCGTGGACGAGGCATTCTACCCGGACCCGAACGGCGCCGTGGACGGGCTCGTGTTGCAGTCGAACGGGCAGATCATTGTCGCCGGCGCCTTCACCTCCTTCCAACAGAACCCCAACCTCTCCGGGACCACCTCGGGCAGCGCCGGGTACATCACGCCGGGCACCGTCACGAACCGCAACTTCATCGCCCGCGTGAACAGCGACGGGACGATCGACAGCTTCAACCCGAACCCGAACGGATCCCTCACGTCCGTCGCCCTTGCCGCGAACGGGCAGGTCTATTTTGGCGGCAATTTCAGCGTCGTGGAGCCGAACTACGTCGGCGACCCCATCTCGCGCTCCAACATCTGCCGGGTCAACAATGACGGGACGCTGGACGACTCGTTCGACCCCTCGCTGAACGGGACCGTGAATACGGTCGTGCCCCTGACCGACGGATCCGTGTTCATCGGAGGCAATTTCACCTCGGTGCAGGTGGGCGGCGCCTTCCTCGTTGGCGGAAACTTCGCCCATGTGAGTGCGGCGGCGGTCGCCAATCTCACCCTGCTTAATTCCGACGGCACCTACAATTCGACGTTTGCCCCGAATCCAAACGGTCCCGTCAACGCGATTGCGTCCCAGCAGAATGGACAAGCCCTGATCGGCGGTTCGTTCAGCAACATCGTCGGAGTCCCGGTGTCGAACCTGGCGAGGATAGGCCTCGACGGATCCCTGGACTCATCGTTCAGCGCGCCGACCAACGGGCCGGTCAACGCCATTGTGGCACAGCTTGACGGCCGCATCCTCGTCGGCGGCGCGTTCACAAGCATCGGCGGCCAAAATGTCACCTACCTGGCCCGCGTCAGTTCGACCGGATCGCCCGACCCGTCCTTTGTCCCCTCCATCAACGGGACCGTGGATTCGATCGTCGAGCTTCCCAATGGCCAGATCGTCGTCTCGGGCGCATTCACGAGCGTCGGCGGCCAGCCGATGGTCGGAATCGCCCGCCTCAATTCCGACGGCTCGCTTGATTCGTCCTTCAATGCGAATGCCAACGGGGCCGTTCAGGCGGTCCTATTGCAGGCGGACGGCACGCTCTATGTCGGCGGCGCTTTCACGACCATCGGTGGCCAGCCGGTCCCCTATGCGGCACACCTCCTCTCAAACGGCACGGTCGACACGTCGTTCGACCCAAGCCCCAACGGCGTGGTCAACACGGTCTCAACCCAGGCCGACGGAAAGGTGCTGATCGGCGGGAAATTCACCACAGCCGGCGGACTCTCACGCGTGGGCTTCGCTCGGTTCACGGCCCAAACGCCGGTGACCCAAACCATCGCGGTCAGTCCGGGCCAAAACGTCATCACGTGGACGCGGGGCGGAAGCGCCCCGGCCCTTTCTTCCGTGGTCTTTGCGGAATCGACCGACGGGTCGACCTGGAACAATGTAGGGTTTGGGACCACCACCGACGGGTCGACCTGGCAGCTCTCCGGCCTTCCTTCCACGGGGTCGAGCCTCTTCGAGGTGCGCCTTACGGGCGTCATCCTCTCGTCGCAGTATAGCTCGGGCGGGCTGGTGCAGACCGAATACATCGTGAACACGCTGGCCACCCCGTACATCAACTCGGTTTCAGCCGTGACCGGCACGTTGGGGACTCCGTTCGCATTCACGGTAACCGCGACAGCCACCCCGACCACGTTTACCGCCACGGGCCTTCCGCCCGGGCTCTCTATCAACTCCTCGACGGGCATCATCACCGGGACGCCGACCACGCCCGGCACCTACACCGTGTCCGTGTTCGTCGCCAACGCCGGGGGCTCCGCCACCTCGACCCTGACGATCACGATTGCCTCCTCGAGCAGCGGCCAAGGATCCTCCACTTCCAATGCGGCCAACCGGCTGATTAACCTGTCCTCCCGCTCGGCCCTTCCCGGCAGCCAGGTCCTGATCGGGGGGTTTGTCATCTCGGGCACCGGCACGAAGCCGGTCCTCCTTAGGGCCGTCGGACCCGGGCTCGGCTCATTCGGCGTCTCGGGATACATGGCCACTCCGACCCTGGAGCTCATCTCGTCCTCCGGCACCCTGATCGACCAGAACACCGGATGGGGGGGCAGCAGCGCCCTTTCGGCCGCGTTTGCGCAGGTGGGAGCGTTCGCGCTCTCGCCGACCAGCACCGACTCGGCGCTGCTTGAGAACCTCTCGCCCGGCAGCTACACGGTCCATGTGTACGATCCGACAGCAACCGGCGGCATCGTTCTGACCGAGATTTACGATGCCAGTGCGTCGCCGCTGGCCGCCACACAGCGACTGATCAACCTCTCTGCCCGCGGCAACGTGAGCTACTCGTTCGGCCCCCTTATCGGAGGCTTCGTGATATCCGGAAGCTCGAACAAGAGCGTCCTGATCCGGGGAATCGGGCCCGGCCTAACGGCGTTTGGCGTTACGGACGCGATTCCCGATCCCGTGCTCGAGGTCTTTGACCAGAACGACAACCTGGTGGCCCAAAACAACGTCTGGACGGCGCAGATCTCTGCAGGCCCCTACCAGCCGAGCATTTCCTCCGGGGAAATCACATCGGCCGACTCCAGTGTCGGTGCATTCGCCCTGTCGGCGCAGAATTCGGACACCGCCCTTATCGTCGACCTGCCGCCCGGCGCCTACACCTTCCAGATCACGAGCGCCAGCGATGCGAACGGCGAGGCGCTGGGCGAGGTCTACGAGCTCCCATAGCCCGTCAGGCGACGACCTCCCTTCGCGGCATCGTCACCAATCGTCGCTTCGAAATGGCGCCGCGGGAAGCCCGGCTCCATTGAAGAGATTTGCGTCGGGGGCGTTCGCCCAGGCGTAACGGACAGCGACGGGCTGGCGCACCCACTGTGACCGCACGACGACCGAGTCGCCCTCGATGACCGCCGTCGCCGGATGAAAAACCCGGTCCGCACCCGCAAGCTCGAACGATTGGAGGGGTCTGCCGGAGGCGGTCAGGCCCTCGCCGGTGAATATGAAATGAACCCGCATCGCAGCGCCATCGATGTCGGCGCGGCTGAACACCGGCCCCGAATAGTCCACGGAGATTGAATAAACCTCGGCCTTTGCGATCAGCGCCAGGCGCCTTCCCACCTCCTGCTTGTTCCGCGGGTTGAGGTTGCCCGCCTCGCCTATGTCGATCGCCACCGCCTGTCCCGTCGCGGGAAGCGCGAGCGCCCTCGACTGGGCCTCCCTCAGGTAGGCCCATTGGTCCCCGCGGCCGTCCGCTGCCGCTTTGAAATTCGCCAACTGAACCCAGAAAAACGGAACGTCGCCGCAGCCAAAATGGGCGCGCCACGACGCAATGAGCGCCGGGAACTGCACGACATAGCTGGCGGCGCGGCCGACATTGCTCTCGCCCTGGTACCAAAGAATGCCCCGGATGGCGTAGGGAAGGAGCGGATGGATCATCCCATTGAATACCGACGAGGGGATCCACGGATCGACGGATCCCGAAGCGGCGCCCGCCGCATGCCCATTCGAGAATCCTGGGAAGGCTGCAAGCGAGGCCGGGCTCATCCAAGCCTCGATCGGAGTTCCAGACCACGAGCTGTTGATGATGCCGACCGGCACTCCGATCCGGCCATAGATATCCCTTGCGAAGAAATAGTCGACCGCAGTGAACGAACCCACGGTCGCCGGCGTGCACAGCCTCCAATCTCCTCCGGCCGAATCGAGCGGGGCGGGCGAAGCGGAGCGCGCCACCTTGAATTGGCGAATCAGGGGATAGCGGGCGGAGGCGACCTCCGCGGCGGCATTCTCAACATGGCTGCCGAGGCCGCTGTCGTTCACCGCAAACTCCATGTTCGACTGGCCGGAGCAGAGCCATACCTCCCCGACGACGACGTCGTGGACGACCGCCGTCTGCTTTCCGGCAACGGTCAGGTCGCTTCCAATCGGATTGGTGGCCAGCGGAGCGAGGACGGCAATCCAGCGGCCGTCCGTACCCGCCGTGGCTCCCACCGACTGCCCGGCGAACGAAACGCTCACGTGTTCGCCCGGAACGGCGGTCCCCCAAACCGGGACAGGCTTCTCCCGCTGAAGCACCGCGTGGTCCCGAAAAAGGGGGGCTAGTTGCGGGGCGGCGCGGGCGGCCGGGGCCAGAACGGCAAACGCCAGGAGGACGATCGGAGGCAGGCGGTAGGGAGACATGGAGCCTCCGTAACAGGCGCAAGCCGCCGCAAGGATCAAGGAGTTTTCGCGGGCGCCGTGCGCATCCTCCCCAGGAATGCATGCAGTTCCGACGACAGCTTCGGCCCGAAACCGGGCACCTCGGCGATCTCGTCAGCTGTCGCGGCCCGCAGGCGGTCGATCCCGCCGAACCATTCAAACAAGGCGACGCGTCTCGACGGGCCAAGGCCCGGAAAGTCGTCCAGCAGGGATTCGCGTATCTTCTTGGACCGAAGGTCCGCATTATAGGTGTTCGCAAAGCGGTGCGCCTCGTCCCTGAGCCGCTGAAGGAGCCTCAGGCCAGGATGGTCAAGCGGGATATTGAGGGGAGGGCGTCCGTCGGGAAACACGATCGTCTCCTCCTTCTTGGCGAGGCCCACGACCGGGGGCCTTTCCATCCCAAGGCCCAAGAAGGCCTTCAGCGCAGCCCCCACCTGCCCCGCCCCGCCGTCGATAACCACGAGGTCGGGGAAAGCACTGCCTTCGCCGAGGAGCCTGCCATACCTGCGCCCGACCACCTCCTCCATCGCCCTGAAGTCGTCGTTGCCGACGAAGCTCTTGATCCTGAAACGCCGGTAATGGTCGCGGTCGGGCCTCCCGTCGGCGAAGCGGACCATGGAAGCGACCACGAAGGTGCCCGAGATGTGCGAGATGTCGAAGCACTCGATGACCTTCGGGGCCAAAGGCAGCCCCAGGGCCTCCCGAAGCGATTCGAGAGCCGAACCGCTCGCACTGAGGGCCGTCGGATCGGTCCGCTCAAAGTGCCGGGGCTTTTCGAGGGTCTTCTCCAGGGCGTAGACGATGTCGCGAAGCGCGGCTGCCTTTTCAAACTCCCGGCGCTCCGAGGCGGAGGCCATCTCCGCGCGCAGGGATTCGAGCCATTCCCTGGATTTGCCCTCCAGGAAGGCGCACGCCTTTTCCACGCGCTCCCGGTACTCCTCACGCGAGACGCTGTTTGTGAACCCGTAGATTTCCGCCCGGACATCGTCATAGAGTTGCCAGGATCCGTCCGGAAGGCGCTTCGGGGTGGCGTCCCCGAGAAGGATGCCGAACTGGCGACGCATCTGGGCGAGCGTCTTGCGCAGGGGCCCGCTGTGCGCAAACGGCCCGAAATACCTCGATCGGTCGTCCCTGCGCAGACGGACAAGCCGGAACCTGGGAAGGTCCTCAAGGGGGTCCACCCGCACGAGGAGAAAGCGCTTGTCGTCGGTGAAATCCGTATTGTACCGGGGCCTCCATTGCTTGATCAGCTTCCCCTCGAGAAGGAGGGCCTCGGGCTCGGATTTCACCTCGATCGTGTCAAAGTCGGCGATCATCTCGACCAGGGCCCTGATCTTCGGATGCATCGTGAACCCGCGCGACGGCTGAAAATAGGAGGAGACACGCCTTTTCAGGGCCTTGGCCTTTCCAACGTAAATGATTCTTCCGATCCGGTCCTTCATGAGGTAGACCCCGGGCCTGTCGGGCAGCCGCCGGACCTTCTCCTTCAGGGTCTGAGGAACCTCGCTATCTGCGGCGTCTGCTGGCATTTTCCCTAGATTAGCCTAAATTCATGAGCCGCAAAGCATGCTTTCATCCAACTTAGAGCTATACGTTTGAAAAAGCCCGCGCACAGGCTCCGGTACGAATTGCTGACCATTGGCGACGAACTCCTCCTCGGACTCACCGCAAACGGCCACCTGACGTTCATTGGCGCCGAACTTGGGGCGAGAGGCATCCAGCTCCGAAGGAATGTGACGGTAACGGATGATGCCGAGGATATTGCAACGCAGTTTCGCGAGAGCTGGGATCGTTCGGACGTTGTCCTGATTACGGGGGGCCTGGGTCCGACCTGCGACGACCGGACCCGTGAGGCGGTCGCTGGCGTCCTGGGCCAGAGCCTCATATTCGATCCGGCGATCGAGAAGCACATGCTCGACCGATTCGCGCTATTCGGGCGCAAGATGACTCCGAACAACCTGAGACAGGCCTATCGATTTGAACGCGGCGAAGTGCTTGCCAACGCAAACGGAACGGCGCCCGGTCTCTGGGTGGAGCAGGATGGCAAGGTGCTTTGCATGATGCCGGGTCCTCCCAACGAACTGAGGCCGATGTTCACGGAGCAGGTCCTTCCCCGGCTAGGACGTCTGGGGCTTGTCCTCGCAAATCAGGCCTATGTGCAGTTGCGGACAGCGGGAATCGGGGAATCGATGCTTGAAACGAAGCTCCAACCCATCTTCGACCGCCACGGCTCCGGCCTTGGCGTGGCATTCTGCGCCCATTCGGGTCATGTCGACTGCAGACTGAGTTCGCCCAGCGGCGCCTTCAGCATGGAAGCGATCGGTGAAATTGCGGATGAATGCGCCCACCTCCTGGGGGAGGATTTCGTCACGCGCGGGGACGACTCGCTTGCGAAGGTCTGCGCCGACCTCCTTCGAGCGCAGGACAAGCGCCTCGCGGTTGCCGAAACCGCAACCGGCGGCCTCCTATCCAACGCATTTACCGACATCTGCGGCGCCTCCAAGTTTTTCTCGGGAGGATGTGTGTGCTACTCGAACGATTCCAAGATGCAGCTCCTGGACGTTCCCGAATGCCTGCTTCTCCAGCATGGGGCCGTGAGCGCAGAGGCTGCCGTTGCGATGGCCACGGGAGCGGCCGAGAAGCTTGGGGCGGATTACGCGCTGTCGATCACGGGCTTTGCGGGACCGTGCGGCGGCACCAATGAGAACCCGGTCGGCACGATCTTCGTGGCGCTCCATGCTCCGCACGGCATCTGGTCGCGGAAGCTAAGCTACCCGGGGCCCAGGGCCACCGTGAAGCAGCGCGCCGTCAACGCCTCCCTCGACTGGCTCAGGCGCGAACTTGTCCGTGCGCAGAACGGCGCGACCATGCCGCAGAAGCATCAGGACGTCATGCAGTAGCCTGGCGCCCGTCCATCAGGCTGCGAAGGGCTGCGACGTATTTGGCTCGGGTCTTATCAATCACTTCGCGCGGCAGCCTCGGCGCCGGCGGCCTCTGATTCCAAGACAGGCCCAGCAGGTAGTCGCGCACGAACTGCTTGTCGAAGCTAGGCGGCGACCCTCCGGGTACGTAGAGGTCCTTCGGCCAGTATCGAGACGAATCCGGTGTCAGCACCTCGTCGATCAGCACAAGCGCGCCGTTGGCATCGGTTCCAAATTCAAACTTGGTGTCGGCCAGGATCATCCCGGACTCAAGGGACCTCCCGTGCCCAAGCGTGTAAAGGGCGAGGCTCGCTTCCTTGACGCGCCGATAGAGTTCGGCTCCCACCAGCGCCCCGGCCTGCGCGTCGTCGATCGCCTCGTCATGGCTGCCCTTTGGCGCCTTGGTCGTGGGCGTGAATATCGGCTGAGGAAGGTGGCCGGCCTGGCGGAGGCCCGGGGGAAGCCGTATCCCGCAAACGGATCCCGATCTAGAATACGAGGTCCATCCGCTGCCAGCCAGATAGCCCCTCACCACGCACTCGATCGATAGCGGCCGGAGCTTGCGTACGATCATGCTTCTTAGTCGGAGGTCTCCCTTCGGAATCCCAGCCCTGTCGAAGGCCGCATCCTGATCTGGCAGCAGGTGGTTCTCAATGATCCCTGCCGTCTTCGCAAACCACCATAGGCTCATCTGTGTCAGCAGGATACCCTTTCCCGGTATTCCGTCGGGGAGAATGACATCAAACGCCGAAAGCCTGTCGGTAGCCACCAGGAGCAGGGATTCTCCGAGGTCAAAGATTTCGCGCACCTTGCCGGAAGCGACCCGGTGGAAAGGGACATCGACCGAAGTCACAGCTCCTTCGGGCAATGCCGACACAATCTCGTCGAACGTCATTACTTGAGGATTCCCCTATGACGTCTAGGGTCCAGAAGGAAAAATGCTCTTGCTAGGGCGGTGCCCCGGCCTAGCTTGCACGATTCCGCGCTACGTCCCCATCGTCTAGCCCGGTCAGGACACCACCCTTTCACGGTGAGAACCGGGGTTCGAATCCCCGTGGGGACGCCAGCGCAGAGCCGACGACTCCCCTACTGCTTCCTAGCGCATATAATGGCTCGGTTGGCCCGGTAATACGCTAATTCTAGCAAGGCCAGCTTTTACGTGAATCGATGCATCATATTGGACAACAATCACTTTGAATCTTTTCCTTGCCATGCCACCACCGCAGGACCATGCCAGATGACCACGCTGCTATTGCTGTCGGGGGACACCCCAAAGGGTACCAATTAGGGACGGGGTCAAAGTAGGCCACCTTTAGGAGCCATTGCGCCACTGCGGGAGAATCCGCAGAGAAAGGCGCAATGAACCTTCTTAAAGCCCTAATGATTAGTACGATCCAAACCGTCGATCCCCCATTCAATATAAACGTCAGGTTCTCGTTCCAGGCGTGGCGATTTACCTTTGTCCATATTAGGAGAAATTCGCAAACGCTGCCATCCGATTGGGCTATCGTATCTTCTTCCTATCAAATAGAATTTCGGCTCTAAGAAAGTTTGGGTTCACCTTTCCAACGTCATACAATAACTCCCGCAAAACGGATTGTATTCTAACTGGTTGCAGCTCGCCAGCGATAGATACCTTCTCCACCGCCCCCATCGGATCGACCTCGTACCACTCAGTATTCCATTTGCCCGCCGCAACGTCGATATGCTCTTTGGCCATATTTCCCAATCGTTCTATTATCGCCGCTGTCTCACCGTCTACTCCTGCCTGTCTCACCCTTTGCACTAACGCATCCAGATCCTTTTGCCTTTCAAATATGAGAGCGATTCCGGTCTGGCCGCTAAAAGCCGATTGTCTCATCAAGAGCTTCCGAATGCCAGCGATTGTGTTGTGAATCGCCTTCTCGTCACGAGTCATGCCTTCAGCCAAATATGAATCAGCGACCACCAAATTGACAGCCGCAATAGAATCAACCTCGAGGACCATCTGTGATTTTTTCCCAATCCAAATGTCTCTAGGCGTCGATTGATTTCCGTCTGCGAACCTAAATCCGATACTAAAATCGAAACCATTGGGAGTAGGACCAAGCGGGCTCCAAAGATTGTAGTAGGTCCCGATAACTGCTGACGGCATGCCAGGCGATAGAGTCTCGGCTGTCGCCAGATTACCTTCAGCGAGAAATAGGGCCGCCAAAATCGCATAGCAACGCGCATTCATGGTCCAATCATCCCGGGCCTCCAACCAAAATTACAACCTGATAGTTTCCCTTTCCTTGACTATTGGCGATGTCATTTGATACCTGCTGATAGCTTTCTGTCCAGGTTATTACCACACTTTGGCTCCCCATATAAGCGGTGGAAACCACGGTTGCCCCACCGTTGGCGTTTGGGAAATAGAGCTGCGCATGCGATCCACCATTTATCGTATTCGTCGTGGCTACGAAGGGAGCTCCCGAAAGTAATGCCTGCGCCGCTACAAGATCGCTGTCGCTGTTCGCTAATGTAAGTTGAGCTGAGAGTCCTGTTCCCGTCGAATATGAATTTGCTTCGTTTTGAATGTCTTCGAGTGATTGACCTCCATTATTATCGGCGTTGATTTCGTCCTGTTGGTATTGCGAATATGCATTGGCTGGAAGAAAATTTGGCGATCCAGCGGCGATTAAATTCCATGCAGCCGCAGGGCCACATCCATCAGTGGTCTTTTGAGTCATATATGGATTAGGGTCCTGTAGGACCGTAGCTTGAGATGCGGACAGGGGCGCGTTGGTGGGCGCGCCATAGACCCCTGCATCTCCTGAAATCGACGACGCCGAGGTTTGGATTGTCTGCCCTGTCGCCGGACTGATGTAATTTCCGATAGTAACTGTGCCCGTTGGCGAATCAAAGATGCCATATGACGGCTTCGGTAGAGGTGGCGGATTGCCCGCATTTGGTAACTGCTCCAGGTCTTGGGTAATCCCGTTCCCTGTGTTGACGTTGTATAGCGTCGGGTCGTCAGATCCCGATACCGGATTAAAGAACCCGCTCATTATTCCGCCGGATCCACCAAAAGACAATGGGCCGCCACTATTATACAGGCCATACTTGGCACTCATCTGTGCTTGCTCGGCCTCGTTCTGTGCAGCGAGGGCAGGATCTATATTACCATTGGGATCAATTCCGAGGCTTGCGAGGTATGCCGCCGTTAGATTTGACGACGAAGGACCCATCCCCAAATAATCCCAACGGTTGACGGTGTTGTTCGCCGCAAATGCATAAAGGTGCAACCCACCTTTCTCGTGAATCGGGTCCCGACCTAAGAAACGCCCGAGCGCCGGATTGTAATATCTGTGGCCATAATAGACGAGATCAGTCTCGTTGTCGGTGTACTTGGACGAGAATCGAATTGGATTCGACTGTGCGTAGGCTCCATAGACTCGTAGTAGTTGTCCGAAGGGCCCATATTCATATGCCGCCGTCACCTGGCCCGTGGCGCGATCGGTCAGTCCATGGACATTCCCATTCGCGTCGAAGACAGGAAACTCAAAGGTCGACGAAGGGATGACCATCGCAAGGAGCCCTCCAACCCCACCTGCTCCTTGACGCTTTCCGGAGAGGTCTATTCCCCAAAGATAGCCATGTGCGAGCGAGAAGGTACTCCCAGAGACAGAGTAATCTGCAATCAGATTCCAATTCTCATAGGCGTAGCGAATCTCTGAGGACGCTGCAAATGCCGATCCGTTCCACGTTGAAAGCGCCTTCGAAATCCTGCGCCCCTTATAGTCGTATTTAAAGTCGATATGAATCAGCGGCACGCCGCTAGTCCAGACGCCATTCGAATTTCCAGGCTGGTTTCCGTAGGTCTCAATCGCCTTTAGGCGATTCTCCGCGTCCCAGAAATAGTTCCACCGGCCGTCCGTTAGCAGGTTTCCGTCGGTATCGTACGTTGAGCTTTCAGGGGATTGAGGCAGGAAGGCGTTGGCCGTGGCAGAGCCTCCAAGGCTGCTCGACAACTGAGCTGTCAGCCAAAGAGGACCGCCCGAATTGTTGGCTGAAACATTCTCGAGGTAATACTGACCCGAGAATTGCCCTGAGGGTATTGCGGTCCCATTTAGGGTAACGGTGGCCCCGATCGGCGCAAAGCCGGAGGCGGGATAGTATCCGGGGACGACCCGGCTCGTAATCTGATTCAGAGCGTTTGTGCTGTAACTCGTCTGTTGGGTGTCGACCGAACTTGTCGTGCGATTTCCGATTGGATCGTAGGCAAATGCAAAACCACGCCCGAGAACCGGATTTGTCGGTGAAGTCGGGTTGGTGCTTTGGTAGGCTTGGTCGCCTGTGACCTCGCTTTTGGTGTCGTAGCTATATGCGTCAACGAGTCCCCCGGCCGGGTATCTTGCAAATAGAGCGCCCGTTTCAAGTTTTGAAACCCGGCGGCCAAGATTGTCGTACGCGTAGGTAAAACTTCCTGCAGTCGTGCCGCCAGCAGAGGTCTGGATTGTATCGAGCAAATCGCGGTGGCTGTCCCAAGTCCGCGCCTGACTCCAATTGTCGGCCGAATCCGTAATGCTGCCAATCAGATTCGAATTCGCCGTAAAGGCGTAGCTAAACGTCGGACCTCCGGCTAGCCCTTCCGAATTCAAACGAGCAACCGAATCGTATCCAAATGATGCCGCCTGGTCCTGCCCCGGGCTCGAACTTGTGCCCAATTCATAGCCAATTGTTCTGCCAAGTGTGCCTGTATTCGTAGTATCCAATTGAACAACAAGCTGCCTTCCTGAGAAATACGTGGGATCGAAGGTCTCTTGGGTAAGCTTCCCCGGAACATTGTACTGCAACCCGGTGGAAAGCGTGAATCCGGAATACGTTTGAACGACAGAGCTTCCATGCCCAAGCCGATCGTAGGTATAAGTGAGGCTTGGTGTCCCATCGGAATAGCCTATCCCGATTTGCTCCGCGGTATTCGGGTCGTAAGTGTAGCTGGTGACCACGCCCCGCGCCCAAGTGCGGGTCGCGAGCTTCCCGTTGGGGTTGTACGTGTAGCTCACAGACTGGCCGGAGGCATCGGTCTTCGACGATAGAAGCCCGCTTGGGCCGTCAAAAGCCCATTGGGTCATGTCCCCATTCGACCAGGAGCCGGGCGATGGATTCTGAGGATCGCTGCCGTCATCGCTTAGGGGCCAGGAAGAAGTGCCAAAATTGATGGAACTGGTCCTGAAGGTGCGCATCGCGATTTGGGCGCCATATGCGTCAAACGCGTATTCCACGGGAAAGGTGCCGGTGCCCCATGTCTTGATCTCTCGACCCACGTGGTCATAGGCATGGTAAACGGTGTTCCCAAGGGGATCGGACTGCGAAAAGAGCCTCCCGTCCGTTGAATCGTAAGTGTAGGTCGTGGCGTTGCCCGCCGCGTCAGTCCGGGAGGAGACTTGCCCGTTCGCCCCCGTTCCGGAAGTAAAATAGGCTGTGTAGCTCGTGCCCTTTCGTGGATCGACTTCCGATGTCTCCCGATAAAGTCCGTCGTATTGGTACGTGGTAATAAGATTCTGAGGGGACTGCGAACTCACTTTCACCCCATTGTAATTGATCACGACTTTGGGGACCGTGGAATTTGGAAGCGTTGTCGTATCCGTAACGATGGCTGTTCCAAATCCGCTATTTACGATCTCGGTCGTGAGGTTCCCGAAAAAGTCATACGTGTCTGTCTCGGTGATTTTTACGCCGTTGTTGTAGTCCGATGTCGTCGAAGGATATGGGACCAGCTTCTGACGCACATCGGACTTTAGGACCGGCGTGGAGTTATTCTGCACATTGAAGACATAGGTCTGCGTTCGGTTCCACCAAATCGAATTTGCATCCTCGTAAACCTGCGATCTCGTTTCGGTAATCCGGTCGGTGCCTCCTAGGTCCAGCTGCCCGTTATTATTCACATCAAGCCCGGTGTATTGGAGCTGCCCCAATCCGTCATACTGATAGAGTGTGGCAGACATGCCAGTCTGCGTCGTTTTCGCCAGCTGCCCAAGGGTGTTATATACCGACTGTTTGACAAAGGTTCCCCCGCCAAACGCCGGCTGAGATTGGCTGATGGTTCGTCCTAGCCAATCCGTCTGGGTCGCCGACCACCGCGGTGATCCGGAGGTCGCAAGATATGTCGTCGTCGTTATCGTGCCATCCCCATTCACAGCGCTTGACGTGTACTGGTCCACCTGCGCGTTACCCGTTACCGATTTCACCGACCCATCCAAGTGTTTGCTCGTCACCTTGGTCGATCCGTTCGGGTAGGTCGTGGTCACCGTGCTGCCCCCATTCGAATAGGAATAGCTAGTGGTCAGGCCCGTTGAATCTGTTTGGCTCAACAGCAGTCCCGCCTTACTGTAGCTGCTGGAAGTAGCTAGCGTCAGTCCGCCCCCCGAGGATTGTTTCGACGTCGTTAGCACATTTCCCGCGCCGTCGTACGTGAAATAAGTCTCAACCGCACCCATCGCAGGGAACGACCCGCTTCCGGCGACCGATTTAAATTCAGACTGCGTTACGCGCATCAGCCCATCGAAGAAATACTGAGTGCGGGTCCCGTCGGGGTTGGTCTGATAGTTCACAAACCCGTCGATGCAGCTATACTTCGTCCATGACCCGGTGCTGTTCCGATCGTTCACCAATATCCCATCCCATGTGTAATCGGTCTCACGCCAGGAAATGATCTCAAACCCGCTGCCGGTAAATACCTCGTTCACATCAAACCATGGATTCCCGTAGGAGTCCGTAATGGTTTGGCGTCGGTAGGATTTGTAGGGGGTCATCCAAACCGGGTCGATCGCGACATTGCTGTTTATCCCGTCCGTCGTGTAGAGTTGGGCGGTTGGATCCTGTTGGGTCGATGTTCCGGAAAGATAATTTGAAATCCAAGTCGCGGAGTTCGAATCGGGAGTGGCGGATGATGAATTCCAATTGGGAGAACCCAGGTACGAATAAAAGTCGCCTTTCCAATAGCTCGCCGAAACCTTAGTCCCGTCGGGGTTGACCTGCGAATAGAGCTTCCCGTTGTAAATGGGATCCGAGGTGTTGTGGAATACCGTCTTGACAGTCGTCTGCGCTGTTCCCGACGCAGCATAGCTCTGAATCGTGTCGGTTCGCATGGGCTCGTTGCCGTAGAAACTGGACAAATAGCCCCAGCTTCCCTGAAGCCAGAAAGTTGGAGCGATCGTTGTCTGTGCCGTCATAACCCCGTTGATCGAGGTTTGGGTACCTGCACTGACGGTCTGATACACGCTGGTCGCTGCGGGGCTTTGGACGCCATTGTAATAATTAAAATAGACCTGGGATGCATAATTATAGGTCGTCACCTTGCAGTTGCTCTGGGTCGCAGCTGTGTACGAAGTTGGGCTGTCCTGCCATGGAGAGGAAACCGAGGCTAATTCGCCCCAATGGGCAAAATCGTCGAAGTAGTTGTAGAGCACCCAGGAGCCGTCGGGATTCGTTACCGATTGAAGTTTCGAATAATGGCCGTCGCCCCAAGTTGTGTTGTAATACGTATAGCTTGTTGTGAGAGCCAAGCCGTTTGGATCGGCCACTTCGGAGACCAGCTCCTCACCCCACGGAAAGGTCTGATAGGTGCGGAGCTTCTGGAGCGCCACGTTGTTGTTGTTGTCAGCAACGGTGTAGGTCTCCGTCCTTCCCCCGGAAATAGGAGTGGAAACGAGCGTGATTACCCGAAGAGCATTGGTCTGCGTGATGGTCGTTGTGTTGCCCGAAGATGCGAGCGTCCAATTGTCGGTCTGGCCGGAAGCACTATCGATTCTGGAGATTTGCACGCTTCCGCTCCACGACCCCGAGTCCGAGGGGTAGTTGGGATCACTTATCGTGTACTGATCGGTATATCCGCTGGCAAATGTCCACGCCTGGGTAGGATCGTTATTCGCCCATTCGAAATGGACACCCGCACTGTAGACCTGAATTGTGTATCCACCATATTGCCCGTTAGCCGAATAGCCTGAACTCCCGCCCGCGCCGCGGCTAATGTAGATTTGCACCTGATTCGTGCCGATATATTTGAGATAGCCGTTATTGTCGTAGTACGTTGCGATCTGATCCGGGATTGAAACCGTGGAATAGTAGGTTGGAGTCGTGCCTGAGGCGGGGCCACCGGCGATAAAGCTCGAAGACACTGCATTAAGGACCGGGGCTGCAGTGGCGAAATTCAGAGCCGTCGAATCCAACAGCGCTTGGCTAACGGAGGATGACTGCCAGCGCAGCGTTCCGGTCGATGCGCCGCATGACAGGGTGCCGAGACTTATCGCCCAAGTGACGTCACTAACGTGGGGAGGCCTAGAATAACCGGGCGAAAGCCATGCGGCCCCATCGCTTGGCACCACGTAAAAAGACATCTGCCAATTACCGCCGCCCCCGCCATAATTCTGCGTGCTGAACGAGGTCCGCGGCGTCATCGGGACATTGAGTGGGCCCATATAAAGCGTGTAGCCAGGCGGCACATCAAATTGAACGTCCGCCGAATTCCACGAATTCGATGCTGTTGAAAACGTGTACAGCCTGCCCGGGTAAATCTGGAAAAAGGCATTAGGGGACTGGACGGGGGTATTCAGTCCCTGATAATTCTGCTGCCACACGTAGTATGGATCCGCCTCGGTTGAGACCGAAGATTGTATCCTCATCGAATACTGTGACGCGGCGGCTATTTGTTCATGGACGCCGAGCCAAACCCGAGCCGACTCCTTCGGGCTCTTTTGAGCCAAAATCGGTTGCGCTGCTAAGAGCAGAATGGAGATGCCGACGATGGTACGCATAGGTGGCAGCATAAAGGTTGGCTAGGGAATGGGTGTGAACACCTCAAAATCGGCAACCGTTGTCACCCCCATCGGGGAGGACACGGCAGAGGTGTTGCCCCTTGTATCAACGGAAACGATCGTATAGTTGTAATTACCCAGCGGGCTTACTGTAGAGTCGGTGAAGCTTGTCGCCGTCGTATTTGCCAAATAGGCGCCGTTTCGATAGATGTTGTAACTGGCCACACCGACCGTCGCACTGGCTCCACTCCAGCTGAATGTGACAAAGGTCGATCCAACAACGCTGGGCTGCACGGACGTCGGGGGATAGACTTGGTCCGCATTTACCGTGAACGTGATCCACTGGTCCTGAAAGTTGTAATAGATGTCGACGATTCTAAACTGCCACGAATAGGTGCCCGGCCCGGCATCAGGCGTATAGGTCATAGTGCCAAGCGCGTTTGGAGAATAATAGTTGCCTAAGACTTCTGGTGAGCCCGACGGGGTCCACACCGTGTTCTGGGTCCAGTCTATCCCGAAATTCGCTGAGCCGGCTCTGTCGAGGGTGACGGACTGGGTCACGAAGATTGAATTCGGGCTGACCGAGCCGGCCGGGGCGATGCTATAGGCGACGATTGTCCAAGTCACGGTGGCGCTCCCGGTGCCGGATGAATTCGTTGCGGAGATTGTTGAATTGTAGGAGCCTGGGGTTGTCGCAGTGCCTGTGATGGCACCCGTCGACGTGTTAAGGGTAAATCCGGGCGGAAGGTTTGTGGCGCCAAATGATGTCGGGGTTCCGGTTCCGGTAATTGTGTAACTGACGGATTGGCCTTCGTCGTAAGTGGCTGCCAGCGGACTGGTAATGGTCGGAGCCCCAGTGTGGACCAACAAGACGACATACCCGTTATAGCTGGCGTTCGATAGGTTTGGGGCACCATATCCGATGTCACCGCCGGGATAATTGCTATCCGACGTACCGCCGGCGGTTTGATTGCTTCCGGCCGTATAGCTGACGTTCGTCGCGGAGCCGGTGGCATACGAAGAGCCGCCAGCGCCGCCGCCGCCGCCAGTCGAACCATCAGATGTCCATTCGGTACTATTGCCGCCACCACCGCCTCCATAATACCCCGCGCCGCCTCCACCACCTGCGAAACAGCCTCCATAGGGAATCATTCCATTCCCGCCGGCGCTGAAACTACCGGCCGATCCGTTTCCGGCGTCTCCAGGTCCCCCTGCGCCTCCGCTTGTTTGGGTGGCCCCGTATCCACCTGAGTGAGTCGCACCATTCTGCCCTATCGTACCGCCACCCGCGCCGCCGTTGCTTACATACCAGACTCCGTTTCCGCCGCCTCCGCCACCGGCGGCATATACAGTTCCCGATGGGGTGGCCACGATTGTCACACCTCCCCCGCCGCCGGTTGCCGCTTGACAACTATTTCCGCCTCCAGGCCAGCCGCCCAAACCCGTTCCGCCTCCGGCCACGGAAATCGTGAACAATTGACCGGTGGAAACGTAGTACCGGGCCGTCGCGAAAGCACCACCGCCCCCGAAGGTGTTCGCGCCGCCGCCACCGCCAGCCCCCCAAGCTTTAATCGTGATATAATCGATACCCGCCGGAACAGTGTAGGTTTGGGTTCTACCCGTGTATGAATATCCGATAGCTGTCGTCTGTGCAGCGCCCTGGGGCACTGCGAAAATCGCGGCAGCCATTGACGCGATGGCCGCCAAGAATAGCTGATGATGCTTGGGTTCCTGCGAACAAGGGGAAACGGCGGGCCTTCTCATGGGGTGGCGGCGGAGGTTGTTTGACGGAATGGTCAATTCTGAGACACATTGGCCACAACGACTGCCGTGGCGTCAGGAACAGCGGGCGAATATACAATGACCACCGGAAATTCCTCAGGGGTGGCCGTTGACCCCGGAATTACCGAGATCTGGTACTTTCCGCCACCAAGAGCTGTCAGTGAGGCCGTATTCCCGACTCCCGTAGCTGTCACCGACTGTGGCACCACGGTCGAACCCGCGGCTATCGTCAACGTGACGCTTTTTGCCATCGGGGTTTCACCCACTTTCCAATTCAAACTCGTCCCGCTTAATGAAGCCACCTGAGTGCGCCCGTGGTCAATCGTCATTGATAACTCTCCGAAATTCGTCATCAAACGGAGAATATCTGACGGTCCGGTGACATTTGTTTGGGCCTGATACATGAGAAGAATCTCTCCCTTGCCATTTGCGGGAATGGTCTGCGGAAAGTCCTCGACGAAGAAATTCGCCGTAGTCTGGACACCCAAAATCGTCATCGCCGCGTTTTGGGAATTCGTAACCGGAATGGAGATGTTGGTCCTCGACGTCTCGTTCCAACCGAGATTCAGCGAAAAGCCGACCGGTAGCGGCGTGCCAATCGATGGGGACGATTGGCTCGAAGACGATGTGGGCTGCGCAGACGCGCTCGATTGAGCACCGGCCGGAACCACACAGGCAAGTGATACGCTGAGCACTAGGAATAGCTGCTTATTCATGATTCTCGTGGGTTTCATTCGGAGTCGACGATTACCTCCTTCATTGGCAACTGCGGTTCGCCGCGGCTCGTCGTTGAGCGGCAACTCGTCATCCAGCGTGCAAGCTATCAAATACCCAAACTACCTAAAAATACGTAGCTGCACCGCTCGGCATAGTTTTCGACCTATTTTTAGAGACTTTTTAGGAGATAAATCGCTATATTTTCTCAGGCAATGGGTTTCCTAATGGCGAGCCGCAGAATTTATAATATTATTTCGAATCCCCCTCATCATGGGTTTCGCTTTGGGACGGCTATAAATATAGCTTTCCTCTCCGTCGAGCTGGAGTAACACACAGCCGCAAGATAAAGGCGTTTCGTGACCTTACTTCGGTCGGCCCACCCCTGCCCGCGAGGCGACGTTCTTGAGCGACATGGTTGTCTCCTCTGGCAGCCAGCGCGCCTCGACGAGGCGCAGTCGACGGACCAGTTCGGCGGGCGAATCGCCGAAGTGCTCTCGGCACCAGCGGCTGGGTGTGCACAGGCTCATGTTAGCCTGTCCCGCGTTCCGCCCCATGAGGGGTGTTCGTCTATGTCACCAAGCGCGAAATTCGCGATATCGTGCAAGCGAGGCGGCTCCCGGTCCTGGGCGCGGAGTGCGGAGCCGAATTGCGTCTGGTGGCGCGAGCGCCGCAGGAAGAAGGTCATTCGCTTGGCTCCTTAATTTCACGCTGGCTTCCCGGCTTGCGCCGCCCCTTTCCAATGGGCAATAGTAATATCCCTAATGATCAATCCACTCATTCAAGAATTGGCCAAGACGAAGGTTAAAGTCATTCAACTCGAGCAGGCGCTTGTCAAAGGGCTGGCGTCGCTCCCGGCCGCCTATGGTTTCGCATCCACCGAGGAATTTATTTCCGCTCTGCATGCCGCCAAAGGGGGCTCCGGCCGGCCGAGGAAGCCTTTAGCGCTTGGGGCGCGAAAGCGCGCATTGATATGATTTCCGTAGTGGCCCCGAGTGCTATGCGGATTCCTCTAGCAAACATCGACCGGTCGATGCTGGGATCTTGGCGGGGACGGCGCGATAGTTCGCCGACCATCATGCTCCTGAGGTTAGTTACCAAAATCTAGACGCTCACCCTTAAAAACCCTCCAAGGCATCCAATTCACGCAGACCCTCCTCCATCCGTCTGGCTGACTGCAGATTGCGGATTTGATGTGCGACCGCCTCTGCGTGTCTAAAGTCGTTAAGGGATTCTGCTGAAGTACCCAAGCGCGATTGGATATCTTTAAGCATCAGTCGGAGCCGGGACTCGCACTCCCCTTTTATTGATAGACAAAAATCGGTAGGCGCCCTCTCAAGGCTAACTTGCTCTGAAGTTCGTGGCGGGATATCCGTTGGATGTGGACGCGAATTGGTTTCTTGCATGAGTAACGCGTCAGCAAAGATCATTTGGCCGTAAGTGTGGATGAGCGAAATTACGTAGGCTACGTAGGTGGAGACAGGACAACATGGTAGCTGGCCGCGGTGCCCTGGTTAACGCTTATGTCAACTCCCTGGACGAACACTACCTCTGTCCTGTGCAGTTCAAACGTCTAGATTAGATCTTGAGCATGATCCCAAGGGAGATGAGTTGATGATTGAACGAGCGAGGCTGATATCCCGCCACTCCTTCGGGTAGACCGTCTTGCTCATTCGCTCCAATATCATAGGAGTAAGCGAGATTCACACTGAAGTTTGCGTTAAGGGCGTACTGTGCCCCAATCGATACCGTGTATTGTCGATCATCCCGGGTCAATCTGTCGCCAAGAGGGCACTGGTAGACGTTGTTAGGGTTATAGTTCGCATCTAAAGCTCTTGCACCGAGCGACAGGGAAAAGGCGTTCGTCACCCTTCGGCAATAGTTCAAATCAAAGGTGCTGTCGAAATAGGGTACCAAACCAGTGCTCGAAACCCATTCCCATTGTTTATACTTGAAGGTAACGGTGTCTTTGGAGCTGACGGTGGCGGTGAAAATGCCTTCGCCGTAGAGTTTGACCGGATCTGTATTACTAATCGGTGTGCTCGAATCAAAGCTGCGGAAATCGGGGCCAATTTGAAACGCCGCCGACAGCCACTCGAACGGCTTGCCCTCGAATCCGATAAGCACACGCTGGTAGTGGCTGGGTGAGTGAGCCGTGACGATAGGGAGCAGCGAAGCATCGGCTGCCCCGAAGGAATACTCCGCCTGGTATTGATACCCATACCGATAACCAAGCGTCAGAGCGAATTGCGGATCGACCTTATAGCCTAGATCCATGCCCCCATTGGCATCATAGCGATTAACGTAGTTTTGGTAGCCATCGTACAGATATTGAGCGGTTGAAAGGTCATAATCGAGCAGTGTCGCAGTGGGACGCAGAAACCATTTCTCCTGATCATATTTGATACTGAGACTGGCTCGGTCTTGGGTCTGTTTTCGACGTTCTCGATCGGCGGCGGTTGCATAGACATTGAAAAGATCGCCCGGATAGGTCGGGCCGAACTTGCTGCCGTTGATGTCGGTGAAGGCCTCGCTCAAATTGAATGACAGATCGTCGTCCTGCCACTTGACCATGGATGCGAGTCGATTAGCGCTGAAGTTTTCCGAGGGAGCGTGATTAAACGTGACGAAGTCTGGGGCATAATTGAGCGTCAGCGCTTGCAAGGTCTTCGGATCGCCCAGCAATGGCGCAATATCGACACCCACTTTGATGGACGCTGTTGCGATGAAGGAAGTGACATCCTTTAACGCCAGCACGCTCTGACTCCCAGAGGGGATCCCGGTAATTGGAGGCGAACCAACACCCGACTCGAAGACGTTGTCATCGTAGCCGCCCTTGATGCCGATCGAAAGATCCGTCAGCCAAGCCGGCTCTTGCCATGCGGCCAGGTTTGGAGCAGTCGCAGGAACGTCGGCGCCGTAGGCTATCGATAGCAATCCGCCGATTCCCAGGAGAGAAAAACCCCGGATCGTGTTTGATGTTCGTTTGTTCATTCTGTTTTAGGATTAATTGTCGATCGGCAGGTTCTTCCTGGCGGTCCTTGTCTGTTGATACTTCTGCGCGCAGCCGAATGCTCCCGTCGGCCAGTGCTTGACGCCCCTAGGACCTGCGAATCGCTTCTTTGCGCGAAGAGCTACGTGGATCGCCTCGATTTAACCTGCGGCTCAAAAATTCTTGAAATCGTCTTCCATCGGAATCTCGCCTCCGCGAGAAGTTGCAGCTTCGAGGGCCGGAGCAGCCTTTTCTCGGCCATTGCCATTTATATGCCTGACCTCGGGTTGCCTGGATACGGTTGTGGACCGGCGAGTTTTCTTGGCGTTAGAATGGAGATCCAAGGGCTTTGCTTGAGAGGTAACTCCATTGGCATTCACCAGTCGCAGAAGATCGCCGACGGAACGCTTCATGGTTTCGGCTTGGGCGCTCAGCTCTTCCGCCGCTGCCGCACTTTCCTCCGCATTTGCAGCGTTGCCCTGCATTACCTTGTCCATCTGTCCGACGGCTAATTTGATTTGTGAAATTCCCTGCGTTTGCTCGAGCGAGGCGCTGGCCACCTCGGCGATCAGCTCGTCCACTTGGCTGACCTTGGTCAGGATCTCGTTCAACCGGGTTGACACTTTGATGCTTATTTCAACGCCTTGTCCCGACTTGGCGATGGCCCCTTCAATCTTGGACGCCGTTTCCTTTGCAGCTTGGGCGCTGCGCTGCGCAAGGTTTCGTACCTCATCAGCGACGACCGCGAACCCCATTCCAGCTTCGCCGGCGCGAGCCGCCTCAACCGCCGCGTTTAGAGCTAGGATGTTGGTTTGGAATGCAATCTCATCAATGGTCTTGATGATCTTGGCGATATCATCGCTGGAGACCTTAATGGCCTCCATCGCTGAAGACATGGATTGTATATCGCCGACTCCCTTGTCAGCGGCAGAACGCGCCTGTGTGGCGAACTCCTTGGCCTTTTGAGCGTTCTCCGAGTTCCGCTTGGTCATGCTGCTCAATTCCTCGAGCGACGAACTGCTTTCCTCAAGCGAGGCGGCTTGTTCACTCGCACCCTCGGCCAAGCTTTGGCTTGACGACGAGACATGACCGGAAGCTGTAGCAACCTGACTTGAGCCATCGTTGAGCTCATTGGCGACTCGGTTCAATACGTGACCAGTCCCCCGGATGATGACATAGGCAACACCGATCCCCACAAGGGCCGCCAGGCCCAGCCCGAACAGGATCCCTGCCTCCGAACTTTGCACGGCCGACTGGATGGCACTACCGGCGTTGTCCGAGTTGCCTCTGATGAAATCGATGAGTTCTCCGAGTACCGAGAGGTATTTTTCCGCTGCGGGCTCCAATTGGCTTCGACCCAAACTATAGGCGGCAGCGTTGTTGTTTCCTTGCCGAAGGGCTGCAACCACTAAATCCCGCTTTTGGAGATATTCACCCCGTGCGGCCTTGACTAACTCCAGCAGAGCACGGCCCTTTTCGCTGACAGTTAGGCTCTCAAGCCCTTCGTAAACCTTGGAGTTATCAGCGGAGATCGCGCTTAGCTCCGCCTCCATGCTCGACAAATCCGACTTATCGGCACTTCCGACGTGTATGAAGACCACCTGCGTCGATGCTATCGCGTTCTTCTGCGCGCGATAGACCAGCTCGATGGTGGGAAGGGACCGTTTTGTTACCTCGTCGGAATGTTGCTTTATGGCAACGAGCCGTGTGTAAGAGAATACACCTAATGCAAGGGCGATAATGATCACGCTCGCGAAGCCAAATGTGATTCGTTTTCCGATGGTCCAGTTTTTCATGATATCTGCCTCTAGCTTGTTTAATTTGCGGTTGTTAAGATTGTCGCTGCGCTGCGGATAACCTCGTGCCCGTCGGCGCCTATCACTCGGTCTATGTCCAAGAGCGTCTTTATCGCGCCTTTGACCTTAGCCATGCCCAAGATGCACTCAGTAGTGCTTCCGCTTCCAAAATTCGGTGTTTCTTCGATTTCGGAAGCGGCAACGTTCGCAACCTCCTCAACGTTATCGACGACCAGCCCCATTTGGCTGGTCTTTCCGTCAGCCGCTTTTATCAGCACCACGACAATGCAGGCTTGTTCTGCGCATTGCGCGGCTTCGAATCCGAAGCGAAGTCGTAGATCCATTACCGGGATTATTTTCCCGCGCAGGTTAATCACGCCGCGGATGTAGTCCGGCATCTGAGGCAGGCAGGTGATGTTCGTCACGCGGATGATCTCGCGTACATGCAACACATCGATCCCATAAGACTGTCTTTGTAGCGCAAAGGTGAGATATTTCCCTGCGAGTCGTTGGACCCCTGATTTTTCGCCGTCGATCGGCTTTGGTGACATGTGAATCGGCTTTATTAAGGTTTTGTTAAGATTCTCCGCGTCTGTTCGCGTATCGGCATGATTCCTTGTGGCCCGAGAAAAACCTGCCAGGTGGAACCGCAAGCTCACCTGTAATGCGCCCGCCTTATGGCGCCTATTAGCCGGCCTCATGCCCTGTTTACCGGTGTCTTATATCGAATCTGCGTATCGAAGCCGCGACGTTCCAAAATCACGATTGCACGTATTTCAGCCGCAAATACCGAAGCATTCCGATGCCGCCGAATGCAGGCATCACAGCCATTATGCGTTGATTCTTATGCCGTTCTATTTCTTCCACCAATTCGCCAGAAAAACTACGTGATTTTACATTGGGATCTGGGATTCGCCGACGTCGGGCGCGATTCCTGAAAATTGATGCCCAACACAATTCCAGTAGATGTTCCGTTCGAGAACACTCTTTCCTCGTTCTTTTGCGTACCACGTAATTTTACGTAATCGCATTCCGTGACAGCTGCACCGCCATCAAACAAATTCTATAATGCTTATGTTCAGATACCGACCCTCCCAAAGCTGAGGTGGAGATTTTTGGCGCTTCTCTTTCCCGACGGCAAACGTGGCTCGGTATGCCGTCGGCCTGCGAAAGGTCTCTTCTTCCTTCCAAAGCCGCGATCCCAATAGGCGATCTCCCGGGTGAGACAGGTTAGGCTCATGGGGCAACGCCGCTAATCTTCGCTCGGATATGTTTCTTCCCATATTGATAAACAGCGGCCGATTCGCTATAGCCCCGCTTGCGCCGCCCTTCGGTCTCGGGCCCTACGCTGTGTAGAATCATATTCGATTCGAGCCGGATAGGTTGGGTGGCGGAGACCTGCATCCCAACCAAAGCAAATGGAAAGAAACTGCGGGGGATAAAGTGGACTCCGTCGGGCGCAAAACAATTCATGGCGTTTGGCACACTGCTGGCCGCTATCGAGTCTGGCGGACGTCTTAAATATTCTGAGACCTCGGCGTTACGCCAAATCTTCGAGGCAGAGCGGCGACCTAAAGAGCGTATTGATGACCAGTGAATGAGTAGTAAGGCATTGGATCCCTCATACATATGCCGACCGCGCCGTGTTGCATGCCAGACCGCCAGACCTCTCATTCTCGGTTTCCAAGGCCAAGAATTGCGCCATCAGGTTTTGGGCGGCCAGGATACGCGCGATTATTTTTACGCCTCGCACCCTAAAACGGTAAATTTCTGGCCAGGATATTCGCCTAGGCGCCGGCATTTAATGCGATGCGCACCAGGGACTTGGTCAGAATTCAAAGCGACCATTGCGCTCCTATCAGTGTGACGATCTTCGCCAAATAGGCATCGTGAGCGGCTCGTGCCGCGGCAGGCCCGGAGCCATTGACGGAGAACCAGAAATTGATGATGTATGCGCGCTCCCCCGGGGGCGGCGCCTGGTCGGTGGCCACTCCACGTTCAGGCGCCAACGGTTCCATGACATACGTGAGGCCCCGCATGTATCTCGCAGGCTCCAACGACGGCATAGGAGAAGAAGAGAAAGGGCGGCGCTATCTAGCAGCTTCCACCCGGAAATCCCGCTCAAACCACCTCAGCTGACGGGGGACAGGTCCTAAGGGTTTTCCCTTATTTCACCTTATTGCGACGAACGACTGTGAGCTGCATCTACACGGTATGCAATCGAAGCAGCCCAATGGATTCATAGTTCACCCAGGATTTCCAACCATTCCGCGACCTTTCTCCAAGCTACATCAAAAAGAATCGTACACGATGAAATATCTTCGCGGTCGCAGCCGCAGAACGCGACTGCGTCCAGTCCCTTTTGCCGACATTCCGTCGACGAAAAACAAACAACGCAACAACCCATAGCAGATGAAAACGAAAGCATCAGTATTCGGTCTCCTCCTGGGAATCGCGGCGATTCTGCCGCTCGGCGCAAAGGCGGGTGGTAACACGTACAATGGTACCGGAAGTTGGGATTTCACAACCCCTTCAACCACGTCATTTAGCTCATCGGTTTACGATTCCACGGCGATCGTCGTGAACATCACTTCCGAACAATATGTCTACAATTGTACATCGCCGGGTGGCGGTTCCGCCTCTGCCTCCAACCAACCCGCAGATGAATATGAAGTAATACAAGTTGTAAGTTACGGAGTGCCCGGTGCCTTTGCGACGACCGTTGTCTCTTGGTAATTTGGGTGGAGAACGAGAAGAACGGGTGGTGACTGCGGCCATCCGTTCTTCTGAACAGCTGAATGGTTTCATTTTATGTTCGATTCCAATTCATGGGCAGGAGCGATCTTTGGGAAATCGGCACTTATTTTGCGCTTTTTGGCTGCCATTGCGAGTATGCCGGCTCTCGCCGGAAGCCCAAGTGAGATTGAACACGCAGATCAGATCGATACCCATACGGTGTTAGATATCGGCGGAACCTCTGTTTCTGGATATCTAGTCTGGAAATTCTACAATCGCTTTGCCGAGGACATAGCTTCGCGTCTACATCGTGACCCCTCGCAAACCGAGAAGGCTGCATGGCTCATGCAATTTCTGTCTAAGGAAGTCGTGATAGCGCATGCCAAAAAATTAGGCTATTTCGATCGGCCTGAAGTCAGGGAGCTTGTCCGAAGGATGGAAGTCAACATGCTCACCCAAGCAGGCGGACCCTATTATCAGCTGCTTTATCACCGAGCCGCTCCTACCGAAATCGAAATCAAGAAGCTCTACGAACGGTCGTTTACTTCTGTGGTCGGTGAGATACTGCAATACCGTGATCCTGAGACTTTTTCGAATCTCCTAGGTCGCGATTTCGACGATCAGTCCCCTGGAATCCAGACAAGTCGGATCTTGAGGAGCAGAGATAGCGTTGGCGTATCGATTCAAGCCGGCTCGCTGCTTTGGCCTTTCGATCCATTCTCGGATATATGCGAGTCGATGGAGAGTGTACCAATCGGGCGCTGGACAAAGATTACACAGGAGAATGGATATGTCTATCTGGCCTATGTGAGAGAACGTCAAGAAATCCCACATAACGACCTCTCTTTAAACAGGCGCCAGTTTGACGCATTGATTAAAACATTGAGGGAGAGGGAAATAATTCTAAAAAGACGACGCGAAATTCTTTTATCGGCTGGTGTTCTCGTCGATTCGAACGTTGCAGTTGAGATATTGCGTTTCCTAGAATCTCTCCCGCATCGAGTTCTTGAAATTCCCGGTTTACCCGCGGATCTGCGAGTCAAAGAGTTGTTTACCTATCGTTTCGGACTGCAAAGAAAGAGCATTACTGTCGGCGCCTATCGTGATTATATAGATGACTTATTTGTCAAAAGGATTCCATCGAATATGGAGGAACTCCGATGGGACGTCGAGAACCTAGTAATCAGGGAGCGGGACTTATTAGACGCGAGGGCGGCCAGGGTTGATCAAAGTGCTAAATTCATAGAAGATCGCCGCGGCTTCGCCGCATACCAAGCTTTAGACCTTTTCGAAAAGGAGGTAATCGCTCCGGAAATTAAGATAGATGCAAAGGCGGTGGAAGATTATTATTTAGCGCACAATAGTGATTACAGGATCACCAATGAAATCGCCGGTCGACTTTTGAGGTTTCGAAACGCATCGCAAGCTTCGGCATGGCTCAGGTCCACCAATGTTGACTGCTCGAATAAGTTGCGAGCTGCTGTCGTCTCGGACACAATGCTGCGACTCAAACGTGATGAAGTGATGCCGGAATTGGAGTCTTTGAAATCGATGCTTCTGGGGATTCCCGAAGGCGGTAAGTTAGGACCGCTGATGCTCGATCGAGGGTCCTATGCGATTTTCGTCAAGGTTAAGGATCTTTCGCAAGCCCCAATCCCTCTAGAGATCGCCGCGAAATCGATTCGCGAGATACTCTTGCGACAGGAGATTGATACGAAAGAACGGGCGCTCGCCGGCCAATGGAGCACCCAACTGGAGATCGTTGATCACCTCGATTACGCGCGACTCGGACTAACTGCGACTAACTTTACTCCACCATGGCGTTCATAAAGCGAAACGTAATTCTCATATTCGGAGCGATTGGGTTGCTTGTACCGCTTATCATGCTAATCGTGATTAATCGGCGATTGAACGATAAGCTGTTTCGCAGCCGTTTGGAAAAGGATTCTATGGTGCACGCTCTCGCGTTGAAGAAGTCGCCGAATTCTAAAGAGAGTCCAGTATTGAGCCTCGATTTGCCCGCTAAGGAATCTATGCTGCCAAAACCGACGGACCGATGGAGTGACCCAGTTTGGCGAGGCAATCGTTTCAACGCGGCAATCATTAGAATTGAGTCCCAATACGGGCGTTTTTTTCTTGGGATCAAGGCCACACCAGAAAAAAAAGAAGCAATTAAGGAGCAGATGGCTCAAAATCAGATGCTGCTCATGGAACTGGCGGAGCCTAAAGCGGGTCCTGTCACAGACGCGGAGCGAAAGGCGGTGGGAGACGCAGTGCTTGAGACACTTAAGAGCAACAAGGCGAGCCTCAAAGCGAGCTTAGGAGAGGAGGACTATTCGGCGCTCCAAAGATTTAACTCTACCGAAGCTTACCGTAGTTCTGTGGACTCGATTACCAATGCGATGCGGTCAAAAGGCATCGACGTCGGTGGGGACCTTGAAGAAACAGTACTAAATGAATATACGGCCGCCACTAACGACAGGTCGGGCGAACCTTCGATGCCGGACCCTGTAGGCAGCAGCACGTTATCCCAAGAACAACAGCCGGGCCTCAAGTCTCAGCAAATGCAAAGTTTTCGTATTAGACTTCAAAAGCGGATGTCGGCAGTTCTAAATGATCAACAACTGAGCGCCTTTATGGAATCGGAAATGGAGCAAAGCAATCCCGACGGATCGGATTGATTGCTGGAGCGACTACAGTCTTTTGAGCCGTTTCGAGGAGGGTTCCAAGCGAACTCTGTGGTGTCCTACGGGGCAAATCCAAAGGGCCCTAATTCGGGGCTGCAGCCGAGGGAACGGTGTTGAACGAATTCTGGATCAGCTCGTTGCCTGCATCGACGAAAGCAGATACGCGCGATCCCTGAGAGGGACCCCATCGGTCAGAGCAGGGGATCGGAGAAAATAGGAATGAATATGGAGGGAGGGGTCCGAGGGGAGGGACGAAATCCCTCCCCTCCCTTGATTGAGTTTGAGCGTGTGATCAAGCATCGATGACGACGTAGGTAGGAGCGTTGTAGACTTCGGCCGGGGAGGCGCGGTGCGGGCGCAGGTCGTTGTAGAACCGGAAGAACGTGTTGAGCTGGGCGTGTGCGTCGATCAGCGAAACATAATCCTTGAGGTAGATCTCGTCGTATTTGGCCGTACGCCAGAGCCGTTCGATGAAGATGTTGTCGATGGCCCGGCCGCGGCCATCCATCGAGATGCGGATCGGCCGGTCCTTGAAGATGACGAGCCACTCGGCGCTCGTGAACTGGCTGCCCTGGTCGGTGTTGAAGATCTCGGGATTGCCGTACTGGGAGAGCGCCCGGGCGCAACTGTCCTGCACCCTTGAGAATGGATTTTGGCGGGGACAGGACCGAGCTCCATATCACGAACCATTAATGCGAAGAGACGGAGTTGACAATCGGAGCCGCTTGCTGAACGACCGCTTGGATGGTGAGTAGCTGCGCGAGCAAGAGAAAATTGTCCTGCGACACCACATCATTTGGATCAATGTAGAATCGCTCATCGCCATAAACGACGCTAGTCTTAGGAGTATTCTTAAGCACCAGTGGGCGCTTTGCATTCTGGAAAAGGATAATAATATAATGCCGGCTGTATCTCTGATATGAGTCACTACGGTTGCCGTAACCGTGCCAATCTTCGTAATCCTGAAGCCCCAGCTCAGCATGAGGATCTTCGTAATCTGTATAAGTTCTCGTTCGAAGGTCGTCTTTTGGCTCGTCCCCTCTCATTGCAAGGGTAGGCCACGCGTCTAGTTCGGAAGGTTCATGATATCGCTTGCCGGTAGGCGTCGGCTCTAGAAAGTCAGTCCGTTCAGGGGGTGGATAGGGAGCCGTATACGGAAAAGAATCGAAAACATAAAATTCACGATGTAAGCCCGCATTGATCTGGCGGCGGAACCTTTCGACCATTGGAGCAAGGGGTGGTAGGCTGTCCTCGGAACTTTCATTTCGTCCCTTTCGTCCCGATTCGTAAAGGTCGGCGTCAACGAATACGATCGGATCGTTTTCTAGATCTGGATGAGTGAAATCCCTTAAAACTCCCAGTGCGGAGCGAGTGAGTAGAACGGGGGAATTCTGACCCACGCCACCAGATGTAAGATTTCCGGAAGCAGATGAGATGCTAGCCACATTTTCATCGGATACATTGTTCGGAGCAAGTGGCGGCAGGGAGGCAGCTGAGGAGTAATAACGCAGCTCTAAACGATCGCCGTTCCAATTTAAACGACCCGCTACAGGGTCATAAATTTCATTTGGGTTATAAATTTGTTTTAGTCGCATCCAAATCCGTTTTGCGGTGGTGGTCGCACTCTGTGACGGCCTCACACTCGAATCATAGACGCCCGGCAACAACTGAATCGAACTGGCTTTGTTTTGCTTGTCTCGGGCTGTTCGCATCCGGTCGGGGAAGAAATAAAGAACCAAGGAATCGGGGCCTTGCGTATAGTTGGTTGTCACCGTGGTGGTAGTTGTATCCGTGGTGGTGGGGGTGGAGGGGTTCCCGGGCGTCGCAGGGATTGTTGTAATAGTAGTGGCAGCAGGCGTCGTTGTGATTGTCGTGGTAGCTGGGGTCTTGGCGGTGCCCGGGGAGGAAGAAACGGAGGGGCTTGTGGTGATCGTGGTGGTTGGCGGATTCGTAGGGCTCGCGGGCGTCGTGGTGATGGCAGTCGTCGCAGCTGAGGCAGGAGTGGCTGGAGTCTTAGCGACGGCGGAGGTAATTGTAGTTGCCGTGGTCGTCGTTGCTGGGGATTTAGCCGAAGTTGGCTCCACCGCTAACACAAGCGCACCCCAGTCATAAAGGGTCGCGATGGCGGCGAGTGCTTCATCGGAATCGGCGTCGGCGGGAGCAAACCGGTCCACCACCATTTGCAGCACCGGAAATGCGCACCAACACGCATTGAGCATCGATGGTATAGCCGACACTTGGATCGGCGTAAGAACCTGCTGTACCAAAGCCTGACCTTGCACTGGAATATAGTAGATCGTTGGCGTTTCTTGAATTTGGTAGGTGCCGCTGAGTGAATAGTCGTGCCCAGGAGAATAGGGTATGGCACCGCTGCTTGTCAGGCTATGGGCTGCGGGATAATTCAACATCGCCGTTGCTGAACCCTGATATTGTAATGCCAAAGTAACCTCATTAACATCCATGAAGAATGTCGGTTCGTTATTCCGCGCTCGGATGACATTTAGGAGCGCTTGCTCCTGAGTTGTTTGACGAATAACTTCGTTAAAATCTGGGCGGGTACCATTGATCGCCTTTGGGCCCACGGAATAGCACCCGGTCAATACTACTGATCCAGCAAGGACCGTAACTAATAAAACGTGTGAATATCGGAGAGGATTCATTCGTTAGTATGCTCGATCGTCATGTGGCGCCAGTCCTTCATATTGCTATAGTGAATGAAGGTGTAGCGCCGTTCTGTCGCAATCGCCGCAATTAATTAATTTTACGTAATTTCGCTGTATGTTAAACCCGCTGGTTAAGGGCCGCACCAGCGCTCCATTTACTACAACCAAGATTGGCGGCGGAACTTACGCGATTTTGGAGCCATCGCCCGCAGGAATCGCCTTCGCTGCGGAATGCCCCATTCAACTTCGGAGCAGAACCACTGCTGTCCGGAAGAGGTTCGCGAACCAATTGAACTCTACGAGGGGCTCGATCGCGCAAGCAGCAAAGGCGAGCTACGACGAGCTCAAAGATAGAAGCGCCGTGAAACTGGCCGACCCGGAACGACGCCGTGCTGAAGCCATTATTTGGGATGCCTTAAACCTGAAAATTAAACATGCAGACGACGTTATAGCTGCGTTCAAACCACCGCGGTAATCTAAACGAAGGCCCACTAATACGCTGTTTCCATCAGCGTAGCACGGCGACAATGAAATGCGCGGGAATGGGCCGCCGAGCACGCGGCCTCGACACGGGTTCACGAAGAATTCGGGCAACTTTTGCGCTACCATGATCAAACTTGGCTAACTTTTGCGCCTTTTCGGTTTCGTGAGAGACCTCAGCTGACCAATTCTCAACATTCTTTTGCGCCAATGCCCGGCAAACTTATGCGCGCTTTACTACCTACTCGTCGTAAACAGTTGACCGGTGCCCGACAACCACGACCAGAACAGTAAACACGGAGTCCTCGATCCGGCAGATAATTCGATAATCCCGCACCCTATATCTCCAAAGTCCGTGCTTGGATTGTCTCAAAGGTTTTCCAAATGCCCGTGGATCTACGTTACCCTGGAATCGCTTTTCTAGAAACTCGAAGATCTCGCGGGATGCGGACGGACCGATGTCGCGTAGATTCTTCTCCGCCCCAGACGAGATCTTAAAGGCCCAAGGCATCCTTGACCTCTTTAAGCGTACGGACGCCCGATTTGCCAGATTTCACCCGTTCCCATTCCAAATCGCCAGCGCGAGCATCCTCAGCATCCTCAACAGCCTCAATCCGAGCCAGGTGCCTTCGGGTGACGGAAACGAGTTCAGATGCGAGCTGCTCCTCGGCCGAGCGAGACCGCGAGGCCTCGCGCATAGCCGCCTCGATGATGAACTTTGGAGTACTCATTCCTCTCCGCTTGGCAGCGGCAGCGATGCTGCGTTTGGTTGCCGCAGGAATCCGAAGCGACGTGGGCGAGACCTTGGTCGAACTCATGCGCTACAAATGTAGCGCAGATCATACCGCGTCAACCACTGTAATGGGCTACTCAGTGATCGAGCCCCATCGACGATGCAATCGTACCCAAATGGTAAGAATGAGAGTAAGAATGACGCATATGATCGCCAATGACGCCGACATGTCCATTTCGTTGATAGACAACATAAGTCGTTGATCACCATCCGTGTGATTCGAGACCGGGGTTCGAATCCCCGTGGGGACGCCAGCGTAAGTTATTGTTCTTCGGCCGCTAATGAATCTAGCAAAATCGAGATGCTTGAATGTCCGTAGAAGCACGCCGATGACGCCGAAGGTCTTACGTATCGGGGACAGCCGCTGAGGCATGCTATTCCGATGCTAAGTAGATGGCATAAGGCTCGACCGCTGATTTCAGGATAGCTCGGGCCCTCTCCTCGAATGGCTCGAATCGGCGGAGGCACGTCAATTTGGCGCGACGACTTTCGTTATCGTGCCCTGCTTCTCCAATTTGGGAAGAGCCGCCTGCACCCTCGGATTGGCCCTAAGTAAATCGAAAAAAGGATCCTTTTGACCCCAGCTGGAAAAGATGGGGTAGGGCTTACGGTTTCGAGCTTCCCACAGATCAATCACGGCCTCGCCCTGTCCGTTTAATGTCCGTGCGTAGACCCAGAGGTCACCGGGTGGCCCCTCCCTCGACCCAACCTTCATTTCCGATGCGAGTTTCAGGGTCCTTTCCGATTCGTCCCGCTGACCGAGGAGCGCCTGGAATACACCTTTCCACTTAATGAGCGCCCCGGACGATGGGGTTTCATCCAGACGCTGCTCAACCAGCTTGAGTCCCAGTTCCCACTGGAAGCGTGCTGCGTCGGGTTCGCCGGCCATCTGACGCGCTAACCCAATCCAGAGCGCGGTTGGGCCGTCATAGTCGACCGAGTGGAGCCAATCCCGGTTGATTGCCTCAAGACGCTTGAGCATGGCTTGGGGATCGCGTCGATCGAATTCGAGATCGGCGGCGATGCTCACCACCTTATCCTCTTCGCTGATGTCGGCTGGAATGCGGTCGAGTGTGGCTTCGGCAGCTTCGAGGTCTCCTCGATTCATCGCCAAGTACAACTTTAGGGTCAAATTCGTGGCGTAGGGCTGGATCTGGATGGAACGATCCGCCGCCGCCTCGGCGGCAGCCACGTCGCCGGAGCGATCTTCGGAATAACCGAGTTCAGCATACGCCGCAGCCTCGAAAGCCGGCAGCCGTGCAAGTCGCAGGAAAAGCGCGCGCGCCTCTGCGTAGTGCCTGAGATTGCGCTCCAAGATTGCCGCAGCCAAGAGGGTGCGCGGCTCTTGAGGCTGCTCCCTGAGTAATTCATTCAGCAAGGATTCTGCCTGGACAGGATTGGGCGGCAGAGTCACCTCGCCATGCGCACGAACGAGATAGACAGCTTGCGCTAGCCGCGCCTCGAAGGAGATAGGCGACAGCCTGAGTGCGTGTTCCGCATTGGAACGGGCACTCTCGATCCGCCGCGGGCTTGCATCGTATTCCATGTAGCCGAACCAGGAGTCGACTTGTGAGCACGCCGCCCAGACATCAGGATTCAGTGGATCGAGCGCAGACGCCCGCCGAGCGAGATCATCGGCGGTCGCCAAGATAGGCGGATCCAGGTGGATCCGCTCCAATTCAGCCCAGACCTTGGCCACGAGCTGACGGGCCTCGGCCCCTGACGACGTAACAGGCACCGATGGAGCGAGTGGGGCCTGCGATTGGAAAGACGGCGCGCGGGCCATCCACCACAAGCCCCCGACAAGGGCGAGAATAAGCGCGATACCCACTCCCCATACTGCGAGCGGTATCCCGCGCGCAGGCGATGGCAGCATCGGCAACCCGCCTGCATTTGGGCCATCTTGATTTGGAAACGCCCGAACTTCGCCAGCCGCACTCTTCACTAAACCGCTGCGATGCACCCACAGCTTGTGCAACCGTTGCTTCACGTCGGGCGTGACTGAGCCGCCAGGGAGTCGGGTCCATTGCACCTTACGAAAACGATCCGGCACGAGAGCATCGGACTCGCGCGTCTGGTCGATCACGACAGGCAAAATGAACGGCACGCCTGCCGCGATGCTCATAGCGCGTTCAGCGGCGAGCTCCCATTCGAGGCGGAAGTAGCCTTCGTGCCGTGATTGTGTGTTGGCAGATATGAGGGGGATGAAGAGCACGCACTCCTTGATTTGGCCGCGGATCTTCGCATCCCACTCGTCGCCGTGCTCCAGTCCGCCCTCCTGGTCGAACCAGACCTCGATCTCCGCTGCCCGTAGCGCTTCGGCAATTCGCCTCGCCGCTTCCGAATCTTGCGACGCGTAGCTCAGGAAGACCGCGCGTGAAGATGGTGTTGAGGTACTTTTCGGCATTCGTGGCGACACTTCGGGTCTATCAGTCTCCCATGCTATGTGCCAGAAGGAATCCCGATTAGCTCTCGTTGCGCCTTACGGACGGCGGCAACACACAATCGACGGCTGGGAGGTGTTTGAAATCCCGCCGATCTTGCAAACATGCCCTAGTTCCAGAGCGCAGAAATCGGTGAAGCAAAGAGGTTCGGACCAAAGGGGACGACGGAGTCTCCGTCGTAGAGAACCAGACCCAAAATGAATCGCTTGCCTGCCGATTCCGCCAACTTTCGTAGTCCGCTGAAATCTGCCGCAGTAACGGTTGCGCTCGCCTTCACCTCGAGGCCGACGGTTTTCCGATCCTGATCCTCGATGACGATGTCGACCTCGTTCTGTTCCTTGTCGCGGTAATGCGACAACGAGTAGCGCTGTCCGGTCCAACTGGAAATCTTGAGTACTTCGGAGAGAACAAACGTCTCGAGCAAAGCTCCGAAGGCGCTTCGGTCACCCGCAAGGCGCTGGGGTGACAGGTCCAGCAACGCCGCCAAAAGCCCTGAGTCCAGGAAGTGGATCTTCGGCGTCTTGATCAGTCGCTTGAGTTCGTTGTTCGACCACGGCGGCAACAGCCGGGTCAGGAAGAGTTGCTCAAAGAGGCCAGCATACTTCTGGGTGGTGACATGAGTCAGTCCAAGCGGCGCCCCTAGACCGGAGTAGTTAACGAGCTGACCTGAATGATGTGCCAGTACGCGGAGCAAACGCGGCAACTGCTGCGCTTTGTCGATCTGGGCGATGTCACGAACGTCGCGCTCCACAATCGCACGCACGTAGTCGAGACACCAATCCCTCCGCCGGTTCCAAGTACTGCGCAGGCGCACCTCTGGATAGCCGCCGGTAACCACTTCCGCCACCAAGTCTCCACCAATGACCAAGTCATTCGGTTTAGGAGCGTTGCCACGAAAAGCCTCCTCTAGAAAATGAGACCGGTGCCTTCGGATTTCCGAAACGGACAGTGGCAATAGGTCAACGACGGCCATGCGTCCGGCCAATGAGTCAGCCACACGCGGTACGGTCATCAGGTTGGCGGACCCGGTCAGGAGAAAACGCCCTGGGCGGGTGTCCTCATCCACGGAGCGCTTAATCGCGAGCATCAATTCCGGAGCGCGCTGGATTTCCTCGATGGTCGCCCGATCCAACCCGCGAACAAAGCCAACCGGATCGTCTTTCGCGGCACTCAACACGGTGCGATCATCGAGCGTCAGAAAGGTGGCATGTTCCTCCGCCACCTTCTTGGCCAAGGTCGTCTTGCCCGCTTGGCGTGGGCCGGCGAGCAGCACCACGCGGGTATCGGACAGTTCTTCCCGAACGCGTCTTTCAATCCAACGAGGATACATGATGAGTGGGTGGTTTAAGTTCTTAGTTGGCCAATTGAAATTTGGGTTCTGACCAATTGAAAGTCTAAAGACGACCAATTGAAAGAGTGCAGGCGTCTAAATGACAATCTGGTATATCACTTACCTGGCCCCGGACTGGAGGGCCACAACGAAACCCTCAGGTCCAAATCCCTGAGGAAAATCCGTCTGCCACACACCCGATCCTTATGAGAATGAAAGTGAGAATATCGTGGATATCCGCCGATGTCGCAGAGATCCGTAAACCATTGTTGCGTAACGTAACTCGCTGACTATCAATATACGGCGGCGGATGCCGGGGTTCGAATCCCCGTGGGGACGCCAACTAAGTAGTTGGCTACCAGCGGTTGGTTCCTAGCGCATTTAATGGCTCGATTGGCCCGATTATACGCGATTCGCTGCAACCTCTTGGCTAGCAATCGCATTGAAACGATACACCGTGTCCGAAAGTTAAGGACCGATCGCGAACGACTTATTGGGACGGGAAAAAGGTTCCAACGAAGAAGTTGGGAACATCCGGGCGAAAATCCGCTGAGCATCATTGGATACTCTCTCGGCCGCTTGGGACTTGACGTTGCCGCTGATCACAAGGAGCAGCGTACAACCCCGGTCGCTTCTGCCGATCGAAAAAGAGACGTTTATCCGTTCACTATCGAACGCCCGAGCATAGATTATCCCAGTAACAGCATCGGACGCGGACTTGGTTGGCCAAGATTCGGAAACAATCTCGAGATCTGCCATCTTGGTTACCGCAATAAAATAGTCGTGCGCTTGATCTGCGCGTTGCTCCGGCGTTCCGGTGAGTACCGCTTCAAAGTTGAGCTCCTTGGCCGATGACATGCACCCAATTAGCGCGCCGCTTGCTAGCAGCAAAAATGATAGCTGAATGAATTTAACTTTCATTTCACAGCCATCCCATAGGAATGGCTAAATTTTGAGTCTCTTGAGGTATTTGTTGAGCGTATCGAGGTTGAATGCCTCCGGATCGTAGGGATCGCCGAGCCACTCCAGCAGCTCCTCGCGTTCCGGATGCTTGGGGTTCGCCATGGCTTCGACCAGATTTTCGTAACCAGGAATACTGCCGCAGTCTTCGGGCGGGCCGGCGCGGGCGCCGGCCAGGCATGTGACCACTTTGTCGGTCACCCCTGGGAGGAGTTTTTCGACGAGGACCTCGTGCTCCCAGCTGTCACCGAAGTCGTACTCGTAGATGAGCCAATCGTCCTTGGCATGGAGCAGATCGCAAAGGCGGACTCTCTTTTCGTCGTGAGGCTTGCTCATGCCGAAGAAGTCCGCGCCCCAGTCGTCGGGATAGGTGGGCTGGTAGGACTCCTCCTCAAGGCGGAAGGCGTGCAGATGGCTATTGGTCCAACCGAAGGAGAGCTGAAGGACATCGTGCAGCTTGGGCAGTTTGATCGTGGCCGGGACAAGGAGGCGGCGCCAAATGGCGGGCCTGATGTCGAGCAGCGAGACCTTCAGCTGCAATTGGACGCGGGAAGCATCGAGTTTGGCGCGGGCTTTGGCCATTGGGGAAAAGAAGCGCCTCGGATGCTCCAAGTTTACCTGCCACATGGCAGGGTGTGAAAAACAAAAACAGCCGAGCCGCCGGCAAGCTACCGTGCTGCGGCAATTGGTCGAACTGATTCCTTCGTATCTAGTGCCGAAATTGGCCCGGGTCCACGGGGTGGACCAGAAGGCGCGTACCTTCAGCCCGTGGAGCCACGTCGTGGCGCTGCTCCATGCGCAGATGGCGCACGCGCTCAGCCGGCTTGTCTGTGCTCACGTCCGATAGCGTTCGAGGATTTTCGCATGGGACGCGATTCAAGAATCGGTCTGCATGGAAGAGATGAATCGATACCCAAAATGCCATCGGAGGTTTTCCTATCCGACGCAGCCAAGAACGGATGGGGCGATAACTAGCGTACGCGGTTTTCAGATTTTGGGTGTTAATAAAATTAGCTTGTTTTATTAACACATATGATCAGATTTTGCCCGTGACCCTTAAGGAGCGCATTGCAGCCCGCATCCGCCGCAAAGAGCCCGGCTGGGTGTTCACACCCGTCGACTTCCTCGATCTCGGCACACCACAGGCCGTGGGCATGGCGCTTTTGAGGCTCACCAAGACCGGAGTGGCGCGGCGACTGGACCGGGGGCTCTACGATGCGCCCAAACAACACCCCGTCCTCGGCACGCTGCATCCCCGGCCCGAAGCAATCTTAGCCGCCATCTCAAGGCGCGACGGAACCGAGTTCCAGGAGCATGAGTCCTATGCCGCCAACCGACTTCGACTGACCGAGCAGGTGCCCGCGCGCCAAATCTACCTCACTTCGGGCCGCAGCCGTACGATTGAAGTGGGCCCCACCACAATCGAGTTGCTGCACCGTACGCCCCGCAAGCTCAGCTCTCCATCCCCGATGAGCGCCCGAGTATTCGCCGCCCTCCGCAACATCGGCCAAGCCAACCTCACGACGGAACGACTGGCTCCACTCCGCACCCTGCTCTCGGCCTCCGATCGCAAGCGCCTGCTAGCGGACCTGACCAAGGCGCCGGCGTGGATGCATCGGCATCTGCGAGTAATCGCTGCGAAGGAAAGGACGGAACCGTGAGCAGCTTTGCCCGTGAACCGGCGGAATCACGCGCCGATTTCATCTACCAGTACGCAGCCACAGCCCAGGTGCCGGCCTACATCGTCGAGAAGGATTTTTGGGTATCCTGGCTGCTGGGTCGTATCTTTTCAACGGACCGCCTGGGCCGAGATTGTGTCTTCAAGGGTGGCACGTCCCTGGCCAAAGTCTTCAATGCCATCCATCGCTTTTCCGAGGATATCGATCTTGGATTGAGCCCGCAATCTTTGGGGTGGAAGGAGGCCGACCTGGATGAGGCGCCGTCGAAGACGGCGAGGCTGAAACGCGTCGCACAAATCGAGGCGGATTGTGCCAAGGCCGTACGCGAGAACTTCCTGCCCACGCTTGAGAAGGTTGTCCTAGACGAACTCGGCCCACCCCCCTCGGCAGCTTGGTTGAACTACGAGTTGGAAGCGGCCTCACGAAGTCCGATCATCCTCTTTTCCTACCCCAAGGCGGTGCCGTCCGGCACGTACATCGCCCCGACCGTAAAGATTGAGTTCGGATCCCTTACAGACCAGCGGCCGACGGGAACTTATCCGATCACCCCCATGGTCGCTTCGCTTGCCCCAGAAGCGTTTACGGATTTCCGGTCGGAAGTCGTCGCCCTGGAGATCGAGCGCAGGTTCTGGGAAAAGGCCACCATTCTTCACGCGGAGTATCACCGTCCTCAATCCCAGCCGCTACGAGACCGGTTCGCCCGGCATTATTCTGATTTCGCCTCGCTTTGGCATCACCCGCTCGGCCCGGCTGCCGCGGAGAGACTCGATCTCCTGGACAGGGTTCGGCTGCACAAGAGCCGCTTCTTCGCCTCCGGATGGTCCCATTTCGAGACGGCCAAGCCCGGTTCGATGCGGTTGCTGCCGCCTGATTCGCGCATTCCTGAATTGCGGAAGGACTACGCCACCATGAAGCCCATGTTCCTGGTTTCACCGCCCTCATTTGAGGATGTTCTGTCAACGTTGCACCAAGCCGAACAATCGCTAAACAGGACTTGAGCGGGGGAACCGAACCTCGGTCTGCCCCGGCCACGGGTTCGTCGAAATCACCCGCAAGACAGCACGGATTTTGGCCGACTGCAGGTTGCCACAAGGCTGCCAGAAATCATGTTTCAGGCTTCTCCTCGTTTCCATTGTCTGCATCCTTTTTCCTGTTCTAAGAAATTCACCATCAACTAAGTCCGCGTTATTAAGTGACTTAGCTTCATTTGGCGCCCGAGGTTCGAATCCCCGCGGGGACGCCAGCGTAAGTTCCTTATATTCTTTCGTTAAGGAATATTGCTAAATTAGGCCTATCGCATGTCGCGAATCTTGCCCCGTATCGACTAGAATCGCGCACCGGAAGCTTGCGCCCGACTCGCCCGATGTCGTCCGGGCTTTGGCGGACTACTCCTACTATGCCCACCGCGACAACCAGGGCGCTTCGGCTCAGTATGAAAAAATTGTGCGTTCGACGCCGAATGACTCGAACGCCCATTTTATGTTGGGACTTATCTTTCGCCGCCAGGGACGTTGGTCCCAATCCCTTGATGAGCTACGAGCAGCTTTCGGCCTCGACCCGCATAATGCACTTTTCCTCAGGTTAGTCGTTCAAGATTTATTCGCTGCAAGGCGCTGGAACGAGGCCATCGATGCCCAGCACCAACTTATTAAAATCGCCGGGACGCTCCAATTTGTTGAGAAAATCCGGCTTGCGCGACTTTACGCGGAAGCGACGGGATCGACGCACAAGTGCGATGAGTTCGTCGGATCCTTGCCACCGGAGCAGCTCAATTCTCCAAGGGGGATCGATTTTCGAATGCAACTGGCTTCATGGAAGGGAGATTACCTCGAGTTCAAGCGCCTTGATGCCAGCCTGCCCAATTTCGACGAAGACGGGGATGAGCCGATCATTCGGGCATTGCGCGTCGCATGGGTCTATGCGGAACACGGCGATCTTGACTCAGCGCGTTTCAAGATTGCCGGGTTCGAGCAGGGCTTCAGGGCCAGAATTGTACGCGAGCCAAACAACGGTGAGCTCTACTCACAGCTTGAACAAGTCGAGGCAATTGAGGGTAAGAGAGAAGATGCTTTAAGGGATGCCGGACGGGCAGTGGAACTACTTCCCGAGAACGTTGACGCACTTCAGGGCCCCGAGGTCGCTTACACATCTGCTGAGGTTGAGGCGTGGTTAGGTGACAAGGATCTGGCTCTAAAGAAGCTAACCCATCTCGTCAGAATTCCTTTGTTTTTGACACCATTCGATCTCCATCATGATGCCGCCTTAAGCCGATTGCGCGGCGATCAACGGTTTGAAACACTGGTCAACGACCCGCATAATTTCGAGGCGTTATTTTGAAGATATAGGGCGCGCTTTCCGCAAATCTGTTCAGGTACCGATTTCGCAATGTGTCGCAGATATGCACGGATGTCGTGGTCTTCGCTGCGAATCGAAAGGCAGCGGATGAGGCTACCGCCGATTCATGCTGACGTGAGCACTTCAAAAGTTGGCCAGACCAACTCTTCGAGTGGCTCGAATCAGCGGAGGCAGGTCAGCTGAGGAAACCCACTTTCCCCGAGTCGCTCACGGGCTCTTCTTGCCGATAAACGGCGCTTTCTCTTTTGCATCCAGTTGTGCCACCAGCGCGAGGAAGGTCGGATCCTCGCGGAGCGGATCAAAATAGGGGTCGAGGCGCAGCGATGCAGCCGTATAACGCATGCGACCTGTACCCAATGAAGACCCAAAGGGTTCGTCTGTCATCGACCTGAGGTAGGCCACCGCAATTGCGGGAGACTCAAAGATGATCGAAAGATTGTCTTCAACACCCAGCTCTTTTACCAGTCGGTAGGTCTTTTCCGCGGCCTCTTGCTCGCCCAGATACCTGAGGGCCTGCGCCTTCATTCGCAGCAACGATCCATTGTTGGGATCGTCAGTCAGCGGTTTTTCCAGCAGCAGGAGGGCACGTTGAAAATCCCGTTGTGCGGCGCTGTTTTGCTTCGCCATCAGCCGAGCTTCGCCGAGCAAGAAAGCCTTCGGAAAATCGTCAAAGAAATAATGGATCCAATCCCGTGACAGACCTTCCAATACCTTGATGGTGCGTCGCGGCTCACGCCGCCACTGATAAACCTCGCAGGCGAAGCCGACGCCAAAATCTTCCTGCAAGGCGGAGGCGGGCATTTGGTCCAAAAGCGCACTCGCAAGGTTCATGTCGCCATGCACGCGCTCGGCCAGAGTGATCTTCAGCCCAAGGTTGTTCCAATAGGGATGGGCCGACAGGGATCGGTCGGCTGCGGTTTCCGCCACGGCAAAGTCGCCATAAAAATAGTGGGCCCAACCCAATTCATCCAAAGCCACTGCGGTAAAATTGGGATTTTTCGCCAAGCGCTCGAGCAGGTCGTTGCCTTCCCAAAAGGTGGACTTGTCGGCGACGAGCAAGAACCCAAGGGTGAATAGCGCCCGCGGCTCGTCCGGTCGTTCCCGCAGCAATTCCCGCAACAGCCGTTTCGCATCCCGTTTCCTCAGCACGTCCATTTCGCCACGAACCCAGTAGAGGGCCTGGGCCAAGCGCGACTCGAACGACTGCGGAGCCAACTGCATCGCCCGAGAGGCGTCCTCCCGCGCCGCTTCCCTGCGAGACGGCGAGGCATCAAGATTGTGAAAGACATACCACGTGTTGACGGTCGACCATGCGGCCCATACGTCCCCATCCGTGGAGTCTAGCGCGGCCGCGCGTTTGCAGAGGTCGTCCGCCGCATCCAGTTCCTCGCGCGCCATCTCGGGTTTGTTCAGAAGCACCCATGCTTTGGCCACGAGTTGCCGGGCCTCGGAAAGAGAAGCGGCGGGTTTCCCCGATCCTGTCGATGTCGCAAACTTTTCCCACGGCCGTGACAGCACCGTGGCGAGGAGCGCAATCACGGTACCGGCTATCACAGGAAGAAGCCAATGGGAAGAATGTTTGACTGTAGGAGGGGCTTCACGCCCCAATTTTTCCATGACATCGGGGCGTAAAGCCCCGCCTACAGTTTTTGCACCACCAAGCAACGTTTTCACGCGCTCGCCAAATTTCTCCGCTCCTTCCCCACCCTTCAAACGCGTCCACTGCACTTCAGTGAATGAATCCGGTACCTGCGCATCGGCATCACGGGTGTCGTCGATCACCACCGGCAGGAGAAAAGGCCGACCCTTAGCCATGAGATGCGTTCGCTGGTCCGCCAACCGCCACTCCAGCCGGAAATATCCTTCCGTGCGCGCCTGCGTCGCCGCCGAGATGATCGGGATCAGCAGCGCGCAGTCCTTGATCTGACTACGGATCTTCTGATCCCACGCATCACCGCCCACGAGCTCGTTCTGGTCGAACCACACCTCCACGCCCGCCGCGCGCAAGGCGTCGCAAATGCGTTTCGCCGCCTCCGCATCTTGCGACGCGTAGCTCAGGAAGACCGCGCGTGAAGATGGGGTTGGGGTACTTTCCGGCATTCGTGGCGACCCCTTGGATCTATCAGTCCCCCACAGTACGTGCCAACAGGAAACCCGGAAATTGCCTCCCTGAGTGTCACCGGTCACTTCAAAACCAGCCACCCGTGGTCACTTCGTTCCGGCCACTTGAAATTCATAAGTGCGGACAAGCAGTTTCAATTCGAGAGCCTCCATCAGAGCGCAAGGCTCGGAGGTTCTTGAATTGAAACTGCGAAGTTACAAAAGCTAACTGGCCTGGTCAAAGTGACCATCACTGGCTGGTTTTGGGTGACCGCTGACACACTGAGCATCGCGATTCCCGCATTTGACACTATTGGAAGAGTTTCCCTGCTCCGGAACGGCCTTCGTAGCAACATGGTGTTGATTGGAGCCTGACGTTGGCGCCCAACGCCGTTGGAGGCGGAACAGGCGTTGCAAAGCAGCCTGCCGGATGAATTCAGAGAATTCCGCTGGCTTTGAGACAAAGATGGGATGGCTGCCCGCCACTTCCCGCACCTGCGCCTTCGCGCGTTGAGCCGGAGGAGAGGAAAATTCGGTCTCTGCGGGACGAGAGCGGATCCCGATGCTCTAAGGTTGAACCCCTAGCCTCTCGAGCATTTGCCTCGCTGGAGCGAAATCCGGCTTGAGCCGGTATGATTCACGGTAATGGGAAACGGCTTCTTCGCTTCGGTTGAGCCGCAATAGCGCGTTAGCCAAATTATAGTGGGTAAGCACTCGGGAGCCATCTATGGCTAGCGAGGCCTCGAATTCAGCTACCGCCTCCTTAACGGAGCCCTTCGCCAAAAGTGCATTTGCTAGGTTATTGTGCGCCGATGGATCCTTCGGATTCAGACAAAGGACCTGCCGATATCCAGAGATCGCCCGTTCAAACTCGCCCGCAGAGGCCCACACGTTGGAAAGATTGTAGATAGCCTCCGAAAACTGGGGCTTGAGACGAATCGCCTCCTGAAACTCCCTGGCCGCTCCCGGCGCATCTGATGCCGCCATGAGTGCAATTCCAAAATCGCTATGGGCTTCGGCGTTTTCCGGGCTCGAAGTCATTACAGCCCGATATTGCTCAATGGCCTCCGTAATAGCACCCATTCGAACCATTGCCCTTGCAAGATTCAGTCGTGCCTCAATCAGGCTGGGATCTAGGGCTAAGGCTGTTTTGATCTCGGCCATTGCCGGCTCAATCTGGGCCTCCTCCAAAAGCGCGCGGCCAAGATTATTATGGGGGTCAGCAAAGTTCGGGTCCTGGCGAATCGCTTCGCGGTAGTGCACAATCGCTTCGGAGATTTGTCCCATATGAGCGAGAGCGTTTCCAAGGTTATTCTCAGCGATCGGGTAGAATGGCATTAAACGGACCGCACTCCGGAAATGCACCGCTGCTTCCTCGAATTTGCCCTCGGCCAATAACGCGGTTCCAAAGTTTGCCTGTGCGTAGGGATTGTTGGGCATCAGGGCCACGTCGGACGAATAGAGCCCGAGGCCGTTGATGTAGGCTTTATTGCGCTCAAAGGTTGCCAATGCCAGGGGGGCCGCCAGGACAACCGCCAAAACCGGCAAGAGGAGCTTCCTTCGCTTGCCAAGGACGAGCACAATCGCTGCAAGCACGCCCGCTAGTACGGGAATGAGCGCAAGATACATGCGTTGTTCGGCTAATGTCTGACGATTTCCCGGCATCAAACTCGTAGGCGAAAGCACGGCAAAGAATACAAGCCCAAGGAAACCCAGGAGCGGGCGCCCTGAGGAGAGCATGGCCCTGCCTCCTTCTTCCTCCGCGGGGAGGGTCCTTTGGACCCCGAAGAGGCCCCACATTGTTGCCGACGCAAGGAGAACCAGCAACAGGGCCGAGGGAAGCGTTGTCTCAGGACGCGCGATCCAATGCGTGCCGTAATCGAAGACTTGCCCTTTCGGCCAGAGTGACAGGCGCAGATAACGGGCGATCGCGCCGGGTTGGGTAAGCCAATATTGTGAAAAGATGACACCGGACCCAAAACCCGAGGTGCCACCGCGACTTCCGGAACCGATCACGAGATGGCCAAGAAGCAGCCAAGTCGCAGTCAAGGCCGCAAAATAGCCCCGCCTTTGCTTCCAAATTTCCCTGAACGAGCCGCCCACAAATGCCTTGTCATAAAGCAGGACGATAACCGGTGCCGATACCATCACTTCCTTCGTGGCCATGCCGCAAAGGCATGCAACCACCGATGCGACCAACCACCCGGTGTTCCGGCCGATGCTCCGGACAAAACAATAGAGTGTGAGTAGATAAAAGAGCCCCATTAGTGATTCAGCCCGTTGGATCAGGTAGGTCACGGCCTCGGTATTGAGAGGATGGACCACCCAAATGAGCGCCACGGCAAACGCTAGAGCAGTTTGGGAGGACGGATTGTCTTCACCTGGCTTAAGTCGTGTGCGCCGTACGATGCCAAAGAGGAGCAGAGCTGCGAGCAGGTGGATCGCCAGGTTGAATGCGTGGTAGCTCCAGGTGTTGGTCCCACTCACGGAATAACAGAGGGCCAGGGACAAATTCAGCAAGGGCCGGCCCTCAACAGTCGCCCCCATGCCGGTTGGCGGCGACAATGGGACGCTGACGGGCCAGAGCTGTCGTATCGTTTTGTTTTCAACTATCGAAGGCAGATCGTCCAACACCCATGCGCCCGAGAAGCTGTTGCAATAGGCCAAGAGGCCCGAAAACACAATGATGACGCCGCCAAGGAAACCCCACCCGGCCCCGCGCGTTAAGTTCATGGGGTCAACGTGCGGCCGAAGGAATCATGTGCGAATCGTCGCTTCGGGCTGCAGCGAAACGGGTTATCTCGCGGTGATCGAATACCCGGCTGCCGCTAACGGATTGGATCCGCATGCAACTCCATCAACGACGGATTTGCTTCGGTCTCAACACGAACATTGTCCGTCAGGCGATTACGGCTGCCTCTCTTGAGCCATTCTGACCAAAGTAAGGGACGTCCATCAGGATTGGCTTTGGCATAATCGTAAAACATCCTCACGAAGGTAGCACGTGCTGCTGCGACACCTTGTCGGGCACCTGTCTCGCCCTCTTTGCCCAAAAGGTCGTAATCGCCCACGAGGTCGGATTGGCGCCGATCAATGTCGAGCAAAGACACGGTCCGGGCGTTTCGGAGCATATCGTACAGGGCCATGAATGTCGTCGTGCGCCCCTTCCCCGCCCGGCAGTGGAAATGCGCCCAGGCCCCGGCTGGCAGCTTCCGCACTTCGGCTATGAAGCGATCGACCTCTTCGTCGGTGGGCCGACAGTGATCGCTCACCGCAATGCGCACATAGCCGATTCCAAGTGATGAAACAACCTGCTGCTCTGTCTCGGCATCGGAAACGGACTCCTGCCTCGAGGCAGCCAGCCCGTCCCCTTTCTTGGCTCTATCGCTGGAAACCCTGATAACCGACCCCACACGAAAGCCTCCAATCAGGCCGGCCTCCTCAGAAATGACCTCCGGTTGAGACTTCCCCACATTCGCCCAGTTATTGGAGGCGTACCAAGAGATCGGTTCGCCGTTTACAAAACCATGGTCCTCTTGGCGGAGGTCGAAGATCGTCACGGGACCCGTCGTCTTTCTAAGCATCGCCTTCAGCCCCGCCACAGTAAATTCCGAGCTGCCGGACTCTCGAAGCGAAGCAAGTCCGGCCGCATTCGGAGCGGCCTCGCCAAGCTTCGAGGCAAGCGGATCGTTTGTCGTCCTGAAATTCCGGTAACCGTTGGCAAGGGAGGCATCGACGTCCCAACATAACTCGGGTGTATCGCTGGACCGGATTGGGAGCGAGTTCTGCTCGACCGCCTGCATTGAAAGAGGAGCCATGAGTGCAAGGCCAAAGAGAAATTTTTTCATAAGGGGTCTTAGTGCTCCCGCATCGGTTCGTTCAATTGGAAGGGGGTATCCGATGCTCTCAATGCTCCCCGCCCCTCCACTGGGTTACCATGGCCGTTCTCAATAGAACCAACGCATGCCTCCTTCGAAGCTAGGTCCGTACTCTTCATATTGGCTAAGTCGCTTCCAGGCCGTTCCGCCGTAGTACTCCCGCAAGGGTGCATTCGTGATATTTGCCACATTGAAGTAAAATTGGACGTGATCCTGCAAAATGTAGCTGCTTCCGAAATCCAGCTCCGTAAAGGAATCCTCATAGAGGTCCTGCGTGGCGTTGGCACCCAGCGCAGAATCGACCTCGACCCGTGGAGAATGATGATTTACGGCGAGGTCAAATTTGAGGCCGCGCCGCTCATAAGTCAGCGCGACGTTCGAAATCTCCTTTGCGTAACCCACAAAAGGAAGATTTTCGCCCGGCCGCGTCGGATAGGTAGCCTGACTGTCTCCGAGCGTAAGGTTGGCTTCAATTCCCAGACCATCCAAGGGATGGGGCAGGAACCCAAAGCGTTGACGCCACGTAAACTCCGTGCCGTAGATCCAAGCCTTGGGTGCTGTATAATAAGTGGTGAGCAGATAGCCCGTGCTCGGATCGGTACCGGATTGGGCCTGATAGGCGAAGTTGTTGATGTCCTTGTAGAAGAATGCGACCGAGACAGCGCCCAGTGAGGAGAAGTAGTGCTCCAAGGAAGCGTCCCAGTTCATCGCCGTCAAAGCGGGGAGCTCGGGATTCCCCTGCGTTACCAGGTGATTCACATCGTCCACGGTGCGGCCGGGAATCGTGTCGGAATAGTCGGGCCTAGCGATCGAATTGGTCCAGGACGCACGTGCAATCGTCCGCGGATCAAACTCATAGGTCATAACGACATCGGGTAAAACATTGTCATAGTTCCTACTGTAGTAGACTTCGGAATAGGTCGTGGCCGTCTTGGTGGCCTCCGACTGCCATCCCTGGATCGAAAAATCTGTGTCTTCGATTCGCGCCCCAGCCAGAATCTTGAGCTTCCCTGCCGTGATGCCGCCCATCAAATACCCAGCACCTATGTTTTCCATCGAACTGTAGGAACCTAGGTCCGTGGTCGATACGTTCAATGTCGTCGGGTAGACGTTCCCGTTCGCTGAGTAAAACCCTTGGTTCGCCTGAGGGTTTAGCTGATATGACTGAAACCCGCCCCACGGATACTCTGAATCCGGAGTGCCAAAGGCTTCGCTGGCATAGGTGAAGGGAACCGACGTAATTCCGTCTTTGAGCGCCTGTTCAAAGTCATTCTTATTTCGATACTCAACTCCGATTTTCAAGAACGCTGGCAAGCCATCGACCTCAAAATCCTTCTTTAGATCATCCTTGACCGTCTTCTCGTGGGTTCCCGCCTGTGTGTTAGTAAAGGCGCTCTTTGTGCTAAACGCATACTGTGCCGGGTCATTGAAATTGGGGCCCGCCTGCTGGGTGATCGTGTCGTGCCACGGATCACTGAATGCATAGCTCAGGGTCATGGCCTTGGTATTCGCAAATGCCAATGTGACCGTGGGCCGAGTGTACTTTCCGAGCGTATAGCCCACGGCGAAATTGTTAGTGAAGTCGCCAAACGTCTTGTCGTATCCGCCCACGAGGGAAGTGCTAATCTTCGAGTTTACGACCGACACGCCCTCTTTAAGGATAGTCTTTGCGGGCAAGACAACGGTGGCCGAGGTATCCGTCAAAGCTAGAAGCGAAGAATAGCTCTGGAACGGGATTTCTGTGACCCAATAGTTGTCCCGCTCCGTATAATAGGACATGGTGTAACGAAGATAAACAGTGCTCGTCGCATCGATCTTGAAATCAAGCGACCCGTCGATTCCGTGGCGCCAGCGGGCGACAAGATAATCGCGAAAGTCTTGCCCGCCGAAAAGCTGAACGGTTTGTCCCGTTGTCGGCGAAAGAACAGGATACCAAGGATCAGCTGCTTCGCTATTATTAACTGAAAACGGACGGTCTTCAAAGGTGACACCGACGAAGACGCCAAGCCTCCCGTCATCAAATGTATTCCCGTAGTATCCAGAGGCATTGTAGCCGCCATACCGCTGGTCCTGCTTCGAATCGTTTGTGCCGACGCTAAACATGGCCTGTACGCCTTGTTGATCAAGTCCGCTGCGAGTCTTTACGTTGACGCTTCCTCCCATGGCATCGGCGTCCATATCTGGAGTGTTAACTTTGTTGACCTCCAAATCCGCGATCATGTCTGAGGAAATCACATCGAGAACCACCTCGCGGGTCCCCTTATCTGTGGACGACGCCCTGATTCCATTGAACGAAACGCCTATGTAGACGGGGTCCAATCCGCGGATCTCGACAAACCGGCCTTCTCCCTTGTCCCGGTAGATATCGACGCCCGGGATCCGTTCCAACGCCTCCGCTACGTTCTTATCCGGCAACTGTCCTATGGCATCCGACGCCACAACATCGGTCAGCGATGGCGCCGCCCGCTCTTGATTAATGGCTCGGGCGGTGCCCACAAGCTCACCCGTGATCACCACCGGATTCATGAGGAACGTGCTGCTGTTGAAGGCTGCGTCCAGACGAACCCCTTTTCCAGCGATCACGGTTTCATCGATCGAGAGGGTTTCGTAACCCACGTAGGCAACTTCGATCGTCACCTGGCCGGCTGGCACATTGGCGAGCTGATAGAATCCCTGTTGATTCGTGAAGGCCTCGATCGTCGTATTGACAACGCTCACCCTCGCCCCTGAGAGCGAGAGCTTCGTCGATCGGTCAGTTACAGTTCCAATAATTGAGCCGGTGGATCCGGAAGTTGGTGCCGCAGCTGGGGCGCCCTGAGCCCTCATGGAGGTCGCAAACGACAGGGCAACACACGCACTAAGAAATGCGAGATGCATTCTGACCCGCGCGGGTTTTGAAATGCGCATCTGGAGGAAAGCGCGAATTGACGGAATGAAATCGGGTGTATTCATCGGATGGATTCGTTTCGGTTTAGTCGGCGAAGAATGTCGGGCAACGCATTCCACTGAAGCGCCGAGAGCCCGGTCAAACGGGCTGGGTTACAATCCTGTAAACGTTTACATTTTCGCCGACAACCGGCGGAAATCTCCTAATGGTGCTGTCGTCTTGAAGTCTTTTGCGTATTCTAATCCACCTTTAAGAGTCGCTACTTGATCACGAGTCCACGATCGATTTCTCCCCATGGCCAGTCTCACCGATATAGCCCGGGCGGCACGGGTTTCCATAGCCACAGTTTCACGCGTCATCAATGAACCTGGGGTGGTAAGAGAGGACACTCGGTCGCGGGTGCGGCGGGCAATTGAACGGCTTCACTTCCAACCGAATCGCGTCGCCCGGCGCCTTCGTCAGCGAAATGGGCGCCGGCGGCTCATTGGGCTCGTCATTCCAGAGATCGGGAATCCCCATTTCGCCGATATTGTCCGCGGAGTGGAAGATGCGGCCTATGCTGAAAAGTTCGCCGTTATGCTGTGCAACGCCGATGATAACCTAGAAAAGGAGCGATTCTACTTCGACATCCTTCGCGCAGAATCAGTGGACGGTGTGATTGTGCCTCCGATTCAGGACTCCGATCCCGTTCTGCTTGAGGCGCTGGCTAACAAACTGCCGTTGATAGCAATAGACCGGCGCCTGAAAAATCTCTCCGTGGACTCGATTTCAGTTGATAATCGACACGGCGCGGAGGCTGCAGTGGAGCACCTCATTAGCAGAGGGTATCGCTCGATAGCGCATATCGCAGGTCCGCAACTGAATTTCACGAGTCGCGAGCGCAAGGCTGCGTGGAGCAATACGTTGGTTCGACATGGGCTAATGCCGCGAAAGGAGCATATTTGGTGGGGGACCAATCAACATGAAAGCGGAGTGGCGGGTGCAGAATCCCTCTTGTCGCTTCGAAATCGGCCACGGGCCATCTTCGTAGCGAACAACCTGATGGCCGCCGGCGCATTAGAGGTAATTAGCCGTCGCGGACTGAAAGTCCCGGACGACATTGCAATCGCTGGATTCGATGATCCTCCCTGGGCCAAATGGCTCCGGCCTGCACTCACCACGGTCCGCCAACCAACACACGAGATGGGCCGCCTAGCCTTCTCCTTGCTTTTGCGAAGATTGAATGACCCCAAAGCATCCGTGCAGCATATCGTGTTGCCAACTGAATTGATGATTAGGGAGTCATCGTAGTTATTCGTCGACGCGCCGGATGATTCCGGGACTCCATTCATGAGCGGGATGGTGCTGGCCCCGGCGAACTTTCTTAAATGCGGCGGTAGCGGGCATCGACGGGTCGATGGTCGTAATCACAAAGCGCCCTGCTGGGCGTTGCCACCAGAATGGATACCGTTATAGGCTCTCAAACCCTTCCAATGGCCAATGATCGCGGATTGCCGTGGATTCATTCGCATATGAACGGTTCAGTCGGGTCCCTTTTCGTATGCGTCTATGGTCAAAACTTTGTTTCGAATCCCGTTGCATCCTGATTGTGGGATTCTCGATCGGAACGATCGGCATCATAGTGGTGCCGCCGGTGGTCACGTTTGACGGCCCAAGTCACTATTTCCGGGCAGAGCAGATCTCGATCGGCCAGTTTCGCGCATCGCGCTACTCCGACAAGCAATTCGGCGGCCAAATTCCGGCAAACAGCAGCAATTTTGTGGGCGCCCTTTGGTCGAGCTACTGGGTTGATCATCGATTCTTGACGCTTTCGGACTGGTCCCGAATCGATAGGGAGAGCGGAGGCTCCGGGATCTGGGTAAGACGGGAATTTACAAATTCCGCCGTCTATAGCCCCGGAAACTATTTTCCGCAGAGTTGCGGCATGCTAATTGTGAGAATCTTCACGCAATCCCCGTTGTGGGCGCATCGCGCGGCATGCGGCGCAAACCTCTTCGTATACCTGCTCCTGATGGCCCTTGTCCTGGAGGCCATGCCGCCGTTCCGCACAGCCTTGCTTCTCGTCGCCACCTCTCCGCTTCTGCTGCTCCAGGCCGCGACTGAAAGCATCGACGCCCTAAATTTCGCATTTCCGATGCTTCTGGTCGCAATGGTCTGGAGAATCTGGAACCAACCGGCGCTCAATCATCGAATTACACTTAGGGGATTGTTCCTCCTATCATTGTATATCTCGCTTCTGAAACCCACCAATGTGGCTTGTCTGGGACTTTTGCTTTTCCTGCCAACCGCAGCTTTTGGATCCCCGCGGAATAAGGTGATATGGCTCGTTGCAACACTTGTTCTGTCAATCGGTTTTTGGCTCGCCTGGAATGCCGCTTATTTGGATGTCAATATTGCCGGTTGGTATGATCCCAAACACCCCCCGGTGGGTCAGCAGAAGGCATGGCTGCTCCACCATCCTGCCGATTTTGTCGGCACCTTTTGGTCGTTCTTGCGCCGGGAACTCCTCGTGCAGTGGGAAAATTCGTACAGCGGCATCGGTGGCTGGGTTTCGGGCAGACTTCAGTTCTTCCTGCAACGGTTGTCCGACTTGATTCTCGGAATCCTGGTTGTGGCTCCGATTTGCTTTGGTAAACGCGATCTTCGATGGTCGAGCCTATGCGCAATGATGGCCGTGGGAGGATTGGCATTCATAGCGCTTACGCTTTGGGTCAGCTATGGGGTGAAGCATGAAGAGTACATCCCTTACCTTGGCGGCCGGTACCTTTTCGTGCCGTTCGCGTTCGCCGTGATGGCTTGGTCAAACCTCTTCAATGGCCCCCTTGATCGTCCGCGAAGATGGGCCGTCCTCTTGGGCCTCTCGATAAACCTAGTTGGATTGAGTTCGGTTCTCATGGCGACGGCACGGATTACAGTGGGCTGAGGTGACGCGCCGATCTATCGCGACCCTTGCCAGCCATTCGGTGCCCCAATTGAAGCGCGACGGGAGACAGCGATCCGTGGAACACAGGTTTAGGTTCAGTCCATTATAGACCGATGTCTTGGGTGTTTCAGCCGTACGTACAGCAATAGTATTGCCTCAAGTAGCCGCCGCGAAAGCATCCCCAAAGGTGAATGCTGCATCTGGCCTTAGGGCCCTCGCCCTGTTGCTGTTGGTTCTTCCGCTTCTGGCCCAACCGACCGCCGCCCAACACGTGCTCGTTGCCGAAGATGGCGGCCGGATGCTCCTTGTATGCTCCGCAAACGGCACGACGCCCTGCGTACAGAAAGAGGGGAAGATCGTGCCGATAAGCCCCCACGGATTCGCGCTCAGGGACGTGCCGGAATTCGCGCCCTACTATGTCTCAGTGCGCAATGTGAACGTGCGGACGACCTACGCCATGACGCAGGAGGGCAACGGTGAGTTCAACAACGACTTCCATTTCTATGCCGACTTTGAGACCGACTTCCGACTGACGGACGTGTTTGTCGTGATCACCCTGAATAGCGATCGGGCGGGACAGACCCTTTTTCTCTGGGGGGTCGGAACACTCGAGCCTCACCGGGTAAAGGGGGTCTCGATTATCGTTCCGATGAGTTCGCCCTTGGGATCGGCGCGCTACAATGTTCACCTCTTCTCTGGCGGGGCCGAATTGCTGCAATCCCTGCTTCCGTTCGGGGAAGGAGAGATGGCCATGAACCGGATGGTCGCCTCCAGGATCAAGGACGTCCACAATGCGGCTCCCAAATTCTTCTTCGGACCCGCCCCTGTTTACCCCCCGGAGCTCAAAAAGGCCAACCTCCGGGGCCAGGCGGTCGTCTCCATCCGCATCGGCGCGAACGGAGAGGTGTTCGATCCGTCGGTGAAAAGCGCTACGGACCCGGCGTTCGGTGAGGCGGCTCTGAGGGCCATTAAATTCTGGCGCTTCCTGCCGAGGGTGAAGAATGACTATCCTGTAGAGACAAAGGTCGATGTTCCGATTGTCTTTGCCCAGCCAAACCCGGCTGCCAACCACTCCTAATGGGATCCGGCGAAACGGGGAGAGGCCCACGTTCGAAGACCGCGCGCTGGCATCAGAGACGGCGCACGGTGCTTATCGTTCAAATTATAGCCCGTACTATCCAAGACCCCTTTCTCTCCCCTCTTCCGGATGATCAATTCTGCGTCTATATAGGCAACGCTCCTAGGCCGGAACGATATGAACAATCCATCAGCGCACGCGCGGCCCGTTGGAACGGGCCTTCTACTCCTGGCGCTCGCCTTCGTGCCTCCGACCGCGCAAGGACAGGCCCCGACGGTCGCCCTGCAATCGCCGAATGAAACCGTCATCGCCGGACAGTGCGCCAGTTTCTCAGTGGGGGTGAGCGCAGGCTCATCACCGAGCTTCCAGTGGCAACGGTCAACCGATGGCGGGATTACTTGGACGAATCTAGCCGACGGGAACGGCCTGAGTGGCACGGGCACCACGACACTCGCGATTGACGCGGTCACGTCCCCGATGTCGGGAAATCAGTTTCGGGCTGTCGCCGCAATTGGCTCCGACTCGGTCACGAGCGCCCCGGCCACATTGACGGTCACGCCCCTTCCGCCGGGCTATGTGGTCGCGTATGATTTCAGCACTTTGGCGGGGATGCTTCCCGGCAGCGCCGATGGAATAGGAACCTCCGCGCGGTTTTTAAACCCCGGATCCGTAGCGGAGGACGGCGCGGGCAACCTCTATGTAGCCGATTCCGGAAACAGCACCATCCGCAAGATCACGCCGTCAGGCGTCGCGACGACGTTCGCCGGCAGCCCGGGTATCACGGGCGGCGCGGACGGAACAGGTGGCTCCGCCCGGTTCAACGAACCTCAGGGGGTCGCAGTGGATGGTGCTGGCAATGTGTATGTTGCGGATACCGGCAACAACACGATCCGCAAGATCACGCCGGGAGGCACGGTGACGACGTTTGTGAGCAGAGCCGCGGGATTCAAAGGGCCCCAAGGACTTGCAGTGGACGCGGCGGGCAACCTTTATGTGGCCGACACCGGCAACGACGCGATCTGCAAGGTCACGCCTTCGGGCGTCGTGGGGATTCTAGCGGGCGACGGCGTTGGCTGGGCGGACGGGGTGGGATCGCACGCGCACTTTAACCAACCCCGCGGACTGGCCGTGGACAGCGCAAACAACGTGTATGTGGCCGATTCCGGCAACGACACGATTCGCAAGATCAGCGCGTCGGCCGCGGTCACGACATTGGCTGGCGAGCCTCCCTCTTATATTCAAAGCGGAGTCGGTATGTCGGACATTGAATACTACCCGGGCAGCACAGACGGGACAGGATCCAACGCACGGTTCAACGGCCCCCAGGGCATTGCCGTGGACGCCGCAGGCAACCTTTATGTGGCCGATTCCGGCAATAACACGATTCGCAAGATCACCTCGGCGGGAGTCGTAACGACGCTCGCCGGGAGCCCGCCAAGCCCGTCAACCACGGCAGACGGCAGCAGTTTAATCCTTCATAGCCCAGGCAGCAGCTATGGCAGCACGGATGGGACAGGAGGGGCCGCACGGTTCGCGGTGCCTCTCGGCATAGCCGTGGACGGCGCTGGCAAGGTCTATGTGGCGGACACCGGCAACGACACCATCCGTACCGTAACCTCTGCGGGCACGGTTTCCACCCTAGCGGGCATTGCCATCCAAGGCCCCAATGACGGAGCGGGCGGCGCCGCACAGTTTTATTATCCCATCGGCACTGCGGTCGATTATGCAGGGAACCTGTACATCGCCGATGCCTTCAACCAAACGATCCGCAAGGTCACGCCGGCGGGCGCGGTGACGACGCTAGCCGGCAGTCCGGGATTAGCGGGAAGCGCGGATGGAACAGGCAGCGCCGCGTTATTCAACTACCCTGAGGGTGTTGCCGTGGATGGCGATGGCAATGTGTATGTCGCAGACACCCATAACGATACAATCCGCAAGGTCACGCCGACAGGTGTGGTGACGACCCTCGCCGGCAGCCCGGGGAATGCCGGCAGTGCGGACGGGACGGGAAGGGCCGCGCAATTTTTTTATCCCTATGGTGTCGCCGTGGACGGCGCAGGCACCGTCTATGTCGGGGATTACTACAATGATGAGATCCGAAGGATCACTCCGGAAGGAGCGGTGACGACTCTGGCCGGCAGCCCTCCCGTTTCCGGCGGATCAAATACCCCGCAGCAGTTTGATGCGGTCCGAGGCATTGCCGTAGATGGTTCGGGCAATGTTTATGTGGCGGCCGTCTACGCGATTCAGAAGGTGACGCCGGCAGGCGTGGTGACGACATTGGCGGGCAACGCACATGCAAATTTGGGTGGAAACGCCGACGGCGCCGGCAGCGCCGCAATGTTCGGCGATGCCGAAGCGGTGGCCGTGGACGGCGCAGGCAACGTGTATGTAGCCGACGTTGGCAACAATTCGATCCGCAAGGTGACGCCGGAGGGTGTCGTGACGACCCTAACGGCCAGCCTGTCCCAGTCCGTTAACAGCGATGGGGTGAGCATCACCGCACGACCCACCATCGAATTCGGGTTGGCTGTGGACGGCGCCGGCAGGCTCTATATTACGGAAGACACCAGCACCGTAGGCGGGGACGGCAGCGGCGCACCTCCGTCAGTGGTTGCCAACGCCGCCAGCAATGAGGTTCTGGTCGGGATACCTACGGAAGTGGATCCTCCGTCGATCACGACCGAGCCCCTGTCCCAGGCCATAACGACCGGGGGCACGCTGACGTTGACAGTGGGCGCCACGGGAAGCCCGGAGCCGACCTTTCAATGGCAATTCGACGGGGTGCCGATCCCAGGGGCGACAAGTTCGACCTACACCCTTTCCAATGTCGGAACGACGCAGGCCGGCACCTATTCTGTGGGGGTCGAGTCCGGAGGGATAAGCGCCAGCTCGAGCGCAGCGACGATCACCGTGAACACGGGGGGATGGCTGACCAACCTCTCGGCGCGCGCCTATCTTGAGCCGGTTGTCATTTATTCGTATCCGCTGATCGCCGGGTTCGTGACAACCGGTCCGGCCCAGAAATCCGTGCTCGTGCGGGGTATCGGCCCCGGGCTGCAACCGTTTGGCGTGACGGACTTCCTGACAAATCCGGCGCTTACAATCTACACAGGCACGAACCCCGGGCCGACGCTGACTGCATGGGATTCGAACCTGGAAAGTCTGTTCAATTCCCTGGGAGCCTTCCAAGTGACCGTTGGATCAAAGGACACCGCGGTTCTGGAATCCTTGAGCCCGGGTGCCTATACGGCCAACATAAATTCAGCCTCGCAGCCTGCAAACAGCGGGATCGTACTGGCTGAAATTTACGATGCGGACCAGGGAGCGCCAACCAACCGGCTGATCAACCTCTCTGCTCGGGCGTACGTGGGAACGGGCGCGAATATCCTGATTGGCGGTTTTGTCGTAAGCGGCCCCTCCTCGGAAACACTGCTGATACGCGCGGTGGGTCCTAGCCTTGGCCAATTCAATGTTTCCAGCACGTTAGCGGAACCCCTGTTGACGGTCTACGACAGCAATCCGAGCAACGGTTCTCAGGGTTCCCAGGCCATCGCTCAAATCCAGGGATGGGGCGATCCGCCGACGCCGGGCAGGTCCCCGGTGCCGGCCAGGATTGAGGCGGCGACGGCCTCTGAAATGAGCGCGGCTGGAGCCTTCTCCCTGGCTACGGGAAGTGCGGATTCGGCGATGGTCCTCACGCTGCCGCCCGGCGCATATACAGCGGAAGTATCCGGTGCTGACGGCGGAACAGGGATCGCCCTTGTCGAGATCTACGAGATGCGGTGACGCGGTGCGCCCTCCTGCCGCAATGGGGATAGCCCATTCGCGCACACGATCCACCGTGATTTCCAACGCTCCGCCAAATCCTCCCCGCTGCATATGCTCCGCCCAGAATCGCGCATAAATGTCAAAGAAGGGATCGATTTGCCTGCCATTGTTCCCAATGAGAGCCGAGAGGTGTCCGCGCCTTCTTGAGACGCCGCCTGTGCTGCATAAGCGCCTTACCTTCGCCCACTGATTTCAGCTTCAATAATCCATGAAGCGGTCCCGATGAGCCCATACAAAACTCCCTTGGCTGCCATCCTCTTGGCGGTCGCCGTTTCTTCGAGATGCAACGCGCAATTCGCCGCCCCTGCGTCGATCGCGCCTTCCCTGATCCAGTACTTTTCCCAGCCGAATATAGAGGAACCCAGTTCGCGCCTGATCCTTTACAACCCGGATCAGACCTACGTGGAAATAAACCATTATTCCGGCGGAACGTATCCCACTTCTTCCGGGACATACACCTACTCTATCGATCCATCAAATCCATCCCACGCGACGATCGTTTACGACGGAATCTCGAACCCCAATACAAACGACGATCTTTATTTCGGCGACGTAGATTCCGGAACTCAGACCCCGCCGTTCCAGGGAGCGTCGATTCCGGGTAGCATATCGCCCTGTTTTGCATGGTGTCCCCTGCAAATTGCAACCGGTGGAGTAAACGTTTCAAATAGGTGCCAGTTGAGCCCGGGAGGCGTGGCAATCAGCGGCTTTGTGGTGCAAACGGCGGGCACAAGGTGGGTTCTCCTACGGGCGGTGGGCGCCACCCTCACGAAGTTTGGCATATCGGGCGTAGTCTCGAATCCGTCCTTTACGCTCTATGATTCGAGCCAAGCGGCCGTTGGAGCCTCGTCCGTGTGGAGTTCGGACCCGAATCTTGTCAACGGCTTTTCGACGGTCTTCTCGTTGGCCGGGGCATTTCCGCTGACCAGCGGATCGGATGAAGGCGTGCTCTTGGTACATTTGACCCCCGGGGCATACACCGCGGTGTTCAGGGCTGGCAGCGCAGGGACCCTTCTCTGTGAGGCATATATATTGCCGTTTTCTAACACGACCTCGAACTCGGCGGCGTTTCTCGGGCAGGAAAGCGCAAGGAACGCATCGCTGGCCGAAGGAACCGCGGCGCAGCGGCAGGTTCCGGCCGCACGGCGGCAATGACCTACCGCTGCGCCGACGATGCGTTGGCAAAACCACTGGCGCCGCTCCCCGCATTCGGAGCCCCGCCGGTCCGCGCGCTGCGCTACACGCTCATCGACAACCCTGGCACGCCGGCGGCCATCCCGCTCACGGATGGCGATGCCGCGCCCATGTTCGGCAGGGTCCCGGCCCGCGCACGCATGCCTACGGAGCCGAAGCGCAATCGATCAGAAACCAAGGGTGCCAGCATCCATGATTCCGCGTCATCTCTGGTATTTTGCGAATTTGGAATAAACCAGCAAGAGCACGCCGATCACGAAAATGACCGAGCTAAACATCAATGCCCCGGCACCTCCCATCACCTTCAACCCGTTGGTGAGGACGAAGCTGTACAAATCCGTGAGCACCATGCCGATGATCGACAGGAGAAAGAGAAGCATCGACTGGCGCTTTCGGAATAGCAACAAGAGCGATCCAAGCACGCCGCCCCAAACGGCGATCCCCCAAGTAGCCACTGTCCACGCAGGAAAGCTGTAATAATATTCCAGCTGCGCAGGCGTGAAGGCCTTCATATAGGCGGGATTCCTGGCCTGGGTCATGACAAAATCCAATGCCCCAACCGAATTCCAAAGCAATGAACCCACGCCCACCACCCAAAGGTGCCAGGGCCTCTTCGCCGCCTGGACCGTGTCGTCCGCCATAATTTCAGCGAAGAATCTTCCTAAATCTAGTCAATCCCATTGATCGCCCGCTGCGCCGCCCCACCCTCCATTCGAGGCCCGCGGCTACCGGTCGAAGCCGCCGTTGAGGCGCCAGCGCTCGTCGCAGGGGGTCCACGCCCATGGCCGCCCGAAATGCATTGCCGGAAAGGCATGCAACGGCCCCCGGCCATGGCGCTCAAATTTTGTATGCTAATGCTCAGATCCTCTATTCCATGCGCCCGAAGGCTAGGCTAGACTGTGTCAATCGACGATTGATCGGTGCTATCAATCGTTGTATCACCGCAGATACCCCCTTCCCAATATTATGCGCGAGCCTCACTATAAAAATCCCGGATTCTGCAGCGCCTTGCTCCATTCGCGCCAACCAAACAGACGCTTGGGCCTTCGTCTCGTGGGGACGGCGGCAAGCCTCCTCCTTCTGTGCCTGCAAGGGGCGCGAGGGGCGGAGGCCAGCGATGCCTGCGCCCAAGTCGATCCCTTCATTGGCACGGACGAGGGGGGCAACGTGGTTCCCGGACCCTGCCTCCCGTTTGGGATCGTGAAGCTGAGTCCCGACTGCGAAATGGATTACTCAAATTCAGGTTACGTATCAGGGCACCCCATCGTCGGCTTTAGCCACATTCACGTCAGCGGGACCGGCGGCGGACCGAAATACGGCAACATCCTTGTCATGGCGACGACGGGGCCAGCGAGTCCGACCGACCACGCCTCCTCGTCGGCCGACGAGCGGGCGAGCCCCGGCTTCTTTGGAGTGACGCTTACCCGATACGGGATCAAGGCCGAGCTGACCGCCACCCGGCGCACGGGTTTTCACCGGTATACGTTCCCGGCGACCGGCGACGCAAATATCCTCATCGATGCGGGCAGTTTCCTGGGCCAACACTACGGCTATGTCAGCGAGCGCCAGGAATTGGTCGGCTCGGAAGTGCGATTCCTGAACGACACAACCGTTGAGGGTTATAGCCGGGTCAGAGGCGGCTGGAACGAGGGCGACGCCTACACGGTTTTCTTTTTCGCGGTTTTCGACACACCTGCCAAAAGCTTCGGCACCTGGAAGAGCGGACGCATTACAAAAGGCGGTGGAAGCGAATTTGATTCCGGGGAGCCCACCGGCGCCTACCTCACGTTCGACGCACGCTCAAATCGCACAGTGCAGGTGAAGGTCGGCATATCGTACCTCGGGTGCGAGAGGGCGCGCCATAACCTGGAGGAGGAAAACCCTGGCTGGGATTTTGCCGCGGTCCGCGCCTCGGCAGCCGAGACGTGGCGCCGGACCCTGGGAACGGTGACCGTGGAGGGGGGCGATCGCGCGCTCAACCGCGCATTCTACACCGCGCTTTACCACACCCAGCTTACGCCGACAGACAAGACGGGCGAAAATCCGAAATGGGAGTCGGATGAACCCTATTATGACGACTTTTACGCGCTCTGGGACACCTTTCGCACGAGCCACCCCCTCCTGACGCTGTTGAGGGAATCGACCCAGGTCTCCATCGTGCGATCGCTGATCAATATCGCGGAGCACGACGCCTACCTGCCGGACGCCCGCAGCGGCGACTGCAACGGCCGGACCCAGGGGGGAAGCAATGCGGATGTCGTGATCGCGGACGCCTGCGCCAAGGGGCTGCCTGGAATCGACTACGGTCGGGCCCTGCGGGCCATGCGAAGGGATGGCGAAGTTCCCCCCGGCGCCGACGAGCGCAAGCAAGGGAGGGGCGGGCTGCCCGACTACCGTTCGCTCGGCTACGTCTCCATCGCCTACGAGAGGTCCGGCAACAGAACGATAGAGTACGCCTACGACGACTGGGCGATTGCCCAGGTGGCTCACAAATTGGGAGATGAGGCCGTTTATCGGGACTACATGCGGCGCTCGGAGAATTGGAAAAACCTGTGGAGACCGGTTTCCGACCATGGAGCCACTGGGTTCATCATGCCTCGCAGGGCCGACGGAACCTGGGTCGATTCGGTCACGGAGAACGACGGACAAGGGGAGAAGATTGTGCCGTTTACCGTGCTGTCCGCTGGCAGCTGGAACGACGTCTTCTACGAAAGCCATTCATGGGAATATTCGTTCTACGTGCCGCAGGACGTAGCGGCGCTGATCGCGCATTGCGGTGGGCGCGAGGCGTTTTTGAACCGCCTCGACGCGTTCTTCGCCAATGGATTCTTCCACGTGGACAACGAGCCGGGCTTTCTCACACCGCTGCTCTACGATTACGCGGGCCGGCCCGACAAGGCGGCCTCGGAGGTCGTGCACATCCGGACCTCGAATTACAGCGACGCCCGTGGCGGACTCCCGGGCAACGACGACTCCGGGGCCATGTCCTCTCTCTACGTGTTCCATTGCCTTGGCTTCTTCCCGGTCGCGGGGCAGGACGTCTATCTTATCTCAAGCCCTGCGTTTCCGCGCGCGGTCGTGCACATGGAAAACGGCCACGATATAGTGGTGGTCGCGCGCGGGCTGAGCCGCGAGAACATCTACATCCAGTCGGCCAAGCTGAACGGCGGGCCACTCGAACGAGCTTGGTTCCGGCATGGCGAGATCCGGGAGGGAGCCACCCTGGAGTTTGAAATGGGGCCGAAGCCATCGGCGTGGGGCCGGTCCACCCCCCCGCCCTCCGCATCGGACTCCGGGCCGGAGACAGCGGCCGGCACACCGTCCCGCGCCGGTTAGGCGGCCCATCACCTTCATTTGCCGCGGCATAAATTCGATGACTCCACTGAAGCTCTCCGTTAGGATCCTCCGAATGTCCCTGGTTAATGCCGCGTTCATGGCCGCCGTCGGCACCCTCCGGAGCGCTTCGGCGGACGGCCCGCGCCCGGGCCCCGCCTGGGTGCACGACGCGGTATTCTATGAGATCTATCCCCAGACCTTCAAAGATTCGAACGGCGACGGCGTCGGGGATCTCCCGGGCATCATAGAGAAGCTCGGCTACGTGAAGAGCCTGGGCGTGTCTGCGATTTGGCTGAACCCCTTTTATGAGTCCCCGTTCCGCGACGCGGGGTATGACGTCAGCGATTACTACAAGGTCGCGCCCCGCTATGGATCGGTTGACGACGCCCGCCGCCTTTTCGCCGAGGCCCACAGGCTGGGGCTTCGCGTGATCATCGATTTCGTGCCGGGGCACACGTCCATCGATCATCCCTGGTTCAAGGATTCGGCCAGGGCCGACCGCAACAGCCACAGCAACTGGTATATCTGGACGGACCGGACCTGGTTCTCGGGCATCGACCGCAACCAGTATTCCTTCATCCAGGGATACAGCGAACGCGACGGCTGTTACCTGACGAATTTCTTCTGGCACCAACCCGCCCTCAACTATGGATTCGCCCATCCCGACCCGAAGCAGCCCTGGCAGCTGCCCGTGGACAATCCGGATGTCCTCGCGCTCAAACGGGAGATGGAGAAGATCATGCGCTTCTGGCTCGAGGCGGGGTGCGACGGTTTCCGCGTGGACATGGCCGGATCCCTGGTGAAAGGCGACGACGGCAGCGAGTGCGCGCGGTATTGGAGCGGTGTTCGCTCGCGGCTGGAGAAGGACTATCCCGGCCTGTTCATGATCTCGGAGTGGTCGAATCCGATCGCCGCGCTCAATGGAGGCTTTCATGCAGACTTCCTGCATTGGATCCCCGAATACCCCGATCTTTTCGAGGGCGCCGACGGAAGGTCCGCGTACTTCTCGGAGGGCGGAAACGGCGACATCACCCGCTTTCTTGGGGCGTACCTGAGGCAATACAGGGAGACACGAAACAAGGGCTATATCTCGCTTCCCTTTGCCAATCACGACCTGCCCCGGATCAACCGGGAGGGCCGCACCCGCCCCGACATCGAAGTCATCTATGCTTTCGAACTCTCCATGCCGGGCGTCCCGTTCCTTTACTACGGAGACGAGATAGGCATGCGCCAGCTGTCGGGCCTTCCCTTCACCGAGGGAAGCTACGGGACGCGGGCGGGAGCGCGAACGCCCATGCAATGGGATCAGGGGCTAAATCTTGGATTCTCCAATGCCGATCCAAAGAGGTTATATCGGGCGGTGGACCCGGAACCCCATGCCCCCACCGTGGAAGGGGCCGAAAAGGACCCGTCGTCTCTGCTCCATTTCGTGCGCCGGCTCGTCGGGATCCGGCGCTCCGAACCCGCGTTGGATGCCGGGGCGGATTTCACGGTTCTCAACGCCAAGAAGGGCGAGTGTCCGTTCATCTTCCTGCGGACGAATGGCAAGCAGAGGATGGTCGTCTCGTTGAATCCCGGGCCACGTGCCGCCACGGCCAGCTTTGACGTCGATTACAATCCCGCCCCGGCGCGGCTCGTCGCCGGACAGCAGGATTCCCTGAGGGCCGATGGGCGCAGACTCGACGTGAAATTGGACGCCGCGAGTTTCTCCTTCTACAGGCTCGACGAATCCAACTGACCCCCATTGGGGCGGGCCCTGCAGGCCGGGATTGCCCAAACCTCCGGTTGCGCGACGATTCCGGGCCTTTCCGGAGGCCGCCAAGGCGCGACCCGGCTAGACATCCGGCAGTCTCGGCGTAGTTGTCTCTAGACGCCGAAACCCAAACCCCATGAGCCCGATACCAGATCCCTTTCGCAAACCCAGAAACGGGAAAGGCGCCCTCAAATGCGAGTTCCAGGGCGAAGGGGTTCCCATGATCCTGCGTTACGAGGACGTGAAGCGCGCGGCGAGGGATTGGGAGGCCTTCAGTTCGGACGCGCCCTTCCGGGTGCCCATTCCATCGGAGGAGGATGTTCGCACAATGAGGCAGCTGCCCATCGAGACCGACCCTCCTGACCACACGGACTACCGCGAAATCGTGGAGCCGTTCTTCCGGCGCGCCAAGGATCCCCGCATGATCGGACGGGTCGAGGCCCTGATCCATGAATTGGTCTCGGACGCCCTTGGAAGGGAATCCATCGAGGTCGTGCGCGGCTTCGCGCTGCCCCTCCAATCCCGCGCCCTTACCTACCTACTCAACGTCCCCGAGGGCGAGGCGAAGACCTGGATCGGATGGGGTACCCATGTCTTCAGGGACGGGGGCTCGGGGCAGAAGAAAGGGGCCGCCCTGGAGGCCTACCTGCACGGCCAGTTTGACAGGGCTGAAGCCCATCCGGGAGATGATTTTTTCAGTGCACTGGCCCGGGCGACCTTCCGGGGACGAGCCTTGACGCGCGAGGAGATGATGGGCTTTGCAAACCTGGCCTTCGCGGGCGGTCGTGACACGATCATCCACACGGTGTCGTCGGTCGTGGCCTATCTGGGCAGAAACGCCGAGGCCTTGAGCTTCCTTCGGCAGGATCCCGCTAGAATCGTCCATGCAAGTGAGGAATTCTTTCGCGCCATCACGCCGCTCACCCACATTGGACGGGTATGCCCGGTCGACACCGACGTGAACGGGATTCCGGTGAAGGCAGGCGGACGGGTGTCCCTTTGCTGGGCCTCGGCGAATCAGGATGAAACGGCATTTGCAGCGCCGGAGGAGGTCCGTTTGGACCGGAAACCCAATCCCCACGTCGCCTTTGGATTCGGCAGCCACCTGTGCCTCGGCGCACCCCATGCTCGATTGCTCCTTAGAACCCTCCTGAAGGAATTCACCGACCGCGTCGGCGGCATTTCCGTTCTCGGAGCAACGGAGCACGTGGAGATTGAAAGGGCTTATGAGCGAACGGTCGGGTTCGAGTCCTTAACCGTGAAGCTGCTGCCTTTTCTCGGGTGACTCCGGCCGGCCGAGCCCGACGCGCGCCGCAATCGCCGGTCGGCGCCCGGCAGGCGCCGCTACTTCGTCACATCCATCATCCAATTGAGATAGCCGGAGGAGGCCCGGTCGATTCCAAGGGAAACCACCTCCGGGACCTCATAATCGTGGTGCTTGAGGATCGTATCCTTAACCGCCTCAAAATCCGAGGACCTCGCCTTGATGAGCATGAGGCTCTCGCGCTCCCGCGCTGTTTTCCCCTTCCACGTGAAATGGCTCGTGATAGGCAAGACCTGGATACAGGCAGCCAGCCTCGACGACAGGAGCGCTTCGACGATCTTTGCGCCCGTATCGTCCTTGGAATAGCTGGTGAGGACGAGGCAGAAGCCGACGGTTCCCTTGGAAGGCATGGCAGCCCGTTTATGGCCGAATCCGTCGCGCGGTCAATCGGGCCTGGTTCGAGGGGCCTGTGGCGCCGCACGGTGATGGAGGGGCGCCAACATGAACGTGGCCACGAAGCACCGACGGCGAAGCCGCGCTCCGGGTCGGTATAGACGCGGCCAAGCGCTCGTGCAGGGTGTCCCCTGCATCCGGGGGATATGCCCCCGTATCGGCGACGGGATGCCCGCCCTGGAGCGGGTGCCCGCTCCTCCAGGGCAAAGGCGGTCGGGGAGCGGAGCGCATTGCACCGACCGGTCGCCTCCACCAGACCACCTCATCCGGCTCCTTAATCTGTTATCCATGAATAACATTGGGGAACCCCCTTGATCCGAGGGGGTGGATTTCAATAACGGTGACGCATCGGCGCGCGAACCCGCCCCCGGTTCGCGCGCCCATCTCCCGCATTTTCGGCGATCGAAATTAGCACCGGCGGGAGGCCATCACCTTATTAATCTTCAATCACTTAGTGTCCCAAGAGCTACTACGTAGTTGCCCCTATTGCCGACGAGCACGTACGTGCCGATGGTTATCCCCAGAAAGAAAACATGATTCGCCTCTCAAACGCCCCCCGCTTCCTTTGCCCGCTCCTAGCTGTGGCGGCGATGGCGTTGCTCGGGACGCGAGCGGAGGCCCAGATAGCGACCAACATCACGGGGGTCTACAACACCGGGCTCACCTCCGGCGGGGGCTCGCTGGCGAGTGGCGGCACAACGGACGGCAATTGGTCGGTCAGCTACGCCTCAACGAACGGGGGCGGATCGAAAAACACGACCTATATGGGCAGCGCCTACGTGATCACGCCTGCGGCCGTGTCCGCCTCAGGCTACACGTCCAACACGAGCAACGCGCAGTGGATTGTCGCTCCAGGCGCCTCCACCGCAGCGACGGGCGGCACGACGAACACCGGGGGCAATTATCTGCCCGGCAATGGCACCTCGAACGACGAGGGCGTCTTCATTTACACCCTGGCCTTCACGATCACCGGAAGCGGCTCGGCCGGAACGACGGTTTCAAGCCAGATCCAGATCACGATGACCCTGGCGGCCGACGACCAGTATTCAGTCTATGTGAATCCCTCGGGCAACGGCGGGTCGGACCCGACGGGATCGGCCGCCGCCACCGCCACCAGCGCGTGGAGCAACACGACCGGCATCACGCTTCAGAACTACGGAACCGGATCGGCGAACAATTCCACATTCAAGATTGGAACCAATTACATCGTGGTCGTTGTGGACAACACGAACGGCCTGACCGGGAGCCAGTCCCAGAATCCGCTGAACGAGAGCGGCCTTCTGGTTTACGAGAGCACGGCAGCCACGATCAACGGCAAGCCGGTGCCCGAAGTGGCCACCTGGCTTCCCTTGGCGGGCAGCATTGGCTGCTACGGGCTATTGGTCCTAAGGCGGCGCAAGGCGAAGCTTCAGGCCATTCGCGCTTAAGAGGGGCCGGCGCAGGCCAGCTCCGAGTTGCCTCGGGCCGCATGGTTCGAAAGAATGGGAGGCACATGAAGCTGACAGCGTCGCGTTGCACCCCATTTCGCGCGCTGCATTGGCTGTCGAGAGCCAATGCCTTCGGCCTCTGCGCGGCGGTCGCCGTTTTCGCATGGATGCTTTGGCCCCTGTGGCGCACCGACGACAACCTTGCCCATGGGATCTTCCTGCCGTTCTTGTCGGGAATATTGGCGTTCGAGAGTCGGCGGGACCCGAGTCCCCGGTTTTTGCGGGGCGGCGCCGGTTTGCTCGCGGCCTGCGCCTTCCTGATCGTCCTCAGTTTCACGAGCCTCGCATGCGCGGTCGTCTACGCCTCGGCGCTCGGCTGGACCCATTCCATGGCGGCGTTTTTTCTCGCCGCGGCCCTGGCCCTCGCGCTTGGCGCCTCCTGGCTCGCCTTTGCCGACGAACGCATACGGTTTCTCCCGCTAAACTGGGCCGCCGCGATGGCGGCGGCCCTTTGGCTCTTTGCCAGTCCGCCGCCGCCGGGCACCTACGCCCGCCTCGCTTCGTTCCTGCAATCCCAGGTCACCCACGGGGTCGTTCAGGTCCTGAACGGGCTTGGGATCGCCGCTTTCCAAGACGGAAACGTGATCGAGCTCGCGCGGACCAGCGTCGGCGTCAGCGAAGCCTGCAGCGGCGTGCGAAGCCTTGTCTCCTGCACGGTGGCCGGCCTCTTCCTGTCGGCGCTCCTCCTGCGCCGGAAGGGGGATCGGACGCTCGTGGTCGTGCTCTCGCCCGCGATTGGGCTCGCCATGAATTTCCTGAGATCGCTGCTGCTGACGCTTCTTGCAAACGCAGGGGTCAATATCGAGGGCCGCTGGCACGATTTGACGGGGGCGTCCATATTGACCGTTACGACGATCCTCGTTGCCGCCCTCGCCCTCCGGCTGCACCGGAGGGAGCCGGCGCCGGTTGTTGAGGCGGGCGACCCACAGCCCCTGCCGGCCGGATGTTCCCCGCTGCAGGGAATACTCGCAGCGGCCCTTCTCCTGGCCGGCGTTGCGACCTGCCTGATTGCCAGCTCCTCCCAGCCGTTCCATGCGGCGCCGGGCAAGGGGCCAGACTTGGCTGCGCTCCTGCCCGACGCGCCGCCCGGCTGGACCGCACAGGCCACACCGGATTTGGACCAATACAGCGGGATCCTTCACACCCATGCCTTGATCGAAAGAGTATATTCGGAGGCGCCGGCGAAGGGAGGCGCCCATATCACCCTTTACCTGGCCTATTGGCTGCCTGGACAGGCGCCCGTGAGCCTCGTCGACGCGCACACACCCGATGCCTGCTGGCCTGGCACTGGATGGCAGGCCGAACCCGAGCCTGCAGATCGCGCCCGGCTGACGGTCGATGACCGCGAGCTGCCTCCGGCGGAATACCGGCGATTCAGGCACGACCGCTTCGAGACCCACGTCTGGTTTTGGCACCTTCAAGGCGGAAGGCCACTGACTTATGTCGATCCGCGCTCGGCCGTGCGCCTGTTCGGGCTAGCCTGGCATTATGGATTCAGCCAGCCGAAGGACCAGCTGTTCGTCCGGGTGTCGAGCGACCGGCCATGGGACGAGATTGCGTCGCAGCCGACTCTTGAGCAGTTGTTTGTGAACCTCCGTCCCTTCGGCCTCTAAGCACACCATGCCGGACCCATTCGACTCTTCCGATCCGCAGCGACGTTCTCGTGGAAGGATCTCGCGCCTCTTCAACAGGGTGAGGTCTCGCGACAGCCGCCAGCATCTTTGGGATTTTCTGGACCTGTTGGACGAACGGCCGGCACTCAAAAGGGGGCTCTACATCGGGGTTCCGGTTCTTGTCCTTGCAATCGCCTTCGGGTTCTGGGGATACAAGAATTGGGAGCAGAGGAACGCCTACGGCATCGCACGCCAGTGGCTCGACGCGGACCGGCTCGACCGTGCGGCGGACGCCGTCCAAAACGCGCTCGCGACCGAGCCCGACCGGCCGGATTCGTGGCGACTCGCCTCGGAGCTTGCTTGGAAGAAGGGCAAACGCGCCACTTCCGTCGAATACGCCAAGAAGGCGGCGGCCGTTAGCCACTACCAGGAGGACTACGTGCTCGCCTGGGCGGAAGCCGCAATTCTGTCCGATGACGCCTCGCAGGCCCAGGAAGCCGAGAGGTACCTGAACCCGGCCACTGCGCAGGAGTCGCCGCGAGCGCTCCGTCTGGCGGGAGAGATCGCCCGGCGAGGACTGCGCTTCACGGACGCGCGTGTCGCTTTTCAATCTGCCCTGGAAGCCGACAAGAACGCCGGAGCCACCTACACGGCGATCGACGAGATCCCCCTCGGGATCGTCAGTCTCCAGACGGGCTTGGCGGAAGACCGGGCCCGGGGGGTTTCCCTCCTCTCCAAATGGGCCTCTGATCCCACTTGGGGCGCCGAAGCCCTTAGGGCGCTCCTGGCGGACGCGGTGGCCCACCACGATCGCGAAGCGGTAGGCCGGCTAGCCGAAGGATTGCGAACGCATCCCCACTGCACTCTGGCCGACGTACCCGTCTGCCTCAAGGCTCTCGCGGATTACGATCCCGTGCGCTACAAGGCCATGTTGGATCCGATGGAGGACCAGAGCCGACTGAACCCAACCCACGCCGCCGAGCTGATGGGCTGGTTGACTCAGATCGGCCAGGCCGCCGAGGCCGTACGCTGGGGCGATTCGCTTTATCCGGCTGCCGCGCAAAAGCCGCCAATCGCCCCGGCCATCGCCGAGGCCCTTCGCGCCACTCGCCGGTGGGCGGATTTGCGCGACTGGGTCGACCGGGTTGATTGGGGGGACGATCTCGGATTCCTGGGCCTGGCCTACGGGATGGATGCGGCCCGCCGACTTGCCGATAAACCGAAGGCGGATTCGCTCTGGAATAGCCTCAACTCCGCGGGTCACGCCAATGCAGCCCACGCGCTCTTTGCGGGCGACTTGCTCTATTCATGGGGCTATCCCAAGGAGGCCGCCGAGCTTCTCTGGACCGCAAGCGACCGGCCAGACCTTGCGTTCCAGGCACTCGGCACTCTCGCCCGCCTCTACCAGGTGGAGCGCGACGCGTCAGGCCAATGTCGGGTGTTCTCCCGGATGAGCGCGATGCGCCCTGATGACCGCAACATCGCGAACAACTATGCGTATTTTGCTGCGGTGACCGATGGCGGAAGCCAGATGCGGATCGAACGCATCGCGGAAAGCAATTTCACCGAGGATCCCGGGAACATCATCTACCGATCCACGTACGCCTTTGTGCTCGTCTGGATGGGCGAGGCTTCGAGGGCGCTCGCGCTCATGGAGCCGGTTTCCCAGGAATGGAAGACGTCGCGGGCCGTCGCATTCGCCTACGGATCCGCCTTGGCGGGAGTTGGACGAAAGCCCGAGGCGAAGGAGGTGTTCGACTCGCTCGATTTCGGCAACCTTTGCCCCCAGGAGCAGGATTGGATCCGGGCTGCCCTCCGCTAAGTCGGATTCTGCCGGGGCCTCAGCCTCGGCGAAGTCGCACAAATTCGGTCGGTGAAAGTCCGAAGGTGCGCCGGAACGTCCGTGAGAGCTGAAACGGATCCATGCCCAGTTGGTCGGCAACCGAACGCACCTGCCGGCCGGTCTCGACCAACCGCTCGGCCACCCACTCCATCCGCCTGCGCACGAGGCACCGGTAGGGCGTCTGTCCAAGAAACCGCCGGTAAAGGCGGCATACATACGCTGGATCAAGGTGGCAGGCCTCAGCCAACTCGTTCACCGTCTGCAGATTTAGGTAGTTTCCCCGCAGCTGGGCCTGGCATTTGTCGAACGAGGCACGGGCGGCTCCGATGGCCTCTGCTCCGGCCCGCTCCTGCGCAATGGCGAGAAGCAGGAGTTCGAGCGCAAGCGCCGCGCCGCGACCCGACTCTGCGTGGGCGCTTGAACCAAGGCTCACGAGCTCGGCAAAAACGGTGGTGATGCGTGAGGCGCCCAGCACGGCGCCGCATGAACCCGGCGCGAGGCCCGCCCCTGCCATCGCCTTCATTGAATCCCTGCCCTGGAAATCCACGAAATACTTCTCCAACCTTTCCTCGCGGTCGGAGACGATGGTGTGCGCGACACCGGGTCCGTAGCTGAAAACGCTGCCGACGGCGAGCGGATGAGTCCTGCCGTTGAGCGTCACTTCCCCCCGGCCCGCCACGACGTACTCAATCGAGAAAAAGGGGAATTCAGGACGCGAGACCCTGTAGTCGGGCGCGCACGCCTCCCAGCCGCCCGCGGCGACCGCCATCGGCCCCCGGGTGGCAGGCCCAAGATTGAGGTAGAACCGACGGGCCCTGGTGATTTCGCGAGAAAAGAAATCGGCAGTTGGCTGCCTTTCCCGGCCCTTTTTCACTGTGCGGCCCCTGATTTCATGAGGTCAATAATAGCCATGGGAAGCACAAGAAAAGCCATTCCTCCCGCAGGCGCGCAATGTTAATCTGTGGCCCGCCGACCGCCCCTCCCCCTCGGCTGCGTCCTCTCCAGCCGCCGGCCCATGTCATCCCCACCCATCTCCGAATCCTGGCAGGAAACCCTGGGCCGGAGGCTGCCTCTCTTCGGCCACCGCAACTGGATCGTGGTCGCGGACTCGGCATACCCGACCCAGACATCCCCCGGAATCGAGATCATTCGATCGGAAAGCCGGCTGACCGCCACGGCGCAGAAGGTCTTGGCGGCGATAGCCGCCAGCCCCCATGTGCGCCCCATCGTTTACCTAGACAGCGAGCTGGCCGCCGTTTCGCCGAGGCATGCGCCGGGGATCTCCCCGGTGCGCCGGTCCATTTCCAGGTTGACCGAGGGACTGCCGGTGCGGCGTCTGCCCCACGAGGAGATCATCGCCCGGCTTGCCGCCGCTGGACGCGACTTCAAGATCCTGATAATAAAGACCCCCGAGACTCTCCCTTACACGTCGGTATTCATTGAGCTCGATTGCGGATACTGGAGTTCGGCTGCAGAAGACGACCTGCGCAGGACGATCTCCTGGAAACGCACCCGCTGAATCTCATAAGGGACCGTCCCGATGCAAAAGCTGAACCCCTCCGAACCGATCGACCCGTCCTTGGTTCCCTTCCAAACCCTGCCCACGGGCGCGCGGATACCGGTGATCGGACTCGGGACCTTCGGCTCGGATCATGTCTCCGGAGAAGCCGTGGCGGAAGCCGTGGTGGGAGCCGCCGCGGTCGGCTACCGCCACTTCGACTGCGCATCGGTCTACGGAAACGAGAGTCACATAGGCAAGAGCCTCGCCCGAATCCGCGAATCGGGCGTGAAGCGCGAGGATCTTTGGATCACATCGAAACTCTGGAACGACAGGCATGCGGAGGCCGACGTGATTGCCTCCTGTGTCCAGTCGCTCAAGGACCTCCGTGCGGACTACCTGGACCTGTACCTGGTCCACTGGCCGTTTCCAAACTTCCATCCGCCCGGCTGCTCCGTCGATTCACGCAGCCCCGACGCAAAGCCCTATATCCACGAGAGCTTCATGCGCACCTGGCGCCAGATGGAGCGTTTGGTCGATCTTGGGATCGTGCGCCACATCGGCACCTCTAACGTCACCATTCCGAAGCTGAAGCTGATACTGCGCGACGCCCGGATCAAGCCCGCGGTCAACGAGATGGAGCTTCACCCGCATTTTCAGCAGCACGGGCTGTTCGACTTCGTCCGCGCCCAGGGGATCGTGCCCGTGGGCTATTCCCCGGTTGGATCGCCGGCGAGGCCCGCGAGAGACAGGGCCGACGACGACACCGTCGACATCGAGGATCCCGTGATCGTCGGTATCGCGCAGAAGTACGGTATCCATCCGGCGACCGTCTGCGTGAAATGGGCGATTCAGCGCGGGCAGATTCCGATTCCGTTCTCCACCAACCGCCGAAACTACCTTGCGAACCTTCGCGCTGCAGTGTCCGAACCGCTGTCCGATTCGGAAATGGCAAACATCGCAAGGATCGATCGTAATTGCCGCCTGATAAAAGGGCAGGTCTTCCTCTGGAGGGAAAACCAGGGCTGGGAGGACCTGTGGGACCTCGATGGGACGATCGCAACATGAACCAAAAACTCCAAATCAAGGCCAACCAATGAAGCCCTTCGACAAGAGGATGCTCGGCGCCCTGCTTCCCGGGAACAGCACCGCCGAACTCAGGGAGTTTGACGTCCCCGAACCCGGCCACGGCGAGGTGCTGCTCCGCATGAAGGCATCCACGATCTGCGGCTCCGACATACGCTGCATCTACCACGAGCACCTCGGCAAGGGCCCGGAGGGATACCAGCCGGGAATGATCGCGGGCCACGAGCCAAGCGGACAGATCCTCAAAGCCGGCCCCGGATGCAGGCGTTTCCGGGAGGGCGACCGGGTGATCGTGTACCATATCTCCGGTTGCGGCGTCTGCAACGACTGCCGGCGCGGCTATATGATCTCTTGCACGTCGGAAAAATACCGGCGCGCTTACGGCTGGCAGCGCGATGGAGGGATGGCTGAGTACCTACTCGCCGAGGAGAAGGACCTCGTGTATCTGCCCGACTCCCTCTCCTACGTGGACGGCGCGCAGGTCGCCTGCGGCTTCGGCACCGTCTATGAGGGCCTTGAGAAGATCGGCGTGAGCGGCAACGACGCCGTCCTCGTGACGGGCCTCGGACCGGTCGGCCTCGCCACCGCGGCTCTCTGCAGAAAGCTGGGCGCCAACAAGATCATCGGCATCGACGTCATCAGGGAGCGCCTCGATCTCGCCAGGCAGCTCGGCCTTTGCGACGAGGTGTTGACGGCGGGCCCCGACAACGTGGCCGAGGTGCGCGCGCTCACGGGCGGCCACGGGGTCGAGCGCGCTGTCGACTGCTCTGCCCACCCGGCAGCCCGCGCCACGGCGATCCGGGCGACCCGGAAATGGGGGCGCATCGTCTTCATCGGAGAGGGGGGAAAGGTGGAATTCAATCCCTCGGGCGACATGATCCACGACCAGAAGACCCTGTTCGGCTCGTGGGTCACCTCGATCTGGCAGATGGAGGAGGTCGTGGAGCGCCTGGTCCGGTGGAATCTCCATCCCGCGGACCTCGTCACCCACCGCTTTCCTCTTTCCAAAGCTGCGGAGGCCTACGCGCTCATGGCCTCGGGGCGTTGCGGAAAGGTTGCCGTGTGCTTTGATGAGGAGCTTTCCGTGGCGGGACGCTGATTCTGGCGTTTCCCGCATCTCCGACAAATGCATCGCATGATCCCATGAGCCACGCATAGTCCCGCTCCGCAGCGCCCGGCGAAAAAGGTTTTCAGCGCCACCCCACGCAACCCCCAAAACCCCAACCCCATGTCCGATCCCAAGACCAGCATGTTTCGAACCGCCGACGGCAAGAACCTGGTCGTCACCTTCACGCTCGTGTCCTCGCTGTTTCTCCTCTGGGGGTTCTGCAACGGGATGATCGACGTGATGGACAAGCACTTCCAGCAGGAGCTCCACCTCTCGCTTGCCCAGTCCGCATGGGTCCAATTCGCGCACTACCTCGGGTATTTCCTCATGGCCTTGCCGGCCGGCTGGCTTGCGACCCGCCTCGGCTACAAGGGAGGAATCATCATGGGACTGCTGATGGTCGCGGCCGGCGGACTCTGGTTCATTCCGGCCACCCACATCGCGCAGTTCTGGGCGTTCCTGCTAGGGGTCTGCACGATCGCCGCGGGACTCACGTTTCTGGAGACCGTAGCCAATCCGTACACCACGGTGCTCGGGCCGCCCCAATTCGCCGCCACCCGGATCAACCTTGCGCAGTCCTGCAACGGGATCGGGTGGATCTTTGGCCCGATAGCCGGAGGGATGTTCTTCTACGGCAAGGATGCTTCCGGCGCCAGCACCGGGACCCAGACCCTGTGGATACCGTATTCCGGCGTCGCCGTGGTGGTCATCATTCTCGCCGTGGTCTTCTACCTCGCCAACGTGCCGGAGATTAAGACCGAGGATGTCTACCACCTTGACGACAATCCGACGGGGAAATCGCGCTCCATCTGGACGCACCCCCATTTTGTTTTCGCCGTCGTCGCCCAGTTTTTCTACGTCGCCGCACAATCGGGCATCTTTAGCTTCTTCATCAACTACATGACCTCGGAGGTTCCCGCCATTCCCGCATCGTGGAACACCGGGATAACGGCCGGATGGTTTGAGCCCAACAAGATTGGCCGGCTCGCCCTTAGCGACAAGGGCGCTGCCTACCTTGCTTCGCTCGGCTTCCTCTGCTTCCTCGCCGGGCGGTTCTCGGGTGCTGCGATTCTCAGGAAGTATCCGGCCCACAAGGTTCTCGGCCTTTACGGGATAGTGAACGTCGTAGTCTGCGGGCTGGTGTTCGCCCGCCTTGGATGGATGTCCGTCGCGGCGGTGTTCATGAGCTATTTCTTCATGTCCATCATGTTTCCCACCATCTTCGCCCTTGGAATCCATGGCCTCGGCCAGCGCGCCAAGAAGGCGTCGTCGTTTATCGTCATGGCGATCATGGGCGGCGCGATCCTTCCAAAGGTCATGGGCGCGGTGGGAGACCATTACGGGATCTCCCGCGGCTTCATCGTTCCGCTCTTTTGCTTCGCCGTTGTCGCCTCCTACGGATGCAGCTGGCGCAGATTGAGCGGGGCCGACGGAATCGTCGGATTGGCCGCGGGCAAGGGGCACTGACAACCCTAAAAACCCAAAGTTTCCGCTAACGGGCCCTCGAGTTCGAACGGAGGTGGGTGAAGGATGCGCCTTCGGCGTTCATGCGCACCCGTCCTATGGATTTGAAAAGACGGCCCCCGGGTTCACCGCCGGCGCCGGGAGCTTAACGGACCGCTCATCGTAATTTATGGCGGACGGGATCCTATCGTGACTCGGGCGCCACCGTTCCCATTTATTCATTGTGCTCCCAAAGCGTCACCCTCGAAACACGGTCATACGGGGGATAAAACATAAATGCGCCCGTGACTAATTCGATTCGCCCGTCGTTGAACAAGTCCGCCGCTTTGACGACCACGAGATGCGTCAGGTCGCGGGACAGGACCCTCGGGGTAAAATGCTCGGCCCCGTCGTTTTCAAAGGCCATCAGGCAAACGGCGCTTTTGTCGTGCCAGTCGTTGAAGCAGCTGCTGGCGACGATGTCCTGAAGCCCGTTCCCCTTGAGGTCGGCGACAACCGGACTGAAGGCCCCCGGAAAGGCCCCAACCAGGTGATACGCGAACTTGCCGCCGCCTTTGTTCTCCAGCCAATGCACCCCGTGCCACGGTCTGGAACCAGGCGTCGCGTAGCTGAATCCGTCCCCATTGGTGTAAACTATGTCGGGCCGGCCGTCCTGGTTGACATCCGCAATGCACAATCCGCTGCTGCCGTAGTCCTTGTTCGTCGAGCCGTGGAGTATCTGGTCCCTGAAATGACCCTGCCCATCGCCCATGAAAGCGTGCACCTCCTCCACCTTCTTGGAGACAAGGGCCACGATATCCATGTTGCCGTCGCCGTTTAGGTCCGCCACAGGAGCATGGATGGTCCCGGGCAGATCCAAAAGCTGGTGGCTCTTGAAATGGCCGTTCCCTAGGTTTTCCATCCACCGAATTTCGCCCTCGAGGTAGCCAAACTGGCCCACCACCAGGTCAGGAAGCCGCGAGTGGGCGGTCAAGCGCGCCGCCTGGACATAGGTGACCCGCGCGACGTTCTCGAGCAGAACATGGTTAGTGAAGTGGTTGTAGCCGTCGTTTTCCAATACCACCACGGAGCCAATCTTGTCGTTGTCCGGAAAGATGATGCCCATCGAAGAGACGAGGACGTCCAAGTGGCCCGTGCCGCGCAGGTCGGCGACCTCAAGGTGCGCCGGCCCCGCCACTGGGCCGCCGATATCCTGCTCCTCGAAAACGCCCAGGCGTACCTGGCGAATCCAGCTCACCTTGTTTTGCCGCCCGTCGGCCACAAGGATGTCCTTCAGCCCGTCCCCATCCAGGTCGACGATCAGCAAGTCCGTAATCCAGGGAAGCCCTTCCGGCGCCCTGCCGATCGGACGGTGGGTATAGAAGTCGGGCCCGAGGGGCTTCCTCTGGAGCATGCGCTTGACCGTAGGGCTACCCGCATCAGGACCTGATCCTCTCCGGCGACTCTTCACGCACAGGAATGCGACCGCCGCAACGATCACCAGAGCCCCCACGGATATCAGCACCCGTCTAGTCATTTGAAAGTCTCCTCCGTTATTAGGGCATTCAACCCGGCGTTGATCGCGTTGCGAAGCTCCGAATAAGGCGCCCAGGTTTGCACGAAGCCCCCATGCCAGTTCCCTAGCGATCCATCACGGTCACCCCCTTTATTGGAGGTCCCTAATGCCGAGAGAGATCGGGTATTTACTGGGTTGGCGTTATCCCAGCCTCCATCGCGAGGCCGATCCACCCCGCGGGCGCGTGCCCTTTTCTTCGCGGCCATTCAGGTCGGCATCCCCGGGCCGGATGGGGTCGTCCTTGACAGTTTCAACTCGGCCGGCACAGGACGCTGCAGTGCCGCCTCGAAGGAGCGGCTCCCGCCCCCAAATGGGCGAGCGCCCGTTCGGAACGGAGCCCCGCAAGAGGGGGCACTTACTCAACGGGCATTGGATGCCCGACCTAAGGCGTCGGCTTGGCAGGTTTGCTTGATGAGATTACGGTCAAGTAAGGATAGAGTCGTTTCCGCGGGAAACTACAGTAGCACCACCATTATGACCCCACCCCTACTCCGTCAGGCTGCTTTGCTCGCCTTGATCGCCTCCCCCCTGTTTTCGGCGGCAGATTCGGATACCCTGCTCACGGTTCGCGCGAACGAGCCGGGACCGGTGATCAACCGGAATATTTACGGCCAATTTTCCGAACACCTCGGCCATTGCATCTATGACGGAATCTGGGTCGGGCCGGATTCACCCATTCCGAATACGAACGGCTACAGCAACGCCGTGCTGGCAGCCCTGAAAAACCTTCACGTCCCGATCCTGCGGTGGCCGGGCGGATGCTTTGCGGATGAATACCACTGGAAGGACGGAATCGGCCCCATGGAGAAGCGTCCGTCTATGTTCAACTCCCATTGGGGTGGCGTCGTCGAAAACAACCACTTCGGCACCCACGAGTTCCTCAATCTGTGCGAAATGCTCGGGATCGAGCCCTACGTGTGCGTGAACGTCGGCAGCGGCACCGAGCAAGAAGCCATGGAATGGGTCGAATACATGACATCGGACGCGAGCTCGCCCATGGCAAACCTCAGACGGGCCAACGGTCGCGATAAGCCGTGGAAAGTGCACTACATCGCCGTTGGAAACGAAAGCTGGGGATGCGGCGGGTCCATGAGGCCGGAGTTCTACGCCGACAATTTCCGGCGCTATAACACGTTTATCAAGAATTACTCAGCGAACCGTGAGGACGCCATTTACCGTGTCGCATGCGGGCCTAGCGAAGGCGACTACGAATGGACCGACACGCTCATGAAGATCGCAGGCCGACAGATGAATGGCCTTTCGCTGCATTACTATACAGTGCCGAAGGGCAACTGGGCGGACAAGGGCTCAGCAACAGAATTCGGGGCGGATGAATATTACAACACGCTCAAGAACACGCTCCGCATGGAGGAGCTCGTCACACGACACTCCGCGATCATGGACAAATACGATCCCACGAAGAAAGTGGGCCTATGCGTCGACGAATGGGGCGTCTGGACCAACGTCGAGCCGGGCACGAATCCCGGCTTCCTATACCAGCAGAATTCATTGCGGGACGCCATCCTTGCGGCCCTGAACCTCCATATTTTCCAGGCGCACGCCGACCGGGTTGTGATGGCGAACATCGCCCAGATGGTGAACGTGCTCCAGTCGATGATCCTCACCGACCACGACAAGATCGTGCTCACGCCGACCTACCACGTCTTTGAAATGCTAAGCGTCCACCAGGGTTCCACCGAGTTGCCGGTGGAGCTCAGGACCCCGGACCTGCCGCAGACCGGCCTCAAGATTCCGGAAGTGAGCGCATCGGCGTCACGCGACAGCGCGGGCAAGATCCATCTTTCGCTCGTCAACACGAACCCCGATGCCACCGCCGTCGTCGAGTGCACGCTCATTGGCGCGGAGGTGAACGCTCCGACGGGGAGAATCCTGACGGCGCCCACATTCACGGCCCACAACACATTTGACGCACCCCATTCCGTCGAGCCGTCGCCCTTCACCGGGGCAACGCCCCTCGGAGGAGGTCGCCTGCACATCGTCCTCCCGCCGCTTTCAGTCGTAATATTGGACCTATAGCGGACCGAGCCAGGTGTGCACCGTGACCCGCGTTGCCTGCCCGGCGGGCAACCGGTTCAGTCGCGTATCTTGCCTCGAAGCCTTCCAAGAAATTTCCTGGCGTAAAGGTCGGTGCGTTCCCGGATAAAGCGTTCGGTGTATTGGCGCTCGAGCCCCAGTTCGGGCGCGGATGTAATGACCGTCCCCTCCTGGGGGTACAGGACGATCCAGGCGAGCACGCGGCAAAGCTGCTCGTCTTGTAGATTCGAACGCAGGTCGTTGTAGACCAAGCGTGCAATCTCACCCTCGTATTGGTCCCTGCTGGCATCGGCAATCACGGCAACGGATAGGAGATTGCGGGTGCTCTGACCCGCATCCGACGTGCGGCCGGGGGGCCAGGCCTTCAATTTCGCCGCGAACGGGCCGACACCCTCAGCTTCCCCCCCGTCGTTGAAGGGCCGGGAGAGCCTGCTGATGAATTCGGCGTCTCCGGGGAGGTCGTCATAGGTGATGGCCGCTATCTGGTTTTCGGAGACGGCTTCGTAACCCGCATTGGGAGGTTGCCGCGGGGCCAGCCGGCCGGTCAGTGCGGCGGCGACTCCCGTGATGATCCAAGCGGAAAGCGCTGCTCCAAGCCAAACCCAAGCGGACCTGCTGATCCGCCGACCCGCCTCCCATCGGAACAGCTTTGCGCCGGAGACCGCGGCACTCACGCCGATGACGGCGAGAGCAAGGCCATTGAAATATCCCTCGTTGTTACCCGGGGCTTTCCCATAACTAAGCTGCAGAAGGTCCACCGCATAGCGCCCAGGCATAAAGCCGGAGACGCGCTGCGCCCAGACCGGCAGCGCGATCAGCGGAATGCCAACGCCGCCGATCAGGATCATGGGAAGGAACACGCATTGACCCACGGCCTGAACCGCGGGCACATCGTCGGCGAGCGCAGCGATCAGGAGCCCGAGCCCCAGAAAAGAAGCTGTGACAATAAACACCCCCGCCGCCGCGAGGAGGAGGTGCGCGGGAAAGGGTGTGCCATAGGCGAGGCGGGCCAGAGCGATCTGCAACGCCACGGCCGAAATCACGATAACAAGCCGGGCGGCCAGAACCCCTCCAACCAAGAAACTTGTGGGGACCGGGAGCAAACGATACCGCCGCCAAATCCCCCGCTCGCGCTCAGCCACGAGCGAGGTCGGCAACCCGAAACAGGCGCCCCCGAGAATCGTTATGGTCAAGATCTGCCCCATCTCCCCCAGAAGCGCGGGGGTTTCGCCCCTGAAGACGCTGCCAAAAGCCACGAGAAAAAGGACGGGGACGAGGTAACCATATGCGATTGCCTGCTTGCTCCGGAGGTTCAGCTCCAGGCTGAGCAGGAAATGCTGAAACACGCCCCTGAGATTCCCCCTCCCGCCCCTCATGGCTCCCCCCTTGTGGAGTCCGCCCAAGGCCTTCCCGTCAGCGAGAGGAACACCTCCTCGAGCGAGGGTCGGATCACCTGCAGGTCAACGAATTCGTTCGCGCCCAACTCGACGCACCTGGCGAGCCCAAATAGCGTCTCGTTGATATTGCTCGTCACCAGGATCCACCTTCCCGCCTCTTGGCGACAGCTCTCCACCCCGGTGAGCGACGCCAGGCGAGCGGGGTCCAGCGGGCGCACCGTTCTCACAACGACCGTGGACCTTGCGGCCGTTGCGGCGATCAAGTCATCGGGTCGGGACGTTGCGACGATCATACCCCGGTCGAGGATGCCGATGCGGTCACACAGCCTGTGGGCTTCGTCGAGGTCGTGCGTGCTGAGCAGAACCGTCCGCCCCGATCTGCGCATATCGACAATGATGTCGTGGAGCTCGCGCCGTGACCTCGGATCGAGGCCGGCCGTCGGCTCGTCGAGAACAACCAGCCCAGGGTTGTTCACGAAGGCCAGCGCAAGGAACAAACGCTGCCTTTGCCCGCCGGAAAGCGAGTCAAAGCGGGCATCCGCCGCTTCAGAAAGCCCAAACTTTTCGATGAGACCCTCGACGGGCGCGGGATTCCGGTAGAACGCAGCGAATAGTCTCAGGACCCTCCTGGGTGTAATCCTGTCCTGCAACGTCGCGGCCTGGATCTGAGCGCCAATCAATTCCTTGGCCACCCCGGGCCTTGCCAACGCATCCATGCCCGCGATGAGAACGGACCCCGAATCGGGCCTGCGAAGGCCCAGAACGCATTCCAGTGCGGTCGTCTTCCCCGCACCGTTGGGGCCGAGCAGCCCGAATATCTCACCTGGACTCACCTCGAAGCTGATGCCGCGGAGGGCTTCGACGGAACCGTAGCGCCTGACCAGGTTTCGCACACAGACACTTACGGAAATAGGTGCAGGCATTTCGTTTGCCACACAGGGGATCGGGAAAAATCAACCGCGCAGGCTCCTTAAAGTCAACGGGAGGGTGGCCGCGCATTTCCACGTAAAGGGTTATTTTGACTTGCATGCCTCTCCGGGAAAGGTGTCCCGTTCCAAATTAAATGAGACCCAGGCTTCGTGCGCTGAGCTTTCTATTTCCGCTCATGCTGGATTCTCCCTCGTTTGTCGCCGCGCAGAGCGCGGACAGCGCACCCGTTGTAGAGGCCGAGAAAATGGTGGTCCAGGACATGGCACTTGGCGGCTCGAACACGGCGCCCACCGTCGCGGTTATCGGCAACGGCGAACCCTCGCTCTCGGGGTCGTGGAATCAAGTCACCTCACAGGTCCCAAATCTCGGGATCGATTCCGCAGGGGCAAACTCATTCGGAGCCGTTTACTCGCTCAGGGGCCTGTCAAACACGCCTTATTTCAGCGAGCCCGCGGTGACGCTCTATTTTGACGATATCCCCATGGGCGTCAGCCTCACCTACCCGACAGATCTCTTTGGATTCTCATCGGCATCGGTGTATGCCGGTCCCCAACCCACCGTCTTTGGAAAGGCAGGGGACGGCGGGGTGATCATCCTTTCGCCGACGTCCGGCCAGGGCCCGGGCGAGGTTCTGCTCGGGCTAGGCAATTACGATTCCCGATCAGGCGGGATCGAGGCGGAAATGCCGGAGGGGACGCACGCAGACGGGTTTGTGGCCGCAGCCTTCAGCCAGCGCGACGGATTCATCTCGAACACCCAGTTAGGCCAGGCTGTCGACAGCGTTCACGCCCTGGAGTCGTTCGCCAAGGAGCGCTTCCGCCCGACGTCGAAGAGCGAGCTGACCTTCGAGGTCCTCGCCGACCGCCACCGCGATGGCGCGGCGCCCATCGTGCCGTTGGACGGTCCGCTCTACACCGTCGAGCGCAGCCAAGAGGGTGTGACAAACACCGATTTTTTTGGCGCGGCACTAAGAGGCGTCGTCGATGTGGACGCGGTCCGATTCACGGCCGTAACCAGCTATACGGACTCAAAGCTGAACCCCTACGACGACTGGATTGTGGTTCCTCCCCCCATCCAGTCGTCCATCACCGAATCTCAGAGGATATGGAGCGAGGAGCTTCATCTCTCGCCCATCCACAATGGAGTCGTCTCGTGGAACCTGGGTTCGTGGCTTTCTTACGGCGCGACCATGGGCGCCGCGGACAGGACGATTGGCGGCACCATCCCATTCGAGGTGTCGGGCTACGGATTCACAAGGCATGAAGCGGCCATATTTGGCGACATCACGATCGTGCCCGCGGAGCACTGGCTCTTATCCATCGGAGGACGGGTCCAGCAGGTGGAAAAGACCTACCAACAGAACCAGGAGGTGCCCGGCCCTGATCTCCACCTCAATTTCGCCCGCGACGACGGCGCGTTCCTTCCACATCTGGCGGCCACCTTCGATCCGTCGGCACTGACCTCGGTGACCGCCAGCGCCACCGAAGGCTCAAGGCCGGGGGGCTTCTCGGCCTATACGGACAATCCGTCGCTCATTCCGTTTCCGGCCGAACACGTTGCGGCATTCGAGGCCGGCCTCCGACGTGCCTCGGAGAGCCGGGCTTTCGATTTTTCCATCAGGGCGTTTGACTACGAAATCGGCAACTACCAGATCGAACGCTCGTTCAGCACGGCCAATTATCTCGTGGCAACCGCGCCAAAGGCGCGATCCTTTGGTGCTGAATTCAAGGTCGACTGGAAACCGTCGGCCGGGTGGACAATCGGGCTTTTCGAAGGAAACACAGATGTGACCCTGTTCAATTTCGTTGATCCCGTCACAAAAATCAGCTCGTCGGGAAAACGCGCGCCCTATGCGCCCATTTTCACCTCTGGAATAAATATCGGCTTCAGGTCCGCTCGGGGATGGTTTGCCTCGGGCAATATCGCTGCCGCCGGGAAAACCTTCTACACTGAAACGGAGGATCCCAGATTTGCCCAGGGCGCCTATGCCGTGGTCGGCGCTCGGGCTGGCTTCGAATCGCGACGCTGGAGCATAACGGCCTACGTCGCGAACGCATGTGACAAGTCGTATTACAGCCAGATCATTCCCGCGGTGAATAGCGCATCGCCCGGTGCGCCCAGAACGATGGGATCCGAACTGATGGTGAGGTTCTAACCAGGCGCGTCTATCGCGCAATTGAGGGCCGCTCCCAAACGTTGGCTTGCCGTACAATCCGCCAATCTGCTTCCGTGGCAGACGGATTCATTATTTGCATGAACACGTGGGGCGCATTGTGCTCTGCATGGGTGCTCATCATGAGCCGTCCCATCCCGAAGGAGTCCGTCCCAGACCGATGCAAAGCATCCTGATACCTGCACGCAAGCTATTGGCCCACCGCGACCTTACCGTCGTGCTGGTGTGTAACCTCCTGCTCGGCCTGGCCTTTTCATTTGTCGCCCCGTTCTATTCGATGTTCGGGACGATCGAGGTGGGGATGTCGAACTGGACATTCGGCATGTTCATGACCGTCACATCGGTCGCAGGCATCGTCTTGAGCACGGTGCTCGCCCGGTGGTCCGACACGCGGTACAGCAGGCGAGCCATCCTGCTGCTAGGCTGCGCCTTTGGCGCGGCGGGATATACGGGCTACGCCTACATTCGCAGCGTCCTCTGGCTGACCGTGGTCGGCTCGGTGGCGCTCGGTATCGCCTCGATCACCTTTTCCCAGTTATTCGCGTATGGCCGGGAGGCGATCGACCGCCACGGTGTTCCGCCCGAGGAGGCGCCGCTCTACATGAACATCTACCGGCTGGTCTTGTCGCTCGCCTGGACCATCGGACCCGCGGTGGCCGCATGGGTAATGATCCGCTACTCCTACAAGGGCACCTTTCTGATCTGCGCTGGCTTCTTCTTCATCCTCATGCTGATCGTCTGGCGCTTCGTTCCTGCGAGGCCGCCCCCTGCGGTGGCGTCCACGGCCAAGATCCCGCTGTTCCAGCTGTTGAAGCGGCCCGACCTTCTCTGCTATTTCTCGGCCTTTGTGCTGGTCTTTGTCTGTTCCACAATGGGAATGATGAATCTGCCGCTCATGATATTGAGCACGCTGGGTGGAACGCAGCAGCAGGTGGGCATTGCCTACAGCGTCGCGCCGGTGTTCGAGCTGCCCTTCATGGTGGTCTTTGGCCTGCTTGCATCGCGGGGAAATCCCGCGCCGCTGATCCGCCTGGGCGTGATCATCGCGGTCGCGTATTACGCGATCCTCTCACAGGTAACGGCGCCCTGGCAGGTCTATCCGGTTCAGATCCTGAGCGCCGCGATGGTCGCTGTGATCTCCGGCATAGCCATCACGTTTTTCCAGGGTTACATTCCGAACCAGCCCGGCACCGCCACCAATCTTTACAGCAATGCCAACCGAATCGGTTCGACCGTGGGTTACCTTTGCTTCGGATCGCTCACGAGCTGGCTCGGCTATCGGGTCGTTTTCCTCGTCTGCGCGGGCGTCTGTGCTGCGGCATTCCTTCTGCTTTGGTTAGCTCGCGAAGAGCACGAAATCGAGGCGACTTTGAAGGCCTGAATCGGCCGCCTAAGCATCGATGCCAGCGGGGGTTTCGCGCCCACACGTCACAAATGGGCCCGTCAGGCCCTTTCTGGCTAGCAAAACGCCGCGGATTCGCCGTTAGACTGGGGGTCCCGAATCCCCAAGGAACAAGATAACCCCAACATCCCATGAATGCCTTTCGAAGCCTCGGAGTAGTCGGCGTCGCCCTGGCCCAGATATGCCCGGTTCTCCTGGCGCAAACGGCCCTGCCCGCCCAACCCTATCGGGTGTCAAAGTCGGTGAAGGTTGGCGGCGACGGCGGCTTCGACTACGTATACGCCGACTCCATCGGCCGGCGCCTTTATATTCCCCGAACCGGTCCGACGCCGCGAATTACCGTGTACGACCTCGACACGCTGGAGCCGGCGGGGCAGATCGCCAATACGAGCGCACATGGTGTCGCGGTGGACCCGGCATCGCATCATGGATTCGCAAGCAGCAAGCCCGTAACCATGTGGGATACCGAAACGCTTGCGGTGATCAAGACGATCAGCGTGGAAGGAAACCCTGACGGGATCCTTTTCGATCCTTTCAACTCCCGGGTTTGGATTTTCAGCCACCGCGCGCCCAATGCCACGGTCATCGATGCAAAGGACGGTGCGATCATCGGGACCATGGACCTGGGCGGCGCTCCCGAGCAGGCGGCAACTGACGGCAAGGGCCGGCTTTACGTGGATATTGAGGATAAGGACGGCATCGCCGTGATCGACGCCAAGAGCCTCACCGTGACAGCCCGGTACGATCTGTCGGGGAAAGGCGGCGGCCCGGGGGGCCTGGCCCTCGATGCGGTGAACCACGTGCTTTTCGCCTCCTGCCACAACCCCGCCACCATGGTGGTCCTGAACACGGATGACGGGAGGATCCTGGCGACCCTGCCCATCGGGAAGGGAACGGACGGCGCCCTTTTCAACCGAGCAACGATGGAGGCATTTAGCTCGAACGGGGGCGACGGCACTCTGACGGTCATCAAGGAGAATGGCCCGCGAGATTTCGTGGTGGAGCAAAATGCGGCGACAATGCCAGGAGCACGCACCTCGACATTGGACGCGAGCACCGGACGAATACTTCTGATAAGCGCCGAATTCGGCCCCGCCCCGACGCAGCCTCCCGGTGGGGGCTGGGTTCGCCGACCCATGATCCCGGGCACGTTCACTATCCTGGCCGTTGGGCGATAACGTCCTCCTGAAAATCCCTCGCGCAGAGCGGCGCGAGGGGCCTTGGACCTACGGAATGCTCAAAATGCCCTCAATCCCCGCCTGCGGCCGGCACGTGCTGATAGATGAAGGTATGGGCCGCTGAAGGGTCCACCATCGCCTCGGAATTTGGAGCAATGTCGGCTCCGCCGTTGCCAGGAAAGAACTGAGGCGCCACCTCGGTGTTCCATCCGTCGACTGTCACAAGCGGAGTGTCTCCTCCCAGGTCGGCGGCATCGGCCGTTATAGTGATCGATTTCGCCTCGCCGGGAAGGAGCGAGACATAGTTCCGGGAGTAGTATGCGGGAAGGATTCGCAGCCCGGACCGTTTTCCTCGGAGCTGGACATGGGCCATCAGCGCCACGCTCTTTGTGGGATTGCTCAGCGTCACCTCGAGCCGGCACACGCCGCCCGAATCGAACCGGGCCATCCTTGCCTCCAGCGTGACCCGGCCCAGTCGGTTCAGGTCCTTGAAGTCATCCGGGTGTTCCGGCAGCGACCGCCAATAGAAATTCTCCGAAACAATCCTTTCCTTGGAATCGATGAGTTCGAGTTTGACGAAGTGGACCGGGGAAAGACCGGCCTTCCATTCGATGGCACCCAAATCCGTCGCGCAGCTTGGCGCCGCCGCCACGGGGATCTCGGTTCTGGATAGGACCGAACCATCCAGATTGACGACCGTTACGGCCGCGCGCGCGTCCTTAAGTGGCGTGGGTAGGTTGTTGATCACCATTATTCTCCAATTGTCCTCATTCATCTGGATGTGGACGGGCTCACAGGCCGTACGCGCAGCAAAGAGCGACGAATTTGGCTCAAGATCGTAGCTGTAGAGCTGCCAAACAAAACTCGGCTGAGCTGGGTTGCTCATCCAAGTAAGTACGCCGGTGCACGGATTAAACAGCTTTGCGTTGCGCCCCTCGTACATGGCCCGAAACGCCTCGTAATTGGCAAGCTGCGCCTTCCGGACGAAGTCCGGCAGGTTCACCAGGGCCCCGTAGCGTGCCGCAAGGACGCCCGGATACCTCATGCCATCCTGCGCTCCGTGGCAAAGATCGTGCTCCGCCCAGTCGTCATTGACGCTTTCCCAATCCTTCGGCGGCATCATCGCATGGACCGCCTCAAGGGTCGGGATTGAGACGCTTCCGACCTCCGTCTTGAACGCCTCCTTGAACTGGTAATAGGCCCGCGGAGGCCTGTAGAAATACGGTCCGCCCGAATTCACACCGCGGCCGGATGTCGAGCTCGGCTGGTAGAGCCGACTGGGATCCAGCTCACTCATCTGCACTTTGATGGCCTCATCGATTGAAGGGGGAGGAAAGCCCTCGTTTCGGCCGCACCAGAGCGCGATCGACGGGTGCTGGCGGTAGCGCAGGATTTTTTCCCGCACGTTTGCCATGTACAGCCCCGTGTCATCGGGGTCGGGCCCGTCGAAGGGATTCGGTTGGAAGAATTCGTCCCACAGCAGAATGCCGTATTTGTCGCAAAGCTCGTAGAAGTCCTCTCCCGTGCTCTGACCGACCCAATTCCGGATCATCGTGTAGTTTGCAAGCTGGTGCATCCGGATTTCGGCCTCAAGGCGCGCACGCGGGATGCGCTTCATCGCCTCATCCATACCCCAGTCTCCGCCCTTCGCCATCACTGGCACTCCGTTCACCGAAATCGTGAGGTTTTCGCTTCCAGGCACGTGGTAGGTGATCTTCCGGATTCCAAACGTGACCTCGCTCCGATCCGAGACGCCGGCTTCCGTCTCAAAACGGAGCGCCAGCGTCGTGAGGTCCTGGGGACCGTAGCCATTCGGCCACCAAAGGCGGGGATGGGACACGTGAAGCTCGGGCGTGGTGGCCGGCGTCAGTTTCACCAGGCGCGTCTCACCCGGAAGCAGGCTTACAGGAACCCTAAACGACACCTGTTCGCCCTGGCCCACCAGAAACCCCTTCTGGGGCGCATCGGTTACGTTGCGCAGGGTGGTCTCGAAGAGCAGGTCGGCCGAGTCCGTGCGCGGTAGCGGCAAGTCCGAGACCACATACGGGTCCCGAATCACCACCGGGCCGCTCGCAGAAAGCGTCACCTTCTGCCAGATACCCGTGTCGCGGTCGCGGATTCCGGGAATCCAATCCCACCCGATCGTGCACAGGAACGTCGGCCCATCGAGGGCGCTGTTGCCCCCGTTGTTCCCCGTTCCGGAATACACGGTCTTCTCATGGGTGTAGCCCGGGTTTGGCTGCGGGAAAACCTGGACTGCAATCGTGGTGGCCTGGCCCGCACTTACGATCGGCGTCACATTGAAGGCGCCGCGGGAGAAGGCTCCCCTGATCTCGCCGACCCATCGGCCGTTGACCCAGATGTCCGCAAGGTAGTTGATGCCATCAAAATTCAGCCAGACCTGCCGGCCCGAATAGGAAGCCGGCACCGTGACCTGGGTGCGATACCAGTAGGTCGTGCGGCAAAGACTCTCAGGAATCCTGTCGGGGCGATTGTTTTCACCGTAGAGCGGCTCCGGATAGACACCGTCGTTCACGAGGGAGGTGAGGACCGTGCCCGGAACCGTGGCCGCGTACCAGCTGGCCGGGACGAACGAAGACTCCGAAAGGACGGAGCCGGGAACATAAACTCTGGCCGCATCCTGCAGCTGCCAACCGGCAGTGAGCTCTATCGGGCCCGGAAAGGCGGCGGTCGCCCCGGCTTGCGCCGCGCCGAGCGGAACCGCCGCCGTCAAGACCGCAAAGGCGGCACAGATTCTGCGGGCAAGTGCGGGTATGGGATACATGTTCAAGGGGTGTCAGACAGGAGGGATGATTGGCACGGCGGCACCGTCCGCCCTGCCGGCCCGGTACCCGTAGATCCCGTAAAACGCCACATAGGCGAAGGCCACCATCGGGACCACAAAGGAGAATTGGATCCCGAACCGGTCCGCCAGTGCGCCTTGAAGCGGCGGGAGCACCGCCCCCCCGAGGACGGCCATCACGAGCAGGGAAGAGGCCTGGCTCTTGAGCGCCCCCAATCCCTCGATCGCGAGCGAGAAGATGTTGGACCACATCACCGAGCAGAATAGTCCGATCGCAAGCACGGCCCACCTTGCGAGGCCGCCCGAGGCAATCATCCCGGTCGCAAGAAGCGCAATGTTGATGAACCCGAAGAGGGCAAGCATCCGCTGCGGGCTTGCCGACCCCACGAAGAACGCGATGAGAAGGAGCGCAAGGAACACGCCGTAGTGCTCCGCGGACAATGGGCCCGCCACGCAGGCGATGACTCCCGCGGCGGCAACGGGCACGAGAATCACGAGCGCAAGCCTGCGCCAGCCTTTCAGCTCGCTCAGCGCGATCGCCCCCATGAAACGCCCGATCATCAACCCACCCCAGAAAAAGGCCAGGGATTTGCTGGCGAGCTCGTGGGGGATGCTCCCCAGCCTGGGTGTGCCCAGAAAGTTGATGATCGCGCTCCCGACTGAGACCTCGCCTCCGACGTACATGAATATGGCCAGCATCCCCAGCACGGTGTGGGGATGCTTGAGCGCGCCCAGGTCCCGTCCCACCCGCTCCGGATTGGCGAAGTCGGGCAGATGTGCGGCCTTGAAAAAGACCGCTAGGATGATGAAAACGGCGGCAAAGCAAAGATAGGGAAGCTTTACCGATTCAGCGCCGTGGGCTCCCGGCCGGTTGAACAAGGTGAAGATCATCCATCCGCCGATGATCGGGCCAATTGTGGTCCCAAATGAATTGAAGGCCTGGGAAAGGTTCAGCCGGCTCGACGCCGTCCGCTCCGGGCCCAGGATGGTCACGTAGGGATTGGCAGCGATCTGGAGCATGGCAAACCCGAGGCCGACGATGAAAAGGGCCCCAAGGAAGAACGGATAAGACGTGAGAACGGCCGCAGGATAAAAGAGCGCGCTGCCCACCGCGGAGGTCAGCAACCCTATGATGACGCCATTCTTGTAGCCGATGCGGTTGATCGGATCTCCCGAGATCATCGACACAATATTGTAGGCAAGGGCGCCGATCGCATAGGCACCGAAAAATGCGAATTGGACGAGCATCGCCCGAAAGTAATCGAGCTCGAACGCCTCCTTGAAACGGGGGATCAGGATGTCGTTCCAAACCGTCATGAATCCCCACATGAAAAAGAGGATCGTCATGACGGCAAAAGGGCGGCGATAGCCCTGGGATGAACCCGTCTGAGTGACAGGCCCGGGGGTGCGGGTCATAGTTGCCATGCTATCCACTTCCCGTGATTTGGCGCAGCAGGTCAACCACCGAACCGGGAGGACTCCGCTTAATAATTCTCATCGGCCACCGGCATTAGACGGGAACGGGCGCTCTGAGCCGATGAGCCGCGCCCCTAAATGGCCCGGCCGAGACGGCCGAACGGTCTGCGGACCGAACCTGCCCGTTGCGTCGGACCGCGCGGGAAGGGCTAGGCATTAGGGCCGTGTCACCATCCGTCTGATACGAACCGAACGCCAGGGCCCGTTCACGCGGATTACCTTAAGGGACAGCATACACCTCGACCAGGGCCGTGCCAAAATCGTCTCCGGCGGGGCTCACCTGCGCCGTGTAACTTCCGGGAGGAAGGGTGACCAGTAGAGCGCAGTCCAAGCTTGCAGGGTTGGTCCAGGCGAAAGCGCCAACGAGGGACGCGACGCTCGCAATGGTGGGATTTCCTCCCCAGGCCGAATTGGAGGCGATGAGGTTCTGGTGACCGTCAAAGAGCTGGAGCTGGGGATCGGGAAGCGGGTTCGTGAGGTTGAACTCCGCTAGGGCCGGCCCGGAGGCCCGAATAAGGACGGTCTGCGCGCTCGAGCCGCCAATGACGAAGCCCGCAATCATTCCCCCGTCCGTGATACCAACCAAGGCCCGGGAGGAGATGTTGATCAGCTGGGCGCTCGGGACGCCCTGGTCCTCGTCGTAGACTTCGGCCAACACCAGGCCCGAGCCCGATCCCGTTGTTGAGATCTGAGACGTGTAGGCTCCCGCGGGCAGCGAAATCTTGACCGCGCTGTCGGGTAATCCCGGGGTCAGCGCAAAAGCGCCCACCTCGGAAAAATCGGCCGCGGTCGCGTCAAGCGGTGTCACCACACCGAGCCAAGGGGCCTTTGCCGGCGCCGTGGGGGCATTCTGCCACCCGGTATCCTGGGTGATGACGTTCGGCTGGCTGGCCGAATCGTACAGCGTCAAATTCGGCTGGGGTAACGGATCCGAGATCCCGAAGGCCGCCAAGCCCGGGCCGACCCCGCGCAGGATCACGGATTTGCTTCCCTTTCCAGCGACGACGAAGCCGGCGATCAGGGGATCCACGGCCGTGCCATCGCTCGGGCCTTGTACCGTTGCGCGCGTCGAAAGATTGATGAGGCGACCCGGATCGGCGGCGTTGGTGACGGTTAGATTTGCCACCGAGCTGGTCACGCTGCTCGAGCTGTTCGTCGCGGTCACGGTGTAGGCTCCTGCGTCGGCCGCGGTCACGTTCGCCAGGAAAAGCGTCGTGCCGGTGGACCCCGTTATACCATTCCCGTCAGAAAGGGGAACCCCATTGAGCGACCATTGGTAGGCCGGCAGGGGCCTGCCGTTCGCCGCGATGCTGAAGACGACGGCGGAACCGATGTTGACCGTCTGCGACTGCGGCTGGCTGACGAATTGAGGGGCAACTGTCAGGGGAATGCCGTTCAGTATGGTGACCGTGCCCTTGGCGTCGTTATTGAGGACATACACTTTGTTCGTCACCGGGTTCACTCCCACCTGGGTGGGCATGGATCCCACCGGGATGGTCGTCGTCAAACCGCTCGCGCCGTCGATCGCCGTCACCGTTCCGTTGCTGACGATGCTGGTGACGTAGGCCATGTTTGTAGCCGAGTCCACGGCGACTCCGCCCGGATTGGTTCCCACGGCTATATTGGTCGCCGTGAGCTTGCCCCCATCGACCACGAGCACATCCCCGAGGCCATCAGAATGGGCGAAGTAGGCCACATTGGTGACCGTGTTTATATCGAGCCCTTGCCCAAGGGTCGACAAACCCCCGATCGGGTAATCGCCACCCGAGTTGGCGTTGACGTCTGCGATACTGACCACGTCGGCCCCGCCCAAATCGCCTTGGGCGACGTAGAGCTGGCCGCTCGCAGAATTCACCATCATCGCCTTTACAGGCTTCCCCACAACGGCTTCCAAGATCACCTGTGTGGTGGGATTGATGGCGTAGACCGTCGGACCGGGAACGTTGGTGAAGGTGTTGTTGGGTCCTGCTATGGCGAAAAGGGTGTTGGTCGTGGGGTCGACCGCAACGGCGGTCGGATTGAATCCCGCAAAGATGTTGCCCATGACCGCGTTCGTGGCGCCGTTGATCACAGAGATCGTGCCATCTATGGACTCATTCGCGACATAGATGGTGTTGGTCGTCGCATTCACAGCAATCGACGAGGGATTGCTGCCGACGGGGATCGTGGTGGTCGCGTTGGTCGCGCCGTCGATCACCGTCACGCTGGCGCTTCCCGAATTGGCGACATAGACCTTATTGGTCACCTTGTTAATGCCCAGGGTGTAGGGATAGGAACCAACAGGGATGGCGGTCGTCGCGTTGGTCGCGCCGTCGATCACCGTCACTTGGCCGGTCGCGCTGTAGCTGGCCACGTAGATTTTGTTCGTCGCCGAATTGACCACGACTGCAATGGGAATTGGGCCTGCCGTGACCGTCGCGACTACCGACTGTGCGCCGGCAGGCAAAGCCGCAGCCAGCCCCAGCATCACAGCGAATCGTCCAACAATCGCCAATAAAGCGGAGTTTCGCGCAGCGGCAAGACGCGGAGCCGGCACCAATCCATGGCCCTTTGGGTTAGGGTTCACTGGAAACAATACGGGAGGTCGAAGGGATGTTTTAGCTGGCGTCTTCATGGTTTGAACGTGGGGAACGAATCCTGGGAATGGCCTTGTCCTAACCGTTCCCGGCAAGCTGAGGACTTGGGGGTAGAAAATACAGGATCCCTTTTCGCATGGCCCGTGCCAGTTGCGGGGGCTATATCTAACTTACTAAAGGGCAATGGCTAATGATTTTGATTCCGCGCCAGCCCCCGCCGGGATTCCCCCAGGATGGTTGCGAGCAACCGGATTGGAATACCCTGGCGATTCCGAAATGGTGTTATCAAACCAACGAGACTTGCGCTGTTCGGACTATTCCAAATGTCTTGTCGACGTGAATTTCCGAAGAGCGTGATGCGGCCTTTGGCTGACTTCAGCCAACCTGCTGCTTCGTGCATGCCGCAGGTTGGGCGCCAGCAACCGCTCCCTCGGGAGGTCGATCGAATTTGAATCTCGCGGGATTCGCTATATCCTTGAGCTAGGCTCATTAGAGGTCGCACATCCGGCTTGGCATGACGTAAGCAATTGGAACATTACCCCCCAGACGGCAAATTAATGAAAAACCCCCTTCATCCCGATCCAAAGGCTCTTGCCGTTGCAGGACCGTGCCTTCTCGCGGTTATGGCATCCCTCTCCTGGATCGCACCGGCAATGGCCGGTGTCCGCGACGACAAGCCCGTCGAGATGAGCCCTGTGGTCATCGATGCCACGAAGACACACACCCTTTTCATGGGCGCGGACATCTCGGTCAACTTGGACAAGGATGTCTATCCGGTGCACGACGTCGTGGGCTCCTCCTGGGTCGTGGTCATCAACGGCAAGGAGCACGTCATCTCGGCAAACCGCGCCCCCACCAACCTGAAGATCGTTCCCACGCTCAAGCTGACTGAAGTTGCCGCAACGATCACGGGTTTCTCACGAACCGCGGCCTATTCCTACGACAACGATCCCAGCGTCCGGATAACGAGGGGACTCTCGAAGGCGGCGGAGACGAATGCGGACCTCCTGGCAATCGCCGATAATGCGCAGCACGTCGCCGATGCGGTGGCCAACAACGCACTTGGGCCGATGGCCGCGTGGGCCTCCTCGGACTACACCCAGTTCGGTTCGAACGCCATGATGTATACGGCCCAGACGATCGGCGCCGTGACCCACCCGGCGAAGGCCGTTCCCGGCTTGGCTGGTGATCCGCCCAGCACGCTCACCTCCTCCACGCTTGGAGCGGGACCCTACGGCGTCGCCGGAAATCTTGCCAACGGAATAGCCGCGGGCGCCGCGGATCAGACGACAAACGCGAGCGAGCCCACCCAGCGCCTCACAACCCAGGGCCACGATGCGATGGACGTCGAATTCGAGATCTCGGCCGTTAAGCCGCTGTACAATCCCTATGTCGTCACGATGACGAAGTTCCGGACGCCCATGAGCAAGCCCGGCGAGATCAAGACCCTCGTGTATGCGAAGTCCCTGGACCCGATCTACACGAAAGCCACGCGCGTCCACTTCACGGAGGAGGGATTCCCGTTCGAATACGAGATGGTCGACTTTCAGCTCCACATCTACGACCGCGGACAGGAGATCGCGACCAACCTCTCGTCCAAGAGGGTCGAACTGACCCGCGATGAGGCCTTTGAATACGTGAAGATCGAGTATGTGGCCGCGCACCGGGGCGAGACGCTGCCTGCGGCGCCCGCGATGGGCAAATTGCCCGCCGAGCTTCCCACGCGCCTTGCCGCAGGAAAATACTCAGAGAAATTCTTCGCAAAGGTTTCCAAGGACGGCCTGGCGGACGACGCCTACGCCGACGAAAAATGCTCGAAGAAGATCGAAGACCCGTTCCTTGAGGCCGTCGTGAAGAGCATTCGATTCAAGCCCGCCCTCGATCACGGCAAGCCCGTCGACGGCGTCGCGACGCTCGACCTGAACAAGCTTCAGATTTGAGTCCTGTCGGGATTTAGTCGGCGGAGCCCCTTCCAAGACGGCCGCCCCATTCTCATCAACAAAAGGGCTCGCAATTAATAGGATGCGTTTCCAGGCAGTCGCAATGGGCCGCTCCCCGGCAAGGGCCCCCGTATCGGCGCATGGGCGAACTGGCTGACTGCAGCCAACCCGGTGGTCCGGTTGTCGCCGGATCTGGGCGCCAGCAACCACGAGCCATTGGGACGGATCGGATTCAATTCCCGTCTAATTTTCTAAGTCCTTGAATTAGATTAACTAGAAACAGCGCATAAGGCTTGGCATGACGTAAGCGACCGCAACATGGCCCCCCGGTAGTAATTCAATGAAAAGACGCCTTCATCTCCATCCAACGGCTATGCCCATTGCAGGATCGCACCTTTTCGCCGTGATGGCTGCGCTCTCCTGGATCGCTCCGGCGATGGCGGGCGTCCGCGACGACAAGCCTGTCGAGATGAGCCCCGTGGTGATCGATGCCGCGAAGACACACACCCTCTTCATGGGCGCGGACATCTCGGTCAATTTGGACAAGGATGTCTATCCGGTGCACGACGTCGTCGGTTCCTCCTGGGTCGTGGTCATCAACGGCAAGGAGCACGTCATCTCGGCAAACCGCGCCCCGACCAACCTGAAGATCGTGCCCACACTCAAGCTGACGGAAGTGGCCGCCACGATCACCGGATTCGCGAGAACCGCGGCCTACTCCTACGACAACGATCCCAGCGTCCGGATAACGAGGGGGCTTTCGAAGACGGCGGAGACGAATGCCGACCTCCTTGCGGTCGCCGATAATGCGCAGCACGTGGCCGATGCGGTGCAGAACAAAGCCCTTGGGCCGATGGCCGCCTGGGCCACCTCGGACTACACGCAATTCGGAGCCACCGCCATGATGCTTACGGCCCAGACGGTTGGCGCCAGGACCCACCCGGCGAAGGCGATTCCGGGCTCAGCAGGAGCGCCGCCGAGCACGCTCACGTCAACGACGCTCGGCTCGGGTGCGGATATTGCCAATGAAATGGCCGCAAGCGCCGCAGCTCAGACGACGAACGCGAGCGAGCCCACCCAGCGCCTCACAACCCAGGGCCACGATGCGATGGACGTCGAATTCGAGATCTCGGCGGTTAGGCCGCTGTACAACCCCTATGTCGTCACAATGACGAAGTTCCGCACGCCCACGAGCAAGCCCGGCGAGATCAAGACCCTTGTCTACGCG